>Ga0209573_1001077_pt1 | contig 45949 bp, 42 predicted proteins | sample TNRBio252014_DNA_FD_185870 | JGI IMG/M metagenome (GOLD analysis project Ga0209573, IMG submission 185870) | Wastewater treatment Type I Accumulibacter community from EBPR Bioreactor in Madison, WI, USA - TNR Reactor_6/25/2014_ DNA (SPAdes)... | ecosystem: Engineered > Bioreactor > EBPR >...
CTGCGCTCCGACATGCTCGTACTCCCTGAGAAACGGAAGCCAAAGCATGCGGGCTCACCCGGGGCTACGTAAGGATGGGGTTCGTGGAGCGCTTACGGTGGTTCGGCCGCTGGACTGATTTGTTCTATCGTTCGATAGCACAAACTCACAAGGACGCAGCCATGGAAGCCTTCACCGTACGGGACCTGCGCGAGCGCACCGGGGAACTCATCCGTGGCGCCGAGGAAGGTCATCTTTCAGTCGTGACCAAGCACGGCAATCCCGTCTTCGTCGCAGTGCCCTTTGACGAGGTGCTGCTCGAGAGCGGCGCACGCGTCAGCCTGGCATTACGCCTGTTCGACGACGGCACGCTCACACTGGCACAAGCCGCCAAGGTGGCCAGTGTCGGCGTCGAGACCTTCATTGAACACGTCGGGGCGGCCGGTCTCACGGTCGTGCGCACTCCCGCTGATGAGCTGCACTCGGAACTCGAGGTAATCGCCCAGCATGGGCGTAGCCGATAGTGGTCCTCTGATTGCACTCGCAAGGCTGGATCTGATGCCGCTTCTGACGAGTCGCTTGCAGCGTAATCTCGGGCGCGAACCTGCCCCGGGTTTTCCCCACGCCCACAGGGACGAACTGCAGTCGCGCCTTCCTAAGCACCCGCAGGCATCCGCGCCCAGCGCCACCCATGGGAGCGGGGACCTGCGCATGCTGCACCTCCCCTCGACTCCCCAATGCTAGGAAAAGGCACCGATCGCTCGGAAGGCTCCTCAGTGGCGATCCCGAGGACCTTCAACGATCGACACCAGCCGGGAAGACTCCGACGCGTCGAACCGGACAGCCCGGACAATCTCCTTGCCCCCGCGCCCCCGCCGGACTAGATTCACACCCCGCACCACACCACCACCCAGGACACCCCCTCGATGAAACCCGCCCCGCTCCAGCCCCGCCGCCTGTCGGACAGCATCGTCGAGCGCATCGAGACCCTGGTGCTGGAGGGCAGCCTGCGGCCGGGCGAGCGCCTGCCTGCGGAGCGCGCGCTCGCCGAGGAGTTCGGCGTGTCGCGGCCGTCGGTGCGCGAGGCGATCCAGAAGCTGGTGGCGCGCGGGCTGCTGGTGAGCCGCCATGGCGGCGGCACCTTCGTGAACAGCACGCTCGGCGCCTCGTTCCGCGATCCGATGATCGAGCTGCTCGGGCGCAATCCCGAGGCGCAGCGCGATCTCATCGAGTTCCGCCACACCCTGGAGGGGGCCTGCGCCTACTACGCCGCGCAGCGCGCCACCGCGCCCGACCGCGAGCGCCTGAAGGCGGCCTTCGAACGCGTGCAGGACTGCTACCTGCAGCAAGGCCGCATCAGCCGCGCGGACGAGGGCCGTGCCGACGCCCTCTTCCACCTTGCGATCGCCGAGGCCAGCCACAACGCGGTGCTGCTGCACACCATCCGCAGCCTGTTCGAGCTGCTCGAACACAACGTGGTGACCAACATCGGCGGCATGCTGCCGCTCGGCAGCGCGGTACGCGACAAGCTGCTCGCCCAGCACCAGACCCTGTACGAGGCGATCGTCTGTGGCCGACCCGACGACGCGCGCCGCCTCGCCTCCGAGCACATGGACTACGTGCAGGAAGTGCTCAACGAGACCCGCGACGAGGTCCTGCGCATCGAGCGCGCGCAGCGGCGCCGCGAGCCGGCCTGAGAGGCCACCGCCGGGGCTCCCGCCGGTGGGTGGAGGTCAGCGCCCCGCCGCCGCGCGCAGCGCCCGCAGCGCGCGCTGGCCGGCGCGGCCGTCGGCTGGCAGGCCGAGCAAGGCCTGCTCGAGCTTGAGCGCCTCGCGGGTGCGCGCGCCGATCATGCCGTCGGGCTCGCCGATGTCGTGGCAGCGCGCGATCAGCAATTGCTGCAGCTCGCGGCGCTCGGCACGCGACAGGCCGGGATCGTCGGTTGGCCACGGGGTGGCGAAGGGTGCGCCGCCGCGCAGGCGGTCGGACAGATGGGCGATCGCCAGCCCATAGCTCTCCGCGGCGTTGTAGGAATACAGCGCGTCGAAGTTGCGCGTGACCAGGAAAGCCGGCCCCCCGCGCCCGGCAGGCAGCAGCAGCCCGGATGGCGCGCCGCTTGCCGGCAGCGCGCCGCCGTCGGCGCGGCGTAGCCCGCGCGCAGCCCACTCCGCCATCGGCTGCTTGTTGCGGCGGCCGGCGTCCGCCAGGTCCATGCCACGCGGCACGCTCACCTCGAAGCCCCACGGCAGCGCCTTCTGCCAGCCAGCGCGCTTGAGAAAGTTGGCGGTCGAGGCGAGCGCGTCGGGCACGCTGTCGATGAGGTCGCGGCGGCCGTCGCCATCGAAATCCACCGCCAGGCGCATGAAGGTCGAGGGCATGAACTGGGTGTGGCCGAAGGCCCCCGCCCACGAGCCGGTCAGGCGCTCGGGGGCGACGTGGCCCTCCTGAAGGATCTTCAGCGTGGTGAAGAATTCGCCGCGGAAGAAGGCCTGCCGGCGCCCGAAGCAGGACAGCGTGGATAGCGAGGTGAGCAGCGGTCGGCTGCCGAAGTTGCGCCCGTAGTTGCTCTCCACCCCCCACACCGCGACCACCGTCTCGGCATCGACGCCATAGCGGCGCTCGACCTCGGCCAGCACCTCCTTCCACTGCGCCAGCATCGCGCGCCCGTCGGCGACGCGCTCCTCGTCCACCAGCGCGGCGAGATAGTCCCAGATCGGGGTGACGAACTCGGGCTGCGCGTCGAGAAAGCCGATCACCGCCATGTCGGGCGCGAGCGCCGCGGTGTGGGTATCGAACGTGTCCGCGCGCACCCCCTTGGTCTGCGCCTCGGCGCGCAGGCTGGCGAGGCAGGAGGCGAACACAGCCTCGTCGGCAGAGGCGGAGAGGGGCAGCGAAAGCGCCACGCAAGCGGCGAGCACAACGGGACGAAACGGCATGGGGAAGGCCTGTTGTTCGAGTGCAGTGAGGCGACGCAGTCTAGCACCGCGGGGAGAGGTTTCGCGGCAAGGCGGGCGGGCAGCGCAAGCCGGTGACCAAGGCGACGCGGCCTTCACGCAGGTGCGACGCGCGTCGCGCTCCGGCGGCGGTGATTCGCGCGGCGTCTGCTCGATCGCTGCGATCACGACCGGGGTTGCGCCTGCAAGACCCGCGCAGCACCCAGCCCTGGGGGAGCTGCGACGCTGTCATTGCCGCTCAACGCTCCACCGCCACCACACGCCCCGGCGCCTCCCACACGCCGCGGGCGCGCGCCCGCGGCCCGTCGAAGACCAGCCAGCTCTGGCTGCCGTAATGCGGCAGCGGGCGCTGCAACGCGCGCAGCGCGGCGGCGTCGGCGGCAGCGATCACGGCGAGCGCCGGGCCACGGTCGCGCTGCACGGTCCACACCCTGGCGGTGCCGTCCGCAGGCAAGCCCTCGGGCTGCGCAGGCAGGCCGGCGCGGACGAGCAGCGCGGCCACCGCAGCTTCGCTGCCGACCAGCAGCACCGGCCCGCCCGCGGCGCTCAGCGCCGTAAAACCCGCGACCATCGGCGCGCGCTCGAACAGGCGGGCTGCGAGCGCCTGCGCCGCCTCGGCCAGCGTGCTATCGGCGCCTGGCCTCGCGCCGCCCAGCGCCGCAGACGTGCCGACCGCGCCGACCGCAACCCCGCCCCCCTCGGCAAGGGTGTCGGCGATCACCAGCCGCGGCGCCGCGGCGACGATCCATTGGCGCAGGATGAGCGGCAGTTGCACCGCCTCCGGCAGACGCCACAGGCGCAGATCCGGGTCGAGGAGCACGCCCTCGGGCACGAAGCCGGCCGTCAGCTCCAGCTCCGCACGCGCGGAGGAGAATTCGACCACCTGCGTCTCCACCTGCTCGCCCGCAACCAGGCGCAGCGGCACCCGCAAGGCATGCACTGGCGCCGGCTGCGCCAGACTCACGCGCAGGCGCGCGCCCTTCCCGGCCTGCTCCACCACGCGCGCACGCTCGATGCGCGGCGCCGGCCCGCCGGGCAGCTCGAGCCACTGGCGGAAGAAGCCCTCCAGCGGGCGCCCTGCCGCCTCCTCGAACGCGGCGCGCAGATCATCCCAGCCAGCGCTGCGGAAGCGCTGCTGCGCCCAGAACAGGCGGATGCCGCGCGCAAACGCGTCCTCGCCGATCTCGTCCTGCAGCATCACGAACACCATCGCTGCCTTGCCATAGCCCACCGCGGCCGCCGCGCCGTGGGTGCGCGCGCGGAAGGCGGCGAGCGGCGCATGCGACCCCGCCGGCAGCGCGGCAAAGTCGCGCAGCCAGCCCAGCCGCATCTCGCGCGCAGCCGCGGCAGACTCAGCGGCCTTGAATGCGTAGTCGGCCATGAAGGTGGTCAGGCCCTCCGACCAGTTACCCCGCTCATAGTCCACCAGCACGCCGTTGCCCCACCAGTTATGCAGCACCTCGTGGCCGAGTGAGGTGGCGCGAATGAAGGGCAGGCGCAGCACCTGCTCGCCGATGTAGGTCAACGTCGGCATGCCGAAACCGGTCGGCAGCGGGCTCGCGACCACCGAGAACTCGGTGAAGGGATAGGCGCCGATCTGCGCCGCATAGCGTTCGATGTAGCGCCGGCTGTCGTCCAGATAGGCGTCGGCGAGGCCGGGCTCGGCATCGAGCGCCGCCGGGAAATAGGTGCGCAGGCGCAGCGGACGAGCGTCGGCCTGGGTGGCGAGGCGTTCGCGCACCACCCACGGCCCGGCCATGAGGTCGATGCCGTCGGCGAGGCCGTCGAAGACGAAGCGGGCGCGGTAGTCGGTACCGACCGCCGCAGGGCCTTGTTCGTGCTCCAGCCGTCCGGCGACCAGCGCGGGCTGGCCGCCTTTCACCACCACATCGACCGTGTAGGCGAACAGCGCTGCAGGGCGTGGATACCAGCCGCTGCCAGCGGCGAGGAAACTGCCCTCGGCCGAGGCCATCGGCGGCATCGCCTGCAGCACCTCGCGATGATCACGCGCCAGTTCGAGCGTCGGCAGGCGGCCACCGTAGCGCAGGCGCAGTTCGACGCCCGCCGGCGCGTCCACCCGCCACCTCTTCATCGCGCCGCGCCCGCCCGCGGCGCGCACCGCCAGCGCCTTGCCGTCCGCGCTTGCAGCAGCCGGCTGCAGTGACTCGTGCAGCACGAAGTGAAAATCCGCGTTCGGCGTGCGCAGCCCGGCGTCCACCTGCAGGCGACCATTCGTGGGGTCGAGTTCGACCGTGAGCCGCAGCACCGGGATCTGGGCGAAGGCAAGCGGCGCCGGCAACAGCACCGCCAGCAACACAAGCAGGCGCCCGCCCAGCACCCGCAGCGCCGCGGCGACGCCGTGCGCGCCGCCCATCTCAGCGCGCCTCGCGCGGGAAGCGCACGATCATCTCCACCGCCTTGCCATCGCGCCGCACCTGCAGCGGCAGCCAGGTTCCTTCCGGCTGGCGGCGCACCACGGCGATCAATTGCATCGAGCGCTTCACCGGCACTCCCGCGGCCTCGATGACGACGTCGCCAGGGCGCAGGCCGCTGCGCTCGGCGAGGCTGCCGGCGCTCACCTCACCGATACGGATGCCGCCCTCGGTCTCTTCAAGGGCCACCCCCAGGCGCGGCGGCGGCGCTGGTGGCTGGCGCAACGCGGGCACGGCAAACACCGCATCGGCCAGCCCGTCCGCGAGCTCGGCGCACGGCGTGGCGGCGTCGACCGGCATCAACTGGCCGATGCTCGGCTCGCCGAGCGCCCGCAACTGGTGCGCCACGCCGTGGCCGAAGCGAACGTGTCCGCTGCCCATGATGCCGACCGCGAACGGCAGGCTGCCGTCGGCCGCGGCGTGGCGCGCACGCCCGGCCAGCAAGGCCTCGGCCATCGCGCGATCCCAGGCGAGCTGCGAGTCGACAAAGTTGCGGAAGCTCGCGTCGCGCACCGGCGGTGCCCCCTTGCCGCGCGCGCGCATCAAGGCGTGCTGGCGGTGGATTTCGAACAGGAAGTCCTCGTAGGCCGGCATGGCAGCAGCGGGACGACCGACCCCTTCGCGCTCGCCTTCCGGCACGCCATCCCAGCCCTTGTCGGCGATGCGCCGCGTCAACCCGGCGTCGATGTTGAGGGCGACCATGGGGATGCGGTTCATGCGCGCGAAGTGGAACAGCGGCAGGTAGAGCTCGGCTGGCATGCTCCACACCTTGCCCCATTCCGCCTGCTGCAGGAATTCCCCTTCGGTGAGTTCGCCGGCCACCCAGCGATCGAGCACCGGCTGCGCGTTGCGCGGGAACATCTCGAAGCCAATCACCAGGTTCGGACGCTGCGCGTGCAGCACGGCGAGCGTCTGCAGTTGCCAGCGATGGTGGTCCATGTCGTCGTGCTGTTCGCCGAGCAGCACCACGGCACGCCCGGCCATCGCGGTCAGCAACGCGCCCGCGTCCACCGCCTGCGGCACAGCAGCGTCCGCACGCGCCCAACTGGCCGGTGCCACACAGGCCGCTGCCGCCGTTGTCACCCCGGGCTGCAGCGCATTCGCCACGGCAGGCAAGCAAAACAACAATCCGCCGCCGAACACAAAGGCTCGACGCAGGCTGGACAGGGACCGTCGGGGTGAAAACAGCGGGAAAAAAAGCATGATCATGTGCTCAAGGAACCAGACAAGCGGTAGAGCGCGACCGCGCACGGGAGTTCCGGCGCAAGCCGATGCGGTTCGGAAAGCGGTCGGTCAGAAAGCAGTGTTCATGCACGGAAAAACAAGAAACGGCGATTGAGGACAATAAAATAAAAAATAGAGAAAGGTTATTGGTATTGATAAGGAGACCATTAATTCAAATAAGGAACATTCGCTGACTCGATCTATCAGTAGATCCATCTTGATAGCTAAATTTTCCTATCCGCTGATTGCCCAGGTTAAGCCCAGGGCAGATAATTAGCTTATCGAGATGCCATTTTCCCCTCGCCGCCACTCCATGTTCATGGCGCTGAGGCCGGCACCGAGGATAACGAACAGACTGCCAGTTCAGGCTTCCAAAATGGGCTGCAGTGAAACCGGTTCTCGATGACGAGCGCCACTCCGACGCACCTTCACCAACAGGACAAGCAGATCATGGCCACACTCACCTTTCATGTCCCGTACGACATGCAATATCTCGACCTCGGCGACCCTTACGACGCGTGGGATGCCATCCTGTCCTCGTCCCAGGTGACGCTTTATTGGGACACCAGCTATCAGGACAAGACCGTTTTCCAGGGATCGTTCCGGATTTCCGGTGATGACGTAAGCAGCGGGACCATCACGCGCATCGAAGACTACGTCGGCGGCGTCAAGCAAGTCACTGCGACCGGTCTCAGTTGCAGCGTAAGCACTTACAAGTATTACGCCAGCCGGTCGGACGGCGCGGGTTTCCTGCAGGACATCCTCAAATACAACGACTCGATCGTGGGCTCATCGGGCACCGACGTCATCAGCACCTTTGCGGGCAATGACACGGTGCTTGGCGGCGCAGGGAACGACCAGCTCTACGGGTTCGCCGGGAATGACATCCTCAACGGCGGCTCCGGAGCCGACACAATGGTCGGCGGCGCCGGCAACGACGTCTATCACGTGGATAGCTCCGGCGACCGGGTGTACGAGACCACGGGCACGGTGGATGCGGGCGGCCTAGACACTGTGTACTCGTACCGCTCCACCTGGTCGCTCGGGGCGTACATCGAGAACGCCCGCATCCAGAGCACCGGCACGGCGAGCCTCACCGGCAACACGCTGAACAACGTGATCTACGCCGGCACCGGCAGCAACGCGATCAACGGCGGCAGCGGAACCGACACGGTGTCCTATGCCTATGGCGTGAACGGGACGACGGGCGCACGGGTCAATCTGGCGCTCACCACTGCGCAGGCCACCGGCGGCTCGGGCAGCGACAAGCTGCTCTCCATCGAGAAGCTGATTGGCTCGAAGTACAACGATACCTTTACCGGTAACAGCCTCGCCAACAGCCTCACGGGCGGAGCGGGGAACGATCTGCTCAAGGGCGCCTCTGGCAACGACGTACTCAATGGCGGAACAGGTAACGATGTGCTCACCGGCGGAAGCGGACGCGACCAACTCACCGGCGGAAGCGGTGCCGACCGTTTCGACTTCAACTCGGCCGCCGAGAGCGGACTCTCGAGCACGGTCAGGGACGTGATCAGCGACTTCGTTCGTGGCGTGGACAAGATCGACCTGTCGACGATCGACGCCAGCACTTCGGTCGCCGGCAATCAGGCCTTCAGGTCGGTGATCGCCAGCGCCTCGACCTTCAGTGCCGCCGGGCAGTTGCAGTTGAAGAGTGGCATTCTCTACGGCAACGTCGACGCCGACGCGCAAGCCGAGTTCGCCATTGCACTGACCGGCATCTCGGCGCTGTCGACTTCCGATTTCATCCTCTGAACGGCGCCCGGAACCATCGCCAGGGACTACAGGGGGCGGCCCGTGAAAAGCGGGCCGCCCCCTGTCGGCGACAGCAGCGGGTCATTGTGGCAATGGTCCCCGGCGCCCAAGGGGCACCTCGCTGTGACCCAAGCCCAGCCACATGCTCAGGGCCGAAAGTGATCGATACGGTCCGTGATCAGTCCATCGAGACCGAGCGCACGCAGCCGTTCGGCCTCGGCGTCGTCGTTGACCGTGTAGGCGAGCCGGCGTAGCCCGGCCGCGGCCGCTTCGGCTGCTGTTTGCGGCGTCCACGCGGCGCACTCTGCAATCACCGCCATGCAGCCGAGCATCCGTGCCTCCTGCATCCAGCCACGACGGAATGTCTCGAGCAGCAAGCCGCGCGGCAAGTCGGCGGCGACCTCGGCGGCGGCCGCGAGTGCAGCCGGCTCGAAGGAACTCAGCAGCACCGGCACGGCGCGGCGGTGGACGGAGAGCACCTCGGCCACCCGCCGCCCGGTGCGCGCGGCGTCGCCGGGCGCGGGCTTGATCTCCACGTTGAGCCGGCAAGCGTGCGCGGCGCAGAAGTCAATCACGCTGACCAGCGTGGGCAGGCGCTCGCCAACGAATGCCCTGCCGTGCCACGCGCCCGCATCCAGCCCGGCGAGCACCGACCATGGCTGCGCCACCGCGTCGCCGCTACCGTCGGTGGTGCGCCCGAGGCGGTCATCGTGGAGCAGGAAGACCTCGCCGTCTGCGCTCAGACGGGCGTCGCATTCGAACATGCGATAGCCGTGCGCATGGCCGACCGCGAACGCGGCCAGCGTGTTCTCGGGGGCAAGCCGGCCGGCGCCTCGGTGGGCGATCCAGAACGGATACGGCCAGGGCGCGACGCTGGCGGCGGGCAGGATGCTCACTCGGCCGACTCGGCCTTGGGTTTGCGCACACGGCGCGGACGCGCGGCAGGCTTTTGCGCCGCGGGCGGGTTTGCGACCTCTGCGGGCGCCGGGATGGAAGCGGGGGCGGCGGCGCTCACCGCGGCGGACGTAGCGGCAGGCGCGCCCGATGCGGTCGCCGCACTGGCCCCATCCGCAGCAGCCTTGGCGCGCGCGCCGCGACCACCGCGACCACGCTGTGAAGCGGGCTGGGCGGCGTCGGCCGAAGTCTCCTTCTGCTTCTGCTCCTTCTTCCCTTGCCCTTTGCCTTTCTGCTTTGCCTCGTGCGCAGTGGGCGTAGCGGCGCCAACGGCTGCGCTCGCCGCGGCAGGTGCGGGATCGGGATCCGCGCCCAGTGCGGCCGCCACAGCGGGCGCAGCCGCCGCGACGGGTGCCTCGGCCTTGGCGCCACGTCGCCTGCGCGCAGCCGACGAGCGCTTGGGCGCGGCGGGCGCGGCGGGCTCGGCGGGCTCGGCGGGCTCGGCGGGCTCGGCAGTGCTCGGCTCCACGGCCACGGACGCGGCCTCGACGTGCCCAGTTCCTTCGGCAGCCGCCGCCTCTACCCTCTCCGGCACCACCACCGGCGCCGCCTCGAGTGGCGCAGCGGTGTCGACGACCGCCGCCGCGGTGACCGCCAGCACTTCCGCCCCTGCCGGCTCCGCAGCCACCTCCCCTTCCACCGCTCGCGTCGCGCGGCCACGTCCACGGCCACGGCCTCGCCGCGGCTCGGGCACCCGCGCCGACGCCTCCGCAGCCGCGCCATTGGGCGCGGGCGCACGCTCGACGCTGACCCGCAACTCGGCAGCCCCCGCGCCCGCCAGCTCCTCGAGCTGCGCCGCACGCTCGGCCGCGAAGGACTCTCCCGCGATCGAGAAGTCCTCCCGCCCCCTGGCCGCGGCCAGGCCAGGCCCAGGGCGGTTCACGTAAATCCCGGACTTCTCGTCGCGGCCGAGTTCGAGCAGGCCGCGCGCCTGCGCCTCTTCGAGCAGGTTGCCAAAGGCCCGAAAGCCGAAGTAGCTCTCGTTGAAGTCCGGTTTGCGGCGCTTGATCGCCTCCTTGAGCATCGACGACCAGATCTTGCCGCTCTCGCCGCGCTCGGCGAGCAAGGCCTCGAAGGTCTCGACCGCGATGTCGATCGCCTTGCTGCGGCGGGATTCGAGCTCCTCACGACGCGCCTTGTCCTCTTCGGTGGAACGCCGCGCGGCGGGCGGGTTGTCGCGCGCCTCGCGCTTGGCGGCAGCGCGCTGACTGTCGCGGACGAGGTCGTCGTAGAAGATGAACTCGTCGCAGTTGGCGATCAGAAGGTCGGAGGTCGATTGCTTCACCCCGACGCCGATCACCTGCTTGGCGTTCTCGCGCAGCTTGGACACCAGCGGCGAAAAGTCCGAGTCGCCGCTGATGATCACGAAGGTGTCGACATGCGATTTGGTGTAGCACAGGTCGAGCGCATCGACCACGAGCCGGATGTCGGCGGAGTTCTTGCCCGACTGGCGCACGTGCGGAATCTCGATGAGCTCGAAATTGGCCTCGTGCATCGCAGCCTTGAAGCTCTTGTAGCGATCCCAGTCGCAGTAAGCCTTCTTGACGACGATACTGCCCTTGAGCAGCAGGCGTTCGAGCACCCGCTTGATGTCGAACTTGTCGTACTTGGCATCCCGCACGCCCAGCGCCACGTTCTCGAAATCGCAGAACAGCGCCATGCTGATGCTGTCGGGGGAGGAAGCCATGGAATTCTCCGTTGCGGATAAGGCGCCGATGTTAAGCCCTCGCCGCCCTCCATGCCACTGAGAGTGACGTTCCAGACCAGAGCCCATGCCCTTCGGATCTGGCCTATGCTTGATAGTCTGGAACCGTTCCAGGAGGAGGCTTGACCATGAACCGCACCCGACACACTTCAACCCTCGCTGCGGCCTTACTCGCCGCCACGCTCGCCCTGCCCGCGCTCGCCGCCGATCGTGCGAGTGCGCGCATCCTCGACCGCGCGGGCGTGGAAGTCGGCACCGCGACCCTGATCGAAGGGCCCCACGGCGTGCTGATCCACCTGACGGCGAAGGGTCTGCCGCCCGGACCGAAGGCGATCCACATCCACTCGGTCGGCAACTGCGACGATGGCGCCCAAGGCTTCGTCGCCTCCAGGGGTCACCTGAACCCTTCCACCCGGCCTCACGGCCTGATGAACCCCGACGGCCCGGATGCCGGTGATCTGCCCAACCTCTTCGTGCATGCGGACGGCAGCGTCGAGGCGGAATTCTTCACGCCCTACGCCAGCCTGAACGGAACGGGCGGACGGGCGAACATCCTCGACGCCGACGGCGCCGCGCTGGCCGTCCACGAGAACCGCGACGACCACGCCACGCAGCCCATCGGAGGGGCCGGCGGACGCTTTTTCTGCGGCGTGATTGGCGGCCTTTGACCCGCCTCCGGTGCCTGCCCTGCCCGCACCCTCCGGAACGGACTGCGCCGCACGCCCGCGCACACGCATCGCGCTCCTGTGCCTTGCAGTCGTCGCCGCCTGCGCGCCGGCAGCGGGCGACGCCGTGATCAGCGCCGGCGGGATCGGCCCGCTGCGACTCGGCGCGCCGCTCGCCGACGCCGCACGCCAGACGCGCCGCCTCGACCCGGCGGCGGCGCTCATCGGCCCGGGTTGCGACGAGCGCGACCAGATCAGTGTGGTGCTGCAGGCGGGCGACATTTCGCTGGCGGTGATGGCGATGGCCAACGGCAGCGGGACCATCGAGGAGGTCCTCGCCATGCCCGCCGCCGGCGCCGGCGCGGTATCACTGCCAGACGCCGATGCCTGCCGCGAATATGGCGCACGCTTCGCGTCGCGGCTCGCGCGCGGGCTTGGCGAGCCCCTGCCCTGGTCGCTGCGTGCGCGGCCGGTGTCGGAGGAGTTCGTATTCCCCTTCGCCGGCAATGCCCACCTGGTGGCGCGCTGGTTCGCCGGCGGAAAGAGCTGCGATCTGCTGCTGCAGTTTGGCGGCAAGGCCGAAGCGCGGCGCTGACGCGGGGGAACGCGGCGAACCAGGCTCGCCACCTGCCCGTAGCCGGCACGACGCGAAGCCCGCGAACCGCAGCCCATTCACGCGCCCTGGCTTGCTGCCCCCGGTCGATTCTGCTATTAAGACGGGTCTTACCGATCAACACCCACCTACGGAAGTCGACCCATGGCTGAAGATACCCTGCACAAGCAATTTCCGCCCTATGTTCCGGCCGCAGGCGAGGAATACATGAGCGCTAAGCAGATGGCCCACTTCCGCGGCATCCTGAACTCGCTTAAAGGCGAGCTCGTGGACGACATCGAGCGCACCGTCCACACCATGCAGGACGAAGCCACCGTTTTCGCCGACCCCAACGACCGCGCGAGCCAGGAATCCGACATCGCGCTCGAGCTGCGCAACCGTGACCGCGAGCGCAAGCTGATCAAGAAGATCGACGAAGCGATCGGCCGCATCGAGGACGGTGAATACGGTTACTGCGACAGCTGCGGCGTCGAGATCGGCCTCAAGCGCCTCGAGGCGCGCCCGACCGCGACGATGTGCATCGACTGCAAGACCCTGGAAGAAATGCGCGAGCGCCAGGTCGCGAAGTAATCGGCCGCCCCCGGCCACCGCTGGAAAATCTGCCTGGCCTGCCCCGGCCGCGGCAGGCCAGGACACAGAGAACAAAAAAGGACGCTGCGTGCGTCCTTTCTTGTTGCTGCGTGTGCTTTGCAGCACGTGGCGGGCCGAAGCCCGCCAAGGTCATCAGCCGGCATTTTCGCTCAGCAGCGCCTTCATGCTCAGGCGGATCTTGCCGCGCTCGTCGGTCTCGAGGACCTTGACACGCACGACCTGGCCTTCCTTCACATAGTCCGACACGTTGTTCACGCGCTCGTTGGCGATCTGCGACACGTGCAGAAGGCCATCACGGCCCGGCATGATGTTCACGATGGCGCCGAAGTCGAGCAGACGCACGACCGGACCTTCGTAGATCTTGCCGACCTCGACCTCGGCGGTGATCGCCTCGATCTTCGCCTTCGCCGTCTGCGCGCCCTCGGCGCTCACCGACGAGATCTTGATCGCGCCGTCGTCCTCGATCTCGATCACGGTGCCGGTCTCTTCCTGCAGCGCGCGGATCACCGCACCGCCCTTGCCGATCACGTCGCGGATCTTCTCGGGGTTGATCTTCATGTTGATCATGCGCGGCGCGTATTCCGAGACCTCGCCGCGGCCGCTGGCGAGCGCCTGCTGCATCAGGCCGAGGATGTGCAGGCGGCCTTCCTTGGCCTGCTCAAGCGCGGCGTGCATGATCTCCTTGGTGATGCCCTGGATCTTGATGTCCATCTGCAGGCCGGTGATGCCGTTTTCGGTGCCCGCGACCTTGAAGTCCATGTCGCCGAGGTGATCCTCGTCGCCCAGGATGTCGGTCAACACCGCAAAGCGGTTGCCGTCCTTGATCAGGCCCATCGCGATGCCGGCGACATGGTTCTTCAGCGGCACACCGGCGTCCATCATGGCGAGCGAACCACCGCACACCGAGGCCATCGACGACGAGCCGTTGGATTCGGTGATCTCGGACACCACGCGCACGGTGTAGGAAAACTCTTCCGGCTTGGGCAGCATGGCGACCAGCGAGCGCTTGGCCAGGCGGCCGTGACCGACTTCGCGGCGTTTGGTGATGCCGAAGCGGCCGGTCTCGCCGGTGCAGAAGGGCGGGAAGTTGTAGTGGAGCAGGAAGCGCTCGCGGTATTCGCCGGCGATCGCGTCGATGATCTGCTCGTCGCGGCCGGTGCCGAGCGTGGCCACGACCAGGGCCTGGGTCTCGCCGCGGGTGAACAGCGCCGAACCGTGGGTGCGCGGCAGCACGCCGGTGCGGATCTCGATCGGACGCACGGTGCGGGTGTTGCGCCCGTCGATGCGCGGCTCGCCGTTGAGGATGCGGCTGCGCACGATGCCCGACTCGAGGTTGAAGAAGATGTCCTTGAGCTCGTTGATCGAGGGCGCGTTCTCCACCCCTTCGGTGAGCTGGCCGATCACGCGCTTGCGGATCTCGGACAGGCGTGCGGAGCGCTCCTGCTTGCTGGTGATGCGGAAGGCGTCTTCCATCTCGGCCTTGGCGAGTTCGTTGACCTTGGCGATCAGCGGCTCGTTGGCGGGCGCAGCCTGCCAGTTCCACTCGGGCTTGCCGGCCACTTCGACCAGCGCGTTGATGGCACTGATCGCAGCCTGCATCTGCTCGTGGCCGAACACCACGGCGCCCAGCATGACGTCTTCGGGGAGTTCCTGGGCTTCGGACTCGACCATCAGCACCGCAGCCTGGGTGCCGGCCACGATCAGGTTCATCTGGCTGGACTGGAGCTCGGTGGCGGTCGGGTTGAGGATGTACTGGCCGTCGATGTAGCCGACGCGGGCAGCGCCGACGGGGCCGTTGAACGGAAGGCCAGAGATCGCGAGCGCCGCCGAGGCGCCGATCATCGCCGGGATGTCGGAGTCGATCTCGGGGTTCAGCGACAGCACGGTGATGATGACCTGGACTTCATTCATGAAGCCATCAGGGAAGAGCGGGCGGATCGGACGATCGATCAGGCGCGAGGTGAGGATTTCCTTCTCGCTGGGACGGCCTTCGCGCTTGAAGAAACCACCGGGGATGCGGCCCGCGGCGTAGAACTTCTCGACGTAGTCGACGGTGAGCGGGAAGAAGTCCTGGCCCGCGCGGGCTTCCTTGGCGCCGACCACGGTGGCGAGCACCACCGTCTCGTCCATGTTGACAATGACGGCACCGCCGGCCTGGCGAGCAACCTCACCGGTTTCGAGCGTGACGGTGTGGGCGCCGTAGGCGAAGGTTTTCTTGGTTGCGGTAGGCAAGGTGTTTTCCTTTTTCGGTTGATGCAGCGGACTACAACTGCTTGTGGCGGGCCGCCCGAGCGGGCAGCGCGACACCACGGGAACAAGAGGCCGCCAGGCATTGCGGACAGGGCGGCGCAGACAGCAAAAAGCCGGCGCGGCCGCAAGGGCACACACCGGCTTTGCTGGCTTACTCCGCCCTGATCGGCGCTGTCGGACTCGTCACGGACGGCAATTACTTGCGCAGGCCCAGACGCTCGATCAGAGTGCGGTAGCTTTCAGCGTTGCTGCCCTTCAGGTAGTCCAGCAGCTTGCGGCGCTGGCTGACCATCTTCAACAGGCCACGGCGGGAATGGTGATCCTTGCCGTGTTCCTTGAAATGGGGGGCGAGCCCGTTGATGCGGGCGGTCAGGAGCGCGACCTGGACTTCCGGAGAACCGGTGTCGCCTTGGGCGCGCTGGAAGTCGGAGACGATCTTCGACTTGGATGCGGTATCAAGAGCCATGTGTGTCTTTACTCGTGTTTTTCTGCCAATCAGAAGCCGCGGATTATACCCGCAGCCGCACCAACTACTCAATCAAAATCATGCGCATGCAACTGCTGCAGCGCAGTCGCCGGTGGCGATCAGGCGGCGCGCGGCGAGGCGGCCATCGTCCTGCCACTGTGCCACACCGAGGAAGCCACCCGGTCCGTAGACCCGCGCCTGCGTGCCGGGCCTCGCACCGGGAAGCGCGAGCGTGCGCCCCTGCAGCAGCGCGCGCGCCGCATCGGCGTCGAGTTCCAGCACGGGAAATCCGGCAACCAGTGCATCGGCCGGCGCCAGCAGCGCATCGCGCTCACCTTCCGCGGCCGCCTCGAGGCGCTCGAGCGTAACCGCGCCCGCCAGGTCGAAGCGGCCGATAGCGGTCCGGCGCAGCGCCGCGAGGTGTGCGCCGCAGCCTAGCGCGGCACCGATGTCCATCGCCAGACTGCGGATGTAGGTGCCCTTGCTGCAATGCACACGGAGGGTGAGACGCTCACCGTCGAATTCGCGCAGTTCGAGCGCGTGGATGGTGACGCGCCGCGCAGCGCGCTCGAGCTCGATGCCCTCGCGGGCGTATTCGTACAGCGCCTTGCCGTCGCGCTTGAGCGCCGAGTACATCGGTGGCACCTGCTCGATCTCGCCGCGAAAGCGCGCCAGTACGGCGTCGAGCACAGCGCGATCGACCGCGACCGGACGGGTCGCCACAACCTTGCCCTCGGCGTCGCCGCTGTCGGTGTCCACGCCGAGCTGCACCACCGCCTCGTAGGTCTTGTCGGCGTCCAGCAACATCTGCGAAAACTTGGTCGCTTCACCGAAGGTGAGCGGCAACAGGCCGCTCGCCATCGGGTCGAGGGTGCCGGTATGACCGGCCTTGGCCGCATTGAGCAGGCGCCGGGCGGCCTGCAGCGCACCGTTCGAGCTCATGCCGACCGGCTTGTCGAGCAGCAGCACGCCATCGACGATGCGCCGGACGATCCTGCGCTGAGGCTGTTTCGGACGCTTCGGGCGCGCCACGGCCTCAGGCGCGGGGCTGGCCGTCATCGTCCTTGCCGGCGGTATCCGCGCCCTCGTCCGGCTCGTCGTGCTGGCGCGCCTCGTCCGCGCGCACCACCTTATCGATGAGCTGCGAAAGGCGCGCACCTTCTTCGACCGAACGATCGTAGTGGAAGTGCAGCTCCGGGATGGTGTGAATGCGGATGCGACGGCCGAGCTCGCGGCGCAGGAAGCCGCTCGCGCGGCGCAGGCCCTGCAGGATCTCGGGCACGTCGCCCTCGCCCGTCATGTTGGTGAAGAACACCTTGGCATGGGCGTAGTCGGGCGTGATCTCGACGTCGGTGAGCGTGATGAAACCGACCCGAGGGTCTTTCACCTCGAGCCGGATCAGCTCGGCCAGCTCGCGGCGGATCTGCTCCACCACGCGCTGGCTGCGGGAATACTCCTTGGGCATCGCTTACAGGGTCCTCGCCACTTCCTTGATCTCGAAGACCTCGAGCTGGTCGCCTTCCTGGATGTCGTTGTAGTTGCGCAGCTGCAGGCCGCACTCGTAGCCGAACTTGACTTCCTTGACGTCATCCTTGAAGCGCTTGAGCGACTCGAGCTCGCCGGTCCACAACACGGTGTGGTTGCGCAGCAGGCGGACATGCGAGTTGCGGCGCACGACCCCTTCGAGCACGTAGCAGCCCGCGATCGAGCCCACCTTGGAGATCGTGAACACCTGGCGGATCTCGACCAGGCCGGTCACTTCCTCGCGCTTCTCCGGCGCCAGCATGCCCGACAGCGCCGCCTTCACCTCATCGACGGCGTCGTAGATGATGTTGTAGTAGCGGATATCGACCCCGAAGGTCTCGGCCAGCTTGCGCGCACCGGCATCGGCACGGGTGTTGAAGCCGATGATGACCGCGCCCGAGGCCTGCGCCAGGTTGACGTCGGACTCGCTGATCGCGCCCACCGCACCGTGAATCACGTTGACGCGGACTTCGTCGGTGGAGAGCTTCTGCAGCGACTGCACCAGCGCTTCCTGCGAACCCTGCACGTCGGCCTTGATGATGAGCGGCAGGCTCTTGACCTCGCCCTCGGACATCTGGTCCATGAGCGTCTCGAGCTTGGCGGCCTGCTGCTTGGCGAGCTTGACGTCGCGGAACTTGCCCTGACGGAAGAGCGCGATCTCGCGCGCCTTCTTCTCGTCGGCGAGTGCGATCGCCTCGTCGCCCGCGGAAGGCACGTCGGACAGGCCGAGGATCTCGACCGGGATGGACGGACCGGCTTCGTCGATCTGCTTGCCGTTCTCGTCCAGCATCGCGCGGATGCGCCCGAAGGTGGCGCCAGCGAGCAGCACGTCGCCTTTCTTCAGCGTACCCGACAGCACCAGCAGCGAGGCCACCGGACCACGGCCCTTGTCCAGGCGCGCCTCGATGATCAGGCCCTTCGCGGGCGTGTCCTTGGGCGCGGTGAGCTCGAGCACCTCGGCCTGCAGCAGCACGGCCTCGAGCAGCTCGTCGATGCCGGTCCCCTTCTTGGCCGACACCGGCACGAACATGACTTCGCCGCCGTAGGCTTCGGGAATCACTGACTCGGCGACCAGCTCCTGGGTGACGCGCTCGGTGTTGGCGTCGGGCTTGTCGATCTTGTTGATCGCCACCACCAGCGGCACACCGGCCGCCCTGGCGTGGTGGATGGCCTCGCGCGTCTGCGGCATCACGCCGTCGTCGGCCGCGACCACCAGGATGACGATGTCAGTCGCCTTCGCACCGCGGGCACGCATCGCCGTGAAGGCCTCGTGGCCCGGGGTATCGAGGAAGGTGATCATGCCGCGCGAGGTTTGCACATGGTAGGCACCGATGTGCTGGGTGATGCCGCCGAATTCACCCGACGCAACCTTCGCGGTGCGGATGTAGTCGAGCAGCGAGGTCTTGCCGTGGTCGACGTGACCCATGACGGTGACCACCGGCGCGCGCGGCAGGACGTTGGCGTCCTTGTGCGCTTCGCTCTCCTCGAGGAAGGCATCGGGATCGTCGAGCTTGGCCGCCACCGCCAGGTGACCCATCTCCTCGACGATGATCATCGCGGTTTCCTGGTCAAGCACCTGGTTGATGGTGACCATCGTGCCCATCTTCATCAGGACCTTGATGACCTCGGTGGCCTTCACTGCCATCTTGTGGGCAAGATCGGCGACCGTGATCGTCTCGGGCACGTGCACCTCGCGCACGATCGGCTCGGTGGGCGCCTGGAAACTGGAGCGGTCCTCCTGTTGGCGACCATGACGGCCGCCGCCCTTGCCGGCACCACGCCAGTTGCTGCCGGCGGTCGCGCCGACCTCACCACGCGTCTTCATGCCGCCGCGGCGCTTGCTCGCGCCATCGGCCTCACGCGCGGGCGCCGGGGCGCCACGCTTGGCATCACGGACCGCGGGCTTGACCTCGGTCTTGGCCGGACGATGCAGCGTCCCGGTGGTGGGTTTGACGACCTTCGCAGGCTCTTCCTTCTTTTCCTGTTCGGCGCGCAGACGGGCTTCTTCCTCGGCCTTGCGCGCATCGGATGCGGCACGTGCGGCTGCGTCGCGCTCCTGGCGTGCGCGCAGATCGGCTGTCTGGCGTTCCTTGAGGGCACGCTGGCGCTCCTCGTCGCGCTTGCGCGCGGCGATTTCCTCGTCGCCGAGGATCTGCGACAAGGGCAGCGGCTTGCTGAGCACGGTGGTGACCTGCGGCGCGGGCGCCGCAGCAGCCTCCTGACGCCCGCCACGCTCGGGCCGACCGGAACGACCGGACTGGGCAGGCCTGCTCGCGCCCTGCACCGGCGCGGGCGCCGCAGCAGGCGGTAGAACAGGCGTTTCCGTGACGGCCGCGACGGGCGCGTCGACCTGCGCGGGCGCGGCCGGCTCGGACGCGGCCGGCGGCTCGGGGGTGGCGACAGCCTCGACCACCGGGGCTTCGGTCGCCAGGGCTTCGGGCGCCAGGGCTTCGACCACCGCCACGGGGGCCTCGGCAACAGCAGCCACCGGCACGGACGCCGCGTCGGACAGCATGGTTTCGGCCTCGACCGCTGGCTCGGCCACATCGTCGCGCTTGACGAAGGTGCGCTTCTTGCGAACTTCGACCTGTACCGTGCGCGCACGACCCGTCGAGTCGGTGGCGCGGATCTCGGAGGTCTGCTTGCGGGTCAGGGTGATCTTGCCCTTGGGTTGGGTGTCGCCGTGCGAGCGCCGCAGGTATTCGAGCAGCCGCGCCTTGTCCTGTTCGGTGAGCAGGTCGGCCGAGCCGGATTTTTCGACACCGGCGCGCTTCAACTGCTCGAGCAGCACCGCGGCCGGCATTTTCAGTTCGCCGGCAAACTGGGTCACGCTCATCTGTTCCATTACAGCCCTCCCATCATTCTTCGAACCAATGGGCGCGGGCAACGGAAATCAGCGCCTTGGCCCTTTCTTCTTCGATCCCGGCCATTTCGACCAGCTCATCGACCGCGAGGTCGGCCAGGTCGTCACGGGTACGAATGCCCTGCTGGGCCAGTGTCGCGGCAAGCGACTTTTCCATGCCGTCCAGCCCGAGCAGGTCGTCCGAGACCTTGTCGAGTTGCTCCTCGGTGACGATCGCCTCGGTCAGCAGCACGTTCCGCGCACGATTGCGCAGCTCGTTGACCGTGTCCTCGTCGAAGGCTTCGATCTCCAGCATCTCGGTCAGCGGCACATAGGCGACTTCTTCGAGTGAGGAGAAGCCCTCGTCGATGAGGATGTCGGCGAGTTCTTCGTCCACATCCAGCTTTTCCATGAACAGCGCACGCAGCCCTTGCTGCTCCTGGGCGGTCTTCTCGGCCGACTCCTGCTCGCTCATCAGGTTGATCGTCCACCCGGTGAGCTCGGAGGCGAGCTTGACGTTCTGGCCGCTGCGGCCGATGGCGATCGCGAGGTTGTTCTCGTCGACCACCACATCCATGGCATGCGACTCCTCGTCCACGACGATGGAGACCACCTCGGCCGGCTGCAGCGCGGCGACGACGAACTGGGCGGGGTCAGCAGACCAGACGATGATGTCGATCTGCTCGCCACCGATCTCGTTGCGCACTGCGGTGACACGTGACCCACGCAGACCGACGCAGGTGCCGATCGGGTCGATGCGCTGATCGTTGGACTTGACCGCAATCTTGGCACGCAGCCCGGGGTCGCGGGCGCAGGCCTTGAGCTCAAGCAGGCCATCCTCGATCTCGGGGACTTCGAGCTCGAACAGCTTCATGAGGAATTCGGGGGCGGTACGCGAGAGGACGAGCTGCGGGCCACGCGCGCCGCGGTCGATGCGCAGCAGGAAGGCCTTGACGCGGTCGCCGACGCGCAGGTTCTCGCGCGGAATCTGCTGATCGCGCGGCAGCACCGCTTCCATGCGGCCGACCTCGATGATCGCGCTGCCGCGCTCCATGCGCTTGATGGAGCCGGAGACGAGGAATTCCTTGCGATCGAGGAAGTCGTTGAGGACCTGCTCGCGCTCGGCGTCGCGGATCTTCTGCAGGATCACCTGCTTGGCCGCCTGGGCGCCGATGCGGCCAAAGTCGATCGGCTCGAGTTCTTCTTCGATGTAATCACCGATCTGCACGTCGGCGCGCAGATCACGGGCGTCGATGATGCCCATCTCGGCCTCGTCGTTGGTGACCTCTTCGTCGAGCATCACCAGCCAGCGCCGCTTCGAGGTGTAGTCACCGGAGTCGCGATCGATCGAAACCACCACGTCGGCGTCATCGTGGATGCGCTTCTTGGTCGCCGAGGCCAAGGCGGTTTCGAGCGCGGAAAAAACGATGTCCCTGGCGACGTTCTTCTCGCGCGCCAACGCATCGACAAGCAGCAGAATTTCGCGGCTCATTTCAGTAAAACCTCCACATCCACAGTCTCAAAATTGGGGCACCACGCGTGCCTTCTCGATGTCTTCGAAGGGCAGCAGCACTTCGCCCTTCTCGGTGCGCAGCGCCACCGCGCCGTCCTGCACCCGTTCGATCACGCCCACGAAATTGCGTTGATTGCCGATTGGCAGCGTCAGGCGAACCTGCGCATGTTCCCCGGCAAAACGTTCGAAATCGGCCAGCTTTTTCAGCGGGCGATCGAGGCCGGGCGAGGACACCTCGAGCCGGTCATAATCGATGTTCTCGACCTCGAACACGCGCTGCAACTGGTTGCTGACGGTGGCGCAGTCATCGACCGTGATGCCGCGCTCGATATCGAGAAAGACGCGCAGCAACCGGCCCTTGGGCGAGAACTCGACATCGACGAGTTCGTACCCCAGCCCGCTCACAACCTGCTCGATCAACTGCTCGACATCCGCTCGCATCTCGCCGCCCCGCCACTTTCCGGCGCCGCCGCGGGCGCCACAAATAAAAAATGGGCGAAACGCCCATCAAACAATTGTTCCTGCACGAAAACCGCCGCTGGCCACAACCGCAAGACAGATGGCAGACCGGCGCCGCCAGGGCGCACAACCGTAAACCCATCCATCAAAGCCGGTCGAGTATACAGCGAAAACGCAAGCACGGGCAAACGCTCGCACCAAGCCCCTGGACAATCGAGCGCGGGGGCGTCAACCGCAGCACGCGGTTTGCGCCGCGCCCGCAGGCCTTCCCGCCCCAGCGCTTCGGTCAGCGCGGCTGGGTGCGGTGCAACTTGACGGGACGCTTGGCGCGCTCGTCCTGCTGACGGCTCTGCTGCGGCGGCGGCAGGCCGGCGAGCGCGCACGCCTCGGCCTCGGGCATCTCCATCCACATGCCGCGCTTCAGCCGGGAGGGCAGCTCGACGCTGCCGTAGCGCACCCGCATCAGCCGGCTCACGGTGAGCCCGATCGCCTCGAACATGCGCCGCACCTCGCGGTTGCGCCCTTCGGAAATCGTTACCCGATACCAGTGGTTGGCGCCCTCGCCGCCCTCGTCACGCAACAGGTTGAACTTCGCCGCACCGTCCTCGAGCTGGATGCCGCCGGTGAGGGACTTCACCTGCTCCTCGGTCAACTCGCCAAGCAGGCGCACCGCGTACTCGCGCTCGAGCTCGTAGCGCGGGTGCATCAGCTTGTTGGCCAGATCGCCATCATTGGTAAACAGCAGCAGGCCCGAGGTGTTGAAGTCCAGCCGCCCGACCGCCAGCCAGCGCCCCTTGCGCAGCAGCGGCAGGCGCTCGAACACGGTGGGCCGGCCTTCCGGGTCGTCGCGCGAGACGATCTCGCCCTCGGGCTTGTGGTAGATCAGCACGCGCGGCGAGCGCTGCGTGAAGCGCAGCGGGACGAGCTTGCCATTGACCTTGACCCGATCGCCCGGGCCGATCTTCTGCCCGAGCGAAGCCGGCAGACCATTGACCAGGATGCGCCCGGCCACCACCCACTCCTCGATCTCGCGCCGCGAGGCGACGCCGGCTTGGGCGAGCACCTTCTGCAGGCGCTCGGGCTCGGTGAGCGTGGCCGGCGCTGTGCGCGCACCGTCATCGCTGCGGCCGCGCGCGGGACGTTCGCTGCGCTCGCCCTGGCCGGGCGCGGAACGCTGCGCCTCGGGGTGGCGCGCCGGATCACCCTCGATACGCGGCCGGCGCGGCGCCGAAGCCGCACCTGCGCCACGTACAGCACGCGCCGTGCGCGGGCCGCGGGGGTCGGCGGCGGGGCGGGCGTCCTTGCGGACGGGCCGGACGTCCTCGTCACGCGTGCCCCCCTCTGCGCGGTGATCACGCGTGTCGCGCGGGTCGCGGTCGAGGATCTCGATCGCGTCAGACTTCTTCTTCAGGGGCGGGCGCAGCGGCCGGTTCGGTTTGCGAGGCATCGACGAGATCCATGATTTTTTCGATTTCGGTGAGCGCGGGCAGCTCGGTCAGGCTGCGCAGCCCCATTTCATCGAGGAAGCGCCGGGTGGTGGCGAACAAGGCCGGCCGCCCGGGCGTGTCGCGGTGGCCGACGACGTCGACCCAACCGCGCGATTCGAGTGTCTTCAATATGCTGGGCGAAACCGCCACGCCGCGGATGTCCTCGATGTCACCGCGGGTGACGGGCTGGCGATAGGCGATGATCGCCAGCGTCTCCATGACCGCGCGCGAGTAACGCGGCGGCTTCTCTTCCTTCAGGCGATCCAGGTAGACCTGGTACTCGGCCCGGGTCTGGAAGCGCCAGCCACTCGCCAGTTGCACGAGTTCCACCCCACGATCGGCGGCGAACCAGGTGGCGCGCAACTCGTCGAGCAGGCGACGCACGAGATCCGGCCCCGGGTCCTCGTCGAACAGCTTGCGCAGCTCGGATACCGGCAGCGGCGCGGGCGCGGCGAGCAGCGCCGCCTCGACGATGCGCAGCCAGGCCTCAGGCGTGGTTACGTGTTCCATCCGCGAGCTTTACGTAGATCGGCGCAAAGGCCTCGTTCTGGGTCACATCGACCAGTCTTTCCTTCACCAGCTCGAGCACGGCGAGAAAGCTCACCACCAGCCCTGGCGCACCGAGCTGCACGTCGAACAAGGTGTCGAACACCACGAAGGCGCCGTCGCCGAGCTTGCGCAGGATCGCCGTCATGTGCTCGCGCACCGAGAGCTGCTCGCGTCCGACGCGATGGCTCTGGTTGAGGCGCGCCTTCTTCATGATGCGCAGCCATGCCAGCTGCAGGTCGTGCAGGCTCACTTCGGGCAGGCGCTCGACGACCTTCTCGGCGACCAGCACGCCTACCCATTCGAAATCGCGCTCGACGCGCGGCAAGGCGTCGAGCCGCGCCGCAGCGAGCTTCATCTGCTCGTATTCGAGCAGCCGGCGCACCAGCTCGGCGCGCGGGTCTTCTTCCTCGGCGTGCGTGCGGGGTGGCCGTGGCAGCAACATGCGCGACTTGATTTCGAGCAGCATCGCCGCCATCAGCAGGTAGTCGGCGGCCAGCTCGAGATGGGTTCCCCGCATGGCCTCGACATAGACGAGATACTGCGCGGTCAGCGGCGCCATCGGGATGTCGAGCACGTCGAGGTTGGCCTTGCGGATCAGGTACAGCAACAGATCCAGCGGACCCTCGAAGGCCTCGAGGAACACCTGCAACGCATCGGGCGGAATATACAGGTCTTTGGGCAGTTCGAGCAGGGGCTCGCCGTAGATGCGCGCGAGCACATCGAGCGGCGTGCCGGTGTCGGTCGGCGCGAGGTCGAGCGCCAGGTTCATCGCTCGCCCTGCCCATCCGCTGCGCGCGCCGACCCGCTCAACTGTAGTCCAGACCCATGGCCTCGCGCACGTCGCGCATGGTCTCCTGCGCCAGCTTGCGCGCGCGCTCGCAGCCGTCGGCGATGATGCTGCGCAGCAGCGAGGGATCGTCCAGGTAGGGCTGGGCGCGCTCGTGCAGCACCGCCTGCTCCTTCAGGATCGCCTCCAGCACGGGCTGCTTGCACTCCAGACAACCGATGCCGGCGCTGCGGCAGCCCTGCTGCACCCAGCCCAGGGTGTCCTCATCCGAGTAGATCGCGTGCAGTTGCCACACCGGGCAGCGCTCCGGCTCGCCGGGATCGGTGCGGCGCATGCGCGCGGGGTCGGTCTGCATGGTACGGACCTTGCGCGTGACGCTCTCGGCGTCCTCGCGCAGGTTGATGGTGTTGCCGTAGGACTTGGACATCTTCTGTCCGTCCAGCCCGGGCATGCGCGCCGCCGGCGTCAGCAGCGCCTCGGGCTCGACCATGATCATCTTGCCGCTGCCCTCGAGGTAGCCGTAAAGGCGCTCGCGGTCGCCGAGCGACAGGTTCTGGGTCTCGTCGAGAAGGGCCTTGGCCTGCTCGAGGGCCTCGTCGTCGCCCTCCTGCTGGAAGCGGGTGCGCAACTCGTGGTACATGCGCGCACGCCGCGCGCCGAGCTTGCGCACCGCATCCCTGGCCTTGTCCTCGAAGCCGGGTTCACGCCCGTACAGGTGATTGAAGCGGCGCGCGATCTCGCGCGTGATCTCGACGTGCGGCACCTGGTCCTCGCCCACCGGCACCTTGTCGGCGCGGTAGATCAGGATGTCGGCCGACTGCAGCAGCGGGTAGCCGAGAAAGCCGTAGGTCGACAGGTCGCGACCTTCGATACGCTCCTGCTGCTCCTTCCAGGTCGGCACGCGCTCCAGCCAGCCGAGCGGGGTCATCATCGACAGCAGCAGGTGCAGCTCCGCGTGCTCGGGCACCCGGGACTGGATGAAGAGGGTGGACTGAGAGGGATCCACGCCTGCGGCGAGCCAGTCGACCAGCATCTCCCAGACGTTGCCCTCGATGACCTCGGGGGTATCGTAGTGCGTGGTCAGCGCATGCCAGTCGGCGACGAAGAACACGCAGGGATACTCCTCCTGCAGCTTGACCCAGTTCTTCAACACGCCGTGATGGTGACCGAGATGGAGCCGGCCACTGGGGCGCATGCCGGAGAGGACGCGTTCAGCGTACATGGCGGATCAGAATCCGAAGAGGATTGAGAGCAGATAGCGGAAGCCGGCAATCAGCGGCCACAACAAGGTGCCGAGCACGCCGGTGAACAACAGCACGAGCAGGATTGGAAAACCATAGGGCTCGAGCCGCGCGTACTGCCAGGCGAGGCGGTTCGGCAGCAGGCTCACCGCGATGCGACCGCCGTCGAGCGGCGGGATCGGCAGCAGATTGAGCGCCATCAGCACGACGTTGATCTGGATCCCGGCGTCGGCCATCTTCAGCAGCGCCAGGGCATAGGTCCCGGGGTCGGCGCCGGCGGCGATGCGGAACAGCAGCGCCCAGCCGAGCGCCATGACAAAGTTTACGAACGGCCCCGCCGCTGCCACCCACAGCATGTCGGCCTTGGGATTGCGCAGGCGAGCGAAATTGACCGGCACCGGCTTGGCCCAGCCGAACAGGATGCCACCCGCACCGGCGAGCGCACTCAGGGCGAGGATGCCCGCGGGCACGAGGATGGTGCCCACCGGGTCGACGTGGCGCAGCGGATTGAGCGTGATGCGCCCGGCAAGGTCGGCGGTGGGATCGCCGAAGTGGCGCGCGACGTAACCGTGTGCAGCCTCGTGCAGGGTGATCGCAAGCACGACCGGCAAGGCCCAGATGGCCAGGGTGGAGATCAGCGAATCCATCGCAGGCTCGGTAACAAACCCACGATTCTACAGGCCGAAGGGCTCGAGCGGGCCGCGTCCGGCGCGCACCAGCTCGGGGGCACCCGAGGTCAGGTCGATCACCGTGGTTGCCTCCGGGCCGCAGTAGCCGGCCTCGATGACGAGTTCCACCTGCTTGCCAAGGCGGTCACGGATCGCCTCGGCGTCGGTCAGCGGCAGCTCCTCTCCGGGCAGGATCAGCGTGGAGGTGAGCAGCGGGCCATCGATCTCGGCGAGCAGCGCCGACACCACCGCGTGCTCGGGCACGCGCAGGCCGATCGTCTTGCGCTTGGGATGCAGCACGCGGCGCGGGAGCTCCTTGGTGCCTTCGAGGATGAAGGTGTAAGGGCCGGGCGTGACCGCCTTCAGGAGGCGGTACTGGCTGTTGTCGACGCGGGCGTAGGTGCCGATCTCGGAAAGGTCGCGGCACATCAGCGTGAAGTGGTGACGCTCATCGACACCGCGGATGCGGCGGATGCGCTCGAGCAGCGCGGCGTCACCGACGTGACAGGCGAGCGCGTACGCGGAGTCGGTCGGCAGCGCGACCAAGCCACCGGCGCGGATGATCTCTGCGGCCTGGCGGATCAGCCGCGCCTGGGGCTGTTCGGGATGGAGCGAGAAGTACTGGGCCATGATCGGAAGCTCAAAGTGGCGCGCGAGCGGCGATGGCAGCCCGCGCCGCGGCGGTGGCCGGCAGGCGGCTCCAGACCGGCTCGAGGTCGGGCGGCAGCGGGTTGCAGCGGCCGAGATCGACCGCGCTCTCGTGCTCACCATGGAAATCGGAAGCACGCGAGGCGAGCAGGCCGCGCTGGCGTGCGACGGTGGCGAAGCGGCGCATCTCGTCCGCGCTGTGCGCGCCCGACACCACCTCGACCGCCTCGCCGCCGGCGGCCACGAAGCGGTCGAAGAGCCGCCCCATGTCGGCGGTCGACAGCCGGTAGCGCGCCGGGTGGGCAACCACTGCGATGCCGCCCGCGGCGCGGATCCACGCCACCGCGTCTTCCAGCATCGCCCAGCGGTGCTCGACGAAACCCGGCTTGCCACGCACCAGGTAGTGATCGAACACGGTCTTCACGTCCGGCATCACCCCGCTCGCCACCAGATGACGGGCAAAATGGGCGCGGCTCACCAGCGCCGGGTTGCGCGCGAAGCGCAGCGCGCCCGCGAAGGCGTCGTCGATGCCGATGCGCGCGAGTTCGTCGCCGATCCTGCGCGCACGCGCATCGCGGCCCGCACGCAGTTCGGCCAGGCCGTCGCCCAGCGTCCGACACAGGGGATCGACCCCGAGACCGACGATATGGACCGTTTCGCCCGCGAAGGAGACCGAAATCTCGACCCCCTCCACGAACGCGAGCCCACGGGCCTGCGCCACGCGCTGCGCCTCGGCGATGCCGCCGAGTTCGTCGTGATCGGTCAGCGCGAGCAGATCGACGCCGTTGGCGAGGGCACGCAGCACGACGGCTTCCGGCTCGAGCCAGCCATCGGAGACGGTCGAGTGACAGTGCAGATCGACGTTGAGGGCGTGCAGCCCGGAGGCTGACGAAGCGCTCATGGAACTCCTGTGGAGGAACAGCTCACGGGCAATGATACCAAACACGCACGGTAACGCCGCCGCAGCGCTTGCCAGTGCGCCGCATGCGGTCGGACGATCGCCTCGCCCGGAGCCACTGGAAAGCCGCCATGACCGCCACGCCGCCCGCCGCCGAACTACGCCGCTGCCCGAGCTGCGACCGCGGGGACGGAGGGCGCCTGGGCGCGGATCGCTGCACCGTCGCGCTGCACCCGACAGCGCACCGCGGCCCTGGCCAGAATGGACGCTGGCACGGCGCCCTGCGCGGCCCGTGTAACGCCTGCGGGCATTTGCAGCGCTGGATCAATCGCCGCCGCCATCGCCACTGCAATCCCCGCCCTCGTCCTCGCCCGCAGGCTCCGCCCCTTCCTGCGCCGCGGCCGCCCGAACCGCCGCCTGTGCGTCGGCGATCATGCGCGCGCGGGTCGCCGGCGTCTCCAGGCTGATTCGACCGAGGGCGCCGTCGCGGTAGTCCTGCAGCAGGATCAGCGCCGCCTTCTCGAGATCGAGCCCCCCGCCGCGCACCAGGCAGCCGCGCCGACGCCCCACTTCCTCGATCAGCGCCGGCCCGTCCATCGCCGCCAGCGCAGCAGGCTCGACCCGGTAGCGCGCGGCCAGGCGCCCGGCGTAGCGCGCGAGCAGGATCGCACCGAGGAAGGCCGCGACCTCCTCGTCGATCACCGCATTGCGACCGATCGCATGGCTGGCGGCAAGCATGTAGCCGTCGGCATCGTGATCGATCTTCGGCCACATCATGCCGGGCGTATCGGTGAGCGTCATGCCGGGGCCGAGATCCAGCGTCTGCTGGTGCTTGGTCACCGCCGGCTCGTCGCCGACCTTGGCGACCTTGCGTTTGAGCAGCGCGTTCATGAGCGTCGATTTGCCGACGTTGGGGATGCCCATGATCATCATGCGCAGCGGCTTGACGCCGTCGTCGCGGTGCGGCGCGAGTTGCCGGCACAAGCCGGGAATCCGCGCCACCTCGGCGGGGTTTTTCGCCGAGACGGCGACCGCCCTCACGCCAGGCTGGGCGTTGTAGAAGTCCATCCATGCGCGCGTGACCTCGGGGTCGGCGAGGTCGGACTTGTTGAGCAGCTTCAGGCACGGACGGTTACGAAAGCGGCGCAGCTCGCCGATCATCGGGTTGCTGCTGGCCTCGGGCAGGCGCGCGTCGGTGACCTCGATGACGACGTCGGTCATGGCCATGGCCTCGGCCGCCTTCTTGCGTGCCGAGGCCATGTGTCCGGGGAACCACTGGATGGGCATGGAAGAACCTGCGTTGGCTGTCGGGGCGCGGATTATCCCACCTGCGCCGCTCCCGCGCCCATTCCATTCCCGACCCCGCGCCCCTGCACTAGACGCGGCGCCAGCCGCGTGCTTGCTGACGCACGCCGCGCGCACAAAAGGTTTTCCTGATGCCACCCGAAAAAAAATTCACGCGCCCTGAAAAACCGTGTATCGTGCCGCTCGCAGTCGATTCAAGCAGTGGTTGTTCTGGTGGTTGCCCAGCGTGTTCCAAGAGAATGCGTGTCGGTTTGATGCCTCCTGATTACGTTTCTTGATCGTTCCTGCAACTCCGGGGCGCAAGCCCGCAAATCTTTATATGGAACGCAAAATGAGCACTCAAACCGGTACCGTGAAATGGTTCAACGACGCCAAGGGCTTCGGCTTCATCACCCCTGAAGGCGGCGGCGACGACCTGTTCGCCCACTTCTCGGAGATCCAGAGCAAGGGTTTCAAGAGCCTGGCCGAAAACCAGCGCGTCGAATTCGAAGTCAAGACCGGCCCGAAGGGCCTGCAGGCGGCCAACATCCGCCCGCTGTAATCGATACGACGTCACCGACGTCCATCGATTCATCCGAAACGCGGCCATGCGCCGCGTTTTTGCATTTCTGGCCTCGCACCCGATGAGGCCTCTTGCGGCCACCCGCCGCCCCGCTGCGGCCACCCGCCGCTTCACCCGCTCGCCGCGCCGCAATCGCCGATAATCACGGTCTCGCAGCGCCGCTGCCTACCGCCGCCCGCGCGGCCCGGACGCCATGACCGAATCCTCCCGCCCCGAATCCGCTGCCCCCGAGGCTACCCTGCGCTTCGCCGACCTCGACCTGCCCGCGCCGCTGCTGTCTGCGCTCGCCGACGTCGGCTACGAGACGCCCTCGCCGATCCAGGCCGCCTGCATCCCGCAACTGCTCGCCGGCCACGACATCCTCGGCGAGGCGCAGACCGGCACCGGCAAGACCGCCGCGTTCGCGCTGCCGATGCTGGCGCGCATCGACCTCGCCGACACCCGCCCGCAGGTGCTGGTGCTCGCCCCCACCCGCGAACTCGCGATCCAGGTCGCCGAGGCCTTCGCCAAGTACGCCCACCACCTGAAGAACTTCCACGTGCTGCCGATCTACGGCGGCCAGAGCATGGTGGTGCAGCTTCGCCAGTTGTCGCGCGGCGCCCAGATCATCGTCGGCACCCCGGGCCGGGTCATGGACCACCTCGAGCGCGAGAGCCTCAAGCTCGACGCGCTCAAGGCCATCGTCCTCGACGAGGCCGACGAGATGCTGCGCATGGGCTTCATCGACGACGTCGAGTGGATCCTCGAGCACACGCCGCCCGAGCGCCAGACCGCGCTCTTTTCGGCGACGATGCCCAACGTGATCCGCGAAGTCGCCCGCCGCCACCTGCGCGATCCGCAGGAAATCAAGATCCGCGCCGCCACCTCGACCGTGGCCAAGATCAGCCAGCGCTACTGGCTGGTGCGCGGCGTCGACAAGCTCGACGCGCTAACCCGCATCCTCGACGCCGAGGAAACCTTCGACGCCGCCCTCGTCTTCGTGCGCACCAAGATCGCCACCGAGGAGCTCGCCGACAAGCTGGTCGCCCGCGGCTACGCGGTCGCCGCCCTCAACGGCGACATGACCCAAGGCCTGCGCGAGCGCGTGATCGAGCAGTTGAAGAACGGCGCCCTCGACATCGTCATCGCCACCGACGTGGCCGCGCGCGGCATCGACGTGCCGCGCGTGTCGCACGTGATCAACTACGACATCCCCTACGACACCGAAGCCTACGTGCACCGCATCGGCCGCACCGGCCGCGCCGGCCGCGAAGGCGTGGCGATCCTGTTCGTCGCGCCGCGCGAGACGCGCATGCTGAAGATGATCGAGCGTGCAACGCGCCAGCCGATCACGCCGATCGCGCTGCCCAGCAGCGAGGAGGTCACCAACCTGCGTGTGGCGCAGTTCAAGCGCCAGGTGGTGGACGCGATCGCCAGCGAGGACCTCGGCTTCTTCATGGGCATCGTGAACGACCTCGTCGAAGAGAACGAGCTCGACATCCACGAGGTCGCGGCCGCCTTGACCCTGCTCGCCCAGCGCGAGCGCCCGCTGCAGATCGAGCAGTCGGGCCGTGGCTGGGAGATCGCCACCACCGCCCCGGGCGAAGGCCGCGCCCCGCGCGCCGAGCACTTCACCACCGGCCCGGCGCGCGAGCGCACGCAGCGTCCCAACCGCGACGAGATCCTCGCCCGCCGCCGCGCGTTTTCGGACGGCGCGCTGGTGCGCTACCGCATCGAGGTCGGGCGCGCCCATGGCGCGAGCCCGAAGGAGATCGTCGGCGCGATCGCCAACGAGGGCGGCATCGAAGGCAAGTACATCGGCCAGATCCACCTCTTCGACGACTTCTCGACGGTGGAACTGCCCGCCAACCTGCCCGACGACCTGCTCGGGACGCTCAAGCGCACCCGCGTGCGCCAGATGCCGCTCAACATCCGTGCGCTGAGCGCAGCCGAGGCTGCGGCGACGCCGGAACGCCGTCGTCCGCCCCGGCCCGAAGGCGGCAAGGCGGACTTCAGTGGCAACGACGCGCCGCGCCGCCCCAGGGAATTCACCGGCGCCAAGCCCGCGCACAAGGGTGCCGGCTTCGGCGGCAAGCCGGCGGGCGAGCGCTTCGGCGCTCACGACGAGCGCCGCGCCGCGGCCCCCGAGCGCAGGGGCAGCGGCCATTCCGCGCCTGCCCAGCGCAAAGGGGATCACCCGAAGCCATTCCGTCGCCGGGAAGACTGAGCGCCCCCGCGACCGCGGCGCTGCACCCGGTCGCGGCCTCCACCGCCCCTGCCGAGGCGGCGCCCCACATGCGCCACCAGCGCGGCCGCCCAGGCCCGCGACCGGCGCGACGACCGTGACCCAATGCACGGGAAGGCAGGGCGTTTCGCCCTAGAATGAGCAGTTGATCGTTTTGCCGGCACTCCATGCCCATCCAAGGCCTGCACGCACACGCGGCCCGGTTTCCACCGCGACCCAACCGCCCCCCGGCCGGGCGCACACCGTGCCCCCGGCCGAAAGCGCGTCGATGCTGAAGCGCGCTGCGCTCCGCCTGGCGATGCTGCTGGTCGCGGCACTCGCGTGCACTCCGCTGCGCGCACACACTCAACTCAGCTTCGGGGTTCATTCGGCACGCCCCAAGGCGATGGTCGAGGCCGCCTGGCAACCCTTCGTTGACTATCTCAACGCCGGCCTCGACGGCGTGCGCGTCGAACTGCGCGCACTCGACGATGCCGAGGTGGACAGCGCGCTCGCGCACGGCAAGCTCGACCTGCTGCTTACCAATCCGGCCCATTTCATCCTCCTGCGCGCGTCGAATCCGCTCTCGGGCGCGATCGCCACACTGGTCGGCGAGGAAAACGGCCAGGCCCTCGCCGAGTTCGGCGGCGTGATCCTGGTGCGCGCCGCCGACCCGCGGATCGCGACCCTGGCCGACCTCGCCGGCAAGCGCGTCGGCACCACCCACGCCAACTTTCTCGGCACCTACCCGGCGCAGGCCTTCGAAATGCAGTCTGCCGGCACGTCCCCCGCGTCGCTGCGCCTGCTCACCCTCGGCCAGAGCCAGGACAGCGTGGTCGACGCGGTGCTGCGTGCAACGGTGGACGCCGGCTTCGTGCGCACCGGCCTGGTCGAACGACTGGCCGCGGAAGGGCGCGACCTGTCCGCACTGCGCGTGCTCAACCCCCGGACCCTGCCCGGCTATCCGCTGCGCAGCTCGACGCGCCTGTACCCGGAATGGCCGCTGGTCGCACTCAGCACTGCCGACCAGGCGGTGCTGCGGCGGATCGTGGCCCTCGCCCTCACCCTCGACGCTGCCCATCCGGCAGCCCGCGCCGCTCGCATCCATGGCTTCACCATCGCGGCCGACTATTCGCCGGTCGAGGAGGTGCTGCGCACGCTGCGCCTGCCGCCCTTCGACACCACCCCGGCATTCACCTGGCACGATGTGTGGGCGCGCTACAACGACTCGCTGTTCGCGCTTGGCCTCGCCCTCGGCACCATCGTGCTGCTGCTCGCCGGACTGGCGCAGCGTAATCGCGCGCTGTCGCGCGCCAACGCCGCCGGGCGCCGGCTGGCGGCGGAGATCGAGCTCGAACGCCACCACCTGCGCAACGTCGTCGAGGCCACGCGGGCCGGCAGTTGGGAATGGGACCTCGAAACCGGTGAATGGCGGGCCGATGCCCGCTGGGCCGAGATCCTCGGGCTCGCTGCGAGCACAGACACGGCGGCAGGACGCTCGAGCTGGCGCACACGGGTGCATCCGGACGACCTCGCCGAAGCCGACCGCGAGCTCGAACGCCACATCCTCGGCGAGACCGCCTTTTACGAGCAGGATCTGCGCCTGCGCCACCATGACGGCCACTGGGTCTGGGTGCATGACCGCGCACATGCCGTCCGCCGCGACGCCAGCGGTCGCGCGCTGCTGCTCACCGGCGCCCAGGTCGACATCAGCCGGCGCAAGGCCAGCGAGGAGAAGCTGCGCCTGGCCGCGAGCGTGTTCTCGTCAAGTTACGAGGCGATCGTGATCACCGACGCCGACAACCGCATCATCGACGTCAATCCGGCCTTCTGCCGCATCACCGGCTACAGCCGTGAAGAGAGCCTCGGTCGCGATCCGCGCCTGCTCAACTCGGGTCGCCAGAGCCGCGAGTTCTACCGCACGATGTGGCAGGCGCTCGAGGCGGAAGACCACTGGCAGGGCGAGCTGTGGAACCGGCGCAAGGACGGCGGCGAATTCGCCGAGGTGCTCTCGATCAGCCGGGTGCGCGACGCGGATGGGCGGATCACGCACCACCTGGCGCTGTTCTCCGACATCAGCCGGCTGAAGAAGCACGAGGAAGAGCTCAACCGCATCGCCTATTTCGACCCGCTCACCGGCGCCCCCAACCGCCGCCTGCTCGACGACCGTCTGCGCCAGGCGATCGCCCACGCCCGCCGCACCGGAAGGCCGCTTGCGGTGTGCGTGATCGACCTCGACGGTTTCAAGCCGATCAACGACCAGCACGGCCACGAAGCGGGCGACCAGGTGCTGGTGGGCATCGTCGACCGGCTGAGCGCGATCCTGCGCGCGAGCGATACGGTGGCGCGCCTCGGCGGCGACGAGTTCGTGCTGCTGCTCGAGGATATCGAGGGCGAGTGCGTGCTCGATCGTGTGCTGGAGGCGATCCGCGCGCCGATGCCGCTCGCCGGTGAGCGTGTGAGCGTGTCGGCGAGCGTCGGCGTCACCCTGTTCCCCGCCGACGACGCAGACCCCGACACACTGTTGCGCCATGCCGACCAGGCGATGTACCGCGCCAAGCAGCGCGGGCGCAACTGCATCCAGTTCTTCGATGCCGAGGTCGAGGCGCAGCAGCGCGTGCGCAAGAAGCGCATCGACCGCCTGGAACAGGCCCTGACCGGGCATGAGTTCGTACTCCACTACCAGCCGCAGATCGACATGGTTGACGGCGGTCCGCTCGGCATGGAGGCGCTGCTGCGCTGGCAGCACCCGGAGCGGGGGCTGCTGGCACCGGCCGAGTTCCTGCCCGACCTCGAAGGCACCGAGCTCGAGACACGGCTTGGCCAGTGGGTCATCGACACCGCCCTCGGCGAGCTCGAGCGCTGCCGCGCCGCCGGCCTCGAGCTCTGCGTCAGCGTGAACGTGGGCGCCCGACCATTGCTGATGCCGGGTTTCGTCGCTGACGTGCGCAGCGCACTCGAACGCCACCCCGACATCCCGCCGTCGCGGCTCGAGCTCGAGATCCTCGAGTCGACCGCGCTCGATGACATGGTGCTGGCGATGGACGTGCTCAACGCCTGCCGCCGCCTCGGCGTGCGCATCGCGCTCGACGATTTCGGCACCGGTTACGCCTCGCTGCGCCACTTCCGCCAGTTGCCGGTCGACCGCCTCAAGATCGATCGCAGCTTCGTGATCGACATGCTGGACGACGAAGAGGCGCGTGCAATTGTCGCTGCGGTCGTCCAGCTCGCGCGCACCTTCAATCGCGAGGTGATCGCCGAAGGCGTCGAGACCCCCGCACATTCAGCCGCCCTGGTTGCGCTCGGCTGCAGGCTGGGCCAGGGCTACGGCATTGCCCGTCCGATGCCTGCGGCGCACGTGCCGGGCTGGTTTTCATGGCAGACTCTCGCTCCGCTCGCGGACGACGCGACCTGCAGCAGCGCCAGCCTGCCGGCGCGCGCGCGATCCACCCCCGATAACGAACACGGCCGCGTCGCTGCCGACCCGGCGCGGACACTCCCCACGACATGAAGCTCCACAACTGGACTCACCACACTTCCGCAGGCTTCACGCTGCGCGGCCATCACAGCGCGCCGAGCGGGCGCCCGGTCATCCACTTCCTGCACGGCAATGGCCTGAGCTCGCTCACCTACGCGCCGCTGCTCGCGCGCCTGGAAGAAGACTTCGATCTCTTCCTCTCCGATGTGCAGGGGCATGGCGACAGCGACCACGGCAGCCGCTTCCGCGGCTGGAACCACGCCGCGGAGATGGCAGCGGAGGCGTGGCTGGCCCACGCACCGCGGTTTGGTCCGGTGCCGGTCCATGCCGCGGGCCACAGCTTCGGCAGCGTGCTGACCTGCCTGATGCTGGCGCATCATCCACAGACTTTCTCGCGTGCGGTGCTGCTCGATCCGGTGCTTTTCTCTCCGGCGATGATCGGCATGATGGCGCTCTCCGACCTGGTCGGCCTGGCGTCACGCAACAAGCTTGCCGCGGGCGCGCGCAACCGCCGCCACCACTGGCCGGATCGCCGCACTGCGCACGCCAACCTGCACGGACGGGGCGTGTTCCGCGGCTGGCGCGAGGATTGTTTCCAAGCTTACATCGATCATGCGCTGCGCGATGTTCCCGGCGGCGGCGTCGAGCTCAAGTGCCGACCGACGCGCGAGGCCGAGATCTTCGCCTCGTACCCGCGTCGGCTGTGGTCCTCGCTCGCGCGCATCCGCCAGCCGGTGCTCGCGCTGCGCGGGCGCAGCACCTTCGCCTTCGCCGCGCGCTCGATCACGCGCTGGGCGGCCACCCAGCCCAACGTCACCTGCGAGGAGATGCCCGGCGGCCACTGCTTCATGCAGGAAGACCCGGATGCCTGTGCGGACGCAATGATCCCGTTCCTGCTCGCGGCCGGACGCTGAGCTTCAGACGCAGATCAGCGGGCGATGCAGCGCGCCGCTTGCCGATGCGAGCTCGAACGCTGCGCCGTCAAGCCTCCAGACGCCGTGGCTCCAGCGAAACGGTGTCGCGTCCGTTGGTGACCATGACATGGCCATCCTGGATGGAGAACTGCAGCCGCATCGAGCGCTCGGCCAGGCGAGCCAGCTCGGCGCTCGCCTCGCGCTCGAGCGCGAACACGCGCAGGTTGTGGTGGCGCTCGAGGCGGCCGCGCACTCCGCCCCACCAGACCTCGAGCGCGCGCCCGTAGGCGAGCACGACGACCTCGCGCGCCCGCCCGCAAGCCTTGCGGACCCACTTGTCCTCGGGCTGGCCGACGTCGATCCAGCGCTCGATCACGCCGGTCAGGTCCTTCTGCCAGAGGTCGGCCTCGTCCTCCGCGCACAGCCCCTTGCCGAAGGCCAGCTGCGGGTCGGCGAAGAGCGCGAAGGCGAGCAGGCGGACCATCATGCGCTCGTCGGTCTCCGAAGGATGACGGGCGAGGGTGAGCGAGTAGTCGGCGTAGTGGTGGCGGTCCATGTCGGCGATCTGGATGTCCGCCTTGAAGATCGTTGCGCGCAGCGCCATCAATGCACCTGCTGCGACGCGCGCCCGGCCTGCTGCCAGGCGAGCACGGCGCGGCTGGCGTGCGCCATCACCAGGTCGCGCAGCGCAGCGGGCAACTCGCGCGACAGGGCGCCAAACAGCGCCTGCGTCGCCTCCTGGCCCACCCCCTCCGCGGCGAGTCCATCGGCCAGGCAACGGATCTGGATGAAGGCGAGCGCATCGGCCACCAGCCGCCAGCCGGCCCGCGGCATCGCACGCGTCAACGCCAGCAACTGGCTGCCGAGTTCGCCGGCGAGGCGCAAGGCTTCGTCGCGGTCAGCGGTCGCGATCGACGAATGCCACAGCGCAAGGTGCAGGCCGCGGCGAAGCTCGACCTTGAAGTCGATCACGTTTTCCTCGGCCGCAGCGACGGCGTCGAAATGCCGCAGGAAGCGTGCCTCGGCCTGCGCGTCGAGCCCGGTGCGCAGTGCACCAATGAGCTCGGTCAGGGCCGGGATCGCCGCCAGCTCGAAGGCCCGGCTCCACGCCAGGCCCCACTGGTCCATACCGCTCACCAGCAGGGCAAGCCGCAGCGCGCGCACCTCGTCATCGGCGCCCGCGGCCGCCCAGTCGGCGAGGTCGGCACGCAACTCGGAGACACCCTTCAGGCGCGCAGGTTCGGACTCGGCGACACTGAGCCGGAACGCGCGCGCGAAACTCTCTTCGGCGAGGCGCGCCGCCTGACGCTGGGTCGCAGCGTCGACGTGAGTCGCAAACGGATCGGGTGGAAGCGGCGCGGTGGCTGCGGGCATGGTTCGAGTCCCTGTTCAGGCGCTGTCGCGCACCCACAGCGAGGGCGTGAGCTGCCCGACCTGGATCCGCACGCCATCGCGGAAACCCTGCAGCATGCGCCGCAAGGCGCCGGCATCCTCGGTCGTGAAGCCACGCTTGAAGTCGGTCAGCAGCAGGCGTGAGCGCGACAGCCAGTTGCCGGGCGCATCGTCGATCGCACACCATGCCGCCTCGGCGGGATCTGCCCCGTGCTGGCGCAGCCAGGCCATCGCCTCACGCTCGCGCAGGCCATGCAGCTCGGCGCCGGTCTTCGGCAGCAGATGCGGCGTGGCGCCGGCGATCTGCCCGCGAATGTCCTCGGAAAAGCGTGCCACCAGCTTGGGCAGCGAGAACAGCATCCGCCAGTCGGAAGCAATGACGATCCGCGCTTCCGGAAACTCGCGCACCACCGCCTCGATGTGGGGCAGGCAGTGAAAATCCTCGACCTCACCCCAGGGATGGGTGACGCCGTCGAAGTCCATGAAGATGTATGCGTTGCGTGTCATGTTCCATGCTCCGGCAGAGAAATCTGCGGCTGCCGATTGGGTGATGCTGCAATGCGCAATATACTTCAGTTAGCTTCATGCTGCCGTGTATCGAATTTCACGGACCATCACATTTCCGTTGCGCGACGCGCGACAAGCCCTCCGACGTTGCACTGCAACAACACCAATCCCGCCTACAGGACCCCACCATGACCCCGATCATCAATCTCCAAGGCAAGGTCGGCCTCATCACCGGCATCGCGAACGAGAAGTCCATCTCCAGCGGCGTCGCCGAGGCCTGCGCACAGGCAGGCGCCAAGCTCGTGATCACCTACCAGAACGAGAAGACGCGCGCCTTCATCGAGCCGATCATCCACCGCCTCGGGGTCGAGGATGTGTTCCTCCTCGACGTCACCCGCCCCGAGACCATGGACGAGGCCTTCGCCCAGATCGAGGCCCGCCACGGCAAGCTCGACTTCGCGATCCACAGCATGGCCTTCGCCAAGCGTGACGACCTGCACGGCCGCGTGGTCGACACCTCGGCCGACGGCTTTGCCCTGGCCATGGACGTGTCGACCCACTCCTTCGTGCGCCTCGCCAAGAAGGCGGAGCCGCTGCTCGAGAAGGCTGGCGGCGGCGCGCTGATCACCATGACCTACCTCGGTTCGGAGAAGGTCATCCCCAACTACGGCGTGATGGGGCTGTGCAAGGCCGCGCTCGAGGCGGCGACGCGCTACATGGCGGCCGAACTCGGCCCCAAGGGCATTCGCGTGAACGCGGTCTCCCCCGGCCCGCTGATGACGCGCGCGGCCTCCGGCATTGCCGGCTTCGACGGCCTCATGGCCGCCGCGGTCGAGCGCTCGCCGATGCACGCGCTGGTCACCCCCGAAGACATCGGCGCGCTGACCGCCTTCCTGGTGTCGGATGCCGGGCGCCTCGTGAGTGGCGGCGTGCATTTCGTCGATGCCGGCTATAACATCATGGCGTAAAGACCGGAGCGATCATGATCGACATGGCGGCGGCACGCGAAATGCTCGGGCGGCAGGCCATCCTGCTGCCGGATCCCGTGCCGCCCCATCCCCTGCTCGACGGCAAGCGCGAGATTGGCCGTGGCGAGTATTCGATCGTGCTCGACAAGGGGGACGGCGAACGCGTTTACAAGGTCGTCAGCTCTCCCGCCGACTACTTCCTTTACACCGCCGAGGACCGCCCCTGCGGGCCTCACTTCCCGGTGGTGTTTGCCGACCATGGCGTCATCGGGCGGGCGCAATCGGGCTTTCCCTTCCATCTGATCGAGATGGAACACCTCTATCCGCTCGCCGACGGTTCGCCAGCGGCCGAGTTGTCGCGCCGGCTGATCGAGTATTACTGGTCGGCCTGCGCGCAATGGAGCAGGCTGGGGAACGACATGGGGCGCATCGCGCTCTACCACATGACGGTCCAGCCGATGGGCGTCGGCGACAGTCTGCAACAGGCCCTCAAGTCCCTGTCCGACTTCGTGGAGGACTACCAGGTGCGCCCTGACATCCTCAACGTCAACAACCTCATGATGCGCGCCGACGGCACGCTGGTGTTCTCCGACCCGGTGTTCATCGCCTGAAACCCGGCAGGCGATCATCGTGCCTTCGGTGCAGTCTGGCACCGTCAAGGATGACCCCATGAGCCTTCCCCCGCACGATCCCTGCGGCCACCACGATCCCGCCACGCCACGCCACACTGGCGTCGGCATTCCGCGCCATGGCGCCTTCGATGCGCCCGCCTTCGAGCAGGCGATCGCCGACCTGCTGCGCGCCTGCGGCATCGCGCCCGACAACAGCCACACCGGGCGTACCGCACAGCGCGTGCGCGAGCTCTGGCAGCGGCGCCTGCTCGGCGGCTACGAACTCGACCCCGCCGAGGTGCTCGGTGACGGATTCGAGGATCCCCGCCGCGACATGGTGGTGATCCGCGGCATCGCGGTGCATGGCGTTTGTCCCCACCATCTGGTGCCCTTTCGCGGCGTCGCCCACGTCGCCTACCTGCCCGGCGGCCGACTGCACGGTTTCGGCCGCATCGCCCGCCTGGTGGACGCCATCGGCCACCGCTTCACCTACCAGGAATGGATGACGCGCGACATCGCCGACGCGCTGATGACGCACGGCAAGGCCGCCGGCGCGGCGTGCGTCATCGAGGCCGAACAGCTCTGCCTGCTGCTCGGCGAGGACCGCCGGGGCGACGAGCGCGTGATCACCCAGGCCTTTGCCGGCAAATTCGAACATTCGGAACAGGCGCGCAACGAATTCATGCGCGCAATCGAGGAACGCCGACGCTAGTCGTCGCGGCGACTGCCGTGCAGGTCGATGACCACCGCGCGCCGCGACAGGCGATGCGCCGACACATCGACCAGCACCACCTCGCGGCCCTCGAGCACCACACTGCCGACATGGCGGTCGTCGCCGCTCACCGAATACTCGAACTCGAACGCACGGCGCAGCACCACCCGGCCGTTCGCGTCACGCACCAGGCGCAGGCCGTGCCCGACCACCGTCTCGTCGAGAAACTGCACCGCTTCACGCAAGCAGGCGCGGCGCGCGGCCTCGATGCCGGTCTCGCGCGCCTTGAGGCTGTCAAACCAGAACCACACACCGCCGCCGAGCGTGAGCACGACGACAAGCTCGACCATGCTCATGACGGCAATCCCGCTTGCAAGGCCATCGCGCGCGCTCAGGGCAGCATCATGCCGCGAATCATGAAGAACAGGATCGCCGCCATCAACGCTGAAGCGGGGACCGTGATCACCCACGCGGCCGCGATACGCATGATCTGTGAGCGCTTGACCAGTTCGCGGCGATACACCTTCTTCAGGCCCTTGCGCTCGCCCTTGGAGAAGTGTGCAGGATCCTCCGCATTCCGGGAGCGCACCTTGAGGTCGGCCAGCATGCCCCCCTTCTCCTCGATCGAGGCCTTTTCGAAGCGTGCGATGAAGAGCTCGATTGCGGCGAGATCGCCCTCCGGGTGGTGCGCCTTGATCTCGGCCACCATGCGGTCGTAGTTGCTCTTCAGATATTCGCGCAGGAAACCGACCCCGAAGACCCCGCCCACCGCGATGTGGGTCGAGCTCACCGGCAGGCCGAACTGGCTGGCGAAGATCACCGTGATGGTGGCGGCCATCGCGATGCAGTAGGCGCGCATCTGGTCGAGTTCGGTGATCTCCGAGCCCACCGTGCGGATGACCTTGGGGCCGAACAGCGCCAGTCCGAGCGCGATGCCGATGGCACCGACCATCATCACCCAGGTCGGGATCGGTGCCGCCTTGTGCACCACCCCGCCCGAGGTCACCACGTCGACGATTGCCGCGAGCGGGCCGACAGCGTTGGCGACGTCGTTGGAGCCGTGCGCAAAGCTGAGCAGCGCCGCGGCAAAGATCAGCGGTACGGTAAACAGCCGGTTGACGCTCTCCTTGGTGTTGGCGACGATGCCCTTCCTGCCGCTCAGCACGCGGCGCACCATGGCGAACACAAGCGCACCCATCACCAGCCCGTACAGGAGCGCCGGCCAGAAGCCGACCGTCCACACCCGGTTGAGCCCCTTCAGGATCAGGTAGGTGGAGAAGGTCCACGCCATCAGACCGACGAGCAGCGGGACGGTACGCCGCGCCGCCGCGGCCATGTCCACCTGGTAGGTGATGCTGCGTTTGACCAGATACAGGAAGGCGGCCGCGAACACACCGCCCAGCAAGGGCGAGACCACCCAGCTCGCCACGATCCCGCCCATCGTCGACCAGTCGACGATCTTCGGGCCGGCCGCCGCCATGCCAGCGCCGAGCACGGCGCCGACGATCGAGTGCGTGGTCGACACCGGCGCACCGACCGCGGTCGCTAGGTTCAGCCACAACGCGCCGGCCAGCAGCGCCGCGAGCATGATCCAGACGAAGGTGTCGGCGTTCTCGATCAGGTCCGGATCGATGATGCCGCTGCGGATCGTGCCCACCACCTCGCCACCGGCGATGAGGGCGCCGGCCGCCTCGAAGATCGCGGCGATCACCAGCGCGCCGGCGAGCGTGAGCGCCCTCGAGCCGACCGCCGGACCCACGTTGTTGGCGACGTCGTTGGCGCCAATATTCATCGCCATGTAGCCGCCGACCATGGCCGCCATGACCAGGGTCAGGCTCCCTTCGCCCGTGCCGCTGAGCGTCGAATAGAACATGACGCCGACGATGAACAACACCCCCATGCCGAGGCGGAACACCTCGCCCCGGCCCTGGTGAGCGGCTCGTTCGATGTCGCTGATGTGCTGCAAGTCCACGATGGGAATCCGTCTGAAGCGAAAGACAGTATTGTTTCAGAAATCTTGCTGTACCCCAACGTATGGGCGCGGAAAACCGCTGCCGCGCATGCGTTGCGCTAGAGCTTGTCGTGCTTGAGCGCGCGCCCGCGCGCGCGCTCGACCGGGTAGCGGTGCGCGTTGAGGGCAATCTTGCGGCGCGCCGCGTCAGCAAGATCGATGGCGAGCACGTCGGCCAGGCGAATGACGTAAAGCAGCACGTCAGCGAGTTCGAGCGCCACCTCTTCCCGGGTGTCGGGCGGCAAGGCGGCGGACTGCTCGGCGGTGAGCCACTGAAAATGTTCGATCACCTCGCCCGCCTCGCCGGCGAGCGCCATCGCCAGGTTCTTGGGGGTGTGGAAGACCGCCCACTCGCGCTCTGCGGTGAAATGGCGCATCGCGTCACGCAACTCGATCAGCGCATCGATGGCGGGGGGATGGGTGTTCATTCGATGTGGTACTCCAGGTCGAAACCGGCACCGCCTTCGCTCCCCAGTTGCTTCACCAGCCAGGGCAGCGCGGCTTCGAGGCGCTGCGGCAGCAGCCAGGGCGGATTGATCACGTAGAGCCCGCTGCCGAACATCCCCAGCCCGTCACGCGGGGCGTCGCGCACCGCGAGTCGCACATCCAGCCAGTTGCCCGCCTCCAGCCCGGCGAGCCGTCCGGGCAGCGCGCGCGCCTCGGGGCGGGCCAGCATCGGATACCAGACCGCGAAGGTGCCGGTCGGGAAGCGCCGCATCGCATCGCGCACCGTGTCGACCACACGACGATAATCCTCCTTGACCTCGTAGGGCGGGTCGATGAGCACCACCGCGCGCCGTGACGGTGGCGGCAACAGGGACTTGAGCGCCGTGAAACCGTCATTGCGCCGCACCTGCACACGCTCCTGCTCGCTGGCGAAGGTGCGCTGCAGGGACTCGAAATCGGCGGGATGGAGTTCGAACAGGCGCAGGCGGTCCTGCGCCCGCGCCCGCGTCATCGCGAGTGCAGGCGACCCGGGGTAGAACAGCAGCTTGCCGTGCGGGTTGAACTGGCGCACCGCGTCGACATAGGTGGCGACCGCCGGCGGCAGGTCATCGCGCGCCCACAGCCTGCCGATGCCGTCCGCAGCCTCGGCAGTCTTGTCCGCCTGCTCGCTGTCGAGCGCATAGCAGCCCCCCCCTGCATGCGTATCGACGTAGTACCAGGGCTTGTCCTTGCGGTTGTAGTAATCGAGCAGTTCGACCAGCACGAGGTGCTTGAGGACGTCGGCGTGATTGCCGGCGTGGAAGGCATGGCGGTAGCTGAGCATGAGGGATTCCTGATGGGCGCGCGCATGCTAACACCCGCGGCGCCAGCGCCGGAACCCCGCTGCGCCCCGGTCAGCCCCGGGAAAACCCCGACGGATCAGCGACATTCCCGCACCGCGCGCTGTTTCCAGGGCGCAGTGCGCTTGTTATGATGCGTCCCCCCTGCCGCTGCGCAGCACCGGCGCGAAACATCGACAGCGAGAACGACAATGAGCATCTACGCCCTGGGCGACCGCAGGCCGAGTTTTGGCGAAGGAAGCTGGATCGCCCACAACGCGACGGTCATCGGATCGGTCACAGCGGGCCGCAACGTGAGCATCTGGTACAACGTCGTCGTGCGCGGCGACAACGACCCCATCACGATCGGCGACGACACCAACATCCAGGACGGCTCGGTTCTTCACAACGATGACGGCATCCCGCTGACCATCGGCAAGCACGTCACCGTCGGCCACATGGCCATGCTGCACGGCTGCACGATCGGCGACGGCAGCCTGATCGGCATCAACGCGGTGATCCTCAACAACGCGGTGGTCGGCAAGCAGTGCATCATCGGCGCCAACACGCTGATCCCCGAGGGCAAGAACATTCCCGACCGCTCGCTGGTGGTGGGCTCGCCGGGCCGCGTCATCCGTACATTGAACGACACCGAGGTCGAAAACCTGGTGGTCAACGCGCACAACTACGTCGACAACGCCCGCCTGTACGCCGACCGCCTGTGTGCGCTCGAACCCTCGAGCGTGATCGCGAAGGCGGACGAGTGATGCGCTCCACGTCCGCCCGCCTGGCTGTCCTCACCGTCCTCTCCGCGCTGCACGTCGGCGCAGCCAGCGCAGCCGAGCCCCCGGCGCTGCCAACCGTCGAACTCGCGGCCGAGGCGTCCGCGGCGGCGCCCAACGACCTCGCGGTCGCGGTGCTGTACGCCGAGCGCAACGGGCCAAGCGCCGCCGCAGTGGCGCGCGAGGTCAATCGCGACATCGCCACCGCGCTCGAGACCGCGCGCGCCGAAGCAGCGGTAAAGTCGCAGACCGGCAACGTGTCGACCTGGCCGATCTACGGCCGGGACGGCCGTGGTCGTATCGAGGCCTGGCGGATGCGCTCCGAGATCCGCCTCGAAAGCACCGACGCCGGCGCGATGTCCGAACTCGTCGGCAAGTTGCAGACGAGCCTCGCGCTCGCACAGGTAAGCATGGAGCCAGCCCCGGAGTCGCGCCGCAAGGCGGTCGCCGAGGCCACCGTCGGCGCGCTGCACGCCTTCGAGGCACGCGCAAAGCTGATCGCCGACACCCTCGGCCGGCGTTACCGCATCGCCCACCTCGCGGTCGGTGACCACGGCCTGCAGCCGCCGATGCCGCGCATGCGCGCCGCGGCGATGGCAGCCGAGGCCGCCCCCGCACCGCTGGAAGGCGGCGAAAGCCGGGTCGCCGTGCACGTGAGCGGACGGATCGAACTGGTGGACTGATCGCCACGCACCGGCGTTTGCGGCCGGTGAACACGGGCGGCGCACAAGCACGAGCATGGCTTGGGGCCCGCGGCAAGCACCGTCCCTGCGGGAGGCCGCACGAACCGGTGGCAGAGCAGGCGCCACGCGGGCAGCGATTTCTTCAATCGTCGGCCCGCCCAGCCCCGGTACGCGACCACACCCGTGTTCATCCTGTTTCTCGATAACCCGCGCAAGCCCCTGATTAACATGGAAGCCTTGCACGGCTGGCACGGGCCTGAGATACTCCGGGCGACCGCGGTACTCCGATCGATCGCGACGTGGACGTTTTCCCGCCATGACGACTCAAGCCTCG
>Ga0209573_1001078_pt1 | contig 45936 bp, 33 predicted proteins | sample TNRBio252014_DNA_FD_185870 | JGI IMG/M metagenome (GOLD analysis project Ga0209573, IMG submission 185870) | Wastewater treatment Type I Accumulibacter community from EBPR Bioreactor in Madison, WI, USA - TNR Reactor_6/25/2014_ DNA (SPAdes)... | ecosystem: Engineered > Bioreactor > EBPR >...
TTTTGTATTCTTAACTTGGTTTAGAAATTCTTGATTTCTTTCAAGTGTAGAACTAATAGAAACAACATCGCTATCGCTTTGTTGTACTTCGCTTACAGAGTGTTCGTTAGTTTTTTTTTTCACCGCATCGCTGCTGTCAGTCAATCGGTTGATGTAACACATTTTTACAAGTGCAAGTTCAACGGTGAGTCGTTTGTTTTTACTTTGTTTAAATTGAATATCGCATTGATTGCCCAACGCTAAACAATTCACTAAAAATGTTCCACTTGCAAGTGTTGCTTGGTGAGCGTATCTTTCTTTTAGGCTGTTGCTCATTTCAAGCAACTTCACCGTAGCACTATCTTTGCAAAAAAGTAGATTTCGGAAATGTTCGCACAGACCTATAACAAAATCATCGCCTTCAAAACCTTTTTGCAAAACGGTATTAAAGTGCAACATTATCTGCGCTACATCTTCTGCCAATAATGCCTCGGTTATTTTAAAGAAGTAATCATAGTCAAGTACATTTAAGTTTTCTAATACTTCGGTGTACAATAACTTGCCACCGCCAAAACTTACCAACCTGTCGAGCATACTAAGTGCATCGCGCATGCCACCATCCGACTTTTGCGCAATAATATGTAGCGCATCTTCTTCAAACGGAATACTCTCTGTTTGGCAAATTCCACGCAAATAACCAACAATTATTTCGGTAGCAATTCTTCTAAAATCGAAAACCTGACAACGCGATAATATAGTTGGTAAAATTTTATGCTTCTCGGTGGTGGCAAGAATAAACTTGCAATAAGAAGGCGGCTCTTCAAGGGTTTTCAAAAAAGCATTAAATGCCGCTGACGAAAGCATGTGGACCTCGTCTATAATATAGATTTTAAATTTGCCACTTTGCGGTGGAAAACGAACTTGTGTTACCAACTCCCTAATATCATCTACACTATTATTAGATGCAGCATCTAATTCATAAATATTAAAGGAGCTGTTTTGGCTAAATGCAACACATGAATTACACTGCCCACACGATTCAAACTCAGGAGTGGGATTTTCGCAGTTGATAGTTTTGGCAAGAATGCGGGCTGCCGTTGTTTTACCAACTCCTCTGGGCCCGCAAAACAAAAAAGCATGAGCCAGCTTCCCGCTTTTTATGGCATTGCGTAGGGTGTTGCTTACATGCTCCTGCCCTACCATATCACCAAAAACTACCGGACGATACTTTCGTGCACTAACTAAAAACTCTGACATGATGTGGCGAATGTATAAAAGGTAATGATTGAAAAACGCCTTGTGGAAAAAATGCCGCTTACAACTACACATTTATTAGTCCACAACTACACATTTAGTCCAAATACAGCAACTGTGAGTGTTTTAGGCACTACTTATCCACACACCGATTTCTTAACACACATCAAACTTTTATTTTTACCGCGTGAAAAAGTGAAAACTGTGTAGTATTATTTTAACAAAACGGATTAGGAATGAAAAGAATTTTATGCGCATTTATTGTATTGTGTTCAGTTGCTTCAAAAGCACAAACAATAATAAAAGGCACTGTGCATGACGACAAAGACAACAGCGAATTGATAGGTGTAAGTGTAGTAATTAAAGGTACTACCGATGGGCAGGTTACCGATGAAAAAGGCAAATACGAATTGCAGGTAAAACCCGGTAAAACACTGTTAGTATTTTCATACATGGGCTACGATTCTCGCACAGTGGAAGTGGTAGTGCGCGAAGGCGAAACAAAAGTTGCAAACACCAAACTCTCCGAAACTCAAAAAGAATTAGACATTGTAGTTGTAACTGGAGCAAAATACGAAAAGAAACTTGGTGAAGAAACTGTTTCGATGGAAGTATTGAAAGGCGCGCAAATAACACAAAGCAGTGCTAAGGCCGAAGAAGCTCTTAACTACGTGCCGGGTGTAAATATGCTGGGCAAGAACACCAGCATTCGCGGTGGTGGCAGCTTTGCAGATGGTGCAGGAAGCCGTGTATTAGTTTTATTAGATGATATTCCAATTATCAGCCCGGAAAATGGAGGCGTAAACTGGTCGGGGATGCCGCTTGAAGCTGTAGAGCAAGTGGAAATTATTAAAGGGGCAGTTTCTGCATCTTATGGCTCAAGTGCTGTAAATGGCATTATGAACTTTCGAACCATGGCAGCAAACCCCGAAATGTTTAACAAACTACTTGTAAACATGGGTGTGTATCAACAACCCAAAGACAAAAAAATGAGTTGGTTTTGGAAAAAAAGAAAAATCAGCAAATCGGGCGATACCACCAGCCGTATGCACCGCCCGCTGTTTGGCGGGTTTCAATTTACTCATGCAAAACGTTATGGTAATTTAGATGTATTGGTTTCGGGTGCATATCAAGAAGACGAGGGCTTTAGATACGCTAACCAATCGCGCGTTATCAGGGCATTTGGCAAGCTGCGCTACATACCCAAAAAGTACGATAAAATAAACATAGGGGTAAACTTCAATGTGCTTCGCGAATCTTATCAGGACTTCTTTGTTATGTGGGGTTACGGAAATGATACGGTTCAAACTTCGTGGCCATCGTATGCAAGAACAAAATATAGCGTACCCAATTTCACCACCACAAATGCCGATAGCTTTGCCTATTTTCCAACAGAATTATCGAATAGGCTTACTACAACCGTAAGTGTTGACCCTTTTTTAAACTACTACGATCAACAAGGCAACCGTCACAGTTTAAAACATCGCACTTATTACACGCAGATATACAATTCTGCGGGTCAAGGCGATTCATCTGAAAGTCGTCAGCACTACTTCGACTATTCATATTTAAAAGAATTCAAAGCAATAGCTTTGGTTATTACAACTGGCGCAAGCTACTTTTACACAACTGGCGTAGGCAGCACCTTTAGCAGAAAAACAGCACACAGTGCAGGAGCATACTTTCAATTCGATAAAAAATTCTTTGGTAAATTAACCTTAAATGCAGGTGTAAGGCTGGAATTTGCAAAGCTTGACAGCATGATTCAAAAAGCCGACATTTGGTCGTTGAGTATAAATAGTGGCAACAATCGTATTGTGCCGCAAGCAATATCGCCTGTAATTCCGGTGTTCAGGGTTGGCTTAAACTATCAAGCAGCCGAGGGAACTTTCATTCGTGCATCGTGGGGGCAAGGATTTCGCTATCCGGCAATTGCCGAAAAGTTTACGCGCACCGTGCGCAGTGGCGCACAGGTTTTTCCCAATCCTAACCTTTTGCCCGAGGCCGGTTGGGGTGCAGAAATTGGTGTAAAACAAGGTATAAAACTTAGTCATTGGCTCTTTTTTGCCGATGCAAGCGGCTTTGTGAATTACTACAATAACATGATTGAATTCCAATCTTTGGAGCCTGGCGAAGAGCCTGGTGTGGCACTTGGGTTCAGGGCTAAAAATGTTCCCGCAGCGCGCATTTTGGGCTGCGAAGTATCTACCATTGGTAGCGGAAAAATTTATGGTGTGCCTTTGAATTTTATGATTGGTTACACCTACATCAACCCTGTCAATTTAGCCTACGACCCAAACAATTACCAGTTGGATTTTAAAATACTTAAATACAGAATTGAGCATTCTTTTAAAGCTGATGTATCAACTAACTTTAAAGGATTTATGGTAGGGGTTCGTTGCTTTTACAACAGCTTTATGAAAGAAATAGATAAAGTTGGGGTTGGTGCATTGCAATCGGTGCGATTGTTTCGCGATGGGCATAACAAAGGCGATTTTGTAATGGACATTAGAACCGGATATTCTTACAAAGACAAAATCAGTTTCAACGTAATGGTAAAAAATATTACAAACACCGAATACACATTGCGTCCGGGTTTAATAGAAGCGCCACGCAATTACACATTCCAGGTTGGTTATCAGTTCTAAAGAACTTGCGCGTAAGGTACTCTTGAAAAAATTGCGCTCTTCAACCCAGTAGTATTGAGTTCAATGGAAGGTATTTTACCCGAAATCAATTCAACAATTTCTATGGTAAGTGGCTTTTCAATATATGCTTTTACCAAAGTGTAACTAAATGCTTTATCTACGTTTGCTCTATCTGTACACGATGAGTGCATAACAACACTTATTCCTATTATTTTACGCATACTTAGCATATCCAACAAATCGAAGCCTGTTGTTAAGCCTATATTTATGTCTAATATCAACAACCTGTTTAGGGTTTGCTGGTTTTGTAAATGAATGAATGCATCTTTTATACCCTCAAAACTATGTATGACAATATGTGGATGGGTGTTTTTCAATATCATGCGGTTCAAGAAGATTATTGCCGGGTCATCATCAATCAAACAAATTTCTTCTATGGAGTTAAAGTCTATTAAATGATAATTGAAAACTTTCTGCGATTGCGAGTTACTAATCATTTGCGTTTACCTTTCGTTCTGTGTTACAGCACACAAAAGTAGAGTCGTGCATTCACCTCACAATACGAACAAGTGCGTATTTTATTAACTCACAACATAACTATGTTTGCATCAATTAATTATGATTAAAGTAGGAATTGCCGAAGACATTCAGTTGGTTGCCGAAATGCTTAAAGACAATCTTGCATTGAACGAGCAAATAAAAGTGATGTGGCATGCAAAAAACGGAAATGAGGCAATTGAATTATTAAACAATGATTCAAAAATTGATGTATTGTTGATGGACATCAATATGCCAGAAATGAATGGCATTGAAGCTACCAAGATCATTACCCAAAAATGGCCAAATATTAAGATAGTTATGAGCACGGTGCATGATGACGAAGAGAATATTTTCAGCGCCATTCTTGCCGGAGCTTGTGGTTACTTGGTTAAAGACAAATCGCCTGAAAACTGGCGACAAGCAGTGTTGGAAGCATTGGAAGGTGGCGCACCAATGTCGGCAGGTATTGCAAAAAAAGTATTGCAATTGCTTAGAGATGGAAAACCAACATTACAATCAGAGGCTGAAAATTTTGGTATTACTGCTCGGGAAAAAGAAATTTTAGAGAACTTGGTTATAGGTTCCACCTACGACCAAATCGCATCTAAACTGTTTATTAGTAAAGGAACTGTACGCAAGCACATCGAAAAAATTTATCGAAAATTAAGTGTAAATAATAAAATTGAAGCCATACAAAAAGCGCAGATAAACAAAATCGTGTAATCCTAAAATCACTATTTCATCCCCATCACAGCCTTTACAGCTTGTTGCCATTTTGCGTACAACGCATCGCGTTGCAGCGGTTTCAATATCGGCTTAAAAGTTGCCAAAGATTGCCACTGTTTACCAATCTCCGATTTTTTGTAAAATCCAGAGGAAATACCCGCAAGGTAAGCCGCGCCAAGAGCGGTAGTTTCGGTTGAAAGTGGGCGATCAACTGTTGTGCCCAATACGTCCGCTTGAAATTGCATCAAAAAATTATTGGCACTTGCACCGCCATCTACTCGCAATGATTTAAGTTTTAATCCAGAGTCTTTTTCCATAGCATTCAGTACATCGCGTGTTTGGTATGCCAACGACTCTAAAGTAGCTCGCACCAAATGCGATTTTGATGTACCTCGGGTTAATCCAAAAACTGCACCTCGCGCATACATATCCCAGTAAGGAGCACCCAAGCCTGCAAATGCAGGAACAACCAATACTCCATCGCTGCTTTCAATGCTCTTGGCATGATACTCGCTTTCCGCTGCAGAATCAATCAACTTTAAACCATCGCGCAACCATTGTATTGCAGCACCGGCAATAAACACACTGCCTTCTAAAGCATACTCTACCTTTCCATTTAAGCTCCAAGCAATTGTGGTAATCAATCCATGCTTACTTTTTACAGGCTTTGCACCTGTGTTCATCAATAAAAAACATCCCGTGCCATAGGTGTTTTTTGCCATTCCTTCATTAAAACAAGCTTGACCAAAAAGTGCTGCTTGCTGGTCTCCAGCAATGCCGCCAATGGCAATTTGCTTTCCATCAAACAAAACCTTATCGGTCAATCCGAAAAACTTGCTGCTGTCCATCACTTCGGGCAACATCACTCTTGGTATATTCAATAAGTCAAGCAACTTAGAATCCCATTGCAATTTTTTGATATTAAACAGCATAGTTCGCGAAGCATTACTATAATCAGTTGCATGAATCAACCCCGAGGTTAGTTTCCATAGCAACCACGAATCTACTGTTCCAAAAAGCAGTTCGCCATTTTCGGCACGTTTGCGAGCATTTTTCACATTATCTAATATCCACTTCAATTTGCTGCCGCTAAAATATGCATCAATCACCAAGCCGGTATTGTCATTAATGTATTTTTCGTGTCCTTTCTTTTTCAATTCTTCGCAAAAGGGAGCAGTGCGCCTGTCTTGCCACACAATGGCATTGTGAATAGGCTGCCCCGTTCTTTTATCCCACACAACTGTAGTTTCGCGTTGGTTCGTTATACCTATAGAAACTATTTGCGAAGGCGACACATCATGTTTGCGCATTACCTCGTGTGCGGTGTATAGCTGAGTATCCCAAATTTCCATTGGGTCGTGCTCTACCCAACCGGGCTGCGGAAAAATTTGTGAAAGTTCTTTTTGCGAACTTGCCACCGGCATTCCTTTGGAATCAAAAAGTATGCTGCGCGATGAGGTGGTGCCCTGGTCGAGTGCAAGAATGTATTGTTGCTTACTCATAACATTTGCCTTTGTAATAAAAATGTAAACCTACTATCAAAACCTTAATTATAAATGCGCTACCATTCATCAAACTTGGCTGATTGGATAAAGCCCTTAACTTAGCCCGAAATTAAAAACGTATTGAACAAATACTATCTGCGCTGTAAACAAGATGTGTAAAACTGCACAAACAGCACAGCACAAGGTTTATTGAACCTTGTTTTTGCGAACGAAAAAACAATTTATGGCTAAAGCAAAAAATGTAAGAATATTAGAATGCAAAAGCGAAGTAGGTGCTGGAACTCGCGGTGCGAGTTTGGGTGTAGATGCAGTAAAAATTGCCGCTTTAGATTTTAGAAGCACTTTTTTCAAAACACACCGCAGTTTAAATATTCCCGATGACAATGCAGCATTGTTTGGCGGGTTAGACAGCCGCTATGCAAAGCGTATTCGCAGTGTATTAAAAATGCACGAACGCATTGGAGCAGCAGTAAGAGATACATTAAGAGACAATCGTTTTCCAATATTACTTTCGGGCGACCACAGCAATGCAAGCGGCACCATTGCTGGCATTAAAATGGCTTATCCCGAATCGCGCATTGGTGTGATATGGATTGATGCCCATGCCGATTTGCATTCGCCATTCACCTCCCCATCGGGCAATATGCACGGTATGCCGTTGGCTATTGCTTTGGGCGAAGACAATATTGAAAACAAAGTCAATGACCTCGATTATGAAACCATTGAGCTTTGGGAAATGCTCAAAAACGTAGGTGGCATTTCGCCCAAAGTAGAGTATCGCGATTTAATGTATATGACTTTGCGCGATTTTGAAGAACAAGAAGCATACCTATTAAAGCAAAACAAGGTAAAGAATTTTTCAACTAACGATATTCGCAAAACAGGAATCACCAAAGTGTGTCGCGAAGCAATAAAGCACCTTTCGCAATGCGATAAAATTTACATTTCGTTCGATGTGGACAGTATGGACCCAAGCGTAAGCCGCGGAACAGGCACGCCCGTAAAAGGAGGAATTAACGAGCGTGAAGCGGCAGATATTATTCTTGACCTGTTGCAAAACGAAAGAGTTTGCTGCTTGGAGTTTACCGAAGTAAACCCAACTTTAGATAGCGAAAACGTAATGGCAGAAACAGTTTTTGAGATTCTTCAAAAAGTAGTTCGCCAGTTGGAAATATCTTCTTAGTTTCGTTATACAAAAACAACAATTATGAAAAAAATCAACACATTATTGGCTACAGCAATTGCCATAATCTTTATCTCAGGAGTTTCTTCGTGCAACAAAAAAATTGAACTTTTGGTGGATATAGATGAACAAAAAGTTTGTTTACCTGCCTACAATAGCCAGTTATCAAGCGGTCATCTCTACACCTTTGAATATGCACTTGCAAAAGTGAGAAGCGAATTCGATAAGCAAGGTTTAACTTATGCCGAAAACCGCATCAACGATATTAAAGCAAGTGCATTTACAATAAAATTTGAGAGTGGAGCCCAAGGCAGTCTTAAAGAACTTTCGGGTGCGCAGGTTTGGGTAAAAAAAGTAGGCGAATCTGGCTTAGGTACACAAATAGCAGATGTAACTATTCCCGAGTCGGATGTTGCAGAACTTAATTTCAACGTGGGCGGACAATCATTAAAATCTTATTTGGCTGAAGAGAAAATTGTGTTTTCGGTAACAGTGTTTCAAAGATACAGCACCGGAAGCAAAGCAGTGTGTGTTTACCTTACAGGTGGTAAGCTATCTATCGAAGCAAAAAAATAATTCTTTCATCATTTCTAAAAAAGCCCCGACAAAAAAATGTCGGGGCTTTTTTATTTCCCTTAATCAAAACGTATTGCTTTTACAGGGCTGATGTTTGCAATAATTCGCGATGGCAAAAGCAGCAATAATGTGCAGATGAACAGCGTAAGCAGATTCAAGGTAAATATCCAAGCTAAATTCAAATCTATTGGTACACTGCTGATGTAGTAAGATTCTTGTGGGAGCTTTACCAACTGATAATGCTTTTGCAACAAACAAAGACTTATGCCGAGCACATTCCCAATAAGTAAACCGCCACCAATAATCACCAATGCGTAATAGATAAACATTTTACGGATACTTCCATTGGTACTACCCAAGGCTTTTAATATTCCTATCATGTTGGTGCGCTCTAAAATCAATATCAATAAAGCCGTCATCATGTTTATTGCCGCCACAATTATCATCAGCGAAAGAATAATTAATTCATTCATAGTTTGCAACTCCAGCCAATCAAATATGCCGGGGTTTTGATACTTTATTGTTTGCACATCAAGGTTGGCATTACTCATTCTGTAATAAATATCATCAGCAATTTTATCGAGCGGGTCGGTGCGCAACTCGGCAGCATATTCGGATGGCAATAAGGCTCCAAATACTGTAAGAAAATACGCCTTAGCGCGGCTTTTGAAAAGATTATTTTCTTTTAAAAATATTTCAAAACCACCCACCGTATCGCGCCCCCAGTTATTCAAATCTTGAATAACACTAATGGATGATAAAGCAAATTGTTTATCAAACTCATCTAAGCCCGTTTCATAAATTCCACACACATTAAACCCACGCGTTCTTATCTTATTACCCACAAAATTTACGGTAACCTTATCGCCCAATTTCAAATCCATTCTTTTGGCTGTAGCTGTAGAAACTATCAACTGCTTCCGGCTTACGTTGCTATCGGTAGAAAGCATAACACCTTCTTTTAAATAGGGCTGAAAAAAAGTGGTATTAAAATCGTTGCCAATACCTTTTAGCGCAATCCCCTCAAAAGCATCGCGTGTTTTCAATAATCCTGCTTTTATGGCTACAGCCTGAATGTGCGCAGCTTCTGGAATCACCCGTTTATCGGTATAAAAATCTTGATAAAGATAAGTGCCGCTTTCTTCAAAAGATTTTGTGAGGCTAAAAGGAACAATGCTGATGTGTGCCCAAAAACCAAAAACTTTGTTTCTTATTTCTTTTTGAAAACCATTGATGAGAGATGTGGCAATAATCATAGTGCTGATGCTCAACACCACCGCCACAAGTGATATTTTTATGATGAAAGAAGAGAAATTCTTTCGTGAGCGAAATGCTATTTTGCGCACCAAGAAGCGTTCTATGTTCAATTATTCTATTTTGCGCGAAGATAACAATGAGGATTTTAGATTTATGATTTTAGATTTTAGATTGAAATACAGGCAAGTAGCAAACCGTATTTCTTGTTTTCCTTTTTCTATTTTGTTTTTTCTGGTAGTTTCTTGCAACACACCTGCACAATCGCAGCACAAGCAAGAAAAAAAGCAAAAACCAACTGCGAAACCAGCGGCATACGTTGGTATATTAACCGGAGCCGAGCGCACCGAATTGTACTTTCCATTACTAAAAGAAAAACGTGTGGCATTGATGGTAAACCACACCTCGTTTATTCAAAAAACGCACTTAGTTGATTCTCTTTTAAGTGTTGGAATTGCAGTGCAAACAATTTTTGCGCCCGAGCATGGATTTAGAGGTACTGCCGATGCTGGCGACCACATCACCAATGGCAAAGACCATAAAACTCAACTGCCCATTGTTTCACTCTATGGCACAAAACTAAAACCTTCAAAAGAAGATTTACAAAATGTGGATGTAGTTATTTTCGATATTCAGGATGTAGGCGCAAGGTTTTACACCTACATTTCATCCATGCATTACCTCATGCTCGCCTGTGCCGAAAACAATATTCCAATTATTGTTTTAGACAGACCCAACCCAAACATTTATCGCATTGATGGTCCCGTGTTAAAAAGTAAATTTCAATCGTTTGTTGGAATGCACCCAATTCCAGTACTGCACGGATTAACCGTAGGCGAATTGGCAAAAATGATTATTGGCGAAAAATGGCTGGGCAGCGATAGTGCCCCGAATCTTACAGTTGTTCCGTGCCAAAACTACACCCGTACTTCGCATTATTCTTTACCCATAAAACCATCTCCCAATCTACCCAATGACCGAGCAGTGTATTTATATCCGTCCATTTGTTTTTTTGAAGGAACAGAAGTAAGTGTAGCTCGGGGAACCGAGTTTCCGTTTCAAGCCATTGGCGCGCCACTCATTAGCAAGTATGCTTTTGCTTTTACACCAAAATCTACACCGGGTGCTGCCAACCCACCTCACAAGAATATAGAATGTCATGGTTACGATTTACGAAACGAAACCAATGAGTTTGGCGCAGAAACCGACAAGCTGAATCTACAATATCTATTTAAAATGTATGCTCGGTACAAAGATCCAAAAAACTTTTTCCTTAAATCGGGCTTCTTCAACAAGCTTGCAGGCAACAGCGATTTAAAACTTCAAATAGAAACAGAATTAAGCGAAACCGACATCCGCAAAACTTGGCAAAAAGACATTGATGAATATATGGAAAAACGCACTCCATATTTAATTTACAAGTAAGCTATTCACTACTAATGTGAATTTTTGGTTACAGTATTGCACAACCATCATCATAAATAATAAGTTCGCAACCCAAATTATTAAATCATGAGTAAGGTAAAAGTTGGATTAGTGCAAATGAGTTGTTCTGGTAATGTACAGTCTAATTTCGACAAGGCTGTTGCCGGCATTCGCGATGCTGCTGCAAAAGGTGCGCAAATTGTTTGTTTACAAGAATTATTTAAAAGCCTTTACTTCTGCGATGTTGAAGATTACGAAAACTTTAAATTAGCCGAGCAGATACCCGGAGCCAGTACAGATACATTAGGCCTATTGGCAAAAGAGTTAAATGTAGTAATCATTGCTTCATTGTTTGAAAAACGTGCACAAGGGTTGTATCACAACACCACCGCAGTGCTCGATGCCGATGGTAAATATTTAGGTATGTATCGCAAAATGCACATTCCCGATGACCCAGCCTTTTACGAAAAGTTTTACTTTACCCCAGGCGACCTCGGTTACAAAACATTTGAAACCAAGTATGCTAAAATAGGAATTCTAATTTGTTGGGATCAATGGTATCCAGAAGCAGCCCGAATTACCGCTCTTAGCGGTGCCGAAATTCTCTTCTACCCTACTGCCATTGGCTGGGCAACTACACAAGACGAAGCTACCAACAAAGAACAATACGATGCGTGGCAAATTATGCAACGTGCCCATGCTGTATCAAACGGTGTGTACGTAGTTAGCGTAAATCGAGTAGGCTTGGAACAAAACGGAGCCATGAAATTTTGGGGCGGCAGCTTTGTTAGCAATCCTTTGGGCAAATTAGAATACCTCGCTTCGCACGATAACGAAGAAACTGTTGTTGTAGAAATAGACACTACCAAAACAGACTACTACCGTACTCACTGGCCCTTTATGCGCGACAGAAGAATTGACAGCTATCAGCCAATTACAAAAAGATACATTGATTAAATATTGCCGATAATCATTTTAGTTGCGGTTAGTGATAACTCCACAGATCACCACTGCGTTTGTCTCACAGGGAACGCTTATACTCACAGCCCTACGTCTATGCTATGACGTAAAGCATTTTTTTTCCGCCCTCCAGATATTGCTGCTGTCGCTTCGTGCCTCGCGGCATCGCAATGATGCTATGCTTTTGCTTGTTTATTGTGTCTTAGTATCGTGTGATTCGCTCACATTTGTACAAAGAAAGAGTTTAAAAACAACATCATCTGCATCAAAAAAACTGTTTATCCCTGCATCGTAACATTTTCAAGCTCAACTGCGTAGAACCTACTGAAACCTTGAAAAACCCGAATGAAAAATTTATCAACCCTAAGCAAAAGTGCGCTGATTTTGTGTGCAGCACTGGTAGCAAAAAATACTGAAGCAACAACCTACATAGCTTCGCAACACGGAAAATTTACTGACGAAAAAATATGGTATCCCAACTACCCGGGCAGCAATATCGCGGCAAATGACTCTGTAATTATATCGGCACAAGTAGTGCTAAACACAGCACTTTCTATTGCCGGTGTATTGACAATAGAAAAAGGGGCATCGTTTCAAGGGAACAAAGATGTAGCCATTAACCAATCGGGCAAATTGGTAAACAAAGGAAATACTGTGGTAAGAAGGCTGCTAAATGAAGGACGACTGGATAACCAATTGGTATTTGAAACCATGCTGGAGGTAGAAAACCACGGTACCATCAACACAACATCGGCCACCATTGCCGGCACTTCGCTACTAAATCAAAATGGAGTATTGAGTGGAACACAAGGAAGCTATTTTTCTAACAGCACCATCATTTCATCGCCTGCATCTATTTACGAAAAAGGAGTAAAAGTATTTGAAGCAAGCTACACCAACCCAATGGCCGAAATTGACGAAGCACTCTTTTGTAGTTCAACATTAAATGCCTTTGCATCAGGCAAGCAAAGTGTACGCATAGAAATCAATCATTTAGGAAAAGAAAAATTCAACTCCATTATTCTTGAAAAAAGCACCGATGGTAAATACTTTCAACCAATTGCAGAAATAGAATTGAAAAACAATAAATATTCTATTGAAGACATGCAGGTAAACAGCGACCAAACTTTTTACAGAGCTTTTGCTTATGATACTGATGGAATAAAATATCGTTTTCCAGAAACTTTTGTAAAAAATATTACCGAAGGTGAAACCTTATCTATGGCAAGCCGTATATCATACTAAAAACCAAGAAAAAATTCTCTCATTTATTCTTGCTCTGATGTCAAGTAATTTGACAAAACCTGTCCTGTAAGACAGGTTTTTTTGTTTAAGAAAGTTTGCTCGCGCTTCTGCTACAATCAACAGCTAATTTACATTTATAGTAAAGAATAGCCCACCGATTTAGTGGCTAACCTCACCTTTTGCCTAAAAAAATCTACAAACATAATTCGCCAACAGCCTAAGTATTTTGAAAATACATTCTGCAAGCACTTATTTGTAGCGCTTAGCATTCACATTAGATAACGTTTTTTGTTTGGTGAGAATTGATAAGCGTTTAATTTTGGAACAATGAAAACTAACATCATCAATATAAAGTCTTTATGTGCATCATTACTTTTAGTTGCTTACAGTTCTGTTTTTGCTCAAAGCAACAATAGCGAACGATGTGAACTTGACCCAGTTATAAAGCAAATGGATAGCTTGTTTTATTCTGCATTTACAAAAGATAAAATATATGCCGCTCAAGCAGAATTGGAAAGCAGCATTAGTTATCCAATAGAACAACTACCCAAGTTTACCGATGAAGAGTTGCTGTTGAGATTACAGGCCATTCCATCGCTGGTACCAATGACGCTTACTCCACAAGTAAAGTCATTTATTGAACTTTTTGTTTACAAACGTAGAGGTTTAATGACGCGAATGCTTGCTAACGGGCAAATTTATTTTCCACTGTTTGAAGAAGTATTAGATAGACGAGGTGTGCCGATTGAGTTTCGATACTTGCCAATAATAGAATCCGCCTTTAATCCTCATGCAGTTTCAAAAGCAGGTGCAACCGGTTTATGGCAACTGATGTATGGAACCGGCAAACACATGGGTATTAACATCAACTCTTTTGTAGATGAACGCAGAGACCCAACCAAAAGTACCGAAGCAGCCGTGAAATATTTAAAGATGATGTATGACATTTATGGCGACTGGCATTTGGTATTGGCTGCCTACAATTCTGGCCCCGGTAATGTAAACAAAGCAATTGCACGCTCGGGTGGCTCGCGCAATTTTTGGTCAATAATGCCGTATTTGCCTTCGGAAACCAGAAGTTATGTGCCAATTTTTATTGCTGCCGTATATGCCATGCACTATGCCGATGATTACAAACTAAAATCTGCCGAACCTTTACGCGATTTATATGAAGTAGATACCATTTTAGTACCAGGTAAAATTTCGTTGGCGCACATTGCCAAAACCTTAGAAATGCCCATAGAAGAGTTGCAATTTTTGAATCCTTCACTGCGGGCCGGAATTGTACCATTTACCGAAAAAGGTTTTCCATTGAACTTGCCGGTAAATTATTTTTCGCTGTTTGAAACCCGAAAAACTGAAATTCTTAGCGACCCGTTGATGAGCAGTCAAGATGTAGTAACCGCCATGGCTGCTACGCCAAAGTATGTTTATATCAAAGTAAAACAGAATGAAACTATTCAGAAAATTGCAGCAAGATATTCTTGTTCTATTGCAGAAATAAAAAAATGGAATGGTATAAGAAGCAATACGCTAAAACATGGGCAGCGTTTAAAAATTATGGTAATGCCTCCTGCCGAAATGCCTAAGCAGCCCATTGGCAGTCAAGTAGCAAATAGTAATTCGCCCGAGTCCGATTCATTGTTAGCTACTGCATCTGCAACAACCGTTTCGACAATTACAAAAACAGAAAATGTGTATAAAACACATACTGTTACAAGAGGCGAAACACTTTCGGGTATTGCATCGCGCTATGGCAATGGCGTAAGTGAACTAATGAAATTAAATAACTTGCATAGAGCATCATTGCAAATTGGACAAAAAATAAAAGTGAAAACTGGAACTAAAACCGTAGAAGTGCCGATAGTAGAGGCAACACCTTCAAAAGAAATAGACTGTGATAACTGCATAAAGTATGTTGTAAGACCGGGCGATACACTTTGGTCAATTGCCGAAAAATATGAAGGCATTACCATCGAAAAAATAAAAGATGCCAATCAGTTTATTCAAGACAGACCAATAAAAGTTGGCGATGTAATTAAGATAGTAATGTAATTTCATTGTCAGCTGTTTTTGTTTTCAATCACCAAGTCTTTTTTATTACTTAATTCCAAACGTGCCTTCTTTGATTTTTTATAAGTTTGTGTAACAAAAAACATTCTGATGCCTGTTATATCCATGTTTTATGGCATTATTATTATGATGTATTATTTTGATACCGATAAACATCATGTACCACATATTCACATAAAGTATGCAGAATGTAATTGTGTAATTGGCATTATAGACAGTAAAATTATAGAAGGTGATTTGCCTAACAACAAGCTGAAGTTAGTATTAGCATGGATAGAATTGCATCGGGAAGAATTGATGGCAAATTGGGAATTGGCTATTAATGGCACAAAATTGTTTGACATTAAACCTTTGCAATGATGATAAAAGTAATTAGCGTAAAACCTTTACAAAACTATTGTTTGGAAGTCAGATTCAGCAATAATGAAGTTCGTTTGTTTGACGTTAAACCTTACCTTAATAAAGGGATTTTTACAGAGTTGCAGAACGAAAATTATTTTAAGCAGGTTACTCTGCAGTTAGATAGTATTGCTTGGAGAAACGGGCAGGATTTTAGCCCCGAAACGCTTTATTTAAAAAGTACCGCCTGTTAAATTTTCTGTGCATAAAAAATCGCACTTTCTAAATCTATAAATCAAGATATGCGTTTTCCAAAAGCTGCACCCTACATTGTGGGAACTGAACTTGCCGAGCGGTTTAGTTATTATGGCATGAAAGCCATACTTGCAACATTTTTAGTAAGCAATTTTTTCAACCCAGCGGGCGATGCAGCTTTGCAGCATGAAGCAGAGGCGCGCTCCAACGAAATTACACATCTGTTTACAGCAATTTCTTATGGCTGCTGTATTCTTGGCGGTTTTTTGGCCGATAGGGTTTTGGGCAGATACAAAACCATAGTTTGGTTAAGTATAATCTATTGTATTGGGCATTTTATACTTGCATTTTTCGAAAGCAATTATCAAATGTTTGTAGCAGGCTTGATGCTTATTGCTGTTGGAGCAGGCGGTGTAAAACCGAATGTAAGCGTAATGGTGGGCGACCAATTTGAAAACCCCGAAGACCCCAAAATAAGTAAGCTATATGATGTGTTTTACTTCTCCATCAACTTGGGCGCATTCTTTTCAATGTTGATTACTCCTGTTCTCAAAAAGTATGCAGGCGCGCAAGTTGCCTTTGGAGTGCCGGGTGTTTTGATGCTGGTGGCACTACTTATTTTCCTGGCAGGAACAAAAAAATACAAACTAATACCACCACAAAAAAACAATGACGATGGAATGACGTTAAGCGAAAAAATCAATTCGCTTTCAAAGGTTCTTTTGGTGTTTGCATTTATTCCTTTGTATTGGGCATTGTGGGATCAAAATGGCTCGGAATGGGTATTGCAAGCCGCAAAAATGGACTTGAATTTTTTGGGCGTAACTTGGCTTAGCGAACAAATACAAGTTGTAAACGCCATATTGATTTTAGTTTTCATTCCATTGTTTTCAGTTGTTATTTATCCGGGTTTAGAAAAAATGGGAATAGCCGTTACGCCAACAAAAAAAATAGGCTGGGGATTTGTTCTAATGGTGCTTACATTTTTACTAACCGCATGGATTCAACAACAAATTGATGCAGGAATAAAACTCAACATTGCCTGGCAATTGTTTGCCTATACAATTTTAACGGCTTCTGAAATAATGGTATCTATCACCGGTTTGGAATATGCATTTGCTGCTTCACCAAAACCATTAAAAAGCACAGTAATGTCGCTTTGGTTCTTTACAGTTTTTTTAGGCAACATACTGGTTTCATTCATCAACAGCAGCATTAGTAGCAAAGGTTTTTTCAGCGAGTTTACCGGAGCTTCTTACTTTTTATTGTTTGCCGGAATGATGGCTGCAAATACTTTGTTGTATTACATTGTTATCCAATATTTACAGCCTAAAAAGACATCGCACTAAGCCCTGCATTACTAAACTCAAAACCATAAATCTTTTCCATTTACTTTGCGCACCAATAAACCATGCTTCAAAGTATATCCATACGCAATTATGCCATCATAGATGAACTTGAAATCAATTTTGAGTCGGGTTTAAATATTATGACTGGCGAAACCGGAGCCGGAAAGTCAATTATTCTTGGTGCGCTTGGATTGGTGTTGGGCGAAAGGGCCGACTCGAAAGTGCTATTTGACACAAGCGCAAAATGCCTTGTGGAAGCTACATTCAACGTACATACCAATTCATTAAAAACTGCATTAGAAAGTAATGATTTGGATTATGAATCTAACACAGTTTTGCGCAGAGAAATAAATGCAGCAGGCAAAAGCCGTGCTTTTATAAATGATACGCCAGTTTCACTTCAGTTATTAAAAAGCATTGGTGCGCTTTTAGTAAATCTGCATTCGCAACACGAAACCCTTTCGCTGACGGAAGCCGGATTTCAGTTAAATACGGTGGACATTTTTGCCGGAAATAAAAATCTGCTTACTGAATATCAACCACTGTTTTTCCAGTATAAAAAACATATTGCAGAACTTGCAGCTTTGGAAAAGCAACAATTGAATGCCAACACCGAAAATGATTACCTGCTTTTTCAATTGAATGAATTACGCGAAGCAAATTTACAACACAATGAGCAGCATCAATTGGAGGAAGAATTAAGTACGCTCAGCAATGCTGAATCCATCAAAACTGCGCTTCAAAAATCGTATAGCTTGATGGATGAAAACGAAATTTCTGTTACATCGCTACTTTCTGAAATCAGCACGGAGCTAAAATCTGTTCAGCAATTCAGCTCCCCACTCACATCGCTGCACGAGCGTATTCAAACACTATTGATAGAAATTAAAGACATAGTGCGTGATACCGAAAAGCTGAATGATGATATTTCTGTTCAGCCCGAGCGACTGATGGAAGTAAATGAAAGACTGATGTTGCTGCATCGTCTTTGCAAAAAACATCAAGCACTAAATGCTGATGAATTAATTTCCGTAATGGAACAATTAGAGGAAAAAGCAGGCAAGGGTGCTACTATGGAAAGAGAAATTGAAGCATTAAAACTTACTGTTTCAAAAGAAGAAGTTCAGTTGCTAAAACTGGCAGAAACTCTGCACAAAAATAGGGATAAGACATCCACAGGAATTTCAAAAACAGTTGCCGAGCTATTGAAAAAAGTTGGAATGCCGGAAGGCAGTTTTGCTGTTGTTATAAAACATACTACTCAAAAGCAATTAAACGATTTTGGCTTTAGTGAAGTGGAGTTTTTGTTCAGTGCCAACAAGGGAATTGCGCCACAAGCATTAAAAAATGTAGCCTCGGGTGGCGAACTTTCGCGATTGATGCTGTGTATAAAATCGCTGCTTGCCGATGCAGGCGAGTTACCTACTATGATATTTGATGAAATAGACACGGGGATTTCGGGCGAAGTAGCGCAAAGGGTAGGTTTGCTTATGAAAGATTTAAGCAAACAACATCAACTCATTTGCATCACTCATTTACCGCAAATTGCCACTTCGGGCAACACACATTTCTTTATTTACAAGGATAATTCAAAAGGCATCACTAGAACCCGCATCCGCAAACTAAGTGGCGAAGAGCGAGTTGTAGAAATAGCCAAAATGCTAAGTGGCGATAAACTTACCGATGCTGCTATTGCAAATGCCAAAGCATTGATTGCCAATTAAACGAAATCAAAACAGTTTCGGCTGCATTTCTTTCAATACAAAACTTTTGCGGTGGTGAACACATTGCCCATTTTCAATTATTGCCGCACGGTGTGCAGCAGTGCCATAGCCTTTGTTTTTTGCCCAGTTGTAAATAGGAAACTCATTGTGAATCGTATTCATAAAATCGTCTCTTTCGGTTTTTGCAAGTATAGAAGCTGCAGCAATACTTAGGTATTTGGCATCGCCTTTTACAATTGTTTTGTGTTGTATTTTTTTAAAAGCCGGAAAGCGATTTCCATCAACAATAATAAACTGTGGTTGAATTTTTAACTGCTCCAATGCATTGTGCATAGCCTTAAAAGAAGCGTTTAAAATATTGATACTATCAATTGTTTGCACATCCGAAAAAGCTACTGAATAAGCAATAGCATCGCGTTTTATTTCTTCGCGCAGTTGGTTGCGAACAGCCAGCGAAAGCTGCTTAGAATCGTTTAGCAACTTGTGTTTATAATCGGCTGGAAATATTACGGCAGCAGCTACTACCGGTCCTGCAAGGCAACCCCTACCCGCTTCATCGCAACCAGCTTCAACGTATTGATTTTGATAACAGCTTAACAACATAACGTTTATTCAAGTTCAAATGGCTTTAATCGAGGCAAATCAATACAAACGGTAGTTCCTTCATTCAGTTTACTATCTAATTTTACCGAACCATTCAACAAAGCTATGTAACGCGCCACAATGTGCAAGCCCAAGCCTGTACCTTGTATATTAGCAGCATTTTTAGCCCTAAAAAACCTTTCAAACAAATGTTGCGCATCTTCTTTTGAAATTCCTATGCCATTGTCTTTTATCTGCAAGCTCCAAGTGTCGCTTTGAACGTTACAAGTTATTTTCACTACCGAATTTGGTGGAGAAAATTTGATAGCATTAGACACAATGTTTATCAAAACATTTCTCAGTAATTTTTTATCGGTACAGAACATCTCGCCACCCAAATCCACAATTTCTAAGGTATGGTCGCAAACATTTTCTTGCATTTCTGCAATCAACTCTTTCATCCAAGCACAGGCGTTAAATTCCGAAGCGCGCACATCAATCAAGCCTTCTTCTAATTTGCCAAGCGAAAGTAAATCCTCCAACATGTTGTTCATGTGTTTTACCTGCTCTTGAATGCGCTGAATATGTTTGGTTCGCTTGTCCTGCTCGTCTTCTTTGGTATATCGGCTAAGCAATGCAGCCGAAGAATTGATGGTGCTTAATGGTGTGCGAAACTCATGCGATGCCATACTCACAAAACGACTTTTTAAATCGCCCAACTCTTTTTCTTTTTCAAAAGCAGCAGTAAGTTCATCGCGCGAATTTTCTAACTGCTTCAATGTTTCGCGCAACATTACCGTGCGGTCTTCCACCTTTTGTTCCAACTGCTCATTCAGCTTATTCAATTCGTTCGAGATTTTTTCACGCTCTTGTTGTTGAAGTTGCAAATCAAGCTCGCTTCGCTTACGCACAGTAATGTCAATCACAAAAACAATTACAAAAATCTCATCATCTTTTTTGAAATGGCTTAAACTCAACTCCACAGGAAACTCCTCGCCACCTTTTTTAATTGCAAACAAATCTCTGCCCGCTCCCATTGGGCGGCTTTGAGGATTGTGATGATACTCCTCTCTGTGCTTCGGATGCGAGGTGTGAAACCTATTCGGCACCAACACATCTACCGACTTCTCAAAAAGTTCATCGGCTGTATAGCCAAAAGTTTTGAGCGCAAAATTATTGGCAAGTAAAATTTTACTATCTCTGTCCACTACCAACATGCCTATTGTTGCATAATCAAAAAGCGAGCGAAACGCTATCTCGTCAAATGTTTTAGTATTCACCATTATTGATTTCAAAATTGAATAAACAATTACGAAAAATGAAAATGATATTTATCAGCGCAGATTTTGAAAATTTCGCAAAATGAGTGAATCAAAAAAATCACTTACGTTTGTTTAAGTAGAAAATGAGGATTAAACTAACATACTTTGATTGATAAAAGCATAATGCCTAAATCTCTCATTTCCATTTAAACCAGAAGTTTGCACATGAAAAATTACTACTTCACCGATGAGCATGAACTTTTTCGCCAAGGGCTAAAAGAATTTTTGCAAAAAGAAGTTGTGCCACATATTGACGAATGGGAAGAACAGCAAAAAATACCTAAAGAAATTTGGAAAAAATTTGGCGACATGGGATACATGGGGCTAAACTACTCGGAACAATACGGTGGGCAGAATGTAGATTTTTGGTACTCGGTTGTTTTTTGCGAAGAAATTTCGCGCTTGTTTAGTGGCGGCTTTGCTGTTACGCCAATGGTAATACAATACATGAGTACCACATACATTTACAAGCATGGTTCCGAGTTTTTAAAAAACAAATATCTAACACCAACCATTAAAGGCGAAGCGGTAAGTTCCATTGGCATTACCGAGCCGGGCGCAGGCAGCGATGTGGCAAACATCAAAACCAAAGCCATTCGCGAAGGCGATTATTACATAGTAAATGGATCTAAAACTTTTATCACCAATGCTGTGTATGGCGATTTTATTGTTACAGTTGTAAAAACTAATCCCGCCAAAGGTTTTGAGGGTGTGTCGCTATTAATTATTGATAGAAATGCGCCTGGAGTATCGGCAAGAAAACTAAAAAAATTAGGATGGCACTCATCAGATACCGCAGAGCTGTTTTTTGACAATGTAAAAGTTCCTGCCGAAAATTTAATAGGCGAAGAAGGGCAAGGTTTCATATACTTAATGGGAGGCCTTCAACTCGAACGTTTAGTAGCATCGGTTAGCGCAATTGCAGGGTGCGAAGCTGCTATTGAATATACTTTACAATACATGAGCGAACGCCAAGCCTTTGGCCGAACCATAGATAAATTTCAAGTATTGCGCCATCGCATGGCACAGCTAATTGCCGAAATTGAAACTGTAAAATATTACAGTTATCACTGCTGCCGATTGCATAATGACGGAGAATATGCAGTAAAAGAAAGTTCAATTGCAAAAATGATGGCTACCGAATTAAGCGATAAAGTAGCCTATCAATGCTTACAAAACTTTGGCGGCTATGGCTATATGGAAGAGTATAAAATGGCACGAATGTTTCGCGATAGCCGCATTCTTACTATAGGTGGCGGCTCTACAGAAATTATGCGCGAAATAATAGCCAAAATGGTAATAGATGATAAACAGTATAAAAATTCGGGTTTGACTATTAACTATGCAAAATCAAACGAGCCAGAAAACAAGGCTCAAAACAATAGTGTATCTAATCAATCATTAAACAATAAAAACAGTAACACAATGGCATTTGAAACAATTCTTGCAACATTGAAAGCAGGCGCAGCGGTAGCTCCGGTATTGGGTAAAACATTGAAATTCGACTTTGGCGATCAAAAAATCTACATTGACGGATTAGGCGAATCCAACGTAGTATCATCTGACGATAAAGAGGCCGATTGCACCATCAATGTGGCAATGGAAGATTTGCAAGCTATGATTGGCGGCACATTAAATCCTATGACAGCATTTATGGGCGGCAAAATCAAAGTAAAGGGAGATATGGGTGTGGCTATGAAACTTCAATCTTTGTTTCAAGGCTAAACAAAACAAGTTAGTACAATCAAAAAGGCTGCTGATAGTTATCAGCAGCCTTTTTTGTTTTACATAAAATGAATTTTCGCTTTAGATTTCTTCGCTCCGCGAGTTGCAATCGTAATAATGACAGCTCATTATCCCAAAGAGTGCGCAATGGTAAGAGATGTACAACCAATCTCAACTTTTTTAAACAGCATCAAGACAATCAACTGATTGTATAAGGCGTAAATGCTCATTTTTACACTACACATCCACTTTTCCACATTGTGTATTTTATTGAACAATAAAATCATATTTTGCAGCGCAATTAATCACCGAATAAATTAGAACAAACATTTTATCGTATGGCAAATATCCTCATTGCAGATGACGAAAAAGCGATTCGCAAAACGCTACGTGAAATTTTAGAATTTGAGGGCTACAATGTATCGGAGGCTGAAGACGGAGCCAAAGCACTAAGCATGATTCACGAAAACGATTATGACTTGGTATTGTGCGATATTAAAATGCCAAAAGTAGATGGCATGGAAGTATTAACCCGCGCCATGGTAGATTCGCCCGACACTCCATTCATCATGATTTCGGGGCATGGCACAGTAGAAAACGCTGTTGAAGCAACAAAAAAAGGCGCTTTTGATTTTATCTCTAAGCCACCAGATTTGAATCGCTTGCTCATTACCATTCGCAATGGTTTAGACAAGGCCAACCTGATGATAGAAACGAAAGTTTTGAAGCGTAAGGTTGGAAAAACAAGAGAGATAATTGGCGACTCGCCAGCCATTAAAAAAATTAAAGATACCATTGACAGAGTGGCTCCCAGCGAGGCGCGTGTTTTAATTACTGGCGACAATGGAACCGGCAAAGAATTAGTATCGCGTTGGATTCACGAAAAAAGTAACCGCAGCAATGCTACGCTTGTAGAAGTAAACTGCGCTGCCATGCCCGGAGAGTTGATTGAAAGCGAATTATTCGGGCACGAAAAAGGTGCATTCACCTCTGCTATTAAAACCCGCATCGGAAAATTTGAACAAGCGCATGGCGGCACGTTGTTTTTAGATGAAATTGGGGATATGAGTCTTGCTGCACAAGCCAAGGTTTTGCGCGCTTTACAAGAAGGAAAAATCACACGCGTTGGTGGAGATAAAGATATTTCGGTAGATGTGCGTGTGGTTGCCGCTACCAATAAAGATCTTCTAAGCGAAGTAGAAGCAGGGCGATTTCGTTTAGATTTATATCACAGACTTGGCGTAATCATTATCCATGTTCCATCACTAAACGAACGAAGAGATGATGTGCCATTGCTTGCCGAGCGCTTTGCAAAAGAAATTTGCGAAGACTACGGCATTCCTAAAAAAATGCTTACCCCAAAAGCAATGGAAGAGCTAAAGTTGATGAACTGGACAGGAAACATCCGCGAGTTGCACAATGTAATGGAGCGTTTGGTTATTCTTAGCGGCAGCAAAATTACAGAAGATGAAGTGCGTACCTATGTAACAAACACACAAGCCAAAGATACGCCTACTGATTTGTTTGAAAACTTCGATAAGTTTCAAGACTTCAAAGAGCATATCGAAAAACTTTTCATCGAACATAAACTGAAAAAATTCGGTTGGAATGTTTCAAAAACAGCCGAGGTGTTAGACATTCAACGAAGCCATCTCTATAATAAAATTGAGAAGTACGATTTAAAAAGAGCCAATTAAAATTGAGGTGAATTTCATTTCAGAAAATGCTAACAGTAATCAGATGAAGTATTTTTTATTCACAGCATTATTTCTTTCAAGTATCACCTCTTGGGCACAAGTAGGTATCAATATTTTGATACCTGACAGTAGTGCAGTATTGCAGTTAGAATCTAACAAAAAAGGCTTGGGCTTATCGCGCCTTACAAGTGCACAGCGCGACTCAATAAAAACACCACTTCATGGCTTAACTATTTTCAATACGCAAGATAGCGTAATTGAGTACTGGAATGGAGATTGCTGGCTGAAAACGTATGAACGAAATTGCTACGAGTGCCATTTCAACATGTCCGTTTCCGACCCTATTGATACGCTCGATAGAGTAGTTAGTGATTCTGTGTTTACCACAATCAATGTGTTGCAAACAAACGGCACGACAGATGTTTCAGTTGTGTTTATTGCCACTCCGCCACCAGGTGTACAGGTGTATTTTGAAGGTAATAACTTAATCAATAATTCGGGCAGTGTAAAACTGATTGTAAAGGCAGGTCTATTTGCACAGGCAGGTACTTTTTCAATCATCATACAAGGAATATGCGATAACGAAATCAAGTTTGTTACCTACACAGTTCACATTGCACCTTGTGTAGAAGTAGATGTATTTACCGACCAAGTAAACTACGATTTGCAAGCAAATAATAGTGCGCTGTTGCCAGCAGGCTCATTAAAATGTGTAGTTTTTCGCGTAAACCAGGGCGCGGTATTACATTCAAACGATGCTGCTACCCCCTCCTACTCTACCGGAAATTTGAATCCAAATTCGATCGTAGGCATCATCAACAACGGCAGCTTTTTAGCACGTGGAGGCGATGGTGGTTTTGGTGGAAACTTTAATGGCTTTCCACCGGGTAACCCCGGTGAAAACGGTGGCAATGCCATCAACTTAACAACCCGTTCGGTATTGGTAAACAATGGAAACATTTATGGCGGTGGCGGTGGTGGTGGCTCGGTTGGGCTAACAACATCATTCTCGGTGCCAATAGTTGGCACAGTAACCTTAGGTGCCGGGCTGGGCGGTGGTGGCGGCAGCGAAATGGGTCGAGGCGGTGCTGCGCCACCTGGAGGAATGAATATTGGTTTGTTTCAAGATGGCGATAGCGCAACGGCTGGCATAAACTCCATACCCGGAGTTGGAGGTAAATTTGTAGTTCCTATTTCTATTCCTATCAGCATTGCTACCATCAATATTATTCCAAGCGGTGGTGGTGGCGATGGTGGTGGATTTGCACAAGCCGGACAAGCCGGATATTTTGACATTGCCATTCAAGTTTGTGTGCAGATTCCTATTATTGGCAATACTTGCTTTAATGTTCCGCTTGGTGGCTTGGTTCCAGTGTTTGGCGCTGCAGGCGGTGCAGCAGGCTTGGCTATTAAACGAAACAACAATCCACTTTCGGGCTTACCCGATGGCACTTACAATTCTTTCTTTATCAAAGGAACAGTAGGTCCATAACAATCACATAAAAACAGTTGTATGAAAAAAAATCTGTTTACCATATTCATTTTGTTCACTTCCTATTTTGCCATAGCAGGCGATGCAATAGTGAAAATGAAATACATAGACGCTAAGATAAAAAATGCCGCAGTTGAATTGACTTGGTATGCAACCGAAGCGAACTGTAAGATGGAAATGAAGTATGATTTTGATGGCAAAAGCACTACATCTGTTTTTATTCCCAATGTGCGATCAAACAGTATTTTGATGTATGATGTAAAAGCCGATGGCCGAAACAAAATTCTTTTTACACTTCCGGTAGCAACACTAAAAGGCGACACACGCTTTTTGTACAACAAAGCAAAAACAAAAGTCAGTAAGGAAGAAAAAACCATTTCAGGCATTTCTTGCAAAAAAATAATTTTCACTACCGAGCGCTACGTTTGCGAATTTTGGGTGGCAACTTCGCTGCCAGATGTTTCGCGTTGGGCAAGTTTTTTTCAATCGTATCCTGAACTGGCAGCAATTGCAGATGCCGAGCTAAAAGGCTTTCCACTTGCTTCTACAATAAAAGATTTATCAGGCAATTTAATTGCCTCTTTTGAAACTACTTCAATAGACCAATCCACACTCTCGAAAGAAACATTTGAAGTACCACAAGGCTACACAAAAGCCGAAGACTTGAAAAGAAAATAAACTCCAAAGCATTCGGATTTTAGTGACTACCAAACTTGCTAAACCTAATCAACCAACAATCTGCCATTCACGGCTTCGTGCCCATTATCGGCCACTACAATGTATGTACCCGGAAGCAGTTGCACATTAGCATTGAATGTTTTTTGCGAACCATCTTTAATTGCAATGCTATGATGCATTTTACCATCTAAACTAAAGATGCGAATTGTACCTTCTCCAAAATTTTCGCGGCAAGAATTGAATGTAATACCAACATTGTTTTTGTTGCGCAAAACCTGTAATGCACACCCTGTTTTGTGATGATGATTGTGTTCTTCAATTCCGGTTTCCATTACTTCAATATCATATCGCGAGGCGCTCATTGGTTTCGCTAAAGTTGCAATTGTACCTACTGCCGCTTTTACCACATTGCTCATAAATGTAAAATTCAATCTTTCAATGCTATCGCCTGTGGTATGGTATTCAACATTGCGAAAGTTTGCACCATCTGTAATCATCAATGCAGGAATGCCGGCATCCCAAAAACGCGCATGGTCGCTTCTTCTCAAATCGGGTGCAATAGAACCGGTACCAGGCACCGGCAACGATATAACTTTTAATGCCGACACATATTTTGTAGCAGCAGAATCAAAGGCATTAGCAATCGGCTTTTACTGCGGCCGATTGCGATGCAAACAACAACTCAAAACCACCCGGAAAAGTTTGCGAATTCGCTTTATCGCTGTAATAGCCAATCATCTCAAAATTCACTACACCTTTTGTTTTTTCATACGATGGAATGCCACTTTGAACATAATGTTGGCTTCCTACCAAGCCCAATTCTTCTAAATCGAAACCTATGTAACGAATAGTATTTTCAAAATGATAACTCGATAATATTCTTGCAGCTTCCATCATGCCAGCCACCCCAGAGCCATTATCATCGGCACCTGGTGTGTTTGCCACACCATCAAAATGCGCATCAATAATATATGTATTCGAGTCGTTAACATAGCCCGATTGGCGAGCGTGAATATTATGCGCTGTATGCCCCGAATGAGAAAAACTTTGACGATACGAAGGCAGGTTTTGCTGAATAAAAAACGACTCAATGTAGTTTTTAGTCAAACTCACATTTGCGGCATCATTACTCCAAAATCTTGGAAATGGAATTCCAAGCAAGTTAGCGTGCAGGTTGTTACTATCTACCTGATCTACTATTTGTTGAATATCAACAGCCTTTCTATCGGTAGCTATAATGCGCACTATTGGTGGAATACCAGATTGCGCGCTATCTAACTCCGATAATAAAAAAGAAACTTGCTTACCGTTGCCTGGCGAAACAGGAAAACCCGCCCCTGTAACAGCATTAAGTTTGCTAAAACTTTTACCCCCATCAAACGACAAGCGCACTATCACTTCGCAATCATCATTATCGGCATCAGTCAAATTATACTGTGCCGTAAAAGTTTGCGCATCTTTACTAAAACTAACATTTGATATTACTGGCGATGTGTTCTGTGCATTTATAATACCAACCGAAAACATCAAAGCAAAAAGTGTGTGTAGATTTAATTGCATAACCACTATTTATTTTTTTTGAATAACCGAAAGTAGTTTTTTCTAAAAACAGAAGCATCAATTTTTTGCTTTTCAAAAACATCAAAGTATCGTTATTGTTACTATTTGCACAATCATTACCTGCAAAATTTTTAAATTTGAGTTTCAAAAATAGCTGTGTAAAAAACGTTCTTTCACATTTCTTCCGTCCAAAATTCACTTCACTCAAACACCCTGTAAATTCGTCCACACCATGTGGGTAAATTTTGCTTACAACCATTATCCACAAACGAAAACCACGCCACATAAAGGATGCGAATTTTCAAAATCAGATGCACACATAGTATGTTGAAAAAACACCTTCCAATATCTTTACTGGAAATTTACATTCGTTCCACGTAAGAAAAAAAACAGTGTTTTTCTTGCAGTCATCAGCAGCAATTTCAAACTACATTTTTAATACTTAATAAATATTTTACCTATGGCAAAAAAATCTACCAAAGGGCTTAAAGTAGACCGCTATTTTACCCAAGAAGGTGTAAACCCCTTTAATCTTTTCGATTATGAATTGCGCAGCAGTGTAATTCGCAATCCAAAAGGTGATGCAGTATTCGAGATGCACAATGTAGAAGTGCCAAAAACATGGAGCCAAGTAGCAACCGATATTTTGGCACAAAAATACTTCCGCAAAGCAGGCGTCCCTCTTGCCGATGGAACAGTTGGTGGCGAAACTTCTATTAAGCAAACCGCACATCGCCTGGCTAATTGCTGGAAAATATGGGGCGAAAAATACGGCTACTTTGCATCAGAAAAAGATGCTACTGTTTTCTATGATGAGATAGTTTATTCATTGGTAAGCCAAATGGCGGCTCCCAATAGCCCGCAATGGTTCAACACCGGCTTACATTCATCTTATGGTATTACCGGCAAACCACAAGGGCATTACTATGTAAATCCCGACAATGGGGTTTTAAGCGAATCTACATCAGCTTATGAGCGTCCACAACCACATGCCTGCTTTATATTATCGGTTGATGATGATTTGGTAAACGGTGGCGGCATCATGGATTTGTGGGTGCGCGAAGCACGCATTTTCAAATACGGTTCTGGTGTGGGAACCAATTTTAGCAACATTCGTGGCGAAGGCGAAAAATTAAGCGGTGGAGGAACCTCATCGGGCTTAATGAGCTTTTTGAAAATTGGCGATAGCGCAGCAGGAGCAATCAAATCTGGCGGAACAACCAGACGCGCAGCCAAAATGGTTTGCTTAGATTTAGACCACCCCGAAGTGGTTGATTTTATTGATTGGAAAATGAAGGAGGAAGACAAAGTTGCCGCCTTGATTGCAGCCGGTTACGACAGCCACTATGAAGGCGAAGCCTACAAAACTGTGAGCGGACAAAACTCCAACAACTCTGTTCGTATTCCCAATAAATTTTTCCATGCTTTAGAAAATGGTAAGGATTGGAACTTAACATCGCGCAGCACTGGGGCTACAATGAAAAGCATACCTTCGGCACAGTTGTGGGAAAAAATTGCTTATGCAGCTTGGCGTTGTGCCGACCCAGGTGTTCAATACGATTCAACCATCAACGAATGGCACACCTGCGCTACCGATGGACCAATTCGCGCCAGCAACCCTTGCAGCGAATACATGTTTTTAGATAACACAGCTTGTAACTTAGCATCATTCAACTTACGTAAATTCTTTAATGATGAAACATTAGAATTTGATGTGAAAGGGTTTGAACATCAAAGCCGTATTTGGACAATGGTGTTGGAAATTTCAGTTCTAATGGCTCAATTCCCGTCAAAAGAAGTAGCTCAACTTTCATACGACTACCGCACACTTGGTCTTGGCTTTGCTAATCTTGGTTCGGTATTGATGGTGAGCGGCATTCCTTATGATAGCGACCGCGCCCGCGCAATTGGTGGCGCAATTTCGGCTATCATGACGGGTATTGCATATAAAACTTCTGCCGAAATGGCCAGCACTCTTGGCGCATTCCCCGCTTACGAGCGCAACAAAGAAAATATGCTTCGAGTAATGCGCAACCACCGCTACGCAGCATACAACGCTTCGGCTGAAACTTACGAAGGTATAGAAATAAAGCCTTTGGGTATTGACCCACAATATTGCCCAGATTATTTATTGCAATCGGCTACAAATGCTTGGGACGATGCTTTGAAATTGGGCGAGCAATATGGCTACCGCAACGCACAAGCAACTGTAATTGCACCAACCGGTACCATTGGCTTGCTAATGGATTGCGACACTACTGGTGTTGAACCCGATTTTGCCTTAGTAAAATTCAAAAAACTTTCTGGTGGCGGCTATTTCAAAATTGTAAATGAATGTGTACCGGCTGCATTGCGCAATCTTGGCTACACCGCTGAACAAATTGAAACTATCGTAAACTATGCAAAAGGACACGGCACTTTATACGGCTGCCCAGCTGTAAACCCTGCCAGCTTAATCGCAAAAGGTTTTACCGAGGCTGATATTGCTAAAGTAGAAGCACATTTACCTGCTGCCTTTGATATCACTTTTGCTTTCAACGTATGGACATTAGGCGAAGATACATTGAAACGCATTGGTATATCTTCGGAACAATACAACAATCCAAACTTCAATTTATTGCGCCAAATCGGCTTTAGTAAAGAAGAAGTTGAAGCAGCAAACGAATATGTGTGTGGCACAATGACAGTAGAAGGTGCTCCATTTTTGAAAGATGAACACTTGCCTATCTTCGATTGCGCTAATAAATGTGGCGCAAAAGGTGTCCGCTTTATTCATGCTCACGGGCACATTCGCATGATGGCTGCTGTGCAACCTTTCATAAGCGGTGCCATTTCAAAAACCATTAACCTACCAAATGAAGCAAGTGTAGAAGATATTAAAGAATGCTATGAACTAAGCTGGAAATTGGGATTGAAAGCCAATGCTTTATATCGCGATGGATGTAAACTTTCTCAACCGCTTTCAAACAAAAAAGACGAGGAAAAAGAAGAAACAAAAACTACCGAAGTGGCATCCGCTTCTACTGCTGCGCCAGAGCAAGAATTCAGCAAATTAACTCCCGAGCAAGTATTGGAAGCAGCGCGCATCTTTATGCAAGAGAGTAGCGATACACAGTTCAAAACAGCATTAGCTCGAATTGTAGAGCGCAAACGCTTGCCGCACAAACGCAATGGCTTTACACAAAAAGCTAAAATTGGTGGACAAACAGTTTTTGTTCGCACCGGAGAATATGAAGATGGTACTTTAGGAGAAATCTTTATTGATATGCACAAAGAAGGAGCTTCATTCCGTTCGTTGATGAACTGCTTTGCCATCTCTGTTTCTATTGGTTTGCAATACGGAGTGCCTTTAGATGAATTCGTAAACAAATTCACTTTCACGCGCTTTGAACCAAGTGGAATGGTTGATCACCCAAATATCAAAAATGCATCTTCTATAGTTGACTACATCTTCCGTTTGCTGGGCTTTGAGTATCTTACGCGTACCGATTTGGTACACGTTACCCCCGAGCAACTGGCAATGCGCGAACGCAGCACTTTAGATTTAACTACAGATATTTCCGATGACGAAACCGTAGCCGAGCGCGAACACAGTGTTTCTGAGTTTAAAGTAACTAAGCCAACTACAGCAACGGTATCTGTTCCGGTAACCAAAAAAGAGGAAGTCAAAAAAACTGATGCTCCGCGCACAATGGTTACGGTAATCAAATCGGGCAGTATGGAAGCTTTCAACCAAGCAGCAAAAGGGCAAATGGGCGATGCACCAGCTTGTAGCACTTGCGGCAACATCACTATTCGTAGCGGAACTTGCTACAAATGCTTGAATTGCGGCAACAGCATGGGTTGCAGCTAACATAGTTTTACAACATTGAAAACAAAAAATAGCTTCGAGCAATCGGAGCTATTTTTTTATGCCAATTTATGTAGGAAACCTTCCCGCAATTACAATTCTTCTACATAGTTCAAGTCGTCATTGAAGGTTTCTTTCATTCCATACAAAAATGCAAAAGCTACCGCAAGGCAAATTCCACCTACCAACATAGCTCCAACAAGAATATTGGTTTGTGCTTCAAAAAATCGAAACATGGCAATAATGAGCACCAATGCCCCACGCACAAAATTGGGCACGGTGGTGGTAACGGTGGCGCGCAAATTTGTACCAAATTGCTCGGCAGCAATAGTTACAAAAATCACCCAAAAACCATTTGAAAAGCCAAGTGCAAAACACAAGGCATACAACATGGTATCGCTTACGCCAAATACGTTCAGATAAATGAATGTAAACAAAGTGCTAAGCGAAAGAAACAATACCATCACCTTCTTTCTGCTTTTTAAATACTGACTAAGTAAACCACTCACCAAATCGCCAATTACCAATCCGCTATAGGCAAACATTACCGAATTGCCGGCATCAATATTAACCTCCACGCCTAAAGCTTTTGCAAACTCTGGCGAAAAAGTAACCAAAATGCCGATAGTAAACCAGGTGGGAAAACCGATAAAAATACAACGCAGGTAACGCAAAAACCTTTTTCCATTTGTAAACAATGCAAAGAAGTTTCCGCGCGAAACGCCCGAATCCTGCGTATGTTTAAACATACCCGATTCGGCAACACCAACTCGCAACACAAGCAACGCTAACCCCAACACTCCACCTATGTAATAGCAAATACGCCAATCAAAAAACTTTGCGGTAAAACCCGCTACCACTGCGCCAGTCAATCCAACAACGGCAACCACAGTGGTTCCAAGTCCCCGTTTTTCTTTTGGTAAAATTTCGGCAACTAAAGTAATACCGGCACCCAACTCGCCCGCCAAACCAATGCCGGCAATAAATCGCCAAAAAGAATATGCTTGCACACTATCAACCATACCATTGGCAATATTGGCAAGCGAGTAAAGAAAAATAGAGCCAAACAAAACACTTAACCTACCACGTTTATCGCCCAAAACACCCCACAAAACACCACCTATCAACATGCCAAACATCTGCATGTCAATCAAATGAAGCCCTACCGTTTTCAATTCATCGCCATTGTATCCAAGCGACTGCAAACTCGGCACACGCACTATACTAAACAGCAATAAATCATATATATCTACAAAGTAGCCGAGCGAGGCTACGATAACACCTGCCGAAAACAGCGATGGTTTCTGTTCAGTCATTTATCGGAAAATTGTTGAGGCGGTGAAGAAATAAAAAGTTTGAAAAACGCAATCAGTCGGTAATAGTAAACCTGCTCCAAATACTCTTTACCTTGTTGCGCGGCTGAGGCACTTCAATAGACAAAAATACCGTGGTTTTACCTCTTATCTTTTTTATCTCTTTCAGCATTTCCATACTGAGCGTATCGTTTGTACTTGCCAAATGTTTTTGAAAATCACCTTTCACAAAAGTCATTTTTACAGCATTGATACGCTTAGAAGTATCACTATTTTCATTCTCATAAAACTGCACAAAAGGTTTATCGGTAAACTCTTTCTTGCTATACACTTTGTTACGTTCAATTTGCAAATCATTCACCTTAATAATGTTAGTTTTAGGCTTAGCAACTAATGGATACAACCTACCATCACTTTTCACAACATACTCTTTCATCAATAAAATTCGGGTATTCTGCACATTCGAAATGATAAAACGCAGCATAGATTTTTCGGTACCGCGTGGCTTAGTAGCCTTAGCGCGAATTGTAAGCATAGAATCTTGTAATGTTGCCAATCCTTTATCGAAAAAAGATTGAGCAATCTTAAAATTTGGAGCAAGCGAAATAATAAAACGGTAATCTTTTCCTTCTTCCAGCGTATCCACCTGCGGCTCAATACGCAACTCCGAGCGCTGTTCAACCGGAATAAAAATTTCCTTTACCGGTTGCGAGAACCCGTGCAGACAGATAGCCCACATCGCTACGATGAAAAAATATGAGAGTTTATTGTGCATACATGCAGTTGTTTTTAATATACGCAACTGCGCTATTTTAGTTCTATTTTATTGGGCAAGCAAAAAACTGCTAACTAATATATGTTGAAAAATGGTTCAAAACCTTCAATAATCATAGCATAACAATTAAATAAGGCTGAAAAACTTTGTTTACGTTTGCCAATCCTTTGACAGAGAATAAGACAACGATAAATTTCTAATGGCATTATTAAACTTTTTAACTCAAGAAATAGCAATAGACCTTGGCACAGCCAACACACTTATCATTCACAATGATAAAGTGGTGGTAGATGAGCCTTCTATTGTTGCAATAGACAGACGCACCGACAAAGTAATTGCAGTAGGCAAACGCGCTATGTTGATGCACGAAAAAACGCACGAAAACATCAAAACTATTCGTCCACTAAAAGATGGAGTAATTGCTGATTTTCAAGCTGCCGAAAACATGATTCGCGAAATGATAAAGATGATTTTTAAAAACAAATCGTTTTTATTTCCACCGCGATTTCGCATGGTAATTTGTATTCCATCGGGCATTACCGAAGTAGAAAAACGCGCTGTAAAAGACAGTGCTGAACAAGCAGGCGGCCAAGAAGTAAAAATGATTCACGAGCCAATGGCTGCGGCAATTGGTATTGGCATAGATGTAGAAGAGCCCAATGGCAATATGATAATTGATATTGGAGGTGGCACCACCGAAATTGCTGTAATTGCATTGAGCGGAATTGTGTGCGACCAAAGTATTCGTGTTGCAGGTGATGAATTTACATTAGACATTGTGGACTACATGCGCAGACAACACAATATGCTTATTGGCGAAAGAACTGCCGAGTTGATTAAAATAAATGTAGGATCTGCATTAACCGATATTGAAAGCCCACCGGATGATTTCCCTGTAAATGGACGCGACTTAATGACCGGTATTCCAAAGCAGATAATTGTTTCTTACTCTGAAATTGCACATGCCATTGATAAGTCTATTTCAAAAATTGAAGAGGCTATTTTGAAAGCATTGGAAACTACCCCACCCGAGTTGGCGGCAGATATTTTCAAAACAGGATTGTACTTAACTGGAGGCGGTGCGTTGCTACGCGGTTTAGATAAGCGTATCAGCCAAAAAACTAAGCTTCCGGTTCATGTTGCAGAAGACCCACTTCGTGCTGTGGTGCGCGGTACTGGTATTGCACTTAAGAACATGAACAAATTTACATTCTTGATGGATTAAAAACCCACACTAACTATGTGAGCTTTGCATAAACAACCATTTATCTAAGTATTGTAAGTGAGCCTTTCAAGTTGGTGTTGATGTGATTATCAATAAACACCAATTTTACTGCATACACATATACTCCGGCATCAATAGTTTTTCCATTTGCAAATCCATCCCATTTAAAATAGGGGTCTGAAGTTTCATATACTTTTTCGCCCCATCGGTTAAAAACCTGCACTTCAAAATCTTTTATCGCTTTCAAATTTCCATAAATACTCCAAAAGTCATTTCCACCATCATTATTTGGCGAAAAGGCATTGGGTACATACACATCATAGTTTGGAACTACGGTCAATTCAACAAGCGTTGTGCCTACGCAACCATTTTGTGTTGTTGCAGAAACTTCATAAGTGATAGAATTGATGCCTGAATAAATTGGATTATAACAATCGCTGCAACTTAAGCCTGTTGAAGGTTTCCAATTATAAGAAACTGTACCAACTTGATTAGTTGAGGCATCCATTTGCAACGACTCACCAAGATTAACTGTGGCAGGTGCCGGAGATACATTGATAATTACCGAATCGGGTTGCACAACCACAGCAACGGCTGTGCTTGAACATCCATTTGCATCGGTGATGGATACTGTATAGTTTCCTTCTATTAAATTTGAAACAATGCCTGAGTTATTACTCACACCATTTGAAAATGCAAAAGCGTATGAAGGTGTTCCTCCACTTGCTACAACCATAACCGAACCATCATTTTTTCCAAAGCACGACACATCCGAAGCGGTTGCCACTGCACTAACATCAGTTGGTCCGGTTACTTGAATAGAAGTTGAGGTAGTACAAGAATTTTGGTCGGTAGCGGTAATGGAGTAATTGCCTTGAGCAAGGGCGGTGAAGTTCCCTGTGGCAGAATTATAGGTATTACTGCCATCCGATGCTACATAAACATAACCAGGCATACTGCCAGAGGCGGTGGCGGCAATGCTTCCGGTGGCTCCTACAAAACAAAGTGTAGGCGCAGAAATAGCCGAAAGTAAAAGTTGTGTCGGTTCGGCCACGGTAACATTTTGCACAACTGTGCAAGCATTTCCATCGGTAACTGTAATACTGTATGTGTTGGCCAATAACGAATCGGCACTGCTTGTACTACTAACATTCGGCAGCCATGAATAAGAATAATTGGGCGCACCTGTACCTCCTGTTGCAGTTAATGAAATTTGCCCATTGTTTCCGCCAAAACAGTTTACATCCGTATGGGTTTCTTGAACAAGAATTTGCAATGGTTGATTTATTGTAAATGTTGCTGTTTGATTGCATTGATTGGCATCGGTTGCAGATACAGTATAATTGCCTGCTGGTGGGGTTACCGTTGGGGAACTACCTCCTCCACTCCAAGTAAAAGTATAAGGCGGTGTACCACCAGCAGGGTTTGCCGTAGCGGAACCATTGCCACCAAAGCAAGTGGCATCGGTAGCTGCAACGCTCAATGGTATTGCTGTAGGTTCAGTAACAGTGGTAGCAATAGTTTGTGTGCATTGATTGTTATCTGTTACAACTACCGAATAACTCCCCGCAACAATATTTGCACGATTTTGAAATGTTGCACCATCATTCCATAAGAAAAAATAAGGCGATGTACCTCCAACAACTGTTACGTCTATTGAGCCAGAAGCACTGCCATTACAAATAGCATCATTGTGCGTTTCTGAAACTGTAAGTGCAGCAGGTTCGGTAATAATTTCTGTAAGCATTACCGCACAACCATTAGCATCAGTTAAATTTCCAGTATAAGTATTAGGTGCAAGATTGGGAACGGTTGTAGTTCCGGCAGGAACAGGATTTGCTAAAAACGAATAAGGAGATGTACCACCGTTAACAATCAAAGTAATAGTACCATTATTCAAACCATTACAGGTAACATTAGTATGAGAAGATATTGCAGAAAGTAATGAAGGTTCAGCAACAGTAGCACTCAATAATGCGGTACAACCATTGTTATCTGTAACAGTTAGCATAAAATTTCCGGCAGCAATTGAAGTTCTGTCTTCATTGGCACTACCGTCATTCCACAGAAAAGAAAAAGGAGCAATACCGCCAGACACAGTTGCATCAATCGCTCCGGTGTTATCACCATAACATAAAACATTTGTATGAGTTTCAGCAACAGTTAATAATGTGGCTTCGCTAATTGTTACTGTTATACTTGCAGTGCAACTGTTAGCATCGGTACATGTTAATGAAAACACTCCCGCTGGAATATTGCTGATATCTTCCAAAGTTGAGGCGTTACTCCATACAAAAGTAAAAGGTGCTGTTCCTCCTGAAACCGCAACATCAATCGAACCTGTGCTATTTCCATTACACAATACATCAACATGAGTTTCCGACAAACTTAATAATGTTGGTTCGGCTACCGTTTCTGCCACTGCAAAAGTACATCCATTAGCATCGGTAATATTGCCAGCATAAGTGTTTGGTGCAAGGTTGGGTATTGTAACAATACCAGCAGGCAATGGATTACTAAGAAAAGTATAAGGCTGTGTACCTCCGCTTGTATTCACGGTTATAGTTCCATTATTTAAACCATTGCAAGTAACATCTGTGCGAGAAGTAACTGCCGATAATGCTGCCGTAGGTTCTGTGAGGGTAACACTGTCTATGTTTTGACAATTCATATTGTCGCTGATTGTAACGATATACTTTCCAGCGGTAAGTGATGCAGGGTTAGCACCAGTTGCAGACGCAGGATTCCACAAATAAGAATACGCAGGTGTACCACCATTAGCACTAACGTTGATACTTCCTGTGTTGCCACCAAAACAATTAATGTTTTGCGAAGTAATTGTGTATGTAAACGCTGCTGGTTCGTTGATGGTTGCTGAACCGGTAACAGTACAGTTGTTGTTGTCGGTTACGGTTAGCAAATAAGTTCCCGCAACCAAATCTAAATTGTTTTGCGCTGGAGAAATGTTATCCCAATAATAAGTATATGGCGCTGTTCCACCTGTAACATTTGCACTCGCCTGCCCTTTACCACCTTGAAAACAACTATCGTTTATTGTAGAAACATTAACAGCGAGCGCTGGGGGAGCCGTTACATTGCCCGAGGCAGTACCTGTGCAACCATTGTTGTCGGTTACAGTTACAGAAATTGCACCGGCATTTAAACTGCTTGCCACAGCATTATTAGGCTGGCCGCCACTCCAAACATAACCAAAGGGTGACACTCCTCCGGTTGGCACCGAGGCAATGGCTTGCCCATCGTTTGCACCTGCACAAGATGTATTGAGTGTATTTAACGAAACTACCATTGCAGCTGCAGGCTGTGTAATAGTAACACTTCCTGTAAAGGCATGAGCAGGGTTATTGTCGCTAAAGTTATATGTGTAAGTTCCGGCAGCAAGATTTGAAGCAGTAGCACCAGTTTGCCCTCCCGGATTCCATGTAATAACTGGCGTTCCCGTGGCACCTGTTACATTCAATGTTGCAGAACCTGTGCTTGCCCCAAAACAATTTACATCCACTTTTGAAATACTGGATGTAACACCACAAGGCAATGCGCCAATTGTAACACTGTATTGCTGCAAAGATGAACAGCCATTGGCATCGTGAAAGTCGGGAATTCTTGTGCCGGGAGCAAGACCGGTTACCGTAGTACCTACAAAGCCTCCACCCCAATCTACTTGTGTATAAGCAGGCGTTCCACCCGACAATACAATGCTAGCAGTACCATTACTTAACCCACAATTGGCATCTGTTTTACTTACAGTTGCGGTAAGTGCTGTGGGTTGGGTTAATGTATATTGACCATTTGCGGTACATACACCATCGGTAACTGTAACTGTATATGTGCCGGCACCTTGCCCAATGGCGGTTTGGGTAGTTTGCCCGGTACTCCATTGATACGAAAAACCGCCATATCCGGCCGATACGCCAAAGCCTCCGGATGGTGTAACAGATAAACTTCCATTGGTACCACCATTGCAGGGTGGAGGTGTAAGTGTGGGTGCTAAAGTAATAGGCGCTGCAATGGTTACAGGGCGCGTATAAACTTTTGTGCATCCACTAACATCTGTAATGGTTAATGTAACCGGATAGGTGCCATTACCTGGATAAGTGTGTGAAGGATTTTGTTGAGTGGAAGTTCCACCATCGCCAAAGGTCCAAGCCCAAGACTGAATGGTACCAACATTACTTGTAGAAACATCAGTAAACTGCATAGTGTTTACACACGATTGATAATTTACCCCTGCTACCCAACTTGAAATACTTTCAATACAAACTCTTTGTTCATTTGTGCCACCTCCAGTAGCAGCAGTCCACCCCCAGTTTACAATTGGGTTGCCGCCAAAATAGGTATTCACAATATTCGGAATCATTGTACTCAACCTTAAATTACCATCTAAATAAACCGAGTATGTATTGCTGTTTACATCCCATACAATACGCACTGTATGGCTTTGGCAATCATCTATTGCACTTCCGTTTGGATTGGCAGAAACCGGTCCTGAAACATTATGACTGTACAGCCCTCCTGAATTAAAGCCGATATGGTGTTGAGATGGATCTCCGGCATTTCCATTCTGGTAAGTATCAAATTCCACAGCAAACGAAAATGGCTGATTAGTGCCTGCATATCCCAAGCCCTCGCCTGTATTACCTAAACCATTGGGGTTTGAAGTAAGCGCAAACATCAAACCATCGGCTCCTCCCCCATTGTTGCAACCAAAAAAAACAGAGAAAGTATAATCAAAAGAGTTGTTGAGATTTATGGTTTTGTTTTGAAAAATTGCTCCGGCTTGATTTTCTGCATTAGGCGTAATTCTATAACAATCGCAGCCACTAAATGCAGTTGCAGAGCCGAGTATGGTGTAATTTTGCGCAATAACACAGCATGAAAAAACTGTAAGGGCAAGCGTATTTAATAAGCGTAATTTTTTCAGCATGTCAGTCTTATTTACTTATCAGAGACTTAAATATACATTTTACAGTTGTATTGAGAATCAACAGCCTGTTGATTGCCCAACAAGCCTTAAAAGACAATCAAGCACAACACATCAAAACACATAGCATACATTTTTCATACAAATAAAATTTCATCAAAATTTGCACTATCAAAAACTTCATTATCATTGCAACAGATTCAACATCTCTACGGGAAAAGATTTACCCGCGTTCAGCAAAAATTTATGGATTCGTAAGTCTGCAAGGAAAACCTTTTCCAACAATAAAATTTTAATGCATTTTTTTCTAACTAAACAATACTATTCATGTACGACATTCTTCAATTGAATGACATGATTCTGCCTGAACTTATAGAAGTAGCAGAAAAACTGAAAATCAAAAATTCAGACAAACTTGAAAAACAGGATTTGATTCTTAAAATCATTGACATTCAAGCCGCAAGCCCGGAAACATCTGCTGAAAATCCTTCAGTAAAAAGCGATGCAGAAGACAAACCTAAGCGCACACGAGCACGCAAGGTAACACCTAAAAAAACCGAAGAAAAACCGGAGGAAGTTCAAGTCGAACCAACTTTAACCCCAAGCAATGAGCAACAAGCAGAGTTACCTTTAGAAACAGCACAAGAAACTCAAGTTCAACAAGCCAATAACGAAAGCAACACTTCTGCCGAAACTACTACAGAAGAAAGCAAACCACAAGAAGGCGAACAAACTTCTAAGGAACAACATCAGCAAAAACGCGACAAATTCCAACAAAATCAACAACGCCAGCAAAATCAGCGTCAAGAAGCACGTCCAATATTTAGTGTAGAAACCGATGCCGTTATTGAAGGCGAAGGAGTTTTGGAAATGATGCCCGATGGTTATGGCTTTTTACGCAGTAGCGACTACCAGTATTTGAGTTCGCCCGATGATATTTATGTTTCGCCATCGCAGATAAAACTTTTTGGCTTACGTACTGGCGATACGGTTCACGGCTATGTGCGTCCTCCAAAAGAAGGCGAAAAATACTTCGCATTATTAAAGGTAGATTTATTGAATGGCAAATCGCCCGAAGAAGTTCGCGACCGAGTGCAATTCGATTACCTTACTCCATTGTTTCCACAAGAACGCTACCATCTTTCCGATCGCAATTCAAACAATATGACATTGCGCATGATTGACCTGTTTGCACCAATTGGGAAAGGACAGCGCGGCATGATTGTGGCACAACCCAAAACCGGAAAAACAACCATTTTAAAGGAGATTGCAAACGGTATTGCAGCTAATCACCCCGAGGCGTATTTGATTGTGTTACTGATTGATGAACGCCCCGAAGAGGTTACCGACATGGAACGCAGTGTTCGAGCAGAAGTAATTGCATCTACATTTGACGAGCCGGCCGATAAACACGTAAAAATTGCAAACATTGTTTTGGCTAAAGCAAAACGTTTGGTTGAATGCGGACATGATGTGGTGATTGTATTGGATTCAATAACCCGTTTGGCACGCGCTTACAATACGGTTGCCCCTTCATCGGGCAAAGTATTAAGCGGTGGTGTAGAAGCAAATGCCTTGCAAAAACCAAAGCAATTTTTTGGAGCAGCCAGAAAAATAGAAAAAGGCGGCTCACTCACCATCATTGCAACAGCTTTGATTGATACAGGCTCAAGAATGGACGAAGTGATTTTTGAAGAATTCAAAGGAACCGGCAACATGGAATTGCAGTTAGATAGAAGACTTTCTAACAAGCGAATTTATCCGGCAATTGACGTAGTATCGTCTTCTACAAGGCGCGATGATTTATTGCTCGACCGCGATGTTATGCAACGCATGTGGGTTTTGCGTAAGCATTTAGGCGACATGAATGCCGAAGAGTCTATGACGTTCTTGCTACAACAAATGAAAGGCACTAAGAGTAATGAGGAATTCCTGATTGGCATGAACGGCTAATAGTATTGTTGCTCGCCAGTAAAAAAATCATTTAAACCAATTTGCTTTTTGAAAATCAAGGCTAAGGTTAAATTTTCATAGCGATTGAACTCAGCAACTTTCAATTGTTATTTTAGCATTAAAGTATTGCCAATATTATCATGAAAAAAACTGCATTTTTAATTTTAGCAATTTTCTCAGCCGTATCATTTTCGGCACACAAGCCTGCTGCCGAAAAAATAAATTGGATGACATGGGAGGAAGCGCAAGAGGCTCAAAAAAAACATCCTAAAAAGATTTTTGTTGATGTTTATACCGACTGGTGCGGTTGGTGCAAAAAGATGGATGCAACAACATTTTCGCATCCCGATTTGATAAGGTATGTAAACGAAAAGTATTATGCCATAAAGTTCAATGCTGAACAAAAAACACCTATCACTTTTAATGGCAAGGAATATAAATTTGTTCCGCAAGGTGGCAGAGGCTACCATGAATTAGCAGCGCATTTAATGGGTGGAAAAATGAGCTATCCAACCACGCTTTATTTAGATGAACAAGCAAATATGCTTTCGCCAGTGCCGGGATATTTAGACCCGACTACTTTTGAAACAATCATCACTTATTTTGGCAGCAATTCATTCACAAAAACTAAGTGGGAGGATTATCAAAAGAATTTCAAAAGCAAACTTTAATCGGCTTCAACCCAATCATTTTGGAGCAGTATCTTACTATTCTTTTCTTTTTCATATTTGGTTTAGCAGGGGGCTTTTTAGGAAGCATATTGGGTGTAGGCGGGGGCATAATATTTGTTCCGATATTAACACACTTCATTCGGCTATTAGGCGTGGAAGGCGATGATTTAGTAAAATGTGTATTGGCAAATTCACTGCTAACAATTGTATTTACAGGGCTTTCGGCAAGCTACAACCAATACAAGCAAGGCACTTACTATTGGCGACCCGTGATGCTTACAGCTTTAGCCGGCATGGTTTCATCAATTGCTGTTACATGGGCAATCACATCGGGCAGCTGGTACAACAAACAATTGTTTTCACTAATTTTCATTTCTCTTTTAGTAACAGTTTCGTTGAGGGTGTTTCTAAAACGTAAGCAAACAATTGATCAAATTGCTTTAGAAACAATTCCCCCAATAAGATTCGCGATGGTTGGTTTGGGTGCTGGCATTGTAACTGCACTTTCGGGCTTAGGCGGTGGTTTAGTAATGGTTCCGGCATTCAGCTTACTGCTTAAAATAGACATCAAAAAATCTATTTCTATTTCAACAGGTGTGATACTTTTTTTTGCATTACCACTCACACTATTGTATTTGTATAAACAACCAACTGTATTCCCATCAACAGTTTTTCATATTGGGCATGTAATACCGCAGCTCGTGCTACCAATGGGTATTGGCGTTGTAGTTGCATCAAAGTTTGGCGTAAAAGCTGGCTCTCGTTTGTCTGAAGATAAGCTAAAACTTATGTTGTTGCTTTTGGTAATGACCGTTACCATTAAAATGCTGTGGGAAACTTTCGCTCACGCATAAATTTTCGAACTTTCGTCTTGATGTTTTTTGGTTTTCGTGTAGTAAATACTCACATTTAATTCATAACCAATCAGCAACACAAACGAATTGATGTTAAACCAAATCATCATCAACATTACTGTTCCTATGGAACCAAAAATCGTATTGTACCGATTCAAATGTGTGATATAAAACGAAAAACCCAATGATGCTAAGATGGACATCAATGATGCAACAGTAGAGCCTGTAGAAATGAAACGATACTTCTTTTTTGTGGATGGACCATAGTAGTAAATCATAGAAATAGAAAAAAAGAAAAGCAACACGATAATAAAGTAGCGCAAAAAGTTGATAATAAATCGCGTGAAATAGTTATCAATATCCAAATAACTGAATGCAAAACGAAACAAATCTTGCCCAACAACTATCAATACAATCGAAAATAAAAACATTAAAACTAATAACACTGTTAGTTTAAAAGCCACCAAGTGGGTTTGGAAAGTATTGCGCTTTTTATAGTGGTCGTAAGTTTTATCAAACGATGCCATCATAGCAATTACACCTTGCGAAGTAAGATAGCCGGAAAGTAAAAAAGACCCTGTCAATAAATCGCCTCTTCGCTTCAACAACAAATCGTTGATGTTGCCAAAAATAAAATTGTAAAACTCGCCCGATGGTAAAATTGCTTTTAATAGCCCCTCCACATTTTCGGCACTCAGGTATTCAATATTCAAAAATGGAATGAGCGAAAAAACAAATATCAAACCCGGAAACAAGGCTAAAAAGAAACTAAACGCAATCGCCTTGCTACGAATTGGTAATGAATTCTTTTTTATCTCTTCAAGAAAAAAAATTGCAACATCATACACAGGAACTCCATCAAACCCAGGCAGGGTAAATGTTTTACTCATTCGTTCCCAAAACTTAAAGTAGGGCAACTTCGCTTTTATTTGATGCCAATATCTATTCACTAAAATCGAAAATAAAAAAGTGTTTTTATTATCAGAGTTTGCAGCAATTCAAATGAGTGGCTTATGTTTACCGCCATATAACATTTTATCAAACACACAGCTAACATTTTAATTTCGGGTGCTGGCCCTGCGGGTGCTACAACAGCTTTGTTTCTGGCAAAAAAAGGAATTGCATCTACTGTAATTGACAAAGCGATTTTTCCACGCGATAAAATTTGTGGCGATGCACTAAGTGGGAAAACGGTAGAGGTATTGCGAAAATTAGACGAGCATTTTGTAACCGAAATTGCCGAAAGAAAAGATGCAATAGGCTCGTGGGGTGTAACTTTTGTAGCGCCAAATGACAAAGCACTTCGCGTTCCTTTTACCCAACACCCTGAAAAAAGAAAATATGCACCCGGCTTTATTGCCAAGCGAATAGGCTTCGACAACTATTTGATTGAAAAAATAAAAGCAAATCCACTAATCACTTTTATCGAGAACGTTGAGTTAAGGCATTTCAACAAAATCCCAAATGGCATAACAGCAACCGACAAAAACGAAAATCAATTTGAAGCAAAACTATTCATAGCTTGCGATGGTGCTTACTCTACTTTTGCAAAAGATATTGCAGCACTAAGTACAGAAGCACAACACAACTGTTTTGGTCTGCGTGCTTACTACAAAAATGTAACAGGCTTAGACACCGAAAATTTTATTGAACTTCATTTTATTAAAGATGCATTGCCGGGATATTTCTGGATTTTTCCGTTGCCTAATGGGGAAGCAAATGTTGGCATAGGCATGAGAGCCGATAAAGTAAAAAGCAAAAACATCAATCTAAAAAAACTGTTTGAGCAGATTATTCAAAATAATCCATCTATCAGTGCTCGATTTAAAAATGCCGAATTGGTTGATGGGATAAAACTTTATGGCTTACCGCTTGGCTCCAAAAAGAGGAAACTATCGGGCGATAATTTTTTGTTGTGTGGCGATGCCGCCATGTTAATAGACCCTTTTACCGGAGAAGGCATTGGCAATGCCATGTTCAGCGGAATGTATGCCGCAGAGCAGGCAGCAAAATGTTTAGAACAAAACAATTTTTCGGCTTCCTTCAATCAGCAATACGACTCGGCAGTTTACAAACGATTGTGGCATGAGTTGCAATTGAGCTATCGCTTGCAACAACTGGTAAACTTCCCGTCACTTTTCAACTTTGTTGTGAATAAAGCAAACAGAAGTCCGCATCTTCGCAATGCAATAATGAGTATGTTTGAAGACTTGGATTTACGCGCCCAACTCAAAAACCCACTCTATTATTTCAGAATATTATTTT
>Ga0209573_1001079_pt1 | contig 45918 bp, 36 predicted proteins | sample TNRBio252014_DNA_FD_185870 | JGI IMG/M metagenome (GOLD analysis project Ga0209573, IMG submission 185870) | Wastewater treatment Type I Accumulibacter community from EBPR Bioreactor in Madison, WI, USA - TNR Reactor_6/25/2014_ DNA (SPAdes)... | ecosystem: Engineered > Bioreactor > EBPR >...
TGTCTCGATGGACCAGATCCGGCTCGCGCCGAACAGGACGTCCGCATTCATGAGCAACTGGCAGAACGACATCAGCGGCAACACCTTCTCGTCGAACATGCTGACCGGCCGGACCGCCGTCAGCCTGCTGCGCAACCAGGGCTACGCGTCCCGGGTCGTCTCGATGCGCGTGAGCGAACATGACGTGCAGGACGCCAGCCGCCAGGTCGACGCAGCCCGAAGCGAAGCAGTCGCTGCCAGCACCGAACGTTCGGCGGTGCTGTCCGAGGCGTTCACCAAGGGCTTGGCAAAGCTGAAGTCATCGCGGAGCAGCACGGGGTCGACATCCAGCAGCTTCGAGCAGTTGGGGCAAACCATCGATCGGCTGGATCAGATCTCCAGAAGCGTTTCCGAGTCCACTGGGTTGACACAGTCTCAGGTTGCTCGCATTGCGCTTGGCGTTACAGGTCACGCTGGATTCAATGCCCGGTTCGTTGGCGCCCAACTGAACGCGAGTGCAGACAAGACTTACCTATCCGGACTGAGTGCAGACGAGCGGAAGGTGCTTGGTGCGCTCACGTCCGAACAGGCCTCGGAGTTCAAGCAGTTCGGCGACCGCGTGTCTCGCGACAGTTCCGTCGCGAGCCTTGTAGCCACCGATGCTCGCGAAGCACGCGAACTGTCGTCGAGGATCGCCAACACAACCGCGCGCTCCGCCCGCGCAGATGCTTCCCTCGCCGACCGCACCGCGTTCTCTGAGCGGCTTGCCGTGGCCCGGGAGAGAGGCGATTCGATTTCAATCGACATTGCGCAGGACCCCTACAACCTGGCGATGTTCACTCGGTACGCTGAACAGTACGGGGGTACAAGCGCGTCCGCTCAACAACTGCTGAGCGCTGAACTTGCCCGACAAGCCCTGGCTCCAACCCGAAACTTCAGCGACGGCACTGGCATGCCGTCATCCTTCGACGACGTCCGGCATCTGTACACGACCAACAGTGGTGACCCGCGCGTCACGCCGGACATTGACGCTACATATCGAAGAGCGACGAGCGCGGTTAGTCAGGTTCCTCTTCCACTCGCTCCACCGAGACAACCTGCGCCCGAGCCAAGCGACGCTCGCCAGCAGATTCAGACGTCGTCGGACGATCTCCGTGGCCGGACTGCTGCTCGACGGCAAGAGTTCGATGACGAGCGGAGCCCCGGGCGCGCCGACGACGGCACGATTTCCCCACGGCAGTCGCTATTCAAAGGCACCGCAAGGCAAGTGGCCCGGGACGCGGCCGAGACCTTCCAAGATGCCAAAGACGCCGTGAAGGGGATCATCAAGCGGTAGTCAATCGGGCCTGCGAGATGGCGGGTCCCCCTCAGGCGGCTTCATGAAGGGTGGGTGTCCCTTGTCGCGCCAGTAGTTGGCCGCGAGGTCCTCGGAGGTCACGCCGGAACCTGGAATCGCGCCTCCTGTAGACGTGTTTGACCCCTTGATGCCTCCGAGCTTGAGGACCGCCCCGCCGATCGCAGCGCCGATCAACGCGCCGACGCCGGCGAGAACAAGCCTTGTCGCACTGTCCTCACCGCTGCCGGTCGCGAAGCCTGCGATTGCACCCGCTGCGACGATCGCAAGGAAGAGAGCCAGTCGCAATTCGAGCCTCCCGCGATTCAGTGGAAGAAATTGCAGCATCAGGGTACTGCCAACGCCGGCGTTGTAGACGATGCTTGACTGCAACATCCGCATCCCCAAGTCGCTTCATGCGGTCACGCGGTGCTCACGACCGTCAGAAGACACCGTTGAGCCAGCGACGGATGCGCTGGCCAGTCGATCGATCTGATCCGCCAGGTATTGGAGCGCGCGCCGCCGCTCGTCAGCCATTTCGTGATGGTGATAGGCGGCCGTCACCTTGTTTCGCTCGGCATGCGCCAGTAGAAGCTCGACCACCTCGCGGCTGAATCCGTGCTCGCGGAGCAAGGTCGCCGCCGTACCTCGGGTCCCATGGGGCGAGAAGTCCGGAACGCCGAAGTCGAGTCGCTTGAAGAAGTGGTTCAGCGTAGCGTCGCCGAGCGGCACTGCGGCACGAAGCACCGACGGGAACACGTAGGCCTGCGGCTCCGAGCCGAATGCCTTCAGCAGCCCGAGGAGTTCGAGTGCCTGTCGGGAAAGGTAGACACGGTGCGGCGCCTTCATCTTCATACGCTCGGCCGGGATGTCCCACTGGGCCCGCTCGAGGTCGAACTCGCGCCACCGGGCTCGCAGCACCTCTGACTTGCGGCACATCGTGTACATGAGCATCCGGGTGGCAGCGATGGTCACGAAGTGCGCGCCTTGTTTCGCCACCGACCGCCAGAAGGCTCCTAGTTCTGGCTCGGTCAGATGCCGGTGGTGCTCGGCAGCAGGCACCTCGATGACGCCTCGCAGTGGCAAGGCCGGGTTGACCTCGACGAGCAGCTTCTGGATAGCGTAGTTGTAGATCTGCTGAATGTGCTGCCTGACGCCTTCGGCAGTTTTCGGCGTCGCTCTCCGAGCCTCGATGATCTCAAGGACATCAGCCGGCCGAACTGCACTGAGGGGCTTGCTGCCGATCTCGGGCCACACGAACCTCTCCAGTCTTGACTCGACCTGGCGTCGGTAGGTCTCCGACTTGGTCACCAAGCGCTCCCGGATCCATCGGCGCGAAAACGACTCGAAGTCGTCGCCTGTCGCTCGGACTTCCGCAGATCGCTCACGACGTGCACTCACTTGCTGCCGACGGGCATCGAGCGGGTCGATGCCACGCTCAAGCATCGCCCGCATCTCAAAGTGCCTCTCTCGAGCATCGGCGACGCCGACCTCCGGGAACTTCCCGATCGTGATCTCTCGGCGGCTTCCGCCAAAACGGTACTGGTAGCGCCAAGTCTTCAGCCCGGCGGCGCTGACCTCGACGAACAAGCCCCCACCGTCAGTGAGCTTGTACAGGCGAGAGCGCGGCTTCGCGCTGCTGATCCGGGTCGGGGTCAGGGAGTAGTTGCAGAGTCTCATGCAGGGTCTCACAAGGGCAGTTGGCGGCCCCCTCCAAATGGAGGAATTTGGAGGGTTTTTCTCCTCTCCACCCGCCTTTAGGTACGCCAAAAGGACGGGATTTCGTGGTCTGCCGTGAGACGTGCTGAAAAGACAAAGCCCCTGATTTCTTCAACAAAATCAGGGGCTTACGGGGCGTCATGAGACGCCGTGGAGCGGCTTCACATGTGGTCGTTCATTCTCTTCAAAGATGGTCCCGTCAAATGCCATCAGCATTCCTGCTCTCGCAGCGCCTTCCCGGCCGGCGACGATCCGGCATCGTTCAAAGAGCCACTGCGTCAAGAACCGCTCGTACTCCAGCTCCGTACCAGCAGGCACCGCAGCCAGCACGAGCGACTCGATTGCAGGGAGCCTGAGCGTGAAGTGGCGCCGTCCCTTCCATGCATTGAGCAGACCTCCGGCCGCAGCCGTATTGCCGAAGAACGCCCGGATCTTGCCTAGCTGCTGTGCACTGAGCTGCCCTTGGCGAGCACCTTCTTCGCGTGACACCTGCTCGATCACGCCAGCGAGATCCTTCAGGCATCGCTGCGCAGCGCGTCGCAGCTGCGAGTGCGTACCGGCACAATCAACAACGATCGCCATCGCAGACTCAGACTGGATGGCAAGGGCGCGGGCAGCCTCCGCCAGTACAAGCCAGATTGACGTCCAGTTCATCACGGCCCTGACCCGCTGCACCGCCGGCAGGCCGAGGTGGCTGAGGATGTTTCGCGTGCCGTCCCTGAACAGTTCTTCCCACGCGTCATTGCGGACCTGTGATGCCGCTTCGACCTGATCCAGTGACGGGTCGTGGTCCGGATCGCACTTCCCCTTGGCGCGAAGGGTTGATGCAAGAAGCTCCAGCGGAGAACTCCGATCCCGGGGATACAGTGCTTCAAAGCCTGCCCGAGTCTCCTCCAGTCGCTGCTGGTCAGCGTCTCGTCGCAGAACGGCAAATGCGTAGGCCCCGGCGCCCCGCAGGTATCGCCGCTCGATCTGTACGTCGACTCCGGCCTGACGACCCTTGCGTGCGTCCCAATGCACCAGTGATCGGGTATAGGGAAAGAAGTGTGTGCGCTCCCACCCTTTGGCTTTGACAACGTTCGGGACCTCCAGCTCCAGACAGCGCAACAGGTGGGCAACAGCCATCGCAGTGTGCTCATTCAGGAGCACTGCATCTTTGCGCTTCTCATCCAGCTGCTCCGTTATCAGCTGCCGCGCGAAGTCGTGCGCTGCCCGATGGACATGAACCCTTTCTGTAGTGGGTAGAGTGCCCTCAGCACAGCAGACAACGAGATTGATGAGCTCGAGACCAGGGTAGTGCCCCGATCCGTCTACGTCGAAGATGCCGCCAAATAGCTTCTTGGTGATGTCTGGAGCAGAGACGGTTGCCATCACTCTCCTCCGACCTGAATGACTCCCTGATCAAGAGAGACGTTCTGCAGCTGCCCACGCATGAAGACGGTGATCTGCGCCGAGTCCTCCGTCGCGCCTTCCGCAAGCTGGCCAAGGAAGGTTCTCACCCGACGAATTTCGTTGGCGTAGAACTCCTCGGTGACATAGCCCGACGCTGCGCGAGCGACGCACTCAAACGAGAGAAGATCGAGCGGAAGATCCTTCAATACGCCGAGCCGCTCATCCACACGCAGGATGACACTTCTGTCGATCCAGTCGACCGAGCGTGGCATGAACCATCGCGAATCCGGACCACCAAGCCATGCTGAGCTCGCTGGCTGAAGATTCACACGGCTGCTGGGGATCTGGCGAGCAACGATGGCTGCATCCGCACTTGCCTTCCCGAAGGCCGGATCCACCAGATAGAGCATGGTCTCCGCTCTTCCGATGCGCAGTCCCTGGATGGCGTGGAGGCCTGCAATGATGATGTTCTTGATCCGGACGCGCTCGTGCGGCTGCAGCCGACCCTCCAGTAGCTTGAGGAACACGTCACCGTACTTGAAGCCGAGCTTGGCCATCACGCTTCCGGCCCCCTCAACATCGTCGAAGAAGGCACGGCGCCTCAGAGCGGCAACTGCGAGGCCCGTCGCTTCAGCCTCACGGGCCATCTCGGCGCGGGTCTGGGGATTCCCGTTGAAGTCGTCGATGCCCAGCGCTGCATCGACGACAGTCACGCGGCTTCCGACGCCTGCAAGGAACTGCAGATCCTGCTGGCCGGGTTCGAAGACCTCGCCACGATTGAGGATCTTTTCGTCCACTCGCCGGACAGCAACCGCGCCAGGGTCCAGACGCCTGAGCGCAGCGAGAACCGGAATACCCTTGTCGGTCCGATCGGTCGGAAGGTTCGGAGGAGATCGGAACAGAAGGTTGTAAAAGGCCCAGGCATGCTGCCAGCCGGTCCTGTGGCTGCCGCCGGCGAGGCGCTTGTCCACATCGGCGCATGTCATTCCACCGGTGATCAGGTACGACACCAGCATCAGCATTTCTCGGATCGTCACGATGTGCCCGAGTCGCTCAAGCACCTCGAACAATTCCTCCAGTCGCTTGAGGCGCAGTTCGGATGCCGCCCCCTGTTCGGCCAGCAGTGAGCGGTTGCGACGTATCGGACAGACGGGCTCGTGAGCACACGTGCCGCAGGAACGCTCGCCCCACCTGCGCCCATCTCCGACCCAGCTGGTCAGAACTCGTTTCAGGAGGCTGCCGTGCCATGCGCCCGATTGCGCAGCAACCGACTGATAGTTGAGATTGACGATGTGGACCTTGCCTTCGCTACTGGCGGTGACTCCGCGCTCGAAGGAGTCCTTGAACAGGTCGGCGATCGACTGGCAGATCGGACCAGCTCCTTCAGAGCTGATGATTGCCCGCAACCTGCCTTCGTTCGCACAGACTACGAGAGCTTCACCTGCACGTGCGCCGGCCTCTTCGATGAGTTTAGCGGCCCTTGCTGGCGGCTGAATCTCGGAGAGGTCCTTGTGGATGCGCAGAGCCACACAGTCCACGCCGCTAGCCGGTGGAATCGCGGCGCTGCCGTCACAGTTTTCCAGAAGGTACTGCCTAGCTCGATCCGGAGCATGGCCAAGTAGACCAGCCTCAATCAGCCGGCGGCACATGTGAGTCTTGCCGTGACCCGCGTCTCCGGTCAGGATGACGCATCGCGCGCCCGCCCTTATCGCGTCGGCGGCATACGAGATTGCCACGGTGGAAAGATCGAGATTGTCCTCGCCAGTCTGATACTCCTCATAGATCTGGTCGTGCGCCGCGCTGAATGGCAGGAAGCGGTGCAGGCGTGCAACGTGGCTATTGATGTTCGCTGGCATCGGGTTCCTTGGGGTTTTGGCATGCATTCCCAGTTCATCATATTCGTGAGCCGTCACCGGTGGCAGCGCCAGGCTGACGCTTCTATGCGAGCAGTTGGTGCGTGCTTGACCCGTGAACGGGACCACAGCGTCCCAAGGGACGAGATCCCTGCAGTTCGAGGACTATGCGGGTCGAGCCAGCAACTCAACCCACTTCCCCAACGCCTCCCGCCTCTCCTCAAAGTACGTGTGGCGGTCATAAATCCCCTCCACCCCCGACAGCTTGTGGTTCAGGCACATCTCCGAGATGTCGCGCGGCACGCCCAGCGCGCGCAGGTGCGACTTCACGGTGCTACGCAGGTCGTGCGGCGTGAAGCGGCGCACCGCGGGCGTGGCGGTGCGCAGCCAGTGGTCGATGGCCTCGCGCAGTGTGTCCTTGTTCAGGTGGGTGTCGCCGCCATGCCGGGCCGCGCGGCTGCGTGAATGCGCCGGCAGCACGTAGGCCGAGTTGCCGGCCAGCGTGCGCAGTTCGCGGAACCACTCCACCACGGCGGGCGCCAGCGGAATGTCCATCGCCGCGCCGGTCTTGCTTTTCGGGATGTGCCACTGCGCGCCGTCCAGGACTACGTCCGCCCACTTCGCCTGGTAGAGATCGGCGCTGCGCACGGCCGTGGCCAGCAGGATGCGGATGGCCAGGGCCGGGCCGTCATGTCGGGCGGCGCATGGGCACGGCCAGCAGCGGCTTCAACTCCTCGCGCGTCAGCATCAGGCGCTGGCGCTGAGTTCGGATTCAGCGGCCGTTCGCCCAGCGGCGCCAAAAGCATGATGCCGTGGCAGGGGTTGGCGTTGATCAGCCGCTTGCCGCAGCCGTGCGTGAACAGGCAGTTGGTGGTGGTGAGCTGCATGGTCGAGCCGCCCCAGGTGAGGCCGGCGCCTTCGATCAGCGCCACCGCGTCGCTGGCCTCGATCTGGCGCACGGTCGGCGCGCCCAGCCTCTTCTCCGCGCGCTTCATGTGACGGCCATCGCCCACCGGGGTGCTGTGCACCAGGCACAACAGTTCCTTGGCACCGTGGTCCTTGACCAGGTCGTGCACCGTCCAGCCGCGCGCGGTGGTGGCCTTGGCCTTGCAGATTCCCGGCCACCGGGCTGCGGACTTGCTGCACCTCGGTGTGCCCGGGGGCGCCGGTGCCGTACGGCTGGGTCGGACCGGTGTCGGGATGGCAGCCGGACCGCGGCAACCCCCTGGCTACCCGGCCTGCTGCCGATGGGCGTGGGGCCTGGGGGGACGCCAGGAGCCCGCAAGAAGCCGGCGCCCCAGGCCGCCTGCGGAGTCAGGCGCCCGCGGGTGGCCACCGGTCCCGGGTGAGGCCGCGTGGGCCCCTACATCAGCACGATGTCGTACTGCTCCGGGCTCATCGTCGCCTCCGCGCTCAGGCTGATCGGCTTGCCGATGAACTCGCTCAGGCCGGCCAGGTGCACGCTTTCCTCGTCGAGCAGCATCTCGACGACGGTGGCGTTGGCGACGACGCGGAACTCCTTGGGGTCGAACTGGCGGGCCTCGCGAAGGATCTCGCGCAGGATGTCGTAGCACACGCTGCGCGCGGTCTTGACCTGGCCGCGGCCCTCGCAGGTGGGGCAGGGCTGGCACAGCATGTGGGCCAGGCTTTCGCGCGTGCGCTTGCGCGTCATCTCGACCAGGCCCAGCTGCGTGAAGCCGCTGACCGTGGTGCGCGTGCGGTCGCGTGCGAGCTGCTTGCGGAACTCGGCCAGCACGGCCTGCTGGTGTTCCTCGCGCGCCATGTCGATGAAGTCGACGATGACGATGCCGCCCAGGTTGCGCAGGCGCAGCTGCCGGGCGATGGCGCCGGCGGCCTCGAGGTTGGTCTTGAAGATGGTGTCGTCGAAGTTGCGCGCGCCGACGAAGCCGCCGGTATTGACGTCCACCGTGGTCAGCGCCTCGGTCTGGTCCAGGATCAGGTAGCCGCCGCTCTTGAGGTCCACGCGCCGCGCCAGCGCGCGCACGATCTCCTCCTCGATGCCGAACAGGTCGAAGATCGGCCGCTCGCCGCGGTACAGCTGCAGCTTTGCCGCCGCCCCGGGCATGTAGGTCTGGCCGAACTGGCGCAGCAGCTCGTACTGCATCTGCGAGTCGATGCGGATCGCCTGCGTCTGCTCGTTGCTCAGGTCGCGCAGCACGCGTTCGGCCAGGCTCAGGTCCTGGTGCAGCAGGTTGCACGGCGGCACGCTTTGCGCGCGCTCGCGGATCGTGGCCCAGGCCTTGCGCAGGTAGGCGATGTCGTCGGCCAGCTCGGCGTCGCTGGCGTCCTCGGCGTTGGTGCGCAGGATGAAGCCGCCGCCGCCCTCCTCGGGCTTGCCGGCCAGGGCCTGCATGCGCGCGCGCAGCTGCTCGCGCAGTTCGGGGCTGCCGATCTTCTGCGAGATGCCGATGTGCTGGTCGTGCGGCAGGAAGACCAGCATGCGGCCGGCGATGGAGACCTGCGTGGTCAGCCGCGCGCCCTTGCTGCCTATCGGGTCCTTGACCACCTGCACCGTCAGCGCCTGGCCTTCGAAGACCTGGCGCTCGATGGGCGGCGGCGGCTCGGTGCGCGGCCCGCCGTTGCCGTGCGGCAGCAGGTCGGCCACGTGCAGGAAGGCGGCACGCTCGAGACCGATGTCGATGAAGGCGCTCTGCATGCCCGGCAGCACGCGCACCACCTTGCCCAGGTAGACGTTGCCGACCAGCCCGCGCTCGAGTGCACGCTCGATGTACAGGTCCTGCACGGCGCCGTTCTCGATGATGGCGACGCGCGTCTCCTGGGGAGCCCAGTTGATGAGGATGTCCTGGTTGGCCATGGGGTGAGTCTAGAGGCTGTGCCGTGGGCTACAGGGTCAGGGCCACGCCGGCACCACGCAACAGGCGTGCCGTCTCGTACAGCGGCAGGCCCATGATGCCGGAATGGCTGCCGGCGATTCGCGCCACCCAGGCGGCCAGCGCGCCCTGGATGGCGTAGGCGCCGGCCTTGCCGAAGGGCTCACCGCTGGCCACGTAGGCCCGCACCACGGCCGGCGGCAGCGCCGCGAAGTGCACGTGCGACAGGCTGAGCGCGTCCTTCGTTCGCCGGCCGTCGTGCACCGCCACGGCGGTCAGCACGCGGTGGCAGCGCCCCGACAAGGCCTGCAGCGTGGCACGCGCCTCGGCGGCGTCGGCCGGCTTGCCCAGGATGCGGCGCCCCAGCGCCACCGTGGTGTCGGCGCACAGCACGGGCGCGGGCGGCAGGCCGCGCGCCGCCCGGCGCGCCAGCGCGGCCGCCAGCTTGGCGGCGGTGACGCGCCGCACGTAGTCGGCCGGCGCTTCACCGGCACAGTGGGCCTCCAGCGCCTCCGCGTCCTCGCCGGCGTCGGGCAGCAGCAGGCGGTGCGCGGCGCCGATCTGGTCGAGCAGCTGGCGGCGGCGCGGGCTCTGCGAGGCCAGGTAGACGAAGGCGTGGGCGGCGGGGCGGGCAGGCATGCCGCATTGTCGGGGCGCCGCCCGGGCCGGGGGGCGCCGGCGTGCCGCGGCTCAGCGCGCCGCGACCCAGATGCTGGTCAGCAGGCGGATCGTGGTGTCTGCGGTCATGTCGGGGCTCCTCGACGGGGCAACGCACGGCCCCTCACTCCCACTCACGCAGGGGGGACGCCGATCCGGACATCGCCCGCCGGCGCGCGCTGCGCGGGCAGAATGCCCGCATGGGCGACCTGACCCTGCTGCTGGCCCAGGCGGGCCGGGGGGACACGGCGGCGATGGACCGCGTGTTCGCGCTGCTGTACGACGACCTGTCGGCGATGGCACGCTCGCGGCTGGCGCGCGGCGAGCGCGTGACCCTGGCCGACACCGGCGCGCTGGTGCATGGGGCCTGGCTGCGCCTGCAGCAGGCCGGGCGCGTCGGGTTCAAGGACCGCGGCCACTTCCTGGCCCACGCCTCGCGCGTCATGCGCTCGGTGATGGTCGACCTGGCGCGGCGCAGCCTGGCCCAGCAGCGCGGCGGTGACGTGGCCCATGTGCCGCTGGACACCGAACTCGGCGAGACGCTGGCCGCCGAGGAGCAGGAGGTCATCGACGTCGAGCGTGCACTGGTCGAGCTGGCGGCACTGGACGCGCGGCTCGCGCAGGTGGTCGAGATGCGCTACTTCGGCGGCCTGGGCGACGCCGAGATCGGCGCCGCGCTGGGCGTCACCGACCGCACGGTGCGCCGTGACTGGGACAAGGCGCGGGCCTTCCTGGCGCTGGCCTTGAAATGAACGCCCGGCCGCAGCGCCGCCTGTCCGGAACAGCCCCGCCGCTGCGTGTACCGTGGTGATGACACCCCGGCTGGACCCCGCCCGCTGGCAGGCCGTCTCGGCTCTGCTGGACACCGCCTTCGACCTGGGCGCAGACGAGCGCGCCGCCTGGCTGGCGGCGCTGGATGCCAGCGAGCCCGAGCTCGCACCCTGGGTGCGCCAGCTGCTGGCCGCGCACGCAAGCGCGCAGACCGCCGGCCGCCTGGAACGCGGGCCCCGCGTTTCGCTGCCGGCCGTCGCGGCAGGCGCTGCACAGGGCGCGGCCGGGCTGGGCCCGGGCAGCCAGGTCGGCCCCTGGCGGCTGACGGCCCTGCTGGGCCGCGGGGGCATGGCCACGGTCTGGCTGGCGCAGCGCGCCGACGGTTCACTGTCGCGGCCGGTGGCGCTGAAGCTGCCTTCGCGGCTGGCCCTGGTGGCGGGACTGGCCGAGCGCTTCGCGCGCGAGCGCGACATCCTGGCGCGGCTGGAGCACCCGCACATCGCACGGCTGTACGACGCCGGCGTCGACGCCGACGGCACGCCCTGGATGGCGATGGAATGGGTCGCCGACGGCCGACCCATGGACCAGTGGTGCGACAGCCAGGGGCTGGGCGTGGAAGGCCGGCTGGCCTTGTTCGACCAGGTGCTCGACGCGGTGCAGTACGCGCATGCGCGGCTGGTCATCCATCGCGACCTCAAGCCCGGCAACATCCTGGTCACGCCCGATGGCCAGGTGCGGCTGCTGGACTTCGGCATCGCCCGGCTGCTGGCGGCACCCGACGACGCGCACGGCGGCGCACCGCTGACGCAGGACGCCGGCGCGCGCCTGCTGACCCCCGCCTACGCCGCGCCGGAGCAACTGCAGGGCCAGCTGCTGACCACGGCCACGGACGTCTATTCGCTCGGCGTGGTGCTGTACGAACTGCTGGCCGGGGTGCGGCCGCCGCCGGCCGCTGGCGCCGAGCCCACCGGGGAAGCCGGCCACGCCGCCCGCCAACCCGTGCGGGCCAGCCGGGCAGCGGCCGACGCCGCCGCGGCCGGCGCGGCGGTGGCCGGCGCGCGCTCGACGACGGTGGCGAAACTGTGCGCGGCGCTGGCCGGCGACCTGGACACCGTGCTGGCCAAGGCCCTGCACCCCGACCCGGCATGCCGCTACGCCGGCGCCGCCGCCCTGGCCGACGACCTGCGGCGCCACCGCCAGGGGCTGCCGCTGGTGGCGCGCCCGGAGGGTCCCTGGGCGCGCGCCCGGCGCCTGTTGCGGCGACACCGGCTGGCTGCCACGGCGGCCGTCAGCGTGCTGCTGGCGTTGAGCCTGGGGCTGGCCGCGGCGCTCTGGCAAGCCGACCGTGCCGAGGCGCAGCGGCTGCGCGCCGAAGCCGCGCGCCAGCGCAGCGACAACGTGCGATTCTTTCTCGGCGACCTGCTGGGAGAGGCGGCGCGTGCCGGCCCGTCGCAGGACCCGCTGGCGCTGCTGGCGCGCGCCGAGCGGCTGGCCCGCGCCGAGTTCGCCGACCGCCCGCAGAGCCTGGCCGACGTCCTGCTGGTCATCGCCCAGCACCGCGGTGACCTCGAGAACTCGGCCGCGGCGATCACGCTGCTCGACGAGGCGATCGCGCTGCTGCCCGACAGCGACCAGCGGCGCGACGCCGAGTGCTCGCGCGCACTGCACCTGGGCCGCAGCGGCCGCACCGACGAGGCCATCGTCCGCCTGCAAGGGCTGGCGGTCGACCCGGCGACCCCGCCGCTGGTGCAAGCCAACTGCGGCGCCTACCTGTCGGACCTGCTGCGCCAGCGTCAGCGGCTGGACGAAGCGCTGGCCGCCGTCGAGCGCGCCTACGAGGCCTGGCGCCGGGTACCGCAGGCGTCGCCGCAGTACGAGCTGGGCTTGCTGACCCGCAAGGCGGGCATCCTGATGAACCTGCCGCGCCTGCCCGAGGCCGAAGCCTTGTACGCGCGTGCCCATGCGCTGTCGCGCGCCCTGGGCCGCGGCCATGGCGACGGCTCGGTGCTGGACAACAACTGGGCGCTGGCGCGTTTCATGGCCGGCGACCTGCAGGGCGCGCGCGAGCGCTGGGACGCCAACCTCGAACGCCTGCGGTCGAGCACCGGCGAGCGCGGGCCGCCGCCGGTCAACCTGCTGAACCCGGCCACCGCGCGGCTGGAGCTGGGCCAGCATGCGCAAGCGCTGGCGCTGTACGACGAGGTGCTGGTGGCCGCCGGGCGATACCAGGACCCGAGCTTCGCGGCGTCCGCGCTGTGCCTGGGCGCGCTGGCCCTGGCCGGTGACGGCGACCTGGCGGCCGCCCGCGCCCGCCTGGCCCGTGGCCGCGCACTGCCGCTGGCCGATTCACCCAATGGCCGCATCGCTGCAACCAACTGCCAGGGCGCCGCCGCCCGGCTGGACCTGGCCGGCGGCCGCCCGCAGGCCGCCCGCGAAGCCTTCACGACGCTGCTGGCCGCACCGGGCCTGCGGCCGCACCTGCGCAGCCACCTGCTGCAGCTGCGCGCACAGGCCGCGCGGGCGGCCGGCGACGCCCGCGCGGCGCTGCAGGACGCGCGCGCCTCGCTGGCCGCCGCGCGCACGCTGCAGGACGACAGCCTGCCTTCGCTGCGGCGGGCGCTGGCGCTGCTGGCGCAGGCCGAGGCCGAGTCGAGCCTCGGGCAGCTGCAGGCGGCCGGCCTGGCGCAGGCCCGCAGCGAATTGCAGGCCGCCGCCGGCAGCGACCACCCGGCCTGGGCGCGCATCGGCAGGCTGCAGGCGGACATGCCGGCCACGGGCGCGGCCGCGCCGCTGCGCTGAGGGCCGGCGGTGGCCCCCGGCGCGGGCTCAGGGGCAAACAAGGTGGGACGGCGGGACGCTCACGCTACACGCTTCCTCCCCACACTCGGTCGCCTTCACGCAGTGGCGCTTCGCTCCGTTCGCTGTGATCAATGGCGACGGGACTTGCACCCGCAGGAGTGCGCCCGTGCCGGGCGCACCAAGACGCACCAAGACGCACCAAGAAAGAGGGCCCGGAGATCATCCGAGCCCTTGTAGATGGTGGAACCGGGGGGAATCGAACCCCCGTCCGCAAGCCATCGCCGGACGGTTCTACATGCGTAGCTGTCTGATTTGAATCTCGCCGGAGGCCTCGCGCAGCAGCACGCTAGTCCCCCCGCCAGTCACTTGGTTCTCGCACCCTGCCGAATGACGCGGCAGGACACCAGCCGATGTGAATGACCTCTCAGCTCAGGACCTTGCGGTCCCTTGCACGGCCCATCGGCCAACCGTCGAGAGGCTCACCGGTGTTAAGCGGCGAGGGCGAAACGTTCGTCGTTCGCAGTTACTTGTTTCCAGTGGATTTACGAGCGGACTGGTGCTCGGCATGCCCCGCGCCGACTCCGCACCCACGTCGAAGCCAGGTCGGTCCCAGAGCCGCTAGTTTAGGCCACGCGGCGTCGTTTCAAGCCAGCCAGTTCGACAGATCGGCCGGCGTCGCCATGATGGCGTCCGCCCCCCAGCGCTCAGCCGGCTCGCCGACGCCCAGATAGCCCCAGGCGGCGACCACGGTGGCCATGCCCGCCGCACGGCCGGCGGTGATGTCGCGCACGTCGTCACCCACGAACACGCAGCGCGCCGGATCGACCTGCAGTCGCCGCGTGGCCTCGAACAGGGGCTCGGGGTGCGGCTTGGTGAAGGGCGTGCTGTCGCCGCCGACCAGGGCATCGCGCACCGGCTGCAGGCCCAGGCCCGCCATCAGCACCGAGGCCAGCCGATGCGACTTGTTCGTCACCACCCCCCAGGGCGTGCCCGCCGAGGTCAGTGCGTCGATCAGCGCGCGCACGTCCTCGAACAGGACCGACTCCGCCAGCATGCGTGCCTCGTAGCGGCGCAGGAAGTCCTGCTTCATGGGCTCGAACGCCGGTTGCCCGGGCCGCAGGTCGAAGGCGGCAGCCAGCATGCCGCGTGCGCCCGAGCCGACATGGGGCCGCAAGGCTTCGAGCGGCAGCGCCGGCAGCCCATGCGCAACACGCTGCTCGTTGGCCGCGCCGGCAAGGTCTGGCGCGCTGTCGGCCAGCGTGCCGTCGAGGTCGAACAGCACGGCGTCGAAGCGGCGCCTCATTGCGGCCGGCGGCAGGCAAGCAGGTAGTTGACCCCGGTGTCGTCGCCCAGCCAGTAGCGCTGCGTCAAGGGGTTGTAGGACATGCCCTGCGTGGCCACCAGGGACATGCCGCTGGACCTCACCCAGCGGCCGAGCTCGCTTGGCCGGATGAAGCGCGCGTACTCGTGCGTGCCCTTGGGCAGGAGGCCGAGCGCGTACTCGGCTGCGACGATGGCGAACAGGAAGGCCCGCGGGTTGCGGTTGATGGTCGAGAAGAAGACCCAGCCACCGGGCCTGACCAGCCTGGCACAGGCTTCAACCACCGACGACGGGTCGGGGACATGCTCCAGCATCTCCATGCAGGTCACGACGTCGAAGCTGGCGGGGGCCTGCGCTGCCAGGGCCTCGGCGGCGATCTCCCGGTACTCGACGTTGCCGACCCCCGACTCCAGCGCGTGCAGCCTGGCGACGCCCAGCGGCTTGGCGGCAAGGTCGATGCCCGTCACGTGCTGCGCGCGGGCCGCCATCGACTCCGAAAGGATGCCGCCCCCGCAGCCGACGTCCAGCACGCGCTTGCCCGACAGCGCTGCCAGTTCGTCGACCCAGTCCAGGCGCAGCGGGTTGATCTGGTGGAGCGGGCGGAACTCGCTCTCAGGGTCCCACCAGCGGTGGGCCAGCTCGCTGAACTTGGCAAGCTCCTGGGCATCGACGTTGCTCACGGCAGAGGTGCTCGAGCATGGGCCGCGCGCTGGCGGCGGGTCAGAAAAAAACCCCGCCGCAGCGGGGTTGGGTCGGCGCGGCCCGCAGACGGGGCCGCGTCAGGCAGCACCCGCAGCCGCGGGCGCAGGCCTTACTTCTTGGCGCGGGTACCGACGACCTCGATCTCGACGCGGCGGTTCTTCGCCTTGCCTTCCTTGGTCTTGTTGTCGGCCACGGGCTGCTTCTCGCCCTTGCCTTCGGTGTACACGCGGTTCTTCTCGACACCCTTGCCGACCAGGTATTCCTTGACGGCGTCGGCGCGACGCACCGACAGCTTCTGGTTGTAGGCGTCGGAGCCGTCGCTGTCGGTGTGGCCGACGGCGATGATGACTTCGAGGTTGATCGCCTTGGTCTTGCCCACCAGGTCGTCGAGCTTGGCCTTGGCCTCGGGCTTGAGCACCGCCTTGTCGACGTCGAAGAAGGCGTCGGCGGCGAAGGTGACCTTTTCGCTGACAGGCGCGGGCGGCCGGGCCGGTGCAGGTGCAGGACGGGGCGCTGCGGGCGGCGTGGCGGGCGCGGCAGGTGTTGCCGGGCGGGCCGGGGCGACGGGCGGCGCAGCCGGGGGTGCCGGGCGGGCAGGCGGGGCCTTGATCTCGCCGTCGCAGCCTGGGGCCGCAGTGGCCGGAGTCCAGAAGGCATCGCGCCAGCAGAGTTCGTTGGTGCCGTTCTTCCAAACGGTGCCATCGGTTGCATTGCGCCAGTTGTCGATCGACTTGGCCTGCGCGAATGCAGCGATCGGGGCGGCAAGCGCGGCGGATGCGATGAGCATCGCCACCTTGTTCAGTTTCTTCATGGTTCTCCTCTCGATGAAAGCCGCAGAAGCCTGCGAATCGTCCGAAAAAGCGAGCGTTCTCTAGGGTAAACACCCACCCACGCAGGCACTTACCACCGACGGGGCATTGTGCCATAGGGCGCCGGATGCACTGCATTTTGAAGGCCGCGGTCTCATGTGCGCAGCCGCCTGTTGCGCTGTCGCGACAAGACGCGCCGCATAGAATCCCCCGTCCACCGCCACCCCCCGGCCTGCCCGGACGGCCTTCGGCCGCTGCATGCCGTTCGTTCCATGACTCCGTTCGCCAAGGAAACCGTCGCCGTCAGCCTCGAAGAGGAGATGCGACGCTCCTACCTCGACTACGCGATGAGCGTCATCGTCGGGCGTGCGCTGCCCGACGCGCGGGACGGGCTCAAGCCGGTGCACCGCCGGGCCCTGTTCTCCATGCACGAGCAGAGCAACCACTGGAACCGCCCCTACAAGAAGAGCGCGCGCATCGTCGGCGACGTGATGGGCAAGTACCACCCGCACGGCGATGTGGCCATCTACGACACCATCGTGCGCATGGCGCAGCCGTTCTCGCTGCGGCACATGCTGGTCGACGGGCAGGGCAACTTCGGGTCCGTCGACGGCGACAACCCGGCGGCCATGCGCTACACCGAGATCCGCCTGTCGAAGATCGCCGACGAGATGCTGGCCGACATCGACAAGGAGACCGTCGACTTCGCACCCAACTACGACGGCAGCGAGAAGGAGCCCACCGTGCTGCCGGCCCGGCTGCCCAACCTGCTGGTCAACGGCAGCGCGGGCATCGCGGTCGGCATGGCGACCAACATCCCGCCGCACAACCTCAACGAGATCGTCGACGCCTGCCTGCACCTGCTCGCCAACGCCGACACCACCGTCGACGAGCTGATGGAGATCGTGCCGGCGCCGGACTTCCCCACGGCCGGCATCATCTACGGGCTGGCGGGCGTTCGGGAGGGCTACCGCAGCGGCCGCGGCAAGGTCGTGATGCGGGCCAAGGCGCACTTCGAGGACATCGACCGCGGCACGCGTCAGGCCATCGTCGTCGACGAGATTCCCTACCAGGTCAACAAGAAGACCCTGCTGGAGCGCATCGCCGAGCTGGTCCACGAGAAGAAGCTCGAGGGCATCAGCCACATCCAGGACGAGAGCGACAAGTCCGGCATGCGGGTGGTCATCGAGCTCAAGCGCGGCGAAGTGCCCGAAGTGGTGTTGAACAACCTGTACAAGCAGACGCAGCTGCAGGACACCTTCGGCATGAACATGGTGGCGCTGGTCGACGGCCAGCCGCGCCTGTGCAACCTGAAGCAGCTGATCGAGATCTTCCTCGAGCACCGGCGCGAGGTGGTGACGCGGCGCACGGCCTTCGAGCTGCGCAAGGCGCGCGAGCGCGGCCATGTGCTGGAAGGCCTGGCGGTGGCGCTGGCCAACATCGACGCCTTCATCGAGACCATCAAGACCAGCCCCACGCCGCCGCTGGCCAAGGCGGCGCTGATGGGCCGCAGCTGGGACAGCTCGCTGGTGCGCGAGATGCTCGCGCGTGTCGACGCCGATGGCGCCGCCGGCCGCGAGGCCTACCGGCCGGAGGGCCTGCCTTCCCACTACGGGCTGCAGCCCGACGGCGCCTACCGGCTGTCGGAGGACCAGGCGCAGGAGATCCTGCAGATGAGGCTGCAGCGCCTGACCGGCCTCGAGCAGGACAAGATCCTTGGCGAGTACCGCGAGGTGATGGGCCAGATCACCGACCTGCTGGACATCCTGTCCCGCCCGCAACGCGTGACGGCGATCATCGCCGCCGAGCTGACGGCACTGCGCCAGGAGTTCGGCCAGACCAAGGTCGGGCAGCGTCGCAGCCTGATCGAGCGCAATGCGCTCGAGCTGGGCACCGAGGACCTGATCACGCCGGCCGACATGGTGGTCACGCTCAGCCACACCGGCTACGTCAAGAGCCAGGCGCTGTCGGAATACCGCGCGCAGCGCCGCGGAGGACGCGGCAAGCAGGCCACGCAGACCAAGGAAGACGACTGGATAGACCAGCTCTTCATCGCCAACACGCACGACTGGATCCTGTGCTTCAGCGACCGCGGCCGCGTCTACTGGCTCAAGGTCTGGGAAGTCCCGCAGGGCAGTCGGGCCAGCCGTGGCAAGCCCATCGTCAACATGTTCCCGCTGCAGCCGGGCGAGAAGATCACCGTCGTGCTGCCGCTGACCGGGGAGTCGCGCAGCTTCCCGGGCGACCATTTCGTCTTCATGGCCACCGCGCTGGGCACGGTCAAGAAGACCGCGCTGGACGAGTTCGCCAATCCGCGCAAGGCCGGCATCATCGCCGTCGACCTGGACGATGGAGACCACCTGATCGGGGCGGCGCTCACCGACGGCAAGCATGACGTGATGCTGTTCAGCGACGGCGGCAAGGCGGTGCGCTTCGACGAGGACGATGTGCGGGCCATGGGCCGCACGGCGCGCGGCGTGCGCGGCATGGCGCTCGAGCCCGGCCAGAAGGTGATCGCGATGCTGGTCGCCGAGGACGAGACGCAGAGCGTGCTGACCGCCACCGAGAACGGCTACGGCAAGCGCACGTCCATCGTCGAGTACACGCGCCACGGGCGCGGAACCAAGGGCATGATCGCCATCCAGCAGAGCGAGCGCAACGGCCGCGTCGTGGCCGCCACGCTGGTGCGCGCGGCCGACGAGATCATGCTGATCACAGACCGCGGCGTCCTGGTGCGCACCCGCGTGTCCGAGATCCGCGAACTCGGCCGGGCGACACAGGGCGTGACGCTGATCGCACTGGACGACGGCGCCAAGCTGTCCGGCCTGCAGCGCATCGTCGAGAACGATGCCGCCGACAGCGGCACGGACAATGGCGTGGACGGCAGCGGTGGCGATGGCCAGGACGCCAGCAGTGGCAATGACAGGACCGGCCCTGCCGGCAGGGGGACCCCATGATGCGCAAGAACCTGCTGCTGGCCCTGGTGGCGGCATTGCCGCTCGCCAGCTGGGCCCAGGCCCCGGCAGCTGCGACGGGATCGCAGGCCAAGAAGGACCTGGTGGCCAAGGTGCTGCAGCTTCAGCAACCGGGCATCGAGGCGTTCTCCCGCGACATCGTGCAGCGCAACGTGATGCAGGTGATGCAGCAGGCCGCCAACGCGCTGCCGCAACGCGTCGCGGCCGACAAGCGCGAGGCCGTCTGGAAGGAGATCCAGGCCGATGCGCAGAAGTTCGCGACCGACGCGTTCCCGGTCGTGCGTGATCGGGCCGTCAAGCTGGCACCGGGCACCATCGGGGCCGTGCTCGACGAGCGCTTCAGCGAAGACGAACTGCGGCAGCTGGTCGCCATCCTCGAGTCGCCCGTCAACCGCAAGTTCCAGTCAGCGGCGGGGGACATGCAACGCGTGCTCGGCGAGAAGCTCATGAACGAGGTGCGCGCCGACGTCGGCCCGCGCATGCGGACCTTCGAGGAGTCGGTTGCCCGCAAGCTGGGCGTCAAGCCGCCTTCGAACAGCGCCTCCGGGGCGCCGAAGTGACGGGCCGGTCGAAGCGATGATGGCGGACGCCACTGCCCCCACCGATGAACTGCTCGCGCTGCGCGAGCGGATCGACGCGGTCGACCGCGAGCTGCTGAGCCTGCTGAACCGCCGGGCCGGGCTTGCGCTGGCGGTCGGCGACCTCAAGAAGCGCGAGGGCTCGGCCGTGTTCCGGCCCGATCGCGAGGCGCAGGTGATCGCCGGCCTGAAAGCCGCCAACCGGGGCCCGCTGCGTGCCGACAACGTGGCCCCGATCTGGCGCGAGATCATGTCGGCCTGCCGTTCGCTGGAGTCGCCGACCCGGGTGGCCTTCCTGGGGCCGGCGGGCACGTTCAGCGAGGAGGCATCGCTCGGCTTCTTCGGCTCCTCGATCGAACGCGTGCCCTGCGGCAGCTTCGACGAGGTGTTCAGGGTGACGGCCGCCGGCGGGGCCGATTTCGGTGTCGTGCCGATCGAGAACTCGTCCGAAGGCGGCGTCGCCAGGGCGCTCGACCTCTTCCTTCACACGCCCTTGTTCATCATCGGCGAGACCAGCCTCTTCGTGCGCCACCAGCTGCTGCGGCGGACCGCGTCGCTGCAGGGCATCGAGGTGGTCGCGGCGCACCCGCAGGCGCTCGCGCAGTGCCACGGCTGGCTCAGCACTCACCTGCCGCAGGTCGAGCGCAGGCCGGTGTCGAGCAACGCCGAGGGCGCCAGGCTGGCCAGCCTGGACGAGCGCACGGCCGGCATTGCCAGTGCGCGGGCGGCCGCGGAGTTCGGCCTGCACCGTGTGGCCGAGGCGATCCAGGACGACGCACACAACCGCACCCGCTTCGTCGTCGTGACCATGCCCGAGCGCCACCCCATGCCGCAGGCCAGCGGGCGCGACTGCACGAGCCTGGTGGTGTCGGTGAAGAACCGCCCCGGAGCCGTGCACGACCTGCTGGTGCCGCTGAAGAACCATGGCGTGTCGATGAGCCGCTTCGAGTCGCGCCCCGCGCGCTCGGGCCAGTGGGAGTACTACTTCTACATCGACATCGAAGGCCACCCCGACGAGGCCCGCGTGGCCGCCGCGCTGGCGGAGCTGCGGCAGGCTTGCGCCTTCTTCAAGGTGCTGGGGACCTACCCGCTGGACGCGCACTGACTGCACTGACCACAGGGAGCGAAGAAGGTCATGTTCAATCAGCTCGGAGTCGTCGGCTGCGGCCTGATGGGAGGCTCTTTCGCGCTCGCGCTCAAGCGGGCCGGGCTGGTCAAGCGCGTGGTCGGCTACAGCAAGTCGCCCTCCACCACCGAGAAGGCCAGGCGGCTGGGCGTGATCGACGTCGCGGCGGAATCGGCGCTGCTGGCCGTCTCGGGAGCCGACATCGTGCTGCTGGCCGTTCCGGTGGCCGCCACCGAGACGACGTTCAAGGCCATCCGCCACCTGGTCGAGCCCGGCGTGCTGTTCATGGACGTGGGGTCGACCAAGCGGGACGTGGTCGATGCCGCGCGACGCGTGCTGCGCGAGCGCATCGCCAGCTTCGTTCCGGCGCATCCGATCGCCGGCAAGGAGCTCTCGGGCATCCAGAACGCCGACCCGGCGCTGTACAGCGGCCGCCAGGTGATCCTGACGCCCTTGCCCCAGACCGCCCCGGAACTGGTCCAGAAAGCCACCGACGTGTGGTCCGCGATCGGCACGCAGGTGCTGAAGATGACACCGGAGAACCACGACGCCGCCTTTGCCGCGGTCAGCCACCTGCCCCACCTGCTGGCCTTTGCCTACTTCAGCGCCGTCGTCAACCAGCCCGCCGGACGTGACTTCCTGTCGCTGGCCGGACCGGGCTTCCGCGACTTCACCCGCATCGCGGCCAGCAGCCCCGAGATGTGGCGCGACATCCTGGTGGCCAACCGCGAGGAAGTGCTCAAGCAGTCGCAGCGCTTCCGCCATGCGCTGGATGCGCTCGAGCATGTCATGCGCTCGGGCAATGCGGAGGCGCTGGAAGACCTGATCCGCGGTCCGGCGGAGGGCCGGGCCGGCTGGCAGATGGGAGCCCCGCGGGTCCCGCCGACACGCTGACCCCGCGGCCGCCGACAAGGCGCCGCCTGCGATCGATGTACGACATTCCCCACCTCGACCTGCCGCCCTTGCGCGGCGCTTCCGGCACGGTGCGCCTGCCCGGATCGAAGAGCATCTCCAATCGCGTGCTGCTGCTGGCCGGCCTGTGCGAGGGCCGCACGCTGGTGCACGACCTGCTCGACTCCGACGACACGCAGGTGATGCTGCAGGCCCTGCGCACGCTGGGCTGCGAGATCGAGGACCTGGGCCGCGCGACCCTGCGCGTTCACGGTCTGGGCGGACGCCTGCGCACGCCGCAGGCGCAGCTCTTCCTGGGCAACGCCGGCACGGCCATGCGGCCCCTGACCGCGGCACTGGCCGTGCTGGCGGCCACGCAGGGCGGGCGCTTCGAGCTCTCGGGCGTGCCGCGAATGCACGAACGCCCGATCGGCGACCTGGTCGACGCGCTGCGCCACCTGGGCTGCACGGTGCAGGACCTCGGTGCGCCGGGCTACCCGCCGCTGGCGGTCAGCGGGCGGGCCGGCGGCCAGCTGGACCTCGCCGCCCCCATCCCCGTGCGCGGCGACGTGTCCAGCCAGTTCCTGACGGCGCTGCTGCTCGCGCTGCCGCTGGCCGCGCAGGACCGCCCGGCGGTGATCGAGGTGGTCGGCGAGCTGATTTCCAGGCCCTACATCGAGATCACGCTGGCCTTGCTGGCGCGCTTCGGCATCGACGTCGAGCGCGACGGCTGGCGGCGCTTCACCATCCCCGCCGGCAGCCGCTATCGCAGTCCGGGCGCCATCCACGTCGAAGGTGACGCGTCCTCGGCGTCGTACTTCGTCGCGCTGGGCGCGATCGCCGCCCATGGCGGCGCGCCGGTGCGCATCGAGGGGGTCGGCCTGGACGCTATCCAGGGCGACATCCGCTTCGTCGATGCGGCGCGCGCGATGGGCGCGCAGGTGCGCGCTGGCGGCGGCTGGCTCGAGGTCCACCGGGGCCGCTGGCCGCTGGCCGCGATCGACATGGACTGCAACGCGATCCCGGACGCCGCCATGACGCTGGCGGTGATGGCCTTGTATGCCGACGGCCGCAGCCGCTTGACCGGCATCGGCAGCTGGCGGGTGAAGGAGACCGACCGCATCGCCGCCATGGCCGCCGAGCTGCGCAAGCTGGGGGCCGGGGTGGTCGAAGGGGCGGACTTCATCGAGCTGACGCCGCCCGGCCAGTGGCAGGCGGCCACCCTGGCCACTTACGACGACCACCGCATGGCGATGTGCCTGTCGCTGGCCGCCTTCAACCCGCTGGCCGGCGCCAGGCCCCCGCGCGCGCTGCGAATCCTCGACCCTCGCTGCGTCGCCAAGACCTTTCCCGACTACTTCGAGACGCTGTTCGGCGTCGTCGAGGCCGACGCCGCGGAAGTGCCGGTGATCACCGTCGACGGGCCCACGGCGTCGGGCAAGGGCACGCTGGCGGCGGCGCTGGCGCGACGCCTGGGCTGGCACCTGCTGGACTCCGGCGCGCTGTATCGCGCCACCGCGCTGGCGGCCATGGCAGACGGCGTGGCGCTGGACGATGCGACGGGCCTGGCCCGCCTGGCCTCGAGGCTGGACCTGCGCTTCGAGGGCGAGCGCGTCCGCCTGCGTGGGCACGACGTGAGCACCGAGCTGCGGGCGGAAGCCACCGGGCTGGCTGCCTCGCGGGTATCGGGCCTGCCCGCGGTGCGCGAGGCGCTGCACGGCCTGCAGCTGGCCTTCCGGCGCGCCCCCGGCCTGGTCGCCGACGGGCGCGACATGGGCACCGTGGTCTTTCCCGCTGCGCCGCTCAAGGTGTTCCTCACCGCGAGCCTCGAGTCGCGCGCCGAGAGGCGCCTTAAGCAGTTGATTTCAAAAGGTTTTCAGGCTAGCATCGACGTTCTCCTGGCCGACATGGGCGAGCGCGACGAGCGGGACCGTTCCCGCAGCGTGGCGCCGCTGGTGCCGGCGGGGGACTCGCTGTTGCTGGACAACTCCACGCTCGGTGTCGATGAATGTGTCGACGCCGTGCTGCAGTGGTGGCGGCAGCGCAGCCCGCTCGGTTGACGGGCGCCCGGGCACCGGGTGCCTTTTTGCCGGCGGAACAGGCCCGCATCACCTCCCTCCTGGCCGCCAGGCCCTCCGGGTGATGCGGTTCGCGACCCTTGACCGCAACACCCGTTGCACGCATCGCCCGGCTCTGCCTTCAACCACCTCCGGGCACCAGGAAAACCCATGTCCCAAACCCAGACCGCCAGCACGGGCGGAGAGTCGTTCGCCGCCCTGTTCGAGGAGTCGCTGAAGAGCGCTGACATGCGCGTCGGCGAAGTGATCTCGGCCGAGGTCGTTCGCATCGACTTCAACCATGTCGTCGTCAACGCCGGACTCAAGAGCGAGTCCTACGTGCCCATCGACGAGTTCAAGAACGACCAGGGCGAGGTCGAGGTGCAGGTCGGCGACTTCGTCGCCGTCGCCATCGACGCGGTCGAGAACGGCTACGGCGACACCATCCTCAGCCGCGACAAGGCCAAGCGCCTGGCGTCCTGGATGTCGCTGGAGAACGCGCTGGAGTCCGGCGACTTCGTCACCGGCACGGTCAGTGGCAAGGTCAAGGGCGGCCTGACGGTGCTCGTCAACGGCATCCGCGCCTTCCTGCCCGGCAGCCTGCTCGACACGCGGCCGGTCAAGGACATGAGCCCGTTCGAGGGCAAGACCATGGAGTTCAAGGTCATCAAGCTCGACCGCAAGCGCAACAACGTGGTGTTGTCGCGCCGCGCCGTGGTCGAGGCCTCGATGGGCGAGGAGCGCGCCAAGCTGCTGGAGACGCTGACCGAAGGCGCGATCGTCAACGGCGTGGTCAAGAACATCACCGAGTACGGCGCCTTCGTCGACCTCGGCGGCATCGACGGCCTGCTGCACATCACCGACATGGCCTGGCGCCGCGTGCGCCACCCGACCGAGGTGGTGCAGGTCGGCCAGGAACTGCAGGCCAAGGTGCTGAAGTTCGACGCCGAGAAGAACCGGGTCAGCCTGGGCCTCAAGCAGCTCGGCGACGACCCCTGGCACGGTGTGTCGCGCCGCTACCCCACGGGCACGCGGCTGTTCGGCAAGGTCACCAACATCGCCGACTACGGTGCCTTCGTCGAGATCGAGCCCGGCATCGAGGGCCTGGTTCACGTCTCCGAGATGGACTGGACCAACAAGAACGTCGCGCCCGCCAAGGTGGTCAGCCTGGGCGACGAGGTCGAGGTCATGGTGCTCGAGATCGACGAGGACAAGCGCCGCATCAGCCTGGGCATGAAGCAGTGCAAGGCCAACCCCTGGGAGGAGTTCAGCGCCAACGTCAAGCGCGGCGACAAGGTCAAGGGCCCCGTCAAGAGCATCACCGACTTCGGCGTCTTCGTCGGCCTGTCGGCCGGCATCGACGGTCTGGTGCACCTGTCCGACCTGTCCTGGCACGAGCCCGGCGAGTCCGCCGTGCGCAACTACAAGAAGGGCCAGGAGGTCGAGGCCGTGGTGCTGGCCATCGATGTCGAGCGCGAGCGCATCAGCCTGGGCATCAAGCAGCTCGACGTCGATCCGTTCACGAGCTTCACCACCCTCAACGACCGCGGCGCCATCGTCGGCGGCAAGGTGAAGTCGGTCGACCCGCGAGGTGCCGAGATCCAGCTCAACGAGGACGTGACCGGCTACCTGCGGGCCAGCGAGATCAGCCGCGACCGCGTCGAGGATGCGCGCAACGTGCTCAAGGAAGGCGACGAGGTCTCGGTGATGGTCATCAACGTCGATCGCAAGATGCGCTCGATCCAGTTGTCGATCAAGGCCAAGGACCAGGCCGACCAGCAGGAAGCCATGCAGCGCCTGAGCCAGAGCAACGAGCGCGAGAACGCGGGCACGACCAGCCTGGGTGCGCTGCTGCGCGCCAAGCTCGACAACCAGAAGGAGTGAGGGTCGCCGCAGCGGCACGGCCCCTGCCGGGGTGACCGGGCCGCTGCGACCTGCAGCCGCGCCCGCGCGCGCGGCTGCTGCCTCGACCGAGCGCCCAACGCCGTCCTGACAGCCCGCCCGCATGACCCGATCCGACCTCGTCACCCGACTCGCGGAACGCTTCAGCCAGTTGACCCAGCGCGACACCGAGTTCGCGGTCAAGACCATGCTCGACGCGATGTCCGATGCGCTGGCGCGCGGCTACCGGATCGAGATCAGGGGCTTCGGCAGCTTCTCGATCAACCGGCGCCCGCCCCGCCAGGGGCGCAACCCGCGCAGTGGCGAGCAGGTGATGATCCCGGAGAAGCTGGTCCCGCACTTCAAGCCGGGCAAGGCCCTGCGCGAGGCGGTGGACGGTCGGGTCCGCCAGGCAGGCGCCACGACGTCCCACGACGACGCCGACGACTGACCAGGCAGGCGGCACTTGCGCCGCGTGCCTGCCCGGCCCCCTTCGGGGCGCGCCCCGATGGCAGCCCCGGCGCGCGTCCGGCAACGCCGGCCTTCTAGAATGCAGCCACCATGCGCCTGATCGTCTGGCTGGTGAGGGCCTTCCTCTTCTTCGCACTGTTCGCCTTCGCGTTGAACAACCAGCAGGCAGCCACCGTGCACTGGTTCTTCGGCACCCAGTGGCAGGCACCGCTGGTCATCGTCGTGCTGGCCGCCTTCGCGCTCGGCTGCGCGCTGACCTTTGCGGCGCTGATGCCCCATTGGTGGCGCCTCAAGCGGGAATCCCGGCGTTCGGCGACGGCGCCTTCGGCCCCGAACCCCGTCCCCGCCGCATCGGCCCCGGGCAGCAGCCCGCCATCGGACTTCGGTGCCCCGCACCCGCCGCGCGAAGGCCTGTGAGCGCCTGCCGAGCCGATGGACCTGGATCTCCAATGGCTGCTCATCGGCCTGCCCGTGGTGTTTGCACTGGGCTGGCTGGCGTCGCGCATGGACCTGCGGCAGCTGCGCCGGGAAAGCCGCGATGCACCGCGTGCCTACTACAAGGGCTTGAACCTGCTTCTCAACGAGCAGCAGGACAAGGCGATAGACGCCTTCATCGAGGCCGTCCAGCACGACCCCGACACCACCGAACTGCACTTCGCGCTCGGCAACCTGTTCCGCCGCCGCGGCGAATTCGAACGCGCCGTGCGGGTCCACCAGCACCTGCTCGCCCGTGCCGACCTGGCCAGCCGGGAACGCGACCGGGCGCAGCACGCACTGGCCCAGGACTACCTGCGCGCCGGCCTGTTCGACCGCGCGGAGCAAGCCTATGGTGCGCTGCGCGGCAGCGCCTTCGATCTGCAGGCGCGGCTGGCCCTGCTGAGCATTCACGAGCGCGCCCGCGACTGGCTGCGGGCGGCGGACATGGCCGCCGGGCTCGACTCGGCGGGCGAGTCGTCCTATGCCGTGCGCCGCTCGCACCACTTCTGCGAAGCGGCGCTCGAAGCCGACGCACGGGGCGACGCGACGGCCGCACAGGACCTGCTGGCCCGCGCCCATGAGGCCGCCCCCGGCGCAGTGCGGCCCTGGGTGCTGACCGGCCAGCGCCTCTGGCGCCTCGGCCAGGCCGCGCAGGCCATGGCGGCCTGGGACCGGCTGCATGCGATGCAGTCGCCGGCCTTCGCACTGGTCGCGGCCGACTATGTCGCCGCCGCACGTGCATGCGGGCGAACCGAAGAGGCCCGCCACCTCTTGTCCGCGAGTTATTCGCAGCACCCAGGCATCGACCTGCTTCGTGCCTGGGGCGATCTGGACGGCAAGGACAGCGCCGGCCATGTCGGCAGGCTGACGCAGCACCTGGCTCGCCAGCCCAGCCTGGCGGCGGCCTCGGACATGCTCGAAAGGCCACCCGAAGCGTGGGGAGGCGAGGGTCTGAAAGCCTTGCGCGATGCCATCGCGCAGGCCGCCAGGCCGATGCAGCGTTATCGCTGCGCAGCCTGCGGCTTCGAGGCCCACCACCATTTCTGGCAATGCCCGGGCTGCCTGCACTGGGACAGCTACCCGCCGCAGCGCATCGAGGAGTTGTGAGGACGCCGGCCCGGCCGGCGCGGGCCGGCGGCTCAGGCGGCGAGCAGCTGCTCCAGCCGGGACTGCACGTCCTGCACACGAGGCAGCTGCCCCTTGCCCCCGAGGCTGTGCACCCCACCGGCCCCGCAAAGCCCGGCCAGGCCCGGATCATGGTCGCAGTAGATGCCCACCGTGGGCCGGCCCAGGGCAGCACCCAGGTGCGTGAAGCCGGTGTCCAGGCCGACGATCACCCGTGCGGACTCGAGCACGGCCGCCACCTCGCCGACGCCCAGGAAGGGCGGCACCTCGCCGTCGCAGCCGGCGGCGATGTTCTCCGCCAGCGATTGCTCGGCTTCGTTGCCCCACAGCACCACGGGTCGCCAGCCCTGGTCGGCCAGTCGGCGGCCGACCGCCACCCAGTGACGCTCGGGCCACAGCTTGGCGGCCCGGCTGGCGCTGGGGACCAGCACGGCGTAGTGGTCCGGACCCTGCCACCCCGGCGCCGGCGCCTGCAGGCCGAAGTCGGGCGCCCCCGACGGCTGCGGCAGCCCCAGGGCCGCAGCCGCCAGGCGCCGGCAGCGCTCCACGGCCTGCAGCGCGCGCGGCACGGCGTGGCGCGCCGTGTAGGCCCAGCTGGCCAGCGGCTCGCGGGCGCTGCGGCGGTCGTAGCCGGCGATGGGTGCGGCAGCCTGGCGCGCCCACAAGGCGCTCTTGAGCAGGCCTTGCAGGTCGATCACCAGGTCGTAGCGCTGCGCGCGCAGTTCCGCCCGCAGGGCCGCCATGGCTCGCCAGGTGTCGGGCCGCGCGAGCTGGCGCCGCCATTTGCGCCAGGACAGGGCATGGACCTGGCGGATGCCGCCATGCATTCGCGGAATGGCGGCGAACGGCGTCTCGACCAGCCAGTCAAGCTCCGCGCCCGGCAGCGCACGGACAATGTCGCTGGCCGCCGGCAGCGCATGCACCACGTCACCCATGGACGTGGTCTTGACGATCAGGATCCTCACGACGCTGCGCGCTCGCGCACCAGTGCCGGGTTGAACCGCGGGTCGTTGTACATCTTGAACTGGCGGTAGACCTTGAAGTAGGCAAGGCCGGCCATCGCGTCGGCCAGCAGCGCGTCGAAGCAGGAGGCGAGGTCTTCGCGCTGCTGCCGCAGCCGCTCGAGCTTGACCGCAGCGGCGTCGCGGTGAGCCTGGTCGACGTCGGCGCGGCGCGTCTGCTCGCCCATTGCCGAGACCTTCAGTGCCAGGATGGACAGGCGGTCGATCATGCTGCCTGCGGTCTCGCTGTTCAGCCGCGCGCCCCCGGCGACGGTCGAGCGCGGCGCATCGAGTCGCGCCGAGGCTTCGTCGACCAGGCCCAGCGCCAGCAGAAGCAGTTCGTCCACGCGTTCGGTGGCGTCGTTCCGGGCCTGGTTGAAGCGGTCGATCGCACGCTTGTTGGCGGCGATCTCCGCATCGGGAACGGCCTGCCGCCGCGCCAGATCCTCCTCGGCCCAGAGCAGGCTGTTGAAGCGGTGATTGGCCTGTACCCAGCTCCACAGGTCGGCCCCCTCCGACGCGGGCAGCTCCTGCGGCCAGCCCGCCTGGGCCAGCCAGCGGTCATGGGCGGCCACGATGTCGGACGACCGGGGCAACGGGGCAGCAGGGTGGGACATGGGCAGGTCGAATGGCAGAATGGCCGCCGATTATCCGCGCCATGCCCGACCGCCCCCTGCTCGTCCGCTTGCGAAACTGGGTCGGTGACGTGACGCTGGGCTTGCCCACGCTCGAACGGCTGGCGGCGGCGGGCTATTCGCTGCAGCTGCTCGGCAAGCCCTGGGCGCCAGACCTCCTGGCCGGACAGGGCTGGCCGGTGCATGTCCAGCCCAAGGGCCTGCGCGCCCGCGTGGCGCAACTCAGGCAGCTGGCTGGAGAGGCGCGCGGCCGGGACCCGGGGTTCGACGGGCGGCTGAACGCGGTCGCGTTCCCCGACTCCTTCTCGAGCGCGCTGGAGATGCGCCTTTCCGGGCTGCGTGCCATCGGCCATGCGCACGAGGGGCGCAGCCTGCTGCTCGCCCGCAGCGTCGCGCGCCCGTCGGCGGCCCACGCGCTCGAGACCTACTGGCACCTCGGCTCGGCGCTGCTGGGTCAGGCCCTGCCGGCGCCCGGCAAGGTCCACCTCGCCGTCGCGAAGGCCCAAGTGGAGCAGGCCCGCGAGCTGCGGCTGTCCATGGGCATAGGCGACGGCTACATCGTCGTCTGCCCGTTCGTGGGCGGCACCTTCGAGAAGCTCGACAAGCGCTGGCCGGAGTTCGCCATCTTCGTGGCCCAGGACCTCCCCCCATTGGGGCGCCCCCTGGTCATCTGCCCGGGTCCCTCCGAGGAGCAGGAGGCCGCCCGCGATTACCCTGCGTGCCGGCAGCTGCCGGCGGTGCGACTGGGCTGCTATTCGGCTTTGCTGCAGGGTGCCGCATTGGTCGTCGCCAACGACACCGGCCCGGGGCACATGGCGGCCGCCGTGGGCTCGCCCCTGGTGTCGGTGCTCGGGCCGACCGACCCGCAGCGCTGGGGCGCCTGGGGCCCCACGGTGCAGATCGTCCGTGGCGCTGCGCCCGCCTCGTCGACTTCGGGCGGCGCCACGGCGACGCGCTGGCCGACCCGTGACGCCGTGCGGGCCGCCGTGCAGTCGGCGCTTGCGGGACGTCCGGCGCAGCGGGCCTGCTGAGCCTCGCCGGGCCCTCCCCCAGCCGGGGGAACGGGCGAGGGGGAGCCCCCGCGGGGGAATGCGCCCGCGCGTCGGGCTGAACAGAATTCATCCCGTCCGACGCCAAGGCCGAACTGCAGACAGGACGAATCGGACGAACCCGCAACCGGACCTTCCATCCCATCCCGAACCTCACAGGAGTTCATCATGATCCGTCACATCGTCGCCACCCTGCTCGCCGTGTTCGCGTTCAACGCCATGGCGGTCGAAGTCAACAAGGCCTCGCAGGCCGAGCTGGAATCGGTCAAGGGCATCGGCCCGGCCCTGTCGGGCAAGATCATGGCGGCGCGCAAGACCGCCAGTTTCAAGGACTGGACCGACATGCAGGAGCGTGTCTCCGGCGTCGGCCCCGGCAACGCGGCACGGCTGTCGCAGGCCGGCCTGACCGTCGAAGGCAAGGCCTTCCCGGGCAGCCCCGCGACGGGCGAGGACAAGCCGGCCCGCAAGGCCGCGGCCGCCAAGTCCTGAGCCGCGTGGGGCGTGCGCCGGTGCAGGCCGGGCGCCTGGCGTCCGGCCCATCAAGGCAAGGGGGCGGCCGCCCGCAGGCCGCCACGGCGCCTTCCCCTGACAGGCAGCGCCCTCACGGCAGGACCAGATCGAGCTCCGCCGCCCGCGCCGCGCGCCGGCCGGGCGTCTGCCGGTCCCAGGCAAAGAACTGGACCACCTCGTCCTTGCGCGCCATCGCATCGGCTTCACCGAGCGCCATCAGCTCACGCGTGAAGGGCGCTTCGAAGAGAAGGTAGCTCGCCAGCGCCGAGCCGCGCGCCTCGTCCCCCTGCCCGCTGACACCGACGCCACGCAGCAGCGTGCGCACCGGCCCGGGCAGGCAGGCGATGTGGCGGGACGCGATGTCGTCCAGGCGCTGGCTGGGCGCGATGACCAGCGACTCCAGCGGCCTGAGCGGCGTGTCCTGCCTGACCGAGTCAGGCAGCAGCGCCAGCGTGCGGTTGATGCGCTGCATGCGCTCGATGTCCACCGCCAGCGCATCGAGGAAGATGTTGGCCATCGCATGCCCGGCGATCTGTGCCAGGCTCGGGTAGCCTTCGGTCGCTGGCGTACGCCCCGGTGGCTCGTGCATGCGGCCCGCACCGATGATCAGCAGACGCTGGGCGCCCAGGTGGATGGCCGGCGACAGGGGCGCGGTCTGCCGCATGGAGCCGTCGCCGAACCAGACCGCACGTTCGCCCTGGACGATCTGCGCCGCCGGGAACACGAAGGGGATGGCGGACGAGGCCAGCAGGTGCTCGTAGCCCAGCGAGGCCGGCACGGCGATGCGCTGTGACCGCGTCCAGGGCTGCGTGCCGGGGGCCGCGCTGTAGAAGGTCACGTGCTCGCCACTGCCATAGCTGGACGCGGTGACCGCCAATGCGTGCAGCTGCCGCTGCTCGATCATCATCGGCAGCCTCTGCAGGGGCACCAGGCGTCGCAGCAGTGCCGCCAGCGGCCGGTTGTCGAGCAGCGACTTCGGCCTCGCCTTTCGCCAGCGGGCGATCAGCCAGCCCACGGACAGCATGGTCAGCCACTGCGCGCCGCTGCGGATCACCCCCAGCGAGTCCGCGCGGTAGACCTGCTCGGCGGTGAAGCTCTCCCAGACGCGGGCGATGACTTCGACCGAGGCCTCGAAGCGGTCGGCATGGCAGGCCAGCGCGGCCGCGTTGATCGCGCCGGCGGAAGTGCCCACGATGACGCCGAACGGGCTCTGCAGGCGGGATCGCTGGCCCAGCACCTCACGACGCAGTCGTGCAATGGCGCGCAGCACGCCGACCTGGTAGGCCGCACGCGCGCCGCCACCACTGAGCACCAGGCCGGTGAGCGGAGTCTCGTACATGCCCGCAATGTACGGGTCTGGCGGGCTGCCCGGCCACCGGGATTGCCCCGGCGCGCCCGGCAAACGCCCCGTCAACCCGCTTCGTAGACCACTTCGGCGCGGCCGTCGCTGGCGGCCGCACGCCAGCGCAGCAGCGCATCGTCGCTGGGCCAGATGCGGGCCTCGTCGCCGAGATCGACCTGCGCACAGGCACCCGAGCGCCGCAGCGCCAGCCGCACGGGCAGGCCCTGCACGCGCTCACCGTGTTCGCTGTCCACCCGTCGCGCCGGCGAGCCGCGCACCAGCTCGGCCAGCCCGGGCATGCGTTCACCGACCTCGAGGGCGAGCCAGCGCCCGAAGCGCGCGCGCGCCGCCGCCAGGTTCCAGACCTGCGTGGCCGCGAGCCGCAGGCCGCCACTGAAGCGGTCATGCTGGGCCTTGCCCTGCAGCACCAGCAGTTCGTCCTCGCGCAGCCACTCGCGCTGCTCGGCATCCAGCGCCTCTTCGCCGACCACCACCTCGATCGCCTCGCTGCCGTCGGACAGGCGAAAGATCATGACCCGCCCGCTGCGGCCGTTGACCCAGCGCGCATCGTCGACGATGCCGGCCACCAGCTGCGGCTCGCGACTGTCGACCAGCTCGGCGATCGGCCGCCGGCAGAAGCGGCGGACCTCGTCGGCCCAGGCGTCGAACAGGTGGCCCGACAGGTAGAAGCCCAGGGCCGCCTTTTCCTGCTGCAGCCGCTCGCGTATCCCCCAGGGCTCGACGGCGACCAGGGGTGGCTCCTGGGCGCTGGATCCATGTTCGTCGGGACCATCGTCGAACAGGCCGGCCTGAGCCACGTTCGCGCTCTGGGTGTCGGCCCAGTCGAAGGCCAGCGCCACGCTGGCCAGCACCGACGCGCGATCGGCGTGCAGGGCGTCGAAGGCGCCGGCCTTCACCAGCGCCTCGACAGCGCGCTTGTTGACGCGCTGCCTGTCGACCCGCGCGCAGAAGTCGAACAGGCTGCGGAACGGTCCGCCGCCCTGGCCGCCTGCGCCCTCGCGTGCGGCGACGATGGCCTCGATCGCGCCCTGTCCCGTGCCCTTGACGGCACCCAGGCCATAGCGCACCCGATGGTCGTCGACCGGCTCGAAGCGCCACACGCCGCGGTTGATGTCCGGTGGCTCGAAGTCGATGCCGAACAGCCGCGCATCGGCCCGCAGCACCGCCAGCTTGTCGGTGTTGTCCTGCTCGACCGTCATGTTGGCGGCGTAGAACTCCGCCGTGCAATGCACCTTGATCCACGCCGTGTGGTAGGCCAGCAGCGAGTAGGCGGCGGCGTGGCTCTTGTTGAAGCCATAGCCGGCGAACTTCTCCATCAGGTCGAAGACCTCGTCGGCCTTGGCCTCGGCGATGCCCTGGGCGACGGCACCGGCGCGGAACTTGCCCCGCTCCTTGGCCATCTCCTCGGGCTTCTTCTTGCCCATGGCGCGGCGCAGCAGGTCCGCGCCACCCAGGCTGTAGCCGCCCATCACCTGGGCCGCCTGCATGACCTGCTCCTGGTAGACGAAGATGCCGTAGGTCTCCTCGAGCACCGGCGCCAGCAAGGGGTGCGGGAAGGTCACCGCCTCCTTGCCGTTCTTGCGCGCGCAAAAGCTCGGGATGTTCTCCATCGGCCCCGGCCGGAACATCGCGTTGAGCGCGATCAGGTCTTCCAGGCGCGTCGGCCTGGCGTCGCGCAGCATGCCCTGCATGCCGCGGCTCTCGAACTGGAACACCGCCTCGGTCAGGCCGTCGGTGAACAGCTTGTAGGTGCGCGCGTCGTCCAGCGGCAGCTGCTCGTAGCCGAAGTCCTGCCGGCCCGGGCGGCGCGCGCGGATGAACTCGCGCGCCAGCTCCAGGATGGTCAGCGTGGCCAGACCCAGGAAGTCGAACTTGACCAGCCCGATCGCCTCGACATCGTCCTTGTCGAACTGGCTGACCGCGTTCTCGCTGCCGGGCTGCTGGTACAGCGGACAGAAGTCGGTGATGCGGCCGGGCGCGATCAGCACCCCCCCGGCGTGCATGCCCACGTTGCGCACCAGGCCCTCGACGCGGGTGGCCAGCCGCAGCAGCTCGGCCACCTCCTCGTCGGCCGCTTCGCGCTGCTCGAGCTCCGGCGCTTCCTTGCGCGCGTAGATGATGCTGCCGTCGGGCTCGGCCGGCAGCGGCGCCAGGGTCACCGTCTTGCCCGGCGGGGCCGGAATCAGCTTGGCGATGCCGTCGACATGGCCGTAGCCCATGCCCAGCACGCGGCCGACGTCGCGCAGGGCCGCCTTGGCCGCCATGGTGCCGAAGGTGGCGATCTGGCTGACCGCGTCGCGCCCGTACTTGGCCTTCACGTAGTCGATCACACGATCGCGGTTGCCCTGGCAGAAGTCGATGTCGAAGTCCGGCATCGAAACCCGGTCGGGGTTCAGGAAACGCTCGAACAGCAGCTTGTAGCGCAGCGGGTCGAGGTCGGTGATGAACAGCGAATACGCGACCAGCGAGCCCGCGCCGGAGCCCCGCCCCGGCCCGACCGGGCAGCCATTGGCCTTGGCCCAGACGATGAAGTCCGAGACGATCATGAAGTAGCCCGGGAAGCCCATCTTGACGATGGTCGAGATCTCGAACTCGAGCCGCTGCTCGTATTCGGGGCGCCGCTGCTGGCGCTCGACGGGGTCGGGGAACAGCGCTTCGAGCCGCCGCTGCAGGCCGCGGCGCGACTCTTGTGCGAAGTACTCGTCCAGCGGCATGCCGACGCCGTCGACCTGCGGCGTCGGGAAGTCCGGCAGGCGCGGCTTGCCCAGCAACAGCGTCAGGTTGCAGCGCCGTGCGATGCCGACCGTGTTGGCCAGCGCCGACGGCAGGTCGGCGAACAGCTCGGCCATCTGGGCCTGCGTCTTGAAGTGCTGCCCGGGCGTGAACCGGCGGACGCGGCGCGGGTTGGCCAGCGTGTCGCCCTCGGCCACGCAGACCCGCGCCTCATGGGCTTCGAAGTCGTCGGCTTCGAGAAACTGCACCGGGTGGGTGGCGACCACGGGCAGGCCGAGTTCAGCCGCCAAGGGCACCGCCGCCCGCACATGGGCCTCGTGCTGCGGCAGGCCGGCGCGCTGCAGCTCGATGTAGAAGCGGCCCGGAAACAACGCCGCCAGGCGCTTCGCCGCGGCAAGGGCGCGCTCCCGGTCAGCGGCCAGCAGGGCCGCACCCACGGCGCCCAGGTCCGCCCCCGACAGCGCGATCATGCCGGCGCCCAGCTCGGCCAGCCAGTCCCAGCGCACCCAGGCCTGAGCCCGCTGCGCATTGACGGTCCAGGCCCTGGCCAGCAGTTCGCTCAGATGATGGTAGCCGCGCTCGTCCTGCACCAGCAGCGCCAGGCGCGTGGCCTGGCGTTCGCCGATCTCCACCCAGGGCTCCATCCACAGGTCGACGCCCAGCACGGGCTTGACCCCGGCACTGCGGCAGGCCTTGTAGAACTTGACCGCGCCGAACAGGTTGTTCAGGTCGGTGAGGGCCAGCGCGACCTGGCCATCGGCACGGGCCGCGGCCGCCGCATCGTCGATGCGCAGCGTGCCGTCGACGACCGAGTACTCGCTGTGCAGGCGCAGGTGGACAAAGGGGGTCGACATCGCGTTCAGGTGCTAGGCTCGCAGCCATTATCCCGGCCTGTCCGCCCTGCCCCGGGCAACGGCGTGGCGCAGCCGCCGGGTGAAGGGCCGCATGACCTGGCTTCGCCGGCTGATCGGGGTGCTGCTGATGGTGAGTGCGCTGGCACTGGCCTGGGTGCGCGCCCCGGACCGGCCGGTGGAAACGCTGGTGGCGCGCTGGGCGCCCGCGCCGTCGGCGTTCATCGACCTGCGAGGCCAGCTGGTCCACCTGCGCGACGAAGGTCCGCGCGACGACCCCGAACCCCTGGTCCTGCTGCACGGCACGGCCTCCAGCCTGCACACCTGGGAGGGCTGGACGCAGGAGCTGCGCGCGACCCGGCGCGTCGTCAGCTTCGATCTGCCCGGCTTCGGCCTCACCGGGCCCTTCACCGGCGCCTACGACCGCGACGACTATCGCGGCGACACCTATGCCCGGTTCGTGCTCGATGTGCTCGACCAGCTCCAGCTCGCGCGCGTCGTGCTGGCCGGCCACTCGCTCGGTGGCGAGATCGCCTGGCGGGTTGCCGCAGCGGCGCCGCGGCGCGTGTCCCGCCTGATCCTGATCGGCGCGACCGGGCCGGCCTTCGAGCCGCTAGCCGAACCGCTGGCGTTCCGGCTCCTGCAGGCGCCCGTGCTGGGCTGGCTCGGCCAGCACCTGCTGCCGCGCTCGCTGGTCGTCGAGGGGCTGGTGTCCGCGGTCGGCGACCCCGACCGCATCCGCAGCGAGCAGGTCGACCGCCACTACGAACTGGCGTTGCGCGAGGGCAACCGGCAAGCCCTCGCCTTGCGCCGGCAGCAGGCCCGTCGGGGTGAACATGCCGAACGAATCGCCGGCCTGAGACTGCCTGCACTGCTGCTGTGGGGCGGCCGCGACCGCTGGGTGCCACCCGCCGTCGGCCAGCAGTTCGCAGCCCTGATCCCCGGCAGCCGTCTTCAGGTCTTCGACACCCTGGGGCATATTCCGCAGGAAGAGGACCCCGCCCGGACGCTGGTGCCGGTACTCGCCTTCCTCGGGCCGCACTGAGGCGGCAGGCCCCGGCCACCGCCCTGCAGCCCAAGCCCCCCATCCATCGCGGCCGTCGGCCCTGTTGCCCCATGCAAGAGAAGACTCACCATCGCATCTGCCCCCTGTGCGAAGCCTGCTGCGGCCTCGAGGTCCGCACCGAGGGCGCCCGCGTGACCTCCATCCGTGGTGCCGCCGACGACGTCTTCAGCCAGGGCTACCTCTGCCCCAAGGGTGTCGCGCTCGCCGACCTGCACGAGGACCCCGACCGCCTGCGCACGCCGTTGCTGCGCCGCGACGGCGAGCTCGTGCCCTGCAGCTGGGACGAGGCCTTTGCCGAGGTGCAGCGGCGCCTGCCGCCCGTGATCGCCCGCCACGGACGCGACGCGCTGGCACTCGCCGCCGGCAACCCGGTGGCGCACCGCTTCGGCCTGCTGCTGTACTTCGCCCGCCTGGCGAGGGCCTGCGGCAGCCGCAACCTGTTCTCGGCCTCGACGCTGGACCAGATGCCCAAGCAGCTGTCCTGCGGCCTGATGTTCGGGCACTGGCTGAGCGTACCGGTGCCTGACATCGAGCGCTGCGACTGGCTGCTGGTGATCGGTGCCAATCCGATGGTCAGCAACGGCAGCCTGTGGACGGTGCCGGACTTCCGCGGCCGCGCCAGGGCCTTGCGGGCGCGTGGAGGCCGGCTGCTGGTGGTCGACCCGCGACGCACCGAAACGGCCAGGGTCGCCGACGAGCACCTGTTCATCCGGCCCGGCACCGACGTGCATCTGCTGGCCGCCATGGTCCATGCCCTGTTCGAGGAAGGGCGGGTCGCACCCGGCCGGCTGGCAGCGCACCTGGCCGGCATCGAGCCGCTGCGGCAGGCCGTGCAAGCCTTCACGCCCGAACGCGCGGCCCGCCGCTGCGGCATCGAGGCCGGCGAGATCCGCCGCCTGGCGCGAGAGCTGGCCGTCGCGCCGCGGGGCTGCGTCTACGGGCGCATCGGCACCTGCACGCAGGCCTTCGGCACGCTGGCCTCCTGGCTGGTCGATGTGCTCAATGCCTTGACCGGGCAGCTCGACCGGCCCGGTGGCGCGATGTTCCCCGAGGCCCCGGCCTTCGCCGCCAACACCCAGGGCAGCCCGGGCCGCGGCCGCGGCATCACGACCGCTCGGCATGCCAGCCGCGTCAGCGGCGCGCCCGAGGTCTACGGCGAGTTGCCCATGACCTGCCTGGCCGAGGAGATCGAGACCCCGGGCGAGGGCCAGGTGCGCTCGCTGATCACGGTGGCAAGCAATCCGGTCCTCTCGGCACCCGGCGGCGCGCGCCTGGCGCGTGCGCTCGGTCGGCTCGATTTCATGGTCAGCGTCGACGCCTACGTCAACGAGACGACTCGCCATGCGCACGTCGTGCTGCCCGGCCTGAGCCCGCTCGAAGAGAGCCACTACGACGTCGCCTTCCCGCAGTTCTCCTACCGCAACCAGGCGCGCTACAGCGCGCCGGTGTTCGAGCCCGCCGCCGGCGCGCCGGCCGAATGGCAGACCCTGCTGCGCCTGGGTGCCATCGTGATGGGCCGCGGCGCCGACGCCGACCTGCAGGCCCTGGACGACGAACTGCTGGCCGCCGAGCTGCGCCGCCAGTTCGGCGACGGCGCCGGCGCGGTGGCCGAGTCCTTGAAGGGCCTGCGCGGCCCGGAGCGGCTGCTCGACCTGGCCTTGCGCACCGGCCCCTACGGCGACGGCTTCGGCAGGCGTCCGCAAGGTCTGTCGCTGGCGGTGCTGCAGGCGTCGCCCCGCGGCATCGACCTGGGCCCGCTGGCGCCGCGCCTTCCCGCAGCGCTGCGCACCCCCAGCGGGCAGGTGGAACTGGCGCCGCCCACGCTGCTGGCCGACCTGGAACGGGCGCGCCTGGACCTCGACGCAACGCCGCCGCCCCTGGTGCTGATCGGCCGCCGCGATGTGCGCAGCAACAACAGCTGGATGCACAACCTGCCCACGCTGGCCAAGGGGCCCGAGCGCTGCACGCTGCTCGTGCATCCGCAGGACGCGCAGCGGGCCGGCCTGGCCGACGGCGGGCGCGCCCGCCTGGCCGCCGCCGGCAGCGAGCTCGAGGTCGGCGTCGAGATCAGCGACGACATGATGCCCGGCGTGCTGAGCCTGCCCCATGGCTGGGGCCACGACCTGCCCGGCAGCCGGCTGCACCTGGCGGCGCAGCGCCCCGGCGTCAACCTCAACGCGCTGCTCGACGAGCGCCTGCGGGATCCCTTGTCGGGCAATGCCGTGCTGGGCGGAACGGCGGTCAGCCTGCGCGCGGGCTGAGCCCGGCACCCGGCGGCGGCGGGCCGAGCCCGGCCGCGCGCCCGCAGTCCCTGCTCAGTCGGCGTCCTGGAACGCTTCCTCGCGCTTGCTCTTGATGGCCGGCAGCGAGACCACCACGACCATCAGCACGGCGGCGATCAGCAGGCCGGCCGACAGCGGGCGGGTCATGAAGGTCGACCAGTCGCCGCGGCTGAGCAGCAGCGCGCGACGCAGGTTCTCCTCCATCATCGGCCCGAGGATGAAGCCCAGCAGCAGCGGCGCCGGCTCGCAACCGAGCTTGTAGAACACCAGACCGACGATGCCGAAGGCGGCCGCCATGAAGACGTCGAAGTTGTTGTTGTTCAGCGTGTACAGGCCGATGCAGCAGAAGCTCAGGATGGCCGGATACAGGAAGCGGTAGGGCACCGTCAGCAGCTTGATCCAGATGCCGATCAGGGGCAGGTTCAGGATGATCAGCATCAGGTTGCCGACCCACATCGAGGCGATCAGGCCCCAGAACAGCTCGGGGTTGCTGGTCATCACCTGCGGGCCGGGCTGTATGCCCTTGATGGTCATCGCGCCGACCATCAGCGCCATCACGGCATTGGGCGGGATGCCCAGGGTCAGCATCGGGATGAAGGAGGTCTGCGCCCCGGCGTTGTTGGCCGACTCCGGACCGGCAACGCCGCGGATGTTGCCCTTGCCGAACGGCACCTCGTCCGCCCGGCCGCGCGACTTCTTCTCCAGCGTGTAGGCCGCGAAGGACGCCAGCAGCGCGCCTCCGCCCGGCAGCACGCCCAGCACCGAGCCCAGCGCAGTCCCGCGCAGCACCGCGGGCGTCATGTCGCGGAAGTCCTGCGCCGTCGGCCACAGGCCCTTCACGTCCTTGGTGAACACCTCGCGGTGTTCGGCGGGGCGACCCAGGTTGGCGATGATCTCGCCGAAGCCGAACACGCCCATCGCGATGGCCACGAAGCCGATGCCGTCGGTCAGCTCGGGGATGTCGAAGCTGTAGCGCGGCACGCCGGAGATGACATCGGTGTTGATTTGCCCCAGCAGCAGGCCCAGGATGATCATCGAGATCGCCTTGATCAGCGAACCCGAGGCGAGCACCACGGCGCCGATCAGGCCCAGCACCATCAGGCTGAAGTACTCGGCAGGCCCGAACTTGAAGGCCAGTTCGGTCAGCGGCGGCGCGAAGGCAGCGACGATCAGCGTCGCCACCGAACCGGCGAAGAACGAGCCCAGGCCCGCGGCGGCCAGCGCCGCGCCGGCACGGCCGTGGCGCGCCATCTGGTAGCCGTCGATCGCCGTCACCACCGAGGCCGACTCGCCGGGCACGTTGATCAGGATGGCGGTCGTCGACCCGCCGTACTGCGCGCCGTAGTAGATGCCGGCCAGCATGATCAGCGCCGGCGTCGCATCCAGCGCGTAGATGCTGGGCAGCAGCATCGCGATCGTCGCCACCGGGCCCAGCCCGGGGAGCACGCCGATCAGCGTGCCCAGCAGGGCACCGCCGAAGGCATAGAGCAGGTTGGTGAAGCTGAACGCGACGCCGAAGCCGAGCGCCAGGTTGTTGAGCAGTTCCATGGCAGGTCCGTTCTCAGGCAGCGACGAAGGACGGCCACAGCGGGATGGTCAGCCCCAGGCCCTTGATGAAGATGAGCCAGGAGCCCAGCGTCAGCACGACGCAGTTGATCAGCACTTCCTTGACGTGGAACTCGCCGCTGGCAAGGCTGGAGACGAAGATCATCAAGGGCAGCGACACCGCCATGCCCAGCTTGGGCAAGGCCAGGCCGAACAGGACCACGGCCCCGAGGATGAGGCCCAGCTGCTTGAGCGGCCAGCCGCCGATGCGGTCGCCACCCTCGACCTCGATCGTCAAGGCCTTGAACAGCACCAGCGCGCCGAGCAAAGCGAGGATCAGGCCGAGACCGAATGGAAAGTACGCCGGGCCCGGGCGGGCGGAGTTGCCGAAGCTGTAGCTGGTGGCGCCCCAGGCAAAGCCTATGCCCACGACAACGAACATCAGCCCGGACCAGAAGTCCTTCTGGCTCTTGATCTTCACGCAGCGCTCTCCTCGTTGTCTCTTCCGGCGGCCATTCTAGGCAGCCCCCCCCTGCGGCCCCGCTGTGGTTTCCACGTAGCGGCGACGGCAGGCGGCGAGCGCCGCGACCGGGCTCAGGGCTGCAGTCCGGGCGTGCAGCGAAGCACTTCGTCGACGGTGGTCGAGCCCTCGGCCACCTTCATCGCCCCGGCCAGGCGCAGGGCACGCATGCCGTCCTTGACGGCCTGCCGTCGCAGCAAGGCGATGTCCAGCGCCGGGTGCACGGCAGCGCGCACGGCGTCGGTCATGAGCAGCAACTCGTAGAGGCCGGCGCGGCCGCGGTAGCCGGTATGCCGGCACTCCAGGCAGCCCACCGGCTTGTACGGACGCACGCCACCCGACAGTCGCCAGGGCCGCGCCAGCTCGTCCAGCGTCTCGCGGGTCAGGCCCTCGTCACGCGCCTTGCAGTTGCTGCACAGCGTGCGCACCAGGCGCTGCGCCAGCACGCCGGTCACCGTGGCCGAGATCAGGTAGGGCGGCACGCCGAGGTCGGCCAGGCGCGTGATCGCGCCCACGGCGTCGTTGGTGTGCAGGGTGCTGAACACCAGGTGGCCGGTGAGCGCCGCCTGGATCGCCATCTCGGCGGTCGCCAGGTCCCGGATCTCGCCGACCATGATGATGTCGGGGTCCTGCCGCATGAGTGCGCGCAGCCCTTCCGCGAAGCCCATCTCGATGGCGGCGTGCACCTGGGTCTGGTTGAAGGCCGGCTCGATCATCTCGATCGGGTCCTCGACGGTGCAGACGTTGACCTCGTCGGTGGCCAGCTGCTTGAGCGTGGCGTAGAGCGTCGTCGTCTTGCCGCTGCCCGTCGGCCCGGTGACCAGCACGATGCCGTGCGGCCGGGCGATCAGCGACTGCCAGCGTTCGGCCTCGTGGGCCCCGAAGCCCAGGGCCTCCATCCGCTTGACCGCGTTGCCCGGGTCGAAGATGCGCATCACCATCTTCTCGCCGAAGGCCGTCGGCAGGGTCGACAGCCGCATCTCGACCTCCAGCCCGGCGCCCTCGGCCGCATCGGGGCGGCGCGTCTTGATGCGGCCGTCCTGCGGTCGCCGGCGCTCGACCACGTCCATGCGGCCGAGCAGCTTGATGCGCGAGGTCATGGCCGCCATCACCCCCAGCGGCACCTGGTAGACGGTGTGCAGCACGCCGTCGATGCGAAAGCGGATGGCACCGATGTCGCGCCGCGGTTCGAGATGGATGTCGCTGGCCCGCTGGTCGAAGGCGTACTGCCACAGCCAGTCGACGACCTGCACCACGCCCTGGTCGTTGGCGTCCAGCGCGCGGTTGCTGCGCCCGAGCTCGACAAGCTGCTCGAAGCTGGCCGCCGCCGCCACTTCGCCGCTGCGCGCCGCCGCCCGCACCGAGCGCGCCAGCGCATAGAACTCGGTCGTGTAGCGCCGCACGTCCTCCGGGTTGGCCACCACCAGGCGCACACCGCGCCTGAGGTGCAACTCGATCTCCGCCACCCAGCCGACGTCCAGCGGCTCGGCAGTCGCGATCACCGCCTCCTGCAGGGACAGCGTGAGCGGCAGCGCGCGCCGGCTCTCCGCGTAGTGCACCGACATCACGTCGGCGACGCGGCCGACATCGGCCTTCAGCGGGTCGATGCGCTGATAGGGCAGCCCGCAGCGGCCGGCCAGCCACTCGGTCAGCGCCTCGGTGTCCAGCGGCTGCCCGTCGGACAGGCGCTGCAGGCCGGCACCACCCAGGCGCACCAGCGGATGCAGAGTCGAGTCACCGGCCCCCAGGCGCCGCGTGATGCGCTCGACATCGCTCTCGGCCACCAGGCCGTCGTCGCGCAGCCAGCCCAGCATCGAGCGCCAGTCCAGGCGCTGCCCGCCGCCTGCGCCCTTGTCGCCCCGCCGGGCGGTCTGCTGTGACTTCATGGGCTCGTCTCCGCGGCCTGCGCCTGCGCGTAGGGCCGCACCATTCGCAGCCACTTGCGGGCCGGCAGGCCCCGTGTGGCGAAACGGGCCTCGAGGTGGTCGGCCCTGGCCTGCAGGGACTCCCGGTCGGGCACCTGCACGCCGCGCCCGGCGACCACGATGGTATTGCCCTCCCGCGTCGGCCGCAGGCTCCAGACCTGGTCAGCGCCGAAGCTCGCCGCCACGCGTGCGGCACTGCGCTCGAAACTCGCATCGCGCCCGAACAAGTTCACGCTCATGACGCCGCCGGGCTCCAGCACATGGCGGCAGGCGGCGTAGAAGTCCCGGTCGTCGAGCACCGGCGCAGCCGCCTGCTGGTCGTAGAGGTCGACCTGCAGCAGGCGCACGCTGGCGGCATCGGCCTGGCTCAACCAGTCCGCCGCATCGCCGATCACGAGTTCCGCCGCAGAAGGCAGGTGGAACCAGCGCCGGTTGACCTCGACCACCTGGGGGTTGATCTCGACCGCCCGCGTCGCCATGCCCAGGGCCCCGGCCGTGAAGCGCGTCAAGGCACCGGCCCCCAGCCCGAGCTGCACCGCCTGCCCCTCGCCCAGCGCGTCCGTGGGCAACCACAACAAGGCGGCCAGCATGCGCTGCACGTAGTCGAGCACCACGTACTGCGGATCGCGGATGCGCATCGCGCCCTGGATCCAGATGGAATCCAGGTGCAGGTAGCGGACGCCCGCGGACTCGGACACCAGGGCAGCGGGCAGTTCGACAGCGAGACGCGGCATGGCGCGAGGCTAACCCAGGTCGGGCGGGTCGAAGGGTGATGGCGCACCCGGGCGTCAGGGTGCGCACAGCGCCGCCAGCCGCGGCAGGGCATGGCAGGCGTTTCGCGCGGTGATGGCGGCCGTCTGCGCCGCCGACCAGCCGCGCAGGGCCCCCAGCTGCGCCCCGATTCGCGGCAGCTCGGCGGGCTGGTTGCGGCCCTGGGCCAGGCCGCCCTGGGTGCGCTCCGAGGCGCGCCGGTACAGCCACTGCGGCGGGATGTCCGGTGCATCGGTCTCCAGCACCAGCGCGTGCGCGGGCAGCCCGCTCGCCAGCCGGCGCAGCTGCAGCGCGCGCTCGAAGGTCATCGCGCCGCCGAAGCCGAGTGCAAAGCCGCGCTCGACCAGGCGCTCGGCCTGCTGCCGGCTGCCGTTGAATGCATGGGCCAGGCCGCCCCTGACCTCGATGCGGCGCAGACCGGCCAGCAAGGCGTCGGCCGAGCGCCGCACATGCAGCAGCACCGGCAGGCCGGCGTCGCGCGCCAGCCGCAGTTGCGCCAGGTACCAGCGTTGCTGCAGGGCAGGGTCCGGGGCCGGCACGAAGTGGTCGAGCCCGATCTCTCCGACCGCCACCAGGCGTGGGTCGTCGCGCCAGTCCTGCAGCGCCTGGTGCAGGCGGTCCAGGTCGCACGCGCCGGCCCGGTCGACGTACAGCGGGTGAATGCCCAGCGCATAGGCAGCGCCATGGGCATGGGCCAGCGCACGCACGGTCTCGAAGTGCGCCGCCGCGACGGCGGGCAGGACCAGCAGCCCGACACCGGCGGCACGGGCCGCCGCGACCACCGCATCACGGTCGGCGTCGAACTCCGGCGCGTCCAGGTGGCAGTGGGTGTCTATCCACATGCCCGCGATGATGCCGCGGCCGGGCCCCGAGCGGGCTGCGGGGCGCCCGCCAACGTGGTACCGTGCCGCCACCCGGCAACGCAGGTCGCCCATGACGAGCAAGGCTCCGCTCTACAGCCCATCCAGCCGCCGCCCGCCGGGCGCAGCGGCAGCGGTTGGGCCGGGGTCGGGTGCAGGGCGGGCCGACGAGGCTGCGGAGCCGCCCGGGCGGCCGGCGCGCCTGGCCGCGACGGGCCGCTGGCTCGCTCGGCACCCGGTGCCCGTCGCCGCCGCGCTGGCGGCGCTGGTGAGCGCGGCGCTGACCGTGTCGCTGATCGGCCCGCGGCCGGGACAGCGGGTGCTGACGCAGGACGACATCGACCGCGCGGTGCGCGAGTCGCTGGAGAAGGAGCCCCTGCCGTCGGCGGCGGCGCGTGCGCATGCCGCCATTGCGCCCTCGGTGGTGCGTGTCATCGGCCTCATGGAAGAGGGCGACGACGGCAGCGGGGACGACGAGAAGCGCGCGCTGGACCGCAGCCTGGGTACCGGGGTGGTGATCATCGACAACGGCACCATCCTGACCAACCTGCACGTGGTCTGGGGGGCCAAGAAGGTGCGCGTGCGCTTCGCCAGCGGCCTGGAGTCCGACGCGCAGATGGTCGGCGCACAACCCGAGAACGACCTCGCTGTGCTCAAGGCCACGACGCTGCCCGACGACCTGCAGGCGGCAACCATGCGCTCGACCGCCGACCTGCAGCCGGGCGACCAGGTGATCGCGGTCGGCCACCCGTTCGGCATCGGGCCTTCGGTGAGCGCCGGCGTGGTCTCGGGCCTGAAGCGGGAGTTCCGCAGCCCGGAAGGCCAGAAGACGCTGACCAACCTGATCCAGTTCGACGCCGCGGCCAACCCCGGCAACTCCGGTGGCCCGCTGGTCACCATGGATGGCCATGTGGTGGGCGTGGTCACGGCCATCCTCAACCCCAGCGAGCAGCGCACCTTCATCGGCATCGGCTTTGCCGTGCCGATCGAGAACGCCGCCTCGGCCGCCGGCATGCCGCCGTTCTGAGCCCCACCCCAC
>Ga0209573_1001080_pt1 | contig 45648 bp, 34 predicted proteins | sample TNRBio252014_DNA_FD_185870 | JGI IMG/M metagenome (GOLD analysis project Ga0209573, IMG submission 185870) | Wastewater treatment Type I Accumulibacter community from EBPR Bioreactor in Madison, WI, USA - TNR Reactor_6/25/2014_ DNA (SPAdes)... | ecosystem: Engineered > Bioreactor > EBPR >...
TTCGCCCCCGACAAGAGCCCGGCGGATCAGGCAGCAGCGCGCGACAGTGCCCTCCTGCCGCGGGTCGAGGAGGCGAAGCGCCGAGTCGCCGCCGCGAAGCGGCGGCTCCGGGGGACGCCGGCCCGTGGGCTCCTCGTCATCCTCCTCGCGTCGCTGCTCGTCTGCGAGGTTGGGGCGAGTGTCTTCTTGATGAACCGGGCCGGCGTCGAGCCGCCGGCGGACTGGTTCATGGGCGTCCTGCTCGCGTTGACCCTGGCCACCGCCGTGACGCTCATGGTGCTCCTCTACCGGATCCGTCGCAGCCTCGGTCTCCTCGTGTTCGGCGGACTCTTCGTCCTGAGCCTGGGGATCGGTCTGATGCGGGCGCAGGAAGTCGACACGGGCGCAGCAGAGGATGCCCCGTGGCTCCCGTTCGTCACGGCGGTCGTGATGGGCGCGACGATCGTCGGCGTCCCCATCGCCATGCACTGGATCATCACCGTCCTCATCGACAAGGCCGAGGACTTCGACGAGCTGCGTGACGCGAAGACCGAATACAAAGAGCTGAAGGAGCGCTTCGACTCCGGCCGCGCCACGGTCCTCGCGAGGGTCGAGAGCGACCTCCGCTACGACGAAGCCATGCGGCAGTTCAAAGCCGACATGCGCTCTACCTACCCCGAATTGTTTCCCCCCGACATCGACTGAGAAGGAGGGCACCATGTCGTCCGTTCGCCCCAGTCCCCACCTGCTGGCGGGCGCCCCCGCCGTCTTTGATCTCGACGTTGCCGGAGCCGGGCGCGGCACGAACGCGGCGCTCCCCGCGTGGACGGGAGGTGTCCGCGACGCGCGGCGCATCCAGGCGCGGGTCTCCGACCCCGACGCCGGGAAAGTCGAACGTGTTGCGCGGGCTGCCCGGACGTACGGGTATGACGTCACCCCGGTCGCGAGCCGCTACGAGGACACCCTCGCGCGGGGCGAGATCGAAGGGGCGATCATCGCCCTTCACACGGATCGCCTCGACACGGTCGCGCAGGTCGGCACCGCCCTGCTCAACCGCGACGCGAAGAACGCCGTCGTGACGACGTCGATGATCCGCTTTGCAGACGGCGAGATCATCTCGCTCCAGGCGGCGGTGTCGCGCGGGAGCGAGCGTGACCTCGAAACCCTGGTCCGCGTCGCCCGGGCCTTCGACAACATGGCTGCGCCGGGCGGGTACCCCCTCGTCTTCCGAGACGGTGAAGGGGTTCACGACATCGAGCCGATGTACCGGGCGCGGCACGCCGCGTTCCTCGGAGGTGCGATCCCGCGCATTGCGCGAGGCCTGCCTCTCGAGACCGCGTGGCTCCAGGCGATCATTGAGGGGGAGGTCATGCCGCTCGCCGTCGTGGACAGCCCGACGGCGACAGGGTTCGCCCGCCCCCTCAAGCTCGCCGACCGCGTCCTCGAGGATGAGGATCTGTTCCTCGAGCGCGGGAGCGACCTCGCCATTCTCGAGATCGTCTCCGGACGGCTCAAGCTCCATCGGATTCACAACCGCTTCGACGGCGCGTCGCTCGAGTACCTCGGTGCCCGAGAGGTCGCCCCGTCTGCGTTCGCCGAGTCGGTCGAGGCCGCAGACACGTTCTACGCCGACCGACGGGCCCCCCTTCACACGACGGACTGAAGCGTGATTCCGGTCCCGGGGGCGGTGGTAGTTCCACCGCCCCCGGGACCTTCCTCTCCCCGAACCGAAGGAGCGAACGGTCATGGCGAGGCAGCACACAGCGCGAAAGGAGGCGGTCGAGCCAATCTCGATCGAGCTCTCGCCTGTGACGCTGGCCCAGCTGAAGCTGGCGGCCCTCACGCGCGGCGCCGCGCTCCACGATGGCCGCATCACCGACCCGGACGCCCTCATCTGGCTCGCCGCCTCCCGCGCCCGCTACGAGGTTCACGCCGGGCACCCCTGGCTCAAGCGTCGGGGACACCCGGATGTGCCACGCCTCCTCGACGGTTCCGTCCCGTGGGAGCTGTTCCTGCTGCGGATCCGCGGCGTCGTAGACGGCGTCGTTTACCTCGTCTACCGCGTCTTCGACACCGCGGCCTACATCACGGTTCCCTCAACGCCCCGCGACCCGCGCGGCGTGTTCTCCCGGCCCGTACCCGCCGCGGTGACCCTCACGGTTGAGGAGGCGCTCGGGATCTCGGGCCTCACCTACCATGCCCTCGAAACCCGAAGAAGAAACGACGCCCTCCTCCAGGACGCCACGGCCCGGGTCGGCGGCGGGGCCATCTCCTACAAGACCCGCGAGTACCTCGCGTGGCTCCACCACCGGGGTATCGAGGCGACGCCGATCCTCTGACCTAGAAATCACCTAGAAATCTCGCCCGAAAACGACCGACCCCGGCGGGTGCCGGGGTCGTCGTAACCGCTTGCATCTCGCGGACTTATGTATGGTTGCGGGGGCAAGATTTGAACTTGCGACCTTTGGGTTATGAGCCCAACGAGCTACCAGGCTGCTCCACCCCGCGTCAGGGGAGGCGGAAGATACCGGGGAGGCGGGGCGAAGTCAAGCGCCGGGGCTCGTTCGAAGCCCTGAGGCGGGTTCCCGGCCCCCTTGCGCGTTGGGGCCTGGCGGCGACATCTTTCGAGGATCGAGGACTTCCCTTTTCAATCCGTTCGTTCTATATTGGACGTAGTCTAATAAGCGAGGCATCGCCCGCTTGAATACGCAAGGAGAACCCGCATGAGCATCATCAACAGCCAGATCCCCGAGTTCAAGGTGCAGGCCTACCACGAGGGCGCCTTCAAGGAGTTCTCGAACAAGGACCTCGCCGGCAAGTGGGCGATCTTCTTCTTCTACCCGGCGGACTTCACCTTCGTCTGCCCGACGGAGCTGGGCGACCTGGCTGACAACTACGCCGACTTCAAGAAGCTCGGCGCCGAGATCTACTCCGTCTCGACCGACACCCACTTCACCCATAAGGCGTGGCACGACGCCTCCGAGACCATCAAGAAGATCCACTACCCGATGCTGGCCGACCCGACCCATCACCTCTCCAAGGCGTTCGGCGTCCACATCGACGACGCCGGCCTCTCCTACCGCGGCACGTTCGTCGTGAACCCCAAGGGGCAGATCAAGATCGTCGAGATCCACGACAACGGCATCGGCCGCGACGCCAAGGAGCTCCTCCGCAAGGTCCAGGCGGCGGTTCACATCGCCAAGCACCCGAACGAGGTCTGCCCCGCGAAGTGGACGCCTGGCGCGGAGACCCTCAAGCCCAGCCTCGACCTCGTCGGCAAGATCTGATCCGGACCCGGCGCGGGGGAGGCTCGGGCCACCGGTCCCGGGCCTCCCTCCGGCCGTTCAGGCCCACCGACTCCGGCGCGAGCGGGAGCTCCTGCGGAAAGCGGAGCTCGTCCCCGCGCACACCCGAATAGGAACAGAGAAACAGCATGCTCGACGCCTCCCTGTCCGCGCAGCTCCAGCAGCTCTACCGCGACCTCCCGGTCACGATCGTCCTCCGCCAGCGTCCGTCCGATCACCCGAGTCAGGACGAGCTCACCACGATGCTCGCCGACATCGCGGCGACGGCGCCGGAGAAGGTCCTGCACCGTGTCGAGGGCGAGGCCGCCGCGATCCCCTCGTTCGAGGTGGCCGTTGAAGGTGAAGGGCGCTCCGCGTCGATCCTCTTCAAGGGGATTCCCGGGGGCCACGAGTTCTCCTCTCTCGTCCTCGCGATCCTGAACGCTGCGGGGCTCGGGAAGCGGCCGGACGAAGGGCTGCAGAACCGGATCAGGCACCTCAAGGGGCCCGTGCGCCTCAGGACCTTCGTATCCCTGTCGTGCCACAACTGCCCCGAGGTGGTGCAGGCGCTGAACCAGATGGCCCTGATCCACCCCGACTTCGTCCACGAGATGGTGGACGGCGGCCTCGCGGAGAGCGAGGTCGAGAAGCTGGGGATTCAGGGCGTCCCGACGGTGATCTCGACGATCCACGAGAACGCGCAGGTCTCCGTGGGCAGGGCCGGCCTCGCGGAGCTGATCGACGCGCTCGAAGAGCGCTACGGCGTCGAATCGTCGGAAGCGGCGCGGGACCTCCCGGCCCGCGATCCCTACGACGTAATCGTCGTCGGGGGAGGTCCGGCCGGCGCGTCCGCGGCGATCTACTCGGTCCGCAAGGGGCTCCGCACGGCGCTCGTCGCCAAGAACGTCGGCGGGCAGGTCCTCGAGACGGTCGGCATCGACAACCTCATCGGCACGACGCACACCGAGGGGAAGAAGCTCGCGGCCGACATCCTGGCCCACGTCCGCAGCTACCCGGTCGAGATCCTCGACAACCGGCGCGTCGAGGCGATCGAGAACGGCGAGCTGAAGACGGTCCGCCTCGCGGGGGGCGAGGTACTACAGGCGAAGTCCCTCATCGTGGCGACGGGCGCCCAGTGGCGCGAGCTGAACGTCGCCGGCGAAAAGGAGTACATCGGGCGCGGCGTCGCCTTCTGCCCGCACTGCGACGGCCCCTTCTACAAGGACAAGAGGGTCGTCGTCGTCGGCGGCGGCAACTCGGGAATCGAGGCGGCGATCGACCTCGCCGGGATCTGCGGCTCCGTGACCGTGGTCGAGTTCATGAACGAGCTGAAGGCCGACAAGGTCCTCGTCGACAACCTGAAGAAGCTGCCGAACACCGCGATCGTCCTCCACCACCGGACGGCGGAGATCGTCGGCGACGGGAGCAGGGTGACGGGGATCAAGGTCGTCGACCGTGGGAACGACGCAGAGAAGACGATTCCGGTCGACGGGATCTTCATCCAGATCGGCCTCGTCCCGAACTCCGCTCTCGTGAAGGGCCTCGTCGACGTGAACCGCTTCGGCGAGATCGTCGTCGACGACAAGTGCCGCACGTCGACGAAGGGGATCTACGCGGCGGGCGACGTCACGACGACCCCCTACAAGCAGATCATCATCTCCATGGGCGAGGGAGCGAAGGCCGCTCTCGCCGCGTTCGAGGACCGGATTCACGCGGCGTAGCGCCTCGCGTAGCCTCCCGGCGTTCGCCGGGAGGCCTCCCGTCCTCTCCAGAGGGCGATCCAGGGCCCGGTCGTGAGCGAATCGCCCTTTCGTACGTGCGAAAGGGTGATTCGCCGCACTCTCGGGCGTTCCGGCGGGCTGGCATCGGGGCTGCAATGGACGGGGTGGGAGCAACGAACTCCCACAGATCGTCCAAGGAGGTCCGACATGAAGAACGCCAACCGGAACATGATCCTCGCCGCAGCGGCGGCCCTCACCCTCGCGGTGGCGCCGTCGGCCCCGGCGGACGTGCGGATCCACTTGAATCTCCCGATCCCGCCTCCGCCCCACAAGGTACTGCGCCACCTCCCCGTGCCTCCGCTGCCCGTCGTCGTCGACGTACGCCACGACGACCGCTACGGCCGGTGGAACTACGAGAACCGCCACCGCGACGACCGCTACGGCCACAACGCCTACCGGTACGACAGCCGTTACCGCGATGCCGCCCGCTGGGCCTGGGTCGAGGGACGCTGGATCGTCCGGCCGTACCGCGGCGCCGTCTGGGTGACCGGCTACTACGACCGCTGGGGACGCTGGATCCCCGGGTACTGGGCGCGGGCCCGCTACCGGTAGGTCACGTCACCGCCTCGCGGCGGCGGAACTCGGGGCGCTCGTGGGCGTGCGACGACAGCACCTCCGCGAGCGCCCCTGCCGCGTCCCAGGCATCCGTGAAGCGAACGTAGAGGGGCGCGAAGCCGAAGCGCAGGACGTCTGGAGCGCGGAAATCGCCGACGACGCCGCGCGAGATCAGCGCCCGCATGACGGCGTAGGCGTCGGGGTGCGAGAAGGAGACCTGGCTGCCGCGACGCGACGGCTCGCGCGGCGACACGAGTCGCACGGCGTTGCCGCAGAGCTGCTCCACCGCCTCGACGAAGAACGAAGTGAGCCGCTCCGACTTCTCGCGGACGAGCGCGAGGTCGGCCTCGAGGATGACGTCGAGCGCGGCGTCGAGGGCCGTCATCGAGAGGATCGGCGGGGTGCCGCAGAGGAAGCGCGAGATCCCCGCAGCCGGCCGGTAGCCGGGCTCGAAGGCGAACGGCTCGGCGTGGCCGAGCCAGCCCGAGAGCGGCTGGGCAAACGCCTCCTGGTGTCGCGGGGCGACCCAGAGGAAGGCCGGGGCGCCGGGGCCGCCGCAGAGATACTTGTAGCCGCAGCCGACGGCGAAGTCGGCGCCGGCGGCCGAGAGCTCGACCGGCATCGCCCCGGCCGTGTGCGCGAGGTCCCAGATCGCGAGCGCGCCCGCCGCCTGCGCCGCGCGGGTCACCGCCGGCAGGTCGTGCCTCTCGCCGGTCCGGTAGTCGACGTGGGTCAGGAGGAGGACGGCGGTGTCGTCGCCGAGCGCGGAGAGGACCTCCCCCTTCGGAACGAGCCTCAGCCGGCAGCCGTCGCCGACGAGGCGGGCGAGCCCTTCAGCCATGTAGAGGTCGGTGGGGAAGTTCCCTTCCTCGGAGAGGATCGTGGAGCGCCCGGGCCTCAGGGCGACTGCGGCCGAGAGGACCTTGAAAACGTTGATCGACGTCGAGTCGGCGCAAACGACCTCGCCGTGCCCGGCGCCGACGAGGCGGGCGACCTTGTCGCCCACGCGGCGAGGGAGGTCGATCCACCCGGCGTCGTTCCAGCTCCTGACGAGTCCTTCCCCCCACTCTTGCAAGACGGCCCCGGCGACTCGCGCGGTCGCGGTCTTCGGCAGCGCGCCGAGCGAGTTGCCGTCGAGGTAGACGAGGCCGTCGGGAAGGACGAAACGGTCGCGGAAGGAGGCGAGCAGATCGGAAGCGTCCAGGCGGAGGGCGTCGGAGCGCGTGATCACGCGGGCGGGCTCCGTCAGCGCGAGGGCAGGGCCCCGGGCTCGCCGGAGGGTGGCGTCCGCTTCGGCGTCACCCTCTCCTCGAACCCGGGCGGCAGGACGAGGACGACGTCGCCGGGGGCGACGAGAGAGAGGTCCTCCCGCGCGATCTTCTCGACCGCGGCGGGGTCCTTCGTCATACGGGCGACCTCTCTCTCGAGCGCCTCGTTCCGCCCGGCGATCGCCGAGACCTCGGCCTGGAGGGCGCCCACCTGCGCCCGTTGCTTCCTCACCTGGAGGAGGCCGCGGTCTCCGGCGAGGAAGAAGACGAAGAGAAGGACCGAGAGGACGAGCGAGAAGCCGACGTAGGAGAGAGGGTGGACGTGCGGTCGATCCGGGCGGGCCGCGGGCCCCGACACGGGGGGCTCGTCGGTGCGCCGCGCGGGGCGGGGAGGCGGCGCGGACCGCCCCCCCGTCCTCGAGACGAGACCCTTTCCCGGGCCGGAGATCCGCTCGAACCTCAACGCTTCGCGCGGCTCCTCAGGACTTCTTCACGCGGAGACCGAAGAAGCGGCCGGCGTCGGCGAGCTCTTCCTCGATCCTCAGGAGCCGGTTGTACTTCGCGAGCCGCTCGGACCGGGACGCCGAGCCGGTCTTGATGAACATGGAGTTCGTCGCGACGGCGAGGTCGGCGATCGTCGTGTCCTCGGTCTCGCCCGAGCGGTGGGAGACGGCGGTGACGTAGCTGGCGACCTGCGCCATGCGCACCGCCTCGAGCGTCTCGGTGATCGTCCCGATCTGGTTCACCTTCACGAGGAGGCCGTTCGCGATGCCGTCCCGGATGCCCTCGGCGAGGATCTTCGGGTTCGTGACGAAGAGGTCGTCGCCGATGAGGTGGATCTTCGATCCGAGCCGCTCGGTCATCAGCTTCCAGCCGGCCTTGTCTCCCTCGGCGCAACCGTCTTCGATGGAGACGATCGGATAGTCCTTCACGATCGCTTCCCAGAACGCCACCATCTCGGCGGGGGAGAGCTTCAGTCCCTCGCCGTCGAGAACGTAGGTCCCGTCCTTGAAGTACTCCGAGGCGGCCGGGTCGAGGGCGATGAAGACCTGCTCCCCGGCCTTGTAGCCCGCCTTGCCGATCGCCTCGACGATGACGTCGAGCGCCTCGCGGGCGGTACCGATGGCGGGCGCGAAGCCCCCCTCGTCGCCGACGCCGGTCGCGAGCCCCTTCTTCTTCAGGATCGACTTCAGGGCGTGGAACGTCTCGGCCCCGGCGCGCAGCGCTTCGCGGTACGACTCGAAGCCGGCCGGGATCAGCATGAACTCCTGGTGGTCGAGCGGGTTGTCGGCGTGCGCCCCGCCGTTGACGACGTTCATCATCGGCACGGGGAGGGAGACGGCGCCCGTCCCGCCGAGGTAGCGGTAGAGCGGCAGCTCGCACGCCTCGGATGCAGCGCGGCAGACGGCCATCGAGACGCCGAGCGTCGCGTTGGCCCCGAGCTTCGACTTGAACTCGGTGCCGTCGAGGTCGCACATGAGGCGGTCGAGGCCCGCCTGGTCGCGGGCGTCGAAGCCGAGGAGCTCGGGGGCGATCGTCTTGTTGACGTTGTCGACGGCCTTGAGGGTCCCCTTGCCGCCGTAGCGCTTCGGGTCCCCGTCGCGCAGCTCGAGGGCCTCGCGGGTACCGGTCGAGGCGCCCGACGGGACGCCGGCGCGGCCGGAAGCCCCGGACTCGAGGAGACACTCGACCTCGATGGTGGGGTTCCCGCGGGAATCCAGGATCTCCCGGGCATGGATCTCTTCGATGGCGTACATGCGGTTCCTTCCTTCCCCGATCGGGGACGGTGACGCTCAGCTTTCAGGAACGTGGCAGCAGGCGTTCGCGGAGGGGAATTCCTCGGCGAGGACGACTCTCCAACCCGATGTTCCGAATCGGATCACTGTAACCAGGCTCCTTCCAGCCCGTAAGATTCTACGGGTGAGAGACCCCCGGTTGGAAACTGCTGTTCGAGCGCTCGCCGCGCTGGCGGCCGTCGCCGCCCTTCCCCTCGTGGCGGCCAGGGACCCGGAGCCGCGCCGGGTCGTGATGTCGAGCCTCGCGCCCGACTACGCCGAGAAGGTCCCCGCGGCCAAGGCCGAGCTTCTCAGGGTGATCAACGAGGAGCGGTCGGCCCACGGCGCTGGGCCCCTTGCATACGACCGCCTCGGGGCGAAGGTGGGGGATGAGTTCTGCGAGGACGCGGCCCGGAACCGGACGTCGGGCCACTGGGACCTCGCCGGGCGTCCGCCGTACCTGCGCTGGGCGCTCGCCGGCGGGATCGACCACCACGCCCAGAACTTCGCGGCCGAGAGCCGCCGCGGCTTCGAGTTCACCGAGCCCCCCGTCGAGCTCCTGAAGAAGATGCACGAGGCCTTCATGGCCGAGGAGCCTCCGGACGACGGCCACCGCAGGACGGTCCTCGACCCGATCTGGACGCACGTCGGCATCGGCTTCGCGATCGTCGGCGGCGAGATGCGGATGACCGAGGAGTACAGCCGGCGCGTTCTCGAGTGGGCCGAGCTGCCCCCGGGGCCGGTTCAGGCGGGGAAGGGGGCGCTCGTCGCGCTGAAGCTCCCGCGCGGCTGGAGCATTGGCGCCGTCGAGGTCGCGTACGAGGGCCTCCCGAAGCCGATGTCCAGGTCCGAGATCGCCGCACGCGGCTCCTACGGCCTGCCGCCGGCGTGGCGGACTCTCCGCCCCTTTCCGCCGGCCGGGACGCGGTGGGCATCGGGTGAACCGGGCGACTTCCGGCCGAACGCGAGCGGCAGGGTCGAGCTCGTCGTTCCCCTCGAACGGGGACCGGGGCACTACTACCTCGTCGTCTTCGCCTCGGAGGGCGAGGCGATCGGCAGGAAGCTCTTCCCCGTCGCGACGCCGATGGTGACGGCCCGGTAGCGCGGTGAGGCACCTGCTCGTCTCCTCCGAGGACGAGGGGCTCGTCGAGCGGCTCCGGGCCTTCCTTCCGGCCGATGCGGTTCTCTTCTCGGCCCGGGGCGTCGACGCCACGCTCGAGACGCTCTCGCGGTCCTCGCGCGTCGACACCGTCGTCACCGACGATCCGCAGGTCGCCGCTGCGATCCGCGACGAGATGCCGGGTACCCTCCCGATCGTCCTCCTCCCGCCCGGCACCCCGACCGAGACCGCCCTCCGTCTCCTCCTGCAGAACGAAGAGTAGAGCGAAGACCCAGGGGTCAGGTTCAGAACGGTGAAGATGTTGGGGTCAGGTCCAGAACCGTGTATTGTTTACAACAATACACGGTTCCGGACCTGACCCCCAGAGATGTGACCCCCAGAGATGATCCCCAAAGAGGACCCCAAGAGAGACCAAGTGGTCCGTTCTGCGTCAGAAGAGGCGCCGGTAGTCCGCGAGGTCCTTCTTCCAGACGAGGACGCCGCAGAAGCGCTCGCCCTCGGGGCAGACGGGCTTCGCGCCGGCGCGGGCGCGCAGCCCGCAGGGGGGGAGGAGCCAGCGGCCGATGCGCGGCTCCACCTCGCGCACCTGCTCGGCCTCGTCGAGGGACGCGCGCCAGATCTCCTCCTGCGCGTTGAAGCAGAGGCGCATGGCGAGCTTGTGCCGGAGACCGGCGAGGTCGGCCGACTCGGTGAAGCGCAGCGCGACGGCGTTCGGGAGAAGGTAGGCCCGGAACTCGTCGGGGACGCCGAGGGCGCGAAGGCGCCGGATCGCCGCCCAGGTCCTCTCCATCGTCTCTTCGTAGAGCGTCCTGGCCTCTCCCGGCTCCTCGAGAAGCATCGGGGTCACGTAGTCGGGGTCGTCGGTGAGATAGGCGTGGAGCGTGGGGCGGGAGGCGGGGGTCGTCCGGTGACGCTGATCCTGGCTGTCGGCCGTGTGGGAGAGCTTCTTGCGGAAGGTGTAGGCCGGGTGATGCAGGGCCCGGGCGAGCTTGCCGTGGTCGGTGAGGTTGAGCGCCTCGCCCAGGAGCGTGTTCCCGGCCGGGTCGATCGCGAGGGCGATCGCTTCGTCGTCGGAGAGGGTTTCGGGCCCGGCGCCGACGACCTCGCGCACCGCTTCGGCGAGCAGCTCCTCGTTCCGCGCCTTCCGGTCGACGAGGCGCGAGATCCGCCCGCCGAGCCCCGCGTCGAATCGCTCGCGGAACGACGCGTCGCCCGGTCGGTCGGGGCGAGGACCGCCGAAGAGGCGTTCGGCGAGAGCGAACTCCGGCGTCGCCTCGAGCGGAACCGGCTCTTCGAGGACGCCGGCGTAGGCCGGGTCGTGCCGGAGGAGCTCTTCCGTCATCGCCTCCACGACCAGCCGCTGCTCGGTCGGGGCGTCGAACGTCGCCGCGAGGCGCCGGTACCGGAAGAGGGTGACGGCCGAAACGGTGTGGTAGAGCGTGGTGAACGTGGCGACCGGGAGGACGTAGCGGGCGACCTCGAGGGCGCGCTTGCGGATCGCCTTCTCCCAGCGCGCCGGCTGGCTCTCCCGCCCGCGGAACGTGCCGTAGAACGCCCGCGAGGCCACGGGGACGAGGAGCTCGCCGAGGCGGCGATAGGCCAGGGTCTGCCTCTCGCAGGCGGCGCGATAGACCTCGAGCGCCTCGCCCGCGAGCGGCGGGACGGCGAAGGTCCCGGGCTTCACCTCGACGTAGCGCTGCGAGGTCTGCTCGGAGTTGTAGAAGGGGTGGGCGTGGAGGAAGGACCAGACGAGCTGGCGGCTGACGTTCTCGACCGTGAACTGGAAGTGCGCGTGCTGGAACGTCGTGTGGTGCCCGGCGAGGTAGACGTCCCGGGCCAGGGCATCGCGCCGCGAGCGGCGGCGCTCTCTCTCGGCCGGGTCGGCGATCGCGTCGCCCCCGACCTCCTCAGGAGTGACGATTCCTTTCGGGCTGTAGCAGGTTCGCGCGGCGGCAACGACGCCGTCGAAGGGGCGCGCGAAGGCATTCACGAGCCTCACGCGGGGAGGGGGGGAGATGAACCCAGGCACGCGGCCGGAGTCTAGCGAGGATCCGCGGAATTGAACCGCCCCCTCGCCGGGCCTATAGTGGCCTGTTGGGGGCTCCGCGATGCTGAAGCTCAACCGCATCGTCGACTACGGCATTCTCGTCCTGACCGAGATCGCGCGCCGCAACGCGTGCGTTTCGACCACCGAGCTCGCCGCCACGTACGGCGTTTCCGCGACGATCGTCGCCAAGGTCCTGAAGAGGCTCGCCCGCGCGGGCCTCGTCACGTCGGAGCGGGGGAGCCGTGGCGGCTACCGCCTGGCCCGGCCGGCCGGAGAGGTGACGCTCCGGTCCATCGTGAACGCCCTCGAGGGGCCGATCTCGCTGACGTTCTGCTCGAGCGGAACGTCGAGCGGCCGCTGCCGGACGCGCCCCTTCTGCGTGGCGACCGACGCGATGCGCCGGCTCAACCACCTGGTGAACGGGGCGTTCGAGGCGGTGTCGCTCGAGGACATCCTCCGGTCGCCGGATTCGCAGCGCCCGGCGGCGGCGGTCGCCGCACCGTGACCCGCCGGCGGCCCGTCTACCTGGACCACCAGGCGACGACGCCGCTCGACCCGCGTGTCCTCGAGGCGATGCTCCCCTGGCTCACGGGGGATTTCGGGAACGCCGCCTCCCGCCAGCATGCCTTCGGCTGGGTCGCCGAGAGCGCCGTCTCGGCCGCACGCGAGGAGATCGCGGCCGTCCTCGGTGCCCAGCCCGCGGAGATCGTCTTCACGTCCGGCGCGACGGAGTCGAACAACCTCGCGATCCTCGGGGCCGCCAGGGCCGCCCGCGGACGGGGAGACCACGTCGTCACCTCCGCCGTCGAGCACCGCTCCGTGCTCGACCCCTGCCGGCAGCTCGCCGCGGAGGGGTTCGAGGTGACGGTCCTCGCACCGGACGAGACGGGGCGGATCGCGGTGGAGGCGGTCGATGCGGCGCTTAAGGAGCGGACGATCCTCGTTACGCTGATGGCCGCCCAGAACGAGATCGGGACGCTCAACCCGCTGGCGGAGATCGGCGCGCTCTGCGCTTCCCGCGGCGTCCTCTTCCACACCGACGCCGCGCAGGCCCTCGGGAAGGTGCCATTCGACGTGAGGTCCGGCGTCGCGCTCGCCTCCCTCAGCGCTCACAAGCTCTACGGTCCGAAGGGAATCGGAGCGCTCTGGGTGAGGGCCCGGCCGCGGGTGGCCGTCGCTCCTCTCGTGTTCGGCGGCGGGCACGAGCGAGGGCTTCGCTCCGGGACCCTGAACGTACCGGGGATTGCCGGCTTTGGTGCAGCCGTTCGGCTCGCGCTTCGGGAGCGCGACGTCGAGGCGGTGCGCCTGGCCGCGTTGCGGGACCGGCTCGACGGGGCGATCCGCGCCGCGCTCGACGGTGTCACCCTCAACGGGCACCGGGTCGAGCGGTTGCCGGGCAACCTGAGCCTCTCGTTTGCCGGTGTCGACGGGGAGAGCCTCATCTCGGCCCTTCGAAGCCTTGCGGTCTCCTCGGGCTCGGCCTGCACGACGGCCTCGGCCGAGCCGAGCCACGTCCTGCGGGCGCTCGGCATCCCGGACGCTCTCGCGAAGGCGACGATCCGGTTCGGTCTCGGTCGGTTCACGACGGTGGCCGAGATCGACTTCGCGGCGTCGGAAATCGTCGCGGCCGTCCGCCGCCTCCGGTCTGAGAAGGCGTCGCTCTCGGCATAGAATCGTCCCGACCGCATGTTCTCGCGACTCCTCCTCGCCTGCATGGCGCTGGTGGCGCTCCACCCGCGGACCGTCGCCGGTCAGTACGACCGGACCGGGCCGACGCCTGCCCTGCGCAGGTCGAGCCCGACCGCCGTTCCGAGGTGGAGCCCTTCTCCCGCGCCGTCCCCGCCGTGGGCACCGTCTCCTGCAGCGACCCCGCCCTGGCGTCCGTCTCCGAGCCCGCCGCCGGCGGGAACCCCGTTGCCGGCGGCGACCTCGACGCCGCGCCCGACCCCGACGCCCATCCCGCCGGGAGACGTGCGGGTGAAGGTCCTCGTGACCGGGGCCGACGGAAAGGCCGCTCCCTCGGCCGACGCCGTCGTCTGGTTTCCCGGCCTGCGGGGCCCGTCCCCGGCGGCGCGTCCCCGCATGGCGTCGCGCGACAAGAGATTCGAGCCGCGCGTCCTGGCGGTCCCGAAGGGGTCGGCCGTCACGTTTCCGAACTACGACAAGATCTTCCACAACGTCTTCAGCCTCTCGGAGACCGCGCCGTTCGACCTCGGCCTCTACCGCAACGGGGCCGCGCGGGAGACCACTTTCGAGAAGCCGGGTCTCGTCAGCGTCTATTGCAACATCCACCCCCAGATGGCGGCCTATGTCGTCGTCGTCGACGGCAACCTCTACGCCCAGACCGGCAAAGACGGCATCGCTCTCGTTTCCGGCGTGCCAGCCGGCCGCCAGACCCTGAAGGTCTGGGAGGAGCGGGGCGGCGAGTGGACCGGGACGGTGGCGGTCCCGGCGGGCGGCACGATCGAGGTCACCGTCCCCTTCGACGCGTCGCGGTGGAAAGAGCAGCCCCACAAGAACAAGCACGGGAAGAACTACCCCCCGCCGGACGACGATGAAAACCGCTACTGAGCGCTCCGCCTCCGAATCGGCCCCCACCGTGGTCGCCCCTCGCGGCGGCGCCTCCGTTCCGTCGAGCTCCGGCCTCGGTGGTGCGCGCCTCGCGGCGAAAGGGCTTCGCCTCAAGACGCAGTACTTCCTTTCGGCCGCGCTCCTCGTCGTCGTCACGCTCGGCCTCGCGGTGGCGATCGCGACGTGGCGCGCGAACCAGATCGCGGAGGAGAGCATCCGGATCGCTCTGCGCAAGATTCCGGGCGACGTCGCGTTCTACCGGACGGGCCTCGAGTCGCAGCTGAAGGCAACGCTCAGGTCGGTCGCCGAGGAGCCGGGGATCAAGGCGATCTTCGACTCTCCCGTCGGGACCGTCTGGGACACCGCAAAGGACAAGGCCCAGATCCTGAACGCCCGGACGTTCTTCTTCTTCGACCGCGGGGGCGTCCTCGTGGCGCGCAGCGACCGGACCCCCGTCGAGGAGGAGCGGCGCTCGTTCCGCGAGGTCGCGTGGGTGGCCGAGCCGCTCGAGTCCTGGACGGAGTCGGCCGCCACGATCCGGGAGGGGAAGACCCTCGCCATCGTCGCCGCGGCGCCCGTCGTCGCGGGCGATCCCCAGAAGGGGGAGGCCCGCCTCGTCGGCGTCGTCGCCGCGTCGATTCCGCTCGATGAGGCGCGCGCGCGGGAGCTTCGGGACCTGACGGGCGGGCAGGTCGCGTTCGTCGCCGACACGGCGAAGAAGGGGGCGCCTCCACAGCTCGAGATCGGGGCGGCGACCGACGACTTCGGGGGCGACATGCTCGTCCCCGCCCTGAAGGCCGATCCGTCCGCCCTGGCGAAGCTCTTCCGGGAGGGGGAGGAGGTGGGGCCGCTCGATCTCGTCGTGAGCGGCGAGCGGCGGGTCGTGAAGGCGATACCGGTTCTCTCCGCGTCCGGCGAGGCCCTCGGCGCGGTCGTCGTCTCGCGCTCGCGCGAGGAGGAGACGGCCGCCTTCCGGAAGATCAGGGAGACGCTCCTCCTCGTCGGCCTCGGCGTCCTCGTCGTCTCGATCCCGGTCAGCTTCCTCCTCGGGGGACGGATCGCCCGGCCGCTGCAGCAGCTGGCCGCGGGAGCCATCGCCGTCCGGGACGGCAACCTCGACGTGAAGCTCCCGTCGGGAGGGAGCGGAGAGGTGGGCCTGCTCGCGCGCGCCTTCGAGGCGCTCGTCGGCGAGCTGCGCGAGAAGCGCCAGCTGGAGGAGCTCCTCGCCGAGCTGCGCCGCAGGCCTGCCGACGCCACCCGCGGCGTCGCCCCGACCTCGGCGACCTCCGCCGCGACCGTGACACCCGAGGGTGTCCGCGCCGCCGCCTCCGGCCCGCGCCTCGGCACCACGTTCGCGGGGAGGTACGACGTCCTCTCGGTCCTCGGCCGAGGGGGGATGGGCGCGGTCTACCAGGTCCTCGACCGGGAGCTGGACGAGGAAGTCGCGCTGAAGGTGCTGACGCCCGAGGCCTTCGCCGAAGGGACCCAGGCCGTCCAGACGCTCAAGCAGGAGATTCGCCTCGCCCGGAAGATCACCCACCAGAACGTCGTGAGGACGCACGACCTCGGCGAGGCCGACGGGCTCCGCTTCCTGACGATGGAGTACGTCCCCGGAACGACGCTGCGCGAGCTCCTCGACCGGCGCGGCACGGTGGCCCTCGCCCCCGGCCTTCAGATCGCCAAGCAGCTCTGCCGCGGGCTCACCGCCATCCACGAGGCGGGAATCATCCATCGCGACATCAAGCCGCAGAACATCATGGTGCTGCCGAACGGCGTCGTGAAGGTGATGGACTTCGGCATCGCGCGGACGGCCGACGGGTCCGACCACGCTTCCCTGGACGGGCAGACGGTGGGGACGCCCCACTACATGAGCCCGGAGCAGGCGCTCGGACGCGACCTGGACGCCCGGAGCGACCTCTACACCGTCGGCGTCGTCCTGTTCGAGCTCTTCACCGGGCAGCGCCCCTTCCTCGGCAAGGAGGCGGCTGAGGTAATGCACAAGCACGTTTCCGCCGAACCGCCGCGGCCGGGCTCGCTGCGTCCCGACCTGCCCGACTACCTGGACAAGCTCATCCTCGCGTGCCTGGCCAAGCGGCCCGACCGCAGGCCCGCGAGCGCCGCCGATCTCTACGCCGCGCTGACGCGGATCGTCGCCTAGGGAGCGGGCCCGGCGGTCGCCGTCAGCGCGCGGGCCGCCGGGCGGCCCGCCTGGAGGAGGCCTCGGCCTTCGGCGCCTTCCGGCGCGGAGCCCGCCTCCCCGCGGCGAGCTGGGCCTCGAGCTGGCCCTCCAGCTCGGCGATGCGCGCCTTCAGGTTCTCGACGTCCTCCGGCTTTGGTGACCCCTCGGACTTGCCCGCGGCTGCCGGCACCCCCTTCTGCCGGAGCGTCTCGAGCGTCCGCTCGAGGAACGGCAGGGCGTGGGCGAGAGGCGTGAAGACCTCCTTCGCCCCGCGCTGCGCCGAGAGCGCGGCGTCGGAGTACCAGGAGAGGAAATCGCGGAAGGCCCGGTCGGAGGTGACGATCAGCTCGCGCAGGAACGGGAGCGGCAGCTCGCCCTTCTTCTGGCGGGCGTCCTCGTGAATGATCTGCGTGAGGATCACCCGCGTGATGTCCTCGCCCGACTTCGCGTCGACGACCTGCACCTCGGCCCCCTCGCGGACCATCTGGGCGATCTCGGGGAGGTTGACGTAGCGGCTCGACGACGTGTCGTAGAGACGGCGGTTCTCGTACTTCCGGACCACGATCGGCTGGCTCATCACGTTCCCTCCGGGGTGGTGGCCCTGGATTGTAGGACCGGAGGGCCGAAGGTCGTTGCAGAGCCGTGGCGGGGGACTCGCGTGACCATGGAGGCCGGCCTCCGTAAACTGAGCATTCGTTCCGTGCGTCCAAGGAAAGGACCGCGGCGTGCCGCCGCAGGGAGTCCATGGAGGTCCTCGTGACTCGAGCCCGTCTCGCCGTCGCCCTTCTCGTGTTCGTCTTCGTCCTCCCGACGTCGTCCGCTTCCGCGGGAACGCTGAGCGGCACCGTCGTGATCGACGGCAGGCCGGCCGCCGCCGCGATCGTCTCGGCGATGCCGTTCGAGGAGCCGCCGGAGAGGGCGCGCCGCCAGGCGCGGTCCGGGGCCGAGCCGAAGGCGCTCGCTTCCACGACGGCGGACCCGGCCGGGAGGTTTGCACTCACGGTTCCCGCCTTGCCCGGAAAGGAGGTCCTCTTCCGGGTCCGCATCGCCGCGAAGGGGGCCGTCGCCGCGGAGCTCCAGGGAATCTACGACGCGTCCGAGTCGGAGGACCTCGGCGAGCTGCCGCTCCGGAAGGCCGAGCCTCTCGCGGGGCGGGTCAACGGGCCGGGTGGCAAGCCGGTCGCCGGAGCGCGGGTCACGCTGACGGCGCGGGGTCGCTTCGACGCTTCGTTCGGGCTCGGGCCGATCCCCGATGAGGCGACCACGGGTTCGGACGGGACGTTCCGCTTCGAGAGCGCGGCGTCCGACCTCAACGAGCTCCTCGTCGTGGCTGAAGGCCTCGCGCCGGCGCACCTGACCGGGGCGAGAGGGGGCGCGCAGGGCCGGGCCATCGCCCTGGTGGCGGGAACGTCCCTGTCGGGGAGCGTGAAGAAGCGCGACGGCAAGCCTGCGGCGGGCGCCTTCGTTCGGTACGAGGCGGACGGCCTGGAGACCAGATGGGTCGAGACCGGCGCCGACGGGGCCTTTCGCCTCGCCGACCTTCCGGCCCGCCGGGGGAGCATCGTCGCCGATGCGGGGGAGGACGGATTCGCGGAGGCCGTCTCGATCACGCCCGGTCCGGGACGCACCTCGGTCGCTCTCGTCCTGGCGCCGCCGACCGTTCTCGAGGGGCGGACGCTCGACGTCGCCACGCTGAAGGTCGTCCCACGGGTGAAGCTCACGGTCTCCTCGGGCTGGGGGCGGTCCTTGACGCGCTCCGGGGCGGACGGACGCTACCGGCTGAAGGGGCTGCGACCAGGAGACGCGACCGTTCGCGCGGACGAGCCCCGGCACGTCGTCTGGACCCGCTCCCGGGTGACGCTCGAGAAGGGGGTGGCGAAGACGCTCGACGTTCCCCTCACCCGCGGCGCATCCCTTTCGGGGCGCGTGGTCGACGAGGACGGCCGCCCGGTGCCGGATGCGAAGGTCGGAATCACGTCAGGTGATGAAAGCCCCTTCCGCTTCGTGCAGCGGGCCTGGGCGGGTGACCCGGGAGCGAGAATCCGCTCCCGCGCCGACGGCACGTTCTCGGCTTCGCGCCTCCCTCCCGGCGAGAACCAGCGGCTCAACGTGCAGCACCCGGACTACGAGAGGGGAAAGCTCGGCGGGATCGCGCTCGTGGCCGGCGGGACGCGCACGGGGGTGGTCGTCACGCTCCGGCGCGGCCTCGTTCTGTCGGGGACGGTCAAGGACCCCGAGGGGAATCCCATCCCCGGAGCCGAGCTGACCCTCTCGCAGTCGCGCGTCGTCCGCTCCGCTCGGGGCGGAGCGATGATGCAGGTGAGCCTCGGCGGCGCCCCGGACTCACCCGCGGCGAAGAGCGGCGCCGACGGTCGGTTCGAGCTGAAGGGGATTCCGGCCGGCGACTGGGCCTTCACCGCGAAGGCCCCGGGCCGGGCAACGGAGGTCGTCGACCCGCTGAAGCTCGTGCGAGACGCGCGCCCCGACCCGATCGATGTCGTGCTCTCCCCAGGAGCGGCAATCGCGGGCTTCGTCCTGCGAAAGACGGGCGGGGGCGCCGAGGGTTACATCATCCTTCCGAGGGCCTCGGGCAAACCTCCGACGGGAGGCTTCGGGACGGGCATGATGCCCACCGGGCCCGACGGGGCGTTCTTCCTCGACGGCCTGAAGGCGGGGGAATCCTACGACCTTCAGCTCTTCGGGGTGGCTTCGATGGGTGGTCCCGGACCGGTGAAGAAGGGCATCGCCGCGCCCGCCGCGAACGTTGAGTGGATCGTCGAGGGAGCCGGCCGGATCGAGGGGTTCGCGGTCGACGGCAGGACTGGCCAGCCACTGACGTCGTTCGAGGTCTCCTGCCAGGCGGACCGTCCCGGTTTCGGGGGCGGCAGCGTGATCCGGATGGGGCGGCGCGCCGGTGGGCGCGGTTTCGGGGGCGCTGGCGAGGCGGTCCCCGTCGAGGCCCCCGACGGCCGGTTCGCGCTCGAGGACGTCCCTGCCGGGAAGTGGCAGGTCGTCGTCACGGCGAAGGGGTACCAGGTGGGCCGGGCCGGAGGCGTCGTCGTCGAGGAGGCGACGACGACGGACGGCGTCGAGATCCGAGTAGCGCCCGGAAGCACCCTGAAGGGGCGGGTCACCGACGCGAGGTCGGGACGAGGTGTCCCCGAGGCGACCGTCGGGGTGACCGGAGAAGCCGGCGGGCAGGCGATTGCGGGCTCCGGCGACGGCGGCGGTCTCGTGACCGATGTCGACGGCCGCTTCGAAGCAGAGGGCCTCGCGCCCGGCAGGATCAGGGTCTCCGTCGACCATCCCGACTACACGGATTGGAGAGAGAGCGTCGAGCTCAAGGAAGGGGGGAGCAGCGTCGAGGTCGCCCTTTCTCGCGGCAGCTCCCTCGGAGGCGTCGTTCTCTCGGAGACGCGGCAGCCGATGCCGGGGGCCGAGGTAGCGCTCCAGGGGGCGAACGCGCCGGGGCGCGGTTTCGGAGGCGGGGAGTCGGCTACGACGGACGCCTCGGGGCGATTCCGCTTCGACCACCTCGTGCCAGGGCGCTTCACGCTCCTCGCGAGCGTTCCCGGCCAGACGACGGAGTCCGTCGAGGCGGTTGTCGTCGCGGGCGAGTCGAAGGACGACGTCTCGCTCGTCCTGGCGGGCGGCACGACGATTCGGGGAGTCGTCTCGGGCCTTCCCGAATCGCAGCGTACGGGGGTGAGCGTCAGCGCGATCGGTCCCCGCGAATACTGGGCTTCCGTGCGGACGGGCGCCGACGGACGGTTCGAGCTGGCCGACGCGCCGCCCGGGACGATTTCGCTCCGGGCGACGGCCGGAGACTTCATCTCCGATGCGACCCGCTCCGCGGCCGGAAGCGTCACGATCGTCGAGGGGCAGAGAGAGGCCGAGGCCGAGATCGTCTTCGAGGGGACCGGCGCACTCTCGGGACGCGTCACCCGGGGCGGGCAGCCGGTGGCGGAGGCGAGGGTCTTCGTGGGCGGCGGCCGTGGCGCCTCGTCGGGCTCGGGGCGGACCGACGAGAGCGGCTCCTACCGGATCGAGGGGATCGCGCCCGGCGACTACACCGTCAACGTCCAGGCCGCGCAAGGAATGGGAGGCCGGGCCGTCTCGAAGGAGCTTCGGATCGACGGGGAGTCCTCCCTCGACGTCGACCTGCCGATGGCACGGCTCTTTGGCGTCGTGGTCGATGGCTCGACGAAGCAGCCCCTCTCCGACGCCCGGATCACTGCGAACCTCGAAGGCACGCCATCGGCCCGCCCGGGCTTCGCGACCTCCGACTCGAACGGCCGCTTCTTCGTCGACGACCTGGAGCCGGGCCCCTACAAGCTCACGCTGCGGCGCTCCGGCTACCAGGAGGCCGACGACAGCGCGTCGGCGACGGAAGATGGTGGCGACGCGGGGACGATCGAGATGACCCGGGGAGTAGGGCTCGAGGTGCGCGTCCGGGACGGGATCTACCAGATTCCCCTCCGCTCCGCGTACGTCCAGGTGAAGGACGGAGCGGGCGCCACCGTCACATCCACGGGACTCGCGCTCGATGGCGACGGCAAGGGCGAGATCTCCTCGCTGCGACCCGGCCGGTACACCCTCGTCCTCGGCTCGGAGGGCTACGCGACGCAGATTTTCGTGGGGGTCGTCGTTCCCGGCGCACCTCTCCCGGTCGTCCTGACGCCGGGCGGAAGCGTCGAGATCCGGCCCGGCGAGGCTTCACGGGCAAAGGGCTACGCGAGGCTGCTCAACGTCCTCGGCCAGCCGCACCCGTACCCGTGGGGTTTCGAGGGGCGCGTCGCGCTTCCGAAGGCCGGTTCCGAGCTCCTCGAGAACCTCGCCCCCGGCAGCTACACCCTCGCCGTCGAGGGCCTCGCGCCAAAGGGCTTCACGGTCACGGAAGGGGGAAGGACGCTCGTCGAGCTACCGTAGCGGACGGCGGGCGAACGGGGGCCGGGGAAGGCGGTAGGACGCCGGGGAGTTGCCTTGCGGTGCAGAGCTCCTGCTAGCATTCGCCCGCCTGTCGGAAGGAGGTCTCCCATGCGCGCTCGAGCCCGCCGCACGTCGCTGTCCATCGTTCTCGCGCTTTTCGCGACCACGTCGTTCCCGGCGCCTGCGCAGGAGGGGGGCGGGCTTTCGACGGGAGACGGTCGATTCCGGCTGAAGGGCGAGGTCAAGCTCCACTTCCGCGACTCGAAGAACTACTACGTGAAAGTCGGTCAGATGGGGGGCGTCGACGTCTTCGAGGCCACCGTCGACCCGGGCGGCTCGTTCGAGGTCTCGACGGTCAACCTGATCGGCGAAGGAGAGCTGACCAAAGGGCTGAACGCCAAGCTCGAGATTCACTTCATCGACCTCTACAACCGCAATCCGACCTCGACGGCCGACGAGGTGAGGGTCCGCGAGGCGTGGCTCCGTTTCGGCAAGCGGGTCGACGGGCTGAAGGCCTTCGACGGCACGAGCCTCTACGTCCAGGCGGGGAAGGCGCCCCGCTTCGCCAAGCAGCTGACGCGGCGCCTCGAGAGCTACGGTCTCTGGGGAACGGCCGTGAACCGTTTCGAGGAGATCGGTGTCGAGGCGGGCGGGAGCCTCGGCAAGATCCTCTACTGGCGCGCGGCGGGAGCCAACGGGAACCCGGTCTTCATGCGCGACCCGAACTCCCTCGCGGGGGACAACGGCACGCCGGAGCGCGTCGATCTCGCGCGCCTCGACCAGGCGCCGTACGGCTCGGGCTTCCCGATCCTCTACGACGCGCAGGCGAACGACACGCGCCTCGACGGCGGCTTCCAGGCCGGCGGCGGCCTCGGCTTCCGCGTCGTGTCGGAAGACGGACGGCGCGGGCTCGACGTTCTCGGCTGGATGTACCACCGCCAGCTCGCCGACCGGCTCGCGATCGAGGGGTCGGTCTACGGCGGCGACCTCGACCTCCTCGACGACGTGCCTCCCGGGACTGCCGGCTGGATCGACGGCCGCGACAAGACCGAGGCGGGGGTGAACGTCGAGGCGCGCTGGGAGCGCTTCTCCCTCTTCGGCCAGTACGTCTACCAGGACCTCGCGGGCCTCGTCCGCCGCGGCTACGAGGTGGAGGCGGCCTGGCGCATTCCGCTGAACGGCCTCTTCGCCGTTGGCGACCAGCCCTGGTTCAACTGGATCCAGCCCGCCGTCCGCGTCTCGCGGATCGACAACTCCTTCTCCACGCCCGCCGGCTTCCTCGCTCCGTCCTTCGCGTGGGACTGGTCGAAGTTCGACGTCGGCTTCCGCGCCGGCATCGTGCGGAACGTCGACCTGACCGTCGAGTACGCCCGCCACGACATGCGGACGAAGGCGACCGTCGTCCACCCCGACGAGTTCCTCGTCACCCTGCGCGCGGGCTTCTGACCGCGAGGTCTATTCGGGGACGACCTGGAGCGACCCCTCCTCGACCCAGTGGACGAGGAGGCGGCGGACGCGGAAGGCGTCGGTGGCGAACACGCCTTCGCACTCGGAGGCGGTCGCCCCCTGGGAGACCCTAGCCCAGACCGCGGACAGGAGCTTCGGGTCGTCCTCCTGGGGAAGACGGGTCGGCTTCGACCCCGTGGGGCGCAGGCGCGCCCCGTCGGGGATGAGCGCTGCGGAGCGCTGCAGCTCGTCGTAGCGGCGCATCCCCTCGAGGAGAAGGCCCATGACGGGCTGTGGCGTGGGGAGGTTGGCGTCCTCGGGCCGCAGCGAGGCGGCGCGGGCGAAGGCGAAGGACGCCGCCGCGGGCCTTTCGAGAAGCTGGTGGAAAGCGTCGACGCCCCGGAGCGTCCCGGACGCGGCGCCCCTCACGTGCCCCCCTTCGAAAGCGACCCCGCCGATCTCCGCCCCCCGTCCGTCCTTGAGCGTGAGCATCCCCGTCGCCTGCGTCTGCTCAAGGGTCTGGAGAAGGGTGGGGAGGCCGAAGACCTCGAGGTCTCCCGCGAGGCTGGCGGGTCCGGGAGACTCGGCGGCCTTGCGCGGCTGCTCGAAGAAGGCGAGAGCCTTCTTCGCCTCGCGGCCGAATTCCCGGTCGGCGTACTTGCGGGAAATCTCGTCGAAGAGACGCTGGACCGGCGGCGCCGGGGTCCCCGAGAGGGCCTTCACGAGGTGCCGCGCCTCGGCGTCGGCGCTGCCGCTGGAGGACAGGACGAAGCCGAGGACCTTGACCGGCAGCGCGCTGCGGAGCGCCTTGAGGAGGCGATCGACGAGATCCTCCTGCGAGGACAGGTCGTGTCCGCCGAGGTGTCCGAGCCGGACGACGGAGCCGGAAGGCGCTCCCGCACCCTTCAGGCCGTGGTCGACGATGGCCCGGAGGGTCGCGGGGGTCCCCTGCCGAGCGAGCGCGCTGCAGGTCTTGTCGAGGAGCTGGAGCAGGTCGGGCGGTACGACCGCACCCGCCTTCGCCGCCGTCGACTCGAGCTGCGAGAGGCGGGCCACGAGAATCTGCTCGGCCCTTTCGTGCCGCGTCTGCGCGAGGTTCGCGAGCGCCTCCTTGACGAGGGGCACGGGCTGCGAGGGCTCCGAGAGGCGGAAGAGAAAGTCGATCTCGCCTTCGGACGGCGCCTCCGCGGTCCTCGGGACCTTCCGAAGCACGTAGAGGAGATTCCGCAGGAAGTACCAGTCGGTCTCGTCCGCCGGAACCGAAGCGGCCGCGGTGAGCTTTTCCAGCGCGGCGTCGCGCGCGGGAGGTCCGTGCACCTCGAGGAGCGACAGGAGGAGCCTGCGCCCGTCCCGCTTCCTTTCCTCGCGAAGCGACTCGAGGAGCCCGGCGGGGCGCAGCGCGGGGAAGAAATCGAGGATGGTCTTCAGGCCGAAGTGGTTCTCGGGCTTCTCGGCGTAGGCGCGCATCCGGGAGGCGTCGAGGGTCTCGTGCGAACGCGCGCGCATCGCCTGGGCGACCGGTTTCTCGACCCTCTCCCTCCGGATCACCTGCTCGGCGAGGCTGAAGAGGGTGACCGCCCTGCCGAGGTTCCCCTCGTTGAACTGCTCGACCCCCGCCTGGACCATCTCGCGGAAGCGCTTCGCCCCCTCCTCGGCGCCGGGCGCGAGGGTGACGAGACGCCTCATCGCGCCGACGACGCTTCCGCGTGCGCCCGGGCCGATCGTCTCGTCCGCGTCGGGGTTCACCGGTACGCCCCACCCCGGGAGGCTCTCCGAGAGTTTTCGGAACAGGGCGTCTCCCGTCGGGACGTCGACGCCGATGCGGGAGAGCCGGGCGAGGTTCTCCTCGAGCTCGCGGCTGGAGCGGGACGCGGTGGCGGCGGTTGCGAGCAGCTGGGCGGTCAGCGCGTCGGACGGCTTCCTCCCGCCCTCCTTCGGGAGCGACTTCTCGAGCCGTTCGACGAGGAGGCCGAATCGCGCGAGGCCGCGGGTCACGTCGTCGGTGGTCGCCTGCGACGCCGCCGAAGACGCGAGGGAAGGAGCCGGGGAGGAGGCGGCTCCGGCGGCGGTCGGGGGCGCGTCCGCGGGGCGCCCGCGCGAGGCCAGCGGCTGCTCGGTGCCGACCTGGCGGTAGATCGTCTCCACCGGAGAGGTGAGGACGGTGGCGGCGCTGCCGAGACGGGAGACGTTGTCGCGCAGGAGGCCGCGGTCCTCCTCGGGACAGAAGGTTTCCAGGAGCGGAAGGATGCCTCCGAGAAGCCGGAGGGCCTTGTCGGTCGGAACGAGCTTGAGCTCGGCGAGGAGGTGGATCTTCTTCAGCGCGTGGAAGAGGTAATCGGACACGGGCAGGCTCGCGGTGCGGCCCTGGTACTGGGCGGCCGTCCAGCCCCGGATCTGCTCGGCGACGAGGACGGGAGGGTGCGAGGCGAGCAGCTCCACCGAGCTGGCGACCATCATCGGCGGCAGCGTGTCGGACAGGTACTGCGAAAGCTCCAGAAGAGCTTCCTGAACCTCCGGGCTGACGGGGGTGGGCTCCAAGTTCGGTTCCGCCTCCTGCGAGGGGGCGATTGTACCGGCCGCCTCCCGCGGACCCGGCCTATGCCCGGCCGGCGAACTCGTGGGTCTCGGTGTGGACCTTGACCCGGTCTCCCTCCTTGATGAACAGAGGCACGCGGACCTCCAGTCCCGTCTCCAGGGTGGCCGGCTTCGTCGCGCCGCCGCTGGACGTGTCCCCGCGGAAGCCCGGTTCGGTGTAGGTCACCGTCAGCTCCACGTGGGTCGGGAGCTCGAGGTCGATCGGGTGGCCGTTGAACTTGAGGAGCCCGACGACCGTGTTCTCGACGAGCACGAGCCTGTTCTCTCCCACCATGTCGGGCTGGAGCGTGAGGGTCTCGAAGGACTCCTGGTCCATGAAGTGGAAGCCGTCGCCGTCGGAGTAGAGGTAGGTCGCGTCGACCTTGCCGAGGTCCGGTTCCTTGAACTTCTCTCCCGCCTTGAACGTCTTGTCGAAGACGGCCCGGGTGATGAGGTTGCGCATCTTGACGCGCACGAGGGTCTGGCCGCCGCGCGCCGTGGGCGTGGAGATGGAGACGTCGAGGCAGGCGTAGGGCTCGCCCTCGTGCTCGAAGAAACTCTTGCGCTTGATCTCGATGGCTTCGATGAGAGCGGCCATGGGGTCCTCTTCGTGACGGCGTCGGCGCACCCCCGGAATCCGGGGCCCGCCGCGGGGCGTCATTCTAGGCGTATCCCCGGCCCGGAGCGGTGCCAGGCGTGAACTCGTGTATTGCCGTGGCAATACACGAGTTCACGCCTGGCACGGAATCGGGGGTAAGTCGTGTATTACCGGTCCGTGGACGGCTCCCCGATAATCCCGATCGTGCAGGGCCGGAGGGACCCCCTCCTCGACAAGGTCGCCGCCGCGCCCTCCGTGGCGAACCTTCTGACGCGCCTCGAGGCCCGGGTCCTCGAGGATGCCGCGGGAGGGGTGTCGCTCGTCGGCGCCCCGCCGGGACTCCTGCCCTACCTTTTCGGGGCCGCGTCGGCCGCGCTCGGGCTGAGGTGGGCCGTCGTCTGCGCGCACGAGAGGGATGCTGCCGCGCTCCACCGCGACGCGGCGTCGGTCCTCGGCCCGGAGCGCGTCGCCTACTTTCCGGCGCCGTCGCTGACGCCCTACCAGGGAATCCCGCCGTCCCTGAAGGTGCGGCGAGAGGAGTACGGGGCGCTCGCCCGTCTCGCCGAGGGAAACGTCGACTTCCTCGTCGTCCCGGCCCGGGCGCTCCTGCGGATCCTCCCGGGGCCCGACGACGTGAGGCGCCGGAGCCTCGTCGTGGCGCCGGGAGAGCGCATCGAGGTGGGGCGCCTCGTCGCCGCGCTCGTCGCGGAGGGGTACGTCCGGGCCGACCTCGTCACCGAGTGCGGCGACCTGGCCGTCCGCGGCGGTCTCGTCGACGTCTTCCCCCCGAACCTCGCCGAACCGGTCCGGATCGAGCTCGGATTCGAGGCAGTGGAGTCGGTCCGCACGTTCGACCCCGACACGCAGCGATCGACGGGAACGCTTCCGCGCGTCCTCCTGCCTCCGATGACGGCGACGCCCGATACGCCGAAGAGCCGCGAGCGCTCGCTGGCGGTCCTGGCCGCCTGCCGGACGGAGGACGACGAGCCGCCGGTCCCGCGGGATCCCGACGCTCCCCGGAAGAACGACGGCCTCGAGGAGCTCCTCCCGCTCCTCCACGGCGGCGAGACCCCCGCCTCGATCCTCGATCACGCCCGCTCCTTCGCCCTCGCGGTCGACGACCCCGAGGGCGTGGCCGAGGAGCTCGCCCGCGCCGCGGACCTCCTCCGCCTCGATTACGAGAAGGTGAGGAAGCAGGGCAAGTCCCTCCCGGACCCCATTCGCCTCGCGGGGGACGCCGACCGGATGGCGGAGCTCGTGCGGGGTCGCGCCCTCGTCGCCTTCGCGGCGGCGGTGCCGGCGGGAGAGACGCTCCTCGTGGGGGCGGAGACGGTCCTCTCCTTCGAGGATCGGCTCCCGGACGTCCCGCGCGAGATCGAACGGGCGCGGCGCGACGGCCTCTCCGTCGTCCTGGCGGCGCCCACGAAGGGGGAGCGCGAGCACCTCGCGCGGATCCTCGCCGAGTACGAGATCGCCTTCGCAGGCGCGGAGGGAGACGCGACGGCGCCCCTGGCGCCGGGCGCCTGCCGACTTCTCGACGGCGGCCCGGCGTCGGGCTTCCTCTTCCGTCCGGGCGGCCTCCTCGTCCTCACGGCCACCGACGTCCTCGGCGAGCCCCGTGCCGCCGCCCCTCGGCGAAAGGCCGCCTCCGAGGCGTTCCTGTCCGACCTGCGCGACCTGAAGCCGGGCGACTTCGTCGTCCACGGCGAGTACGGCATCGGCCTCTTCCGCGGCCTCGTGACGATTCAGGACGTCGGCGTCGCCCGCGAGATGGTCGACCTGCGCTACGCGGGCGACTCCCGGCTCCTCGTCCCGGTCGAGAGGCTCGATCTCCTCCAGAAGTACCAGAGCGGGGGCGACGGCCCGGCCCCGCCCCTCGACAAGCTCGGCGGCACCGGCTGGGCGAAGCGGAAGGCGTCGGTCCGAAAGGCCGTCAAGGACATCGCCGAGCAGCTCCTGAAGCTCTATGCGCGCCGCGCGACGACGCCGGGGCACACCTTCTCCAAGGACTCGCCGTGGCAGAAGGAGTTCGAGGAGGCGTTCGAGTTCACGGAGACGCCCGACCAGCTCGGCGCGATCCGCGACATCAAGCGCGACATGGAGTCGGAAAAGACGATGGACCGGCTCCTCTGCGGCGACGTCGGCTACGGCAAGACCGAGGTCGCGATGCGGGCCGTCTTCAAGTGCGTCCTCGACGGCAAGCAGGCGGCCATCCTCGCCCCGACGACGATCCTCGCCGACCAGCACCACAGGACGCTCAGGCGCCGCTTCGCCGCGTTTCCGGTGACGATCGACCTCCTCTCCCGCTTCCGGAACGCCGACGAGCAGAAGGAGGTCGTTCGCCGGCTCGCAGAGGGGACGCTCGACGTCGTCGTGGGCACGCACCGGATCCTCTCGAAGGACGTCTCCTTCAAGGACCTCGGCCTCGTCGTCATCGACGAGGAGCAGCGCTTCGGCGTGGCGCAGAAGGAGAAGCTGAAGGAGCTGCGCGCGTCGGTCGAGGTCCTCTCGATGTCGGCGACGCCGATACCCCGTTCCCTGAACCTCGCCCTCGGCGGAATCCGCGACCTCTCCGTCATCGAGACGCCCCCGAAGGACCGCCTCGCCATCGCGACGCACGTCGTGTCGCAGGGGGACGAGGTCGTGCGGGAGGCGATCCGCGCCGAGCTCGACCGTGGCGGGCAGGTCTACCTCGTCCACAACCGGATCGAGGGGCTCGGCGTCTGGCGCGAGCGGCTCGCCGAGCTCGTCCCGGAGTGCCGCGTCGTCGTCGGGCACGGCCAGATGTCGGAAGGGGAGCTGGAGCGGACGATGCGCGCGTTCACGACGCGCGCGGCCGACCTCCTTCTCGCGACGACGATCGTCGAGAACGGCCTCGACATCCCGACCGCGAACACGATGATCATCGACCGCGCCGACCTCTACGGCCTCTCGCAGCTCTACCAGCTGCGAGGCCGGGTCGGCCGGAGCGACAAGCCCGCCTCCTGCTGGCTCCTCGTACCGCCCGGCATGGCCCTCACCGACGACGCGCGCCGGCGCCTGCGCGCCATCCAGGAGTTCTCCGACCTCGGCGCCGGCTTCCGGATCGCCGCCAAGGACCTGGAGATCCGCGGCGCGGGGAATGTCCTGGGCGGGGAGCAGTCGGGACACATCGACGCCGTCGGCTTCGAGACCTACGTCACGCTCCTCGAGGAGGCGATCGGCGAGCTGAGGGGCGAGCCGGTGGTCGAGAAGCGCGAGGTGACACTCCAGCTCGGCCTGCCGCTCGGCCTGCCGGCGAAGTGGATCGGCGAGGAAAGCCTCCGGATCGCTCTCTACAAGCGTCTCGCGACGGCCGACGGCATCGACGCACTCGACCACCTCGGGAAGGAAGCCATGGACCGCTACGGGACGCCCCCCCCCGAGTTCGCTCGCCTTCTCGGCCTCTCGAGGCTGCGCCTCCTCGCCCTCGACCTCGGCGTCCGCACCATCCAGCGGCGCGGCGCCGAGCTGGCCGTCACGCTCGAGCCGGGGCATCGCCTCGACCCCGACCGCTTCCTTTCGGCGCTCAAGGGACGGCAGCTCACGGCGACCGGGCCGGACGCGTTCCGCGTTCCCGAGCTCTTCCGGGGCCTTTCGCCCGACTCGGAGGAGGTCTGCGGCGTGGCGGGCCGCTTCCTGAAGTCCCTCGCGCGCCCGGGCGCCCTCACGGCGCCAGGGCTCCTCACCGCGTTCGCCGGAGGATCACCGTGAACCGTCTCGTCCCGTTCCTCCTCTCCGTTCTGCTCGTCGCACCGGCCTGTTCCCGCAAGGGTCCGGACGCGGCCCGGAGCGCGTCGGTCATCGCCCTCATCGGTGACGAGCCGGTGGAGGAGGAGGATTTCGGGACCTACGTCCGAGCGGCGGCAGGCGCCCCCCTCGTGGAGGTCTCTCCCCAGGTCGCGTCGAGCCTCCTCGACCAGTACCTCGAGGAGCGCCTCCTCCAGAAGGCCGTCGACTCCGCCGAGCCGCAGCCGAAGGGCGAGACGGCCTCCGAGCGACGCCGCGAGGTCCTCGCGAGGACCGCCCGCCTGGAGGCGATTGCCGACGCCGACCTGAGGGTCGAGTACGCGAGGCAGCCCGAGCGCTGGAGTCACCCACCGCTCGTGAAGCTGTCGCAGATGATCCTCCCGACGCGAGCGGCGGCCGAGGCGGCCCGTCGGAAGGTCCTTTCGGGCGCGGAATGGGAAACGGTCTCGAAGGAGGTGAGCCGGGCTCCGAATGCCGCCACGGGCGGCGGCCTCGGATGGCTAGAGCGCACCGACCTGCCGGGCGAGTTCGAGAAGGCGGTGTGGGGCCTGCCGGCGGGCGGCGTCAGCCCGGTCCTGCCCGCGGGACACGGGGTCCACGTCTTTCGGGTGGACGAGCGGGCCGACGGCCGGGTCGTCCCGTTCGAGGAGGCGCGTCCGGCCCTCCTGCTGGCCGTGGCCGAGAGGAGGAGCTCGGAAGCGGTCGCGTCGCTGCTGGCGGCTTCGAGGCTTCGATGGCGCGTGGCGGTCATCGAGGAGCACCTCCCGTTCCCCTACGTCGGGGGGGCGGCCCGGTTTTCGCTAGACTCCGCCCCGTGACGACGCTCCGACGCCTCATCGGCACCGCCATCCTCGCCCCCCTCGCGTTCTCGGCCCTTCCGGCGGCTGCCGAAGTCATCGACCGGATCCTCGTCCACGTCAACGCCCGCATCGTCACGCAGAGCCAGCTCGACGAGAGGACCGAGGTGGCCCTCCGGGAGGCTCCTCCCGGCCTCGACGTCGCCCGGCGGGACGACGTCCGCAAGGCGGTCCTCAGGGAGCTGCTGAACGAAGCCCTCCTCGAGGACCGGGCGCGCGAGCTGGACATCGTCGCGACCGACGTCGAGGTCGAGGAGCAGATCAAGCGCCTCAAGGAGCAGAACAAGGTCGCCTCCGAGGAGGAGTTCGTCAAGGCGCTCGAGGCCTCGAACCTCACGCCCGACAAGCTCCGCGACCAGCTGAAGCGTTCCACGACCATCCAGCGCGTCGTCGGCCGCGAGGTCAACAGCAAGGTCGACCTCTCCGACGACGCCCTTCGCCTCGCCTACGAGAGGGAGAAGGAGACCTGGGCGGTGCCCGAGAAGGTGCGGGTCGCCGAGGTTCTGATCAACGCCGGGCCCGGAGCCGAGGAGAAGGCCCGGGAGGCCGTCACCCTCGCGAAGGGAGGGACGAAGTTCGAGGACGTCGTCCTGCGGTTCTCGGACGGTCCGACCCGGTCGCGGGGGGGCGACATGGGGACGGTCGGAAAGGGCGAGCTCGCGGCGGCCCTCGACGACGCCGCCTTCTCGCTGCCGTCCGGAGGCATCTCCGATCCGATCCAGACCCGGTCGGGCTGGCACGTCCTGAAGGTCGTCGAGAAGATGCCCGCGACCTACAGGCCTTACTCCGAGGTCAAGGCGGAGATCCTCAAGAAGGAGCAGGAGACCCAGTTCCAGAAGAAGCTCGCCGAGTACCTCGAGAAGCTCGAGCGCGACGCCGTCATCAGGGTCTCGGGAGAGGCCGTTGCGTACTACAAGCCGCCCGTGCCCGCTCCTCCTCCGCCGGACACCCAGGGGCCGAGGCCGACGGGCATGCCCGTCCAGCTGGAGGGCCGGGTCAGGGAGGAACGCAGGTTCGAGATCACCCCCACCGTCGGCTACCGGATCGGCGGCACGGCTTCGACCGCCACGAGCGCCTTCATCGAGAGCCTGGAGATTCCGGCGGCCCTGAGCTTCGGACTGACGGTGGAGTACGCGATCCGCCCCAATCTCACCGCCGAGCTCATCTGGAGCCACCAGGACACCGAGCTGAAGGCGAGCTTCCTGCAGACGCCTCCGGCCGGGTACACGGGGCGCATCACGCATCTGAACGTCGACACGATCCAGATCGGCGGCCTCTGGATGTTCGGCACCTACGGCGCCAAGGTTCGCCCCTACGCCGACTTTCTCCTCGGCGTGAGCATCCTGACGCCGGCCCCGCAGTTCTCCACCCTGACGCGGTTCTCCGGCAGCATCGGGGGCGGGGCGAAGGTCTACCTCTCCGACGCCATGGGCCTTCGCCTGGGGTTCCGCTTCATGCCCGTCTACCTCAACTCCTCGAGCAGCGGGTACGGTTACTGCGACCCCTGGTACGGCTGCTACACCTACTACGATTCGAACTACCTCTACCAGTGGGACCTTCACACCGGCCTGACGCTCCGCTTCTGAGCTGACCGGGTGTGAGCGGCGGCGGGTGACGCGCCCGCTCCCGCCCCCGGCGTTCAGCGCGCGCCCTTGCCGCTGAGGACCGTCGGGATCGTACGGAGGAGGATCTTGAAGTCGAGCGTGAGCGACCAGTTGTCGATGTAGGCGAGGTCCAGCTCCATCCACTGGTCGAAGCTCGGCAGGTCGCTGCGGCCGGAGACCTGCCACAGGCCCGTCAGGCCCGGCTTCATCGAGAGACGGCGCCGCTGCCACTTCTCGTATCGGGCGACCTCCTCGGGGAGCGGCGGGCGCGGGCCGACGAGCGACATCTCGCCCTTGAGGACGTTCCAGAGCTGCGGGAGCTCGTCGAGGGAGAAGCGGCGGAGGAAGCGGCCGAAGGCCGTGACGCGCGGGTCGTGCGCCGCCTTGAAGACCGGCCCCTCGTGCTCGTTGAGGTGCGCCACCTCCGGGAGCAGCCCCTCGGCGCCGTCGACCATCGTCCGGAGCTTGTAGAACGTGAACGGCCGCCCGTTGAGGCCGCAGCGCACCTGCCTGAAGAGGACCGGGCCGTGCGAGGAGACGCGGATCAGCAGCGCCAGGATCGCGGCGAACGGGAGGCCGACGAGGCCGAGCGTCGCGGCGATGCCGACGTCCAGGACCCGCTTGGCGAGGAGGCCGCCGGTCTCCGTGGGGGTCGTCGAGAACGTCAGCAGGGGCGTCCCGTCGAACTCCTCCAGCTCGACCTTCGCGAAGACGTGCGGGAAGAAGTCGAGGATCAGCCGTGTCTTGACCCCCATCTCCTCGCACATCAGGAAGACGTCCTCGAGCGTCTCGATGTCGCCCCGGTCGACGGCGAGGATCACCTCGTCGACGGGCAGCGACGTGAGGATCGTCGGGAAGTCCTCGAGCGACCCGAGGACGGGGAGGCCTCCGGCCGTCGTCCCCGCTTCCGAGGATGCGGGGCGCTCCCTCACGAGGCCGAGGAGACGCAGTCCCCACCACGGGTGGTCGTGGATGAGCCGGGCCATGGAGCGGGCGCGAGGCGTGTCGCCGACGAGGACGACCGTCCTGAAGTTGTAGCCCTGGGCCCGGACCTTTCGGGCCACCATCCGGACGGCGATCCGCTCGACGACGAGGAACAGGGTGTTGAAGAACGCGAAGAGCGGCAGGAAGGGCCGCGAGATGAAGTCGAGGCGGAGGCCGTAGACGAGGATCGTCAGGAGGACCGTCCCGCCGAGGACGATCTTGGCGATGAGCAGCGTCTCGTCCTTGAGCCCCGACGTCCTGCGGCTCCGGTAGGCGCCCGAGAGAAAGAGGAGGCCGGTCCAGATGACGACGATCGGCCCGACGAGGACGAGGTAGACCGTGAACGGATAGAGCGCCGTCAGGCGCTCCGGGAAGAAGCGGGGAAGGACCTCGCTCCGGACGAGGTACGCGGCGGCGAGGGCGCCGAGCGTCGAGGCGAGATCGGCGGCATAGAGCGAGGCGGCGACGGCCCGGGCCTGCTGTTTCAGCATTCCTTCCCCGATGGTAGCCCGCCCGGCCCGGGCCCGCTCGATGGAAGCGCTCCAAGGAGCGCCTCGTAGGCGGACGTCACGTCGTCCCAGAGATAGTGCTCCCGGGCTCTCCGCCGCGCCGAGGCCCCGAGGGTCTCGCGCCGGGCGGCGTCGGGCAGGAGCGTGCCGAGGAGGCGGGTGAGCGTCGACGGGTCGTGGGCGTTCCACCAGAGGGCCGCGTCGCCGGCCACCTCACGGTTCTCGGTCGTGTCGTGGCATAGGACCGGGCGGCCGAAGCCCATCGCCTCGATGAGGGCGGGGTGCGTCCCGCCTACCTCGGTCGCGTGGACGTAGGCCGAAGCGTGTGCGAGAAGCGCCCGGTACCCCTCGCCGTAGATCGCCCCCGGGAGGAGGACGCGGGTGTCCTTCGCGGCCTCCTCCCTGAGGCGGGCGATGAACTGCTCGGCGTACGGGGCAGAGCCGACGAGGACGAGGCGCTGGTCGCCGGAAACGTCGCGGAAGGCCCGGACGACGGCGTCGGGGTTGTTCTCGGGCTCGAAGCGCGAGACGTAGAGGACGTACCCCTCGCTCTCGAGGCCGAGCCGGCCGAGGATCGACAGATCCTCCGGCGCCCGGATGTCGGAGCCGTAGGGGACGTAGGCCGAGGCCTGGCCGTATCGCTCGAGGTAGTAGCGGCGGATCTCCCTCGCGTCGGTGACGACGACGTCGGGCAGGACGCACGAGAGGCGCTCGGAAAGGGCGTAGACGGCCTTGCCTGCCCGGTTCCACTTTCTCCGGTTCCTTTCGAGCCCGTCGACGTTCAGCAGGATGCGCGTTCCGGCGCCCAGGAGGCGCGGCAGGCGGCAGGCGAGGGCGTTGGCCCCGTTGCAGAAGAGGACGGCGTCGTACCCCTCGGCCGCCGCGTGCAGGCCCGAAGTGACGCCGTGCACGACCGTCTCGAGGTACTTGTGCCTCACCGTCGGCGCGAAGACGACGCGCACGCCGTGAAAGGACGCGAGCTCCTCCCGCACGCAGCCGCGCCGGGCGTAGACCGTGACGTCGTGGCCTCGGTGGACGAGCCTCACCGAGAGCTCCTCGGCGAGCGTTTCGAACCCGCCGTAAGCCGCGGGGACGCCGCGCGTCCCGAGGATGGCGACCCTCACGCGTCCAGGTCCGGAATCCGTCCGCCGCCCGGGTCGGGGCCGAACCAGCGCAGGAGCGCGCGGTCGGAGACCGTGCGCCGCCCGAGGATCTCGCGACGCTTCGCCAGGAGACGCGTCCGGTTGCGCGCGAGCCAGCGAAGCGCTTCGAGGGAGGGCCGCTCGACGGTGAGGCACCCCCCGACGACGACGACGTCCCGCGCGAACGTGAGAGGAAAGGTCGCGCGGAGGTGGTCGGAGCCGGCGTTGTTGACCCGGAGGAGGAAGCGGTTCTTGACCGAGTGGAGGTTCGCGAGGACGGACATCGCACGGCGGCGCTCGGGGAGGTTCCGCCGGCGGTGCCAGGCCACCGCGGCCGGCTGGCAGCGGGCGGACCAGCCGCGCCCGCGCAGGCGCCAGGCGAGGTCGACGTCCTCGCGGTAGACGAAGAAGTCGTCGTCGAACCAGCCGGTCGAGATTTTCACGTCCTCGAGCGCGGCGACCCTGTAGAGCGCGACGCATCCCGAGACGCCGAAGACCTCGGCGGGACGGTCCCACCGGCCCGTGTCGGGGTCGCCCGCGCCGACGTCGAAGTGCCTTCCGCTCCGCGTCATCCGGATGCCGGCGGTGTCGACGACGCTCGTCGGTACGAGATCCGGCCCGTCGGCCCGGAGGACCTTCCCGGTCATGGCGCCCACCCACTCGCGACCGGGGCGCTCGGCGTCGGACAGGAGCGACTCGAGGTAGTCCGGGGCGAGCACGACGTCGGCGTTCAGGACGAGGACCCACTCGGCCCCCCGTTCGACGGCCTTGCCGATCCCGACGTTGTGGCCTCCGGTGAAGCCGAGGTTCTCGGTCGAGGCGACGATCTCCATCGGCACCGGGGCGAGCTTCTTCGCCGCGGCCAGGGACGCGCGCGTGCCGTCCTCGGAGCGGTTGTCGACGGCGACGAGCTCGAAGTCCCGGAACGTCTGGGCGAACAGGGTGGGCAGGAGGCGCTCGGTGTCGCGGGACTCGTCGTGCGTGACGAGGGAGACGAGGACGCGCGCCACTCAGGCTCTCTCCGGCAGGAGCGCGCTCCGGAAGCCGAAGCCGGCGAGGCCCTTCAGGACGCGGAGGTAGGCCCGGGCGGCCTCGGGGCGCGCGTGGTCTCCCCGGAAGACGGGGAGGAGCGCGAGGCGGAGGATCGCCCCGGCGGCGAGGACGATCCGGGCTGCGGCGCGCGACGGCAACCCCGCGTGCCGCCGGAGGTACCGGAGGAGGTTGCGCGTGTAGAGGGGGAGGTAGTCGTCGTAAGGAAGCGCGCGCATCGTGGTGCCGCCGACGTGGCTCGCGCGAGCCGCGGGGACGAAGCGGATACGGTACCCCGATTCGAGGATCTTCGCGCAGAGGTCGACGTCCTCGAACCAGGCAGGGGCGAAGGCGGGGTCGAAGCCGCCGACCTGGGCGAAGACCGAGGCCCGGACGAGGAGGGCGGCGGCCGCCGGCTGCTCCACGTCGAACGGTGTGCGCCGGTCCCGGTCGAGGTAGCGCTCCCGGAGGAACCACCGGTTCCCCGGGAAGAGGCGATTCACGAGGAGAGCCTCCCGTGCGAGCGCACCGAGGGACGGGAGGCGGCGGAGCTGAAACGCTTCCTGGCCGTCCCCCTCGAGCGCCGGCGCGGTCGCCGCGACGCCAGGGTCGGCGTCCAGCTCGGCGAGGAGGGCCGCGAGAGCGGCCGGACCATCGAGGAGGGCGGCGTCGGGATTCAGGAAGAGGAGCGCCTCCGCGGGCGGAAGGCCGTCGACCTCGCCGGCGCCGAGGTTGCAAGCGGGGCCGAATCCCCTGTTCCTGGCGAGCCGCACGACGACGGCCCCGGCCCGTTCGGCCTCGGATGCCGAGGCGTCCGTCGAGGCGTTGTCGACGACGACGACCCGGGCGGGAATGGGAACCGACGCGGCAGCCCGGCCGACGAGCCCTTCCGAGTTCCAGGAAACGACGACGGCCCGCACGAGGGCCCGATCGGCGATCACTCGGGAAGCCCCGTCAGGAGCGGCAGGGCCCGCCGTGCGGCCCGGTCCTCCGCGAGATTCGCGAAGACTCCCAGGGCGGCCCCGGCCACTGCCCCCAGCGCCCTCGCCAGGCCGAGCTCGAGAACGGCGTCCCTGAGGGCCGGGAGCGGCAGCGGGTGGGTCAGGAGCACGCGGAGGCGCGCCGGCGCGGAGAGGTTTCGTCGGATCGTCCGGACGCGGTTCTGGAGCAGGAGCCTCCACATCACGCCGGGAGTCCGGCGCCCGGTGGCCGACCCCGTGTGCCTCGCCCGCGCTGCGGGGATGCAGGCGAATCGCCCCCCGGCCCGCCGGAGGCGAAGGGCCAGGTCGGCATCCTCGTACCAGGCGAAGTACGAGCCGGCGAAGCCGGCGGCGTGCTCGAACGCCTTGCGGCGGAACACGGGCGCCGTGCCCGAGACGCCCGACACCGGGAACGGCGGCGCTTCCGGGGACGGGGGCGAGGTGCCGTGCCCGAGCTGGATCGCCTCGCGACGCCTGTTCCAGCCGATACCGAGGCCGTCGACGAGCCGCCCCGCGGCGTCCAGGACGACGCCCTGGACGGCGGAAAGGCCCGGGTCGGCCTCGAGCGCCGCGACGCAGGCGGCCAGATAGTCGGGCGCCAGGACGGCGTCGTTGTTGACGAACGCGACGTAGGGAAGAGCCTTCATGCGGGCGTCGACGGCCCCGGCGTTCGAGGCGGGGGAGAAGCCCCGGTTCGTCCCGAGGGGCAGGACGACGACGCCGGAGCGGTCCGCGAGCCGCCGGAGCTCGGCAGGCTCGGAGCCGTTGTCGACGACGACGATCCTCGCGGCGCCCTGCCCCTCGAGGGCGTCGAGGCAGGAATCGAGGAGCGCCCCCCCGTTCCAGTTCACGACGACGACCCCGACGGGGAGGCTCTCCATCCAGCGGATTATCGGGGCCGCCGTAGAATTCGCCTCCCATGCTGGCACGAGACTTTCTCCGCACGCACTTCGCCGAGATGCCCCACCTCCTCCGCAGCCGGACGTTCGACGCCGGGTCCCTTGCGCGCTGGGGAGAGCTGGACGCCGAGCGCCGCCACGTTCTGACCGCCGTCGAGGCGATGAAAGCGGAACGCAACACGCTCTCGGCCGAGGTCGGACGGAAGAAAAAAGCGAAGGAAGACGCCACGGCCGAGATGGAGCGGGCGAAGGAGCTCGGCGTCTCCGTCGCAGCTCAGGAGAAGAGGGTCGAGGAGATCGAGAGCGAGTTCTTCGCCATCGAGCAGGCCCTCCCGAACGTCCCGCACGAGAGCGTTCCCGAGGGGGAGGACGAGACCGGCAACGCCGTCCTGAAGACGTGGGGCGAGCCGGGAGCTTTCGCGTTCACGCCGAGACCCCACTGGGAGATCGGACCAGACCTCGGCATCCTCGACTTCGAGCGGGCGGCCAAGGTCACCGGCGCGCGCTTCACCGTCCTCTCGGGAGAGGCGTCGCTCCTCTCTCGCGCGCTGATCGCCTTCATGCTCGACCTCCATACCCGCGAGCACGGCTACCGCGAGGTCCTGCCGCCGTTCATCGTGAACGCCGCGTCGCTCTTCGGGACCGGCCAGCTCCCGAAGTTCGAGGCGGACCTCTTCCGCCTGCAGGGGACCGACTGGTACCTCGCCCCGACGGCCGAGGTCCCCGTCACGAACCTCCACCGAGACGAGGTCCTTCGGGACGAGCAGCTCCCGATCTCCTACTGCGCCTATACCCCCTGCTTCCGCGCCGAGGCCGGCGCGGCGGGGAAGGACACACGGGGTCTCATCCGCCAGCACCAGTTCGACAAGGTCGAGCTCGTGAAGTTCACGCGCGCCGAGGACTCGTCCGAAGCGCACGAGAAGCTGACCCGGGATGCCGAGACCGTCCTGGAGAGGCTCGAGCTGCCGTACCGTCGCGTCGTCCTGTGCCGCGGCGACATGGGGTTCGCCTCGGCGAAGACCTACGACCTGGAGGTCTGGCTGCCGGGGCAGAACGCCTACAGGGAGATCTCCTCCTGCTCGAACTTCGAGGCGTTCCAGGCCCGCCGGGCCGCGATCCGCGTGAAGAGGGCGGGAACGGACGGGAAGACGCGCAACGAGTACGTCCACACGCTCAACGGGTCGGGCCTGGCCGTCGGGCGGACCCTCGTCGCGATCCTCGAGAACTTCCAGCGGGAGGACGGGTCGGTCGGGATGCCGGCGGCCCTCCGGCCGTACTGCGGGGGGATCTCCGAGATCCGACGGCCCGGCTGAGGTAATATTCGCGCCCCGCGGGAAGCGGACAGGTGGGAGAGTGGCTTAATCCAACGGTTTGCTAAACCGTCGTAGGCCTTAAAAGCCTACCGGGGGTTCGAATCCCCCCCTGTCCGCCAGTTCCTCCGCCGGAGGAGTGGCCGAGTGGTTTAAGGCGGCGGTCTTGAAAACCGTTGAGCTGCAAGGCTCCGGGGGTTCGAATCCCTCCTCCTCCGCCACCTCCCCCGTGTCAAGATTCGATCGCAGCAGTGACCGGTTTTCGCCCCCGCGTCCTCGTCGTAGACGACGACCCACTCTCGAGGAGGATCCTCGAGCAGGCCCTCGGCTCGGCGGGGTACGACGTCGATTCGGCGGCCGACGGGCAGGAGGCTCTCACGAAGGTGCGGAACCACCGGCCCGACGTCGTCGTGACGGACTGGCAGATGCCCCGCATGGACGGCCTGACCCTGTGCCGGATCCTGAAGGGCAGCGACGAGACGCGATTCACGCACATCCTCATGCTGTCGGCCCGGGGGGAAACTGAAGCGAAGGTCACGGGCCTCGAGACCGGTGCGGACGACTACCTCGTCAAGCCGGTGGACCCGGTCGAGCTGAACGCCCGGGTGAGGGTGGGGCTGAGGCTCCAGAAGGCCCTCGGCGAGCTGGCGGCCAAGAACGAGATTCTGGAGAAGCTCGCGCTGACCGACGCCCTGACGGGCCTGGCGAACCGGCGGGCGTTCCTGGACGCCCTCGAGGCGGAGGTGGCCCGCGTCGCCCGCCACGAGCGCCCGGCGAGCCTTCTCTTCCTGGACCTCGACGAGTTCAAGCGCGTGAACGACGCCCACGGCCACGCCGTCGGGGACGAGGTCCTGGCGGGCTTCTCGCGGGTCCTGAACCGGGGCTGCCGGAGGGGAGATCTCGCTGCCCGGATCGGAGGGGAGGAGTTCGCAGTACTCCTGCCGATGACCAGCCGGGTCGCGGCAGCCCTCGTCGCGGAGCGGATCCGCCGGGCGACTGAGGCCTTTCCCCTCGGCCAGAGCGTCGACGTGGCCCTGACGGTCTCCATCGGGGTCGCCTCCACCGAGGACTCCCCGAAGCCTCTCGAGGCGGCCGTGCTCCTCGGACGCGCGGACGAAGCCCTCTACCGGGCCAAGGCGGGCGGGCGCAACAGGGTCGCGGCCGGCTGAGGCCTCCCGGGCGCCGTAACACTCTCGAATCGGGAGCTTTCCGTCCCGGGCGGCCCCCCCGGCCGGGAAACTCGGGCGGGCCTTCCTGCGTAATCACCCTTTGGCGCCCTCTGGCGCCCCCGTCGAAAGGAATGCGAGAGAGATGAGCTCCCGGCTGAAATGGATCCTCGGGGCGGTCGCAGTTGTCGTCGTAGCCCTCGTCATCGTCGCTTCCGTTGCCGGCAAGGACCGGAACCTCACCCGCGTCACCACGGCGAAGGTGGGAAAGTCGGACCTGGTCTCGACAGTCAGCTGCAACGGTCGCGTCCAGGCCAAGACGAAAGTCGAGATCTCCTCCCAGGTCATGGGGCAGATCGTCAACCTCGCCGTCGAGGAGGGCGACCTCGTGAAGAAGGGGGATTTCCTCCTCCAGATCGACAAGGCCCAGTACGACGCCTCCACGAAGGCGCAGCAGGCCAACCTCGAGGCCCTCTTCGCCCAGCGCGAGGCGGACCGGGCGACGGTGGAGCAGGCCCGGCGGGACTACGACCGCGAGCGGAAGAACTTCGAGGCGAAGATCACCTCCGAGCAGGTGATGCAGAAGGCGAAGCTGTCGCTCGACGCGGCCGTCGCCTCGCTCAACGCGGTGGAGCGGCGGATCGAGCAGGCCCGCGCCCAGCTCCTCGGCAGCAGGGACTCGCTCGGCAAGACGACCCTCGTCGCACCGATGAACGGCATCGTCACGGCGCGCCCCGTCGAACAGGGCGAGAACGCCGTCGTCGGGACTTTCAACAACCCCGGCACGGTCCTCCTGACGATCTCCGACATGTCGATCGTCGAGGCGGAGATGGAGGTCGACGAGACCGACATCCCGAACGTGAAGCTCGGGCAGAAGGCGAAGCTGACGCTCGACGCCTGGCCGGACAAGAAGTACGAGGGGGTCGTGACCGAGATCGGCGGCAGCCCGATCACGAAGTCGGCGCTCGGGACCGACGCCACGGCCGTCAATTTCAAGGTCAAGGTCCAGCTGAAGGACCCGCCCGCCGCGATCCGCCCCGGCTTCTCCGTCTCGGGCGAGATCGAGACCGACAGGCGCGCCGGCGCCCTCGCGATCCCGATTCCTGCGCTCGTCGTCGCCGAGGAGTCCTCGCTCAAGCGTCCCGAGAAGGGGAAGAAGCCGGCCCCGACGCCGACACCGTCCGCCGGGGACAAGGAGAAGAAGAAGGACGTCGAGGGGGTCTTCGTCGTCGGCAAGGACGGCAAGGTCGACTTCCGGAAGGTGAAGACCGGAATCACGGCCGAGCTCCAGATCGAGGTCGTCGAGGGGCTGAAGGACGGCGACGAGATCGTCTCCGGCCCGTTCCGCGCGCTGCGTGCGCTCCGGATCGGCGACCGGGTGAAGATCGACAACAGCTCCGTCCCGAGGGACGAGAAGAGCTCGTAGGCCTTCGATGCTGAACGGGGAGCTCTTCCGCGTCGCCTGGCGGGCCATCAGCGCCCACAAGCTGCGGTCGTTCCTGACGCTCCTCGGCGTCATCATCGGGGTGATGACCGTCGTCGCGGTGGTGTCGGTCATCCAGGGGCTCAACAACTACGTCGCCACGAAGCTCTTCTCGCTCTCTCCCGACGTCTACACGATCGAACGCTTCGGGATCATCACGACCCGGGACGGGTTCCTCGAGGCGCTCAAGCGGAAGCGGATACAGAAGAGCGACTTCGAGATGTTCCAGCGCCTCTCGAAGACCGCGGTCATGGTCGGGGCCCGCTCGGGGACGAGCCGCTCCGTGCGGTCGGGCAGCAAGCGCCTCTCCGACGTCCAGATCTCGGGAGTGACGGCGAACGTCGCCGAGCTCTCCAACCTCGACGTCGACCTCGGGCGCTTTTTCACCGAGCCCGAGAACGAGCGCCGCGCCTTCGTGGCCGTCATCGGCACCGAGGTGCGCGACGAGCTCTTCCCGCGCCTCGACCCCGTCGGCCGGACGATCTCGATCGACGGGATCCCGTTCCGCGTCATCGGCCTCCTCGTCAAGCAGGGCTCCGCCTTCGGACAGAGCCAGGACAACGTCGTGTACGTGCCGCGCGAGGCGCTCGCCAAGGCCTGGGGCGCCCGGCGCGGGCTGTCGATCTACGTCAAGGCCCGGGGGGGCGTCGAGGGGATACCGGCCTCCATGGACGAGGCCCGCGTCATCTTCCGCGCCCTCAGGAAGACCGCACCGTCGGCTCCCGATCCGGTCTCCTTCGTCACCGCCGAGGCGATCCAGGTCGTCTGGCGGTCCATCTCGGCCGGCGCTTTCGCCCTCCTCGTCTTCATCAGCGGCATATCGCTCGTCGTCGGGGCGATCGTCATCGCGAACATCATGCTCGTCTCCGTCGTCGAGAGGACGAAGGAGATCGGGATCCGCCTCGCCATCGGGGCGAAGAAGAAGGACATCCGCCGGCAGTTCCTCCTCGAGGCGGGCCTCCTCTCTCTGGGCGGGGGCGCCGTCGGAGTCCTCTTCGGGTGGATCATCTCGTCCCTCATCAATGCGTTCTCCCCCCTTCCGACGCTCGTCACCCCCGGCCTGATCCTCACGGGCCTCACGCTCGCCACGCTCACCGGCCTCCTCGCCGGCGTCTTCCCGGCGGTCAAGGCGTCGCGCCTCCCGCCGATCGAGGCCCTCCGCTATGAGTGAGCGCTTCCTCGACGGCCTCCGCCGGACTCTCGGCGAGAACCTCCGCTTCGCTTCGATCGCTCTTCGCGCGCACAAGCTGCGCGCCTTCCTGACGATCGTCGGGATCGTCATCGGCGTCTGGACGGTCATCGCGATGGTCGCTCTCGTCACCGGGTTCAACCGGTCGACGATGGAGGCTTTCTCGTCGTTCGGCACGACCCTCGTCCAGTTCCAGAAGTTCGAGCCCCGTTTCTTCGGAGGCGGACACCGGCCTCCCGAGGAGGAGCGGAACCGGAAGGACCTCACGATCGAGGACGCCGAGGCGATCGCCCGCCTCGCCCCGTCGATCGCCGCCGTCTCGCCCGAGCGCTACCTCTGGGGCGGCTCGAAGGTGAAGGGGAACGGCAAGGAAGCGAACTCGCCCACCATCACCGGCGGGACACAGAACTACCTCGTCTGCAACAACTGGACGATGCGGGACGGCCGGAACATCACCGACGTCGACGTCCAGCACCTCACCGACGTCGCCGTCGTCGGGTGGGACGTCGTCGAGGCGCTCTTCGAGGGGAAGGACCCGCTCGGCAAGCCGATCACGATCAACGGGCGGCGGGTCCTGATCGTCGGCGTCCTCGAGAAGAAGGGCGCGCAGATGGGTGGCAGCCCCGACAACATCATCCTCATCCCGATCACGACCTTCGACGTCTTCTTCCCGCAGATCAAGAACTCGCGTGGCGACACGCTCCACATCGCCACGATCCCGAAGTCGCCCGAGCTGATCCCGGCGGCGATCGAGGAGGGGACGAACATCCTCCGGGCCCGGCGGAAGGTGCCGTTCAACAAGCCGAACGACTTCGCCATATTCACCGCGGAAAAGATGATCACCCAGATGACCGCCGTGACGAACGCGATCTCCGGCGTCATGGTCTTCATCGCCGCCATCGCGCTTCTCGTCGGGGGCGTCGGCGTCATGAACATCATGCTCGTCTCCGTCACCGAGAGGACCAAGGAGATCGGTCTCCGTAAGTCGGTCGGGGCGCTGAGGCAGGACATCACCCTCCAGTTCCTGACCGAGGCGATGACCCTCACCGGCCTCGGCGGGGCGATCGGTGTCGGCCTCGGCCTCCTGACGGCGCTCGTCGTCGGCGCCGTCTCGCCGCTGCAGACCGCCACGCCTCTCTGGAGCGTCCTCCTCGGCCTCGGCGTCAGCCTCTCCATCGGCCTCTTCTTCGGCCTCTATCCCGCCCTCAAGGCCGCCCGCCTCGACCCCATCGAAGCCCTCCGCTTCGAGTAGGGAGCTCAGAGCAGGGCGATGGAGAGCGCCAGGGCGACGGCCAGGAGCGCGGACGACACCGCCAGGAAGACCCTCCAGAACGGGGTTCGGTGGGCGCGGCCGCGGAGGTAGAGGTCGGCGCCGATCAGGTTCGCGAGGGATGAGATCGGGGTGCCGCAGCCTCCGGCGTTGACGCCGTAGAGGAGCGCGGTGAAGAGGAGCCCTCCTCCCGCCCGCGCCGCTTCGGGGGCGAGGAGGATCGCCGCCGGGACGTTCGAGACGGCCTGCGAGAGAAGCGCGCCCGCGAGGACGAAGCCGGCGGGCGTCGCGCCGAGAAGCGCGACGGGATCGAGGGTCTCGAAGAGCGCCGAGCGGCGCAGCCCCTCGACGCCGACGAAGAGGGCGGAGAAGACGCCGAGCAGCGTGAAGTCGGTCTTCAGGAGACCGCGTCCGAGGAGGGCGGCGGCGGGAATCGCGGCGACGAGCGGCGCGAGCCGCGGGATCGCCTGAGAGATGGCGAGGAGCTGGAGCGAGAGGAGGAAGAGGCCGGCGGTCGCCAGGCGCGGCTCGACGGGGCGCTCCGTCTTCGGCGGCGCGGGCAGCGGACGCCGTGGGACGAGGATCGGGACGACGGCGAGCGTCGCGACGGCCATGCCCGCGACCCACGGGAGCTGCGCCGAGAAGAACCCCGCCGTCGTGAAGCCGCCGCGCGAGAAGAGGAGGAGGTTCTGGGGATTGCCCGTCGGCGTGAGGCAGCCGAGGAGGTTCGCGGCCTGGATCTCGAGGACGACGACCCGCAGCGGGTCGAACTCGGGCGCGACCTTCTCGAAGGCGAGCGTGAACGGGACGACGAGCAGGAGCGCGACGTCGTTCGTCACCATCGCCGAGACGGCGCCGGTCGTGAGGATCGCGGCGGCGGCGAGCGTCCGCTCGGACCGGACGCGCGACAGGACCTTCCCGACGACGGCCTCGACGAGGCCCGAGCGCTTCAGGCACTCGACCGCCAGGATCAGGACGAGGAAGAGCGAGAGGAGGTGGAGATCGAGGAGTGCCCGGATCTCGGAAGGGGAGACGAGCCGGAACAGGAGCGCGAAGAACGCCAGCGCGAGCGAGACCCAGAGCACGCCCACATGATATCCACGGACGCCCGAAAGGGGTCTGGTCTACGCTCTGGTACGAAACTCGATCTAGGCGGCTGACCGGATCTGGATGTTAAGGCCGAGGTCTTTGAGGCGGCGGATGAGTCGTTTGGCGGTTCGGTCGCGGTCGTGCTGGTCGAAGTGCCGGCCACCGAGGTCGTGGAAAGCCACCTGACGAGAGAGCATGTGGAAGGCCGAGGTGAGGATCGAGGCTGCCACGGCGACGATGGCCTTCTTGGCTCCGCGCCGAGC
>Ga0209573_1001081_pt1 | contig 45645 bp, 30 predicted proteins | sample TNRBio252014_DNA_FD_185870 | JGI IMG/M metagenome (GOLD analysis project Ga0209573, IMG submission 185870) | Wastewater treatment Type I Accumulibacter community from EBPR Bioreactor in Madison, WI, USA - TNR Reactor_6/25/2014_ DNA (SPAdes)... | ecosystem: Engineered > Bioreactor > EBPR >...
CTTCGTTCACAACGCCGGGGACGACGAGAATGGAGTCCGCGCCATAAGCTTTGGCATCGCGCAGGGTTTGCAGCACGCCTTGCAGGCCTTCCTCGCGGACTTTTTCGTCGTTGTGCGTGAGTGTTTGCTTCCAATGCGTGTGGCAGCACACGCTGGCGGCTTGCAGACCCGACTGGCCGAGAGCGTCGAGTACTTCCTGCTGATTCAAGCCTCCGGCAGGTTCCACGCCCTCGTAGCCGGCTGCTTTGGCGGCTTGGTACTTTTCAATCAGCGTGCCCTTGATGCCCAGCGTGCCGCCCATGATGGCCTTGCGCAGCTTGCGGGCGGGTTTGGCGGCTTCCTGAGCGGTGATGCCGCCTGTGGCAGCGAGAAGAGCGGTGGAAGTGACGGATTGGAGGAAGTGGCGGCGTGAGGACATGGTGTGAATACGGAAGTGCGAGCCGTGAGCTGTCACGGGCGAGGTCAAGGAATCGTCAAGAGGTCAAGATTGGACTCAGCCGTTCTTGGCGAGCAGCGCCTTGGCGGCTTTTTCGATCTTCGGCAGCAGATTGGCCGGGAGTTCGGTCAGCAGCGGCAGCACGGGACCGGTTTGGGCGACGCCGGAAAGCTGGACGGCGTGATGCAGCACCAAGATCGGGCTGTGCGCGTTGCGGAGGTCTTCGAGTGCCACGAATTCCTCGCGGATGGCCTCGGCGGCGGCCCAGTCTTTTTTCAGAATGGCTTTCAGCAAGGCCGTGGAGCGGGAGGGGGCGATGCACACGCAGCCGGCGGTGAAACCGGTGACGCCGAAGTCGCGCAGATGGATGATGGATGGCTGCTCGCCGATGCCGCTGACGATGAGCTTGGTGTCCACCAGCTTGATGAGTTTCTTGAGATACGGGTCTTTCTTCGGATCTGGCTCGACGATGGCGTACTTGATCCAGGAGATCAGACCGTCATTGACGAGCTCGGCGGCGAGCTCCGGCGTGATGTAGGAGCCGTCTTTGATGTAGAGCACGGCCTTGATGCCAGACTTCTCCACGAAGTGGCGGATGGCGGTGGCGACACCTGCGGGCTTCGACGGGAACAGCGTGGGCAGCAGCATCGCGGTGGGGAAAGCGAACTCGCTGAGAATCTTTGCCTGATCCATCGCGGTGCCATACATCGGACCGACGGAGGGCACGATCCACATGTCCTCGGGAGAGATGTCCACGAGCATCTTCAGCAGCGAGTGGTACTCGCTGACGGCGATGTTGTAGAGATTGGCATTGCCCCCGTAAAGCAGCGTGCGGATGCCGCCTTTGTACATGTGCTTGATGAGGCGGCTGTTCTGCGATTTTGCCAGGGACAGATCCTTGTTTCGGCACAGCGGCGGCACGGCGATGACGGAGGATTGCAGGTCTTCGAAAGTAACGGGGGTGGTTTTCATGGATGGGGCACAGGAGCGCGGAGCGCGGCGGCTGCAAAGAAAAACAGGTTCAGTTTGAGGGCTTGGATCACAGGCTTTCGATGTAGCTGATCAAATCGGCCATGTCCTCGACGGTCATGCCGGTTTCGAGGCCTTCCGGCATCAAACTCTGGCCGCTGGAGCTGCTGCCTTTGATCTCGGCGCGTTGCAGCGTCTTTTCGATGCCGCCCATCATCCGAATCGTCATGCTGGAGGCCGTGTCGTTCGTGATGATGCCTGCCAGGGTCTGCCCGTCCTTCGTGTTCACTGTGTAGGCGATGAATTGCGATGCCACTTCCTTGTGCGGCTCCAAAATCGCCGTCAGCAAAGCCTCGCGGCCCTTCGTTTTCACCGTGATCAAATCCGGTCCCACTGCCAGTCCCAGTGCTCCGGCCTTATGACAGGCCACACAGCGGGTCATGTATTGAACCTGGCCCTTTTGCGCGTCGCCCTTGGCCGCGATAGCTGGCTTGAACTTCGCCGTCACTTCTTCGCGTGACGGAGGAATGACTGATGCCAGCATCACTTTGGCAGCCGCTGCCACTTTGGGGGACTTGTGTTTGATCAAGTCCTGCACCTGCGATGCCGAAAATTCCTCCGCCTTCACCACCTTTGCCTCCAGCAAGGCCACCGCCCGGTCCTCGCGACTCAAAAGAGCCTCCAAAGCCGCTGATTTGGCTTTCGGACCGTAATGCGCCCAGTTTCCTATCAAAGCCGTCGTAACAGAGGCTGAGCTGTTTTGCGCCAGAAGGCGAATAGAGGCTGTTTGCACCGCGTCCGGCTGTTTTTCGCCCAAACAAGCGATGAGGGCGTCGAGAGACTCTTTTGATGAACTCACGCCAAGGAGTTCGATGGCCTCGAGGCGGGCTGATGAGTTTGCTTGGGCGTTTGCAGCCGTCTCAGCAGCCTTGGCGAGGATGGCTGCCAGCTTGCCGTCTGTGTCGGCTTTGGTTAAATTCGAGCCTCGACGGCGTAAACCATCACCGAGAGCCTTCACCCAGCTCGCTTTGACGGGTTCGGTGGTCACGACGGCAATCAAAGCGGCTTCACCCTTCGCTTCGGCGGCGGCGAGCATGATGAGCGATTCGGCAAATGAAGGCTCCAGCTTGCCCAGATCACTGCGAAGCTGCTCAAACAGGCCGCTTCCCGCATCCCCCAGCACGGCAGCACTCATCCACTTCCCGCTCGCGCCATCACGAGCCATCTTGGCAAGCCAGGCATCACGCGAAGCGCTCTTCGGTGCAGCCAGCGCTGTTTGGAAGCGCACACGCGGCGATGCATCCGTCGCCAGAGATGTCAGCGTTGGCTCATCAAGCTTGGAGACGCGACGAAGGGCTGCCTCACGAACTTGCGCATCAGCGTCCTTTGCAGCCTCGACCACATGAGCGGCCTGCAATGCTCCAAAGGATTCCAGAGCATTCATGGCATGCAGCTTCGCGAGGGCATTGTCACCACTGAGCACCTTTGCCAGCATCGGCGCCGCCGCTTTGTCCTGACGCTCAAATAGCAAGCGCTGCGCCGTGTCACGATGCCAGCCGTTCGGATGACTCAGAAGCTTCACGAGTTCTTCCGTGCTCGCATCGGCGATATTGCCCCTTCGCTCTTCGCCCTTCGCTCTTTGCCATCCTTCCGGCACGATGCGATAGATGCGGCCACGATCATTGCCGTTGTTCAGGTCGATGTGCTTCTTGATCTCGTCGGGGATGCTCCAGGGATGCTCGATCACTTCGCGATACATGTCGCAAATGTGCAGGCAGCCGTCGGGAGCGTTGGCAAAGTTCACGACGCGCACCCAGGTGTCCTTTGACGCGGCGAATTCGAAGCCGTGCTCGTCGGCGGGACGTTCGCCGATCAAACTGATGCCGTCGGCGCTGGGTTTGATGATCTTGCGATGCACAAGCTGACCGCCCGCGTCGCCGGTGAAGCTGTTGTTCACGAACTCGGGGCCGTAGGCGTCTCCGCGATAGATCGTGGTGCCGGTGGCTCCGGTGAAGTAGCCGCTGACGCGACCACCGCCTTCGACCGCACCTTTCACCACACCGGCGATGCGCCAGCGCGTGCGGATGATGCGCCAGGGCTCGTCCGGGCTGATGCGGAAGACTTCCGCCGCGCCGCCATCGACGGCGATGCTCTGACGCGCGGGCGGCATCTGGTAGTAAGGATTGCGATTGGCATACTTGTCGTCGTAAACCCAGTATTGAAGGTGGTCGCTGTTCGAGCAGCCGAATTTCCGGCCGTAGTTGTCAAAGCTCATGCCATACTGCGCACCGCCGCCTTCGAGACCGAATTCATGCGTGAGCGGATCGAACCAAAAGTCCTTCCCGCCCAGCTCAATGCCCTTCAAGTCGGGCCGCTTCAGGCAGGTGATTACGCCGCGATTGCCACCACCGGCGAGGACGTGAATGCGGTTGTCCTGCCCCCACATGAAACTGTTCATCAAGCCCTGGACGTTGAGCATTTTCAGGCCGGTGCCGAAGCCAGTAAAGACCTTCTCCCGCTTCTCCGCCTTGCCATCGCCGTCCTTGTCTTCAAAGCGCCAGATGTCCGGCGTCGCGCCGACATACAGGCCGCCATTCGCCCAGACCAGCCCCGTCGGCCACGGCAGGTCATCGGCAAAGATCTGGCTCGTCTCGAAGTAGCCGTCGCCGTCCTTGTCCTGGAGCATGGAAATCCGGCCCATGTGCGGCGTGACCTCGCGCATCTCGCTGTAGTCATGCATCTCGCACACAAACATGCGCCCGCGCTCGTCGAAGCAGATGGCGATGGGATCTCGCACCTGCGGCTCATGCGCGGCGAGTTGCAGCTTGAAGCCTTTTTTGACCTGCCAGGTCGAGATCGCGTCCTTCGGCTCCACCGCCGGGTAGCGCGGCAGATCCTTGCCGGGATCGACCGCCACCGCGTTCTTCGTCTCTCCGTAAGCTTTGGCGTAGGTGGTCTTCGTCTTGATGCCGTCAGCCTGGGCGAAGAGGGAAGGGCAAAGGGCGAAGGGCAGCAGGAACAGACCGAGGCGTTTCATGGGGAGAGCATACGGGGATGCGTTCTGGGATGAACAGCCGAAAGTTCCGCATCGTGGTATTCTTGTGATGGAGCCTCGGTGGCGTCATTCAGAATTGCCGTGGCCTTGGATTGGTGGATGATGCGGCAATGAGATACCGCGACCAACGCCGCTCCGCTTCACCACCCCCACGACCGCATTTCACGCCCCGCAAGAGCATGGGGCAGAATTTCCTCCAGGATGAGGAGACGGCCCGCTGGATCGGGGATCAGGTGCAGCCGGATGGGGCGGAGGTGGTGGTGGAGATCGGTCCGGGGATGGGGGCGCTGACGAAGCACCTCGTGGGCAGGCCGAAGAAGCTCATCTTGATCGAAAAAGACTCCCAGCTCGCGCCGGAGCTCATCCGCGAGTTTGAAGGTCGTGACGACGTGGAGGTGATCCACAACGACGCCACGCGCATCGACCTGCGGCCTTGGTTTCGGCATGGGCCGCTGCGTTTGGTGGGCAATCTGCCGTATTCCGTGGGTAGCGAGATCCTGAAGCACTGGCTGACGCCGCCGACACCGGTGGGCTGCGCGGTGTTCATGCTGCAAAAGGAGGTGTGCGACCGTCTCGCTGCCACTTGCGAGGACGACGCCTACGGGGCGCTGAGCCTGCTGGTGCAGAAGGACTGGAATGTAGAGATGCTTCGCGTGGTGCCGCCGGAGGTCTTTGATCCGAAGCCGAGGGTGGATTCTGCCGTCATCCGCCTCACGCCGCGTGATCCGGCCACACTGCCGGTGTTTGACCATGTGTTGTTTGATCGGCTGGTGCGCATGGGCTTCTCTCAGCGGCGCAAGCAGCTCAAAAATCTGCTCCCCGAGGCTCCCGATGGCTGGGAGGCATTGATTCAAAGCCTCAACGTCTCGCCGACGGTGCGGGCGGAGGCGCTGTCGCTCATGCAGTGGGTTCAGATCGCACGCTACTACGAGCAGCGCCACGAGGCCGATGCCGGGCAGAAGGCCAGTGAGATGTTCGACGTGGTGAATGAGCGCAACGAGGTCACCGGACAGCTCACGCGGGGCGAAGTACACAAGCGCAAGCTGCTGCATCGCGCCGTTCACATCTTCGTCATCAACAAACGTGGGCACATCTACCTCCAACAGCGTTCGCATCTCAAGGACGTGTCGCCCTTGAAATGGGACAGCAGTGCTGCTGGTCATCTTGATGCCGGTGAAAGCTATGCCAGCGCCGCGATTCGCGAAACGCATGAGGAAATTGGCATCCAGGTCGATGCGACGGAGGTCGCGGCGCAGATTCCTGCCGGGGAGAACACTGATCACGAGTTCGTCGAGCTGCATCTGGCTCGTCATGACGGCCCGATTCGCTGCCTGCCCGAGGAAATCGCCACAGGCGAGTGGTTCAAGCCTGAGGACATCACTGCCTGGGTCGAGGCGCGGCCACAGGATTTCGCCAAGGGTTTTGTGACGTGCTGGAAAGTAGTCCAGAGCTTTAGCTCGACTCTGTTCATCCCCAAACCGTCCTGAACGAGCTGAAGCTCTAAACTACTTTCGTCATGCCTTTCCGGCCCTTCGACCCCAGCGAGAAAGTCCACAGCCATCGGCTGAAACTGCCGCACTGGCGGCAGTGGGGCACGACCTACTTCATCACCTCGCGCCTGGCCGATTCACTGCCCACGCATGTGCTGGACGAATGGCGCACGCTGCGTGACGGCTGGCTGGCGACTCATGGACTCACTTCAAGCGAGCAGCTTGGTCAACTCCCGGAAGATCAGCGTCATGCTTACCACCGCGAGTTTACCGCACGCTTCCATGAACTGCTGGATGCCGGGCATGGCGAATGTGTTCTGGCGAAAGCAGACCTCGCCGCCATTCTAGTCAGCAAGCTCACGGCTGGCGATGAGCACTCGTATCATCTTGATGCCTGGGTCATCATGCCCAATCACTTCCACGCCATCGTGGAACCAATCGAGGAAGCAGTGCTTGGCGAAATCATCCAACGCTGGAAGGGTGGCAGCGCACGCGAGATCAACCTGGCGTGTGGTCGCTCAGGGCAGCTCTGGCAGCACGAGCCGTTTGATCATATTGTGCGCAGCGAGGCGCAGTTGAACCACTTTCGTCGTTACATCGCGCTGAATCCTGAGAAGGCGGGGTTGCGAGATGGCTTTGTGTTGGGAGTCGGCAGCGAGAAGGGTTTGAGAGCCGAGGATGTTTTGGAGAGATTCGCGCTGAAGCGCGAAGCAAAGTAGTCGAGAGCTTTAGCTCGTTCTGAGGACTGCGTAGCTTTCCAAACCCGAGCTAAAGCTCAGGACTACTTACCGCATCGTCCTCGGAATAAAAACCGCCTGCATACCGGCGGCCTTCGCGGCTTCCAGGCCGCTGTTGCCGTCTTCGAGCACGAGGCATTCGCTCGGAGCGATGCCCATGCGCTCGGCGGCGAGCAGGAACATGTCAGGCGCTGGCTTGCCGTGCTTCACGAGTTTCGGCGTGATGATGGTTTCAAAGAGATGAATCAGCCCTGTGGCTTCCAGGCAGCCGCGCACGGTGGGTTCCTCGCTGCCGGAGGCCACGGCCATGGGGAAACGGCCTGCGAGGGACTTGGCAAACTCGGCCACCGGGCGCACAGGCTGCACCTCCGGGATGCGTCTGCGGAAGATTTCCATTTTCAGCTCGTCCACACTCACCGGGTCGATGTTCGTGCCGTGTTGGGCATTCAGGATCTTGACCACATCTTGTTCCTTGATGCCCGCGTGCGCGTAAAACACCTCTTCGGTGAACTCAAACGGCGCGTCGTGTTGTTTGAGTGACTCCACCCAGGCGATGTAGTGCAGGGGCATGGAATCGACGAGCGTGCCGTCGCAGTCGAAAATGTAGGCTTGGAAGGGGTAGTCGGGGATTTCGAGCATGTGGGACGAATGACGAATGACGAATGACGAATGACGAATGACGAATGACGAATGACGAATGACGAATGACGAATGACGAATGACGAATGACGAATGCGCGGGGATGGCTCAAGCGCCACCGGCGAGGGCGGAGCCGCGAGCGAGGAGATCGAGGAAGCGCTCCTCGAAGGCCTCGTTGCTGCTGATTTGGAGGAAATCGACGCGGTGGCTGGCGCACTCGCGGGCGAGGTTTTCGGAGAAGGCGTCGAAGGTCTCGACGTAGCGCTGCACATCTTTCTTGGTGAGCCAGAAGCGGCGGCGTTCGCCGGTTTCGACCTCGGCGAGTTCGAGTTCGCCCTCCAGCTCGGGCTGGCGCTCCTCGGGATGGATGATTTGGAGGAAGTGATTTTCGCCCGGCCAGACGGAAACGCGCGCGACGGCCTCGGTGGCGCTGCCGATTTCGTGGCCGAAGAAGTCGCTGATGACGAAGATGATGCCATAGCGCTGCTTGCTGGGCCGGTATTCCTCAAAACAGCGCTTCATGTTCGTCAGGCCGTCGAATTTGAGCTTGGAAACCGCCTGGATGACCTTCTCGATGTTGCCTTGGCCGCGCAGGGGCGGCAGCTCTTGATGCACGGTGTCACTCATCGAGTAAACACTCACCCGCTGCTGGGCGCTGAGCGCCAGATAGGCCAGCGCTACGGCGAAACGGAGCGCCTGCCGCCGCTTTTCTGGAAACGGCTGGGCCATTGAGGTGCTGGTGTCGAGCAGGATGTGTAGGTTCAACTCCTGCGTTTCCTCGTAGAGACGCACGAAGAGCTTGTTCAGCCGCGCATACAAACGCCAGTCGATGGCGCGGTAGTCCTCACGTGGCGTGTAATGGCGGTAATCTTTGAACTCACGCGTGAATCCCGTCGCGGGAGAGGATTGAGCCCCACGCCGCATCAACTGCCGCCGTTTGCGCAGTCGCAGCGCCAAAACGCGAAGCCGGTCCAGAAAGGAGGCGTCGAAAAGGTCTTCGCGTTCGAGGGTTTCGGGCATCTTGAGGAAACTTTAGGCGGGCAAGTGCGATCAATTTAAAATGACGAAACCAGAATGACGAATGACGATTGAAGTCCGAATGACCGGGAGGCTGGTGTTTGGGCATCCATTCGTCATTCTGCATTCAACATTCGTCATTTCACTACGCCGCCATCTGCGCCGGAGTTTTCACCTGATCGAGCAGCTTGGTGATGATGTCGTCCACTTTGATCTGCCCAGCCTCGCCTTCGAAGTTGAGGATGATGCGGTGACGAAGCGATACATGGGCGATGGCGCGGATGTCGTCGGTGGAGACAGCGGTGGCTCCGTGGATGGCGGCCCAGACGCGGGCACCGCGAATGAGGGCCTGCAAACCACGCGGGCTGGCACCGTAGCTGACGTAGCGCTTCACCTCTGGGATCGCGTCCGGCTGCTCAGGGTGGCTGCTGAGGATGAGGCGGGAGGCGTAATGCGCCACGGGATCAGCCACGGGCATTTGCGAGAGCTTGTGCTGAATTTCCATCAACTGCGGGCCGTTGGTCATGTTGGCGAGCTTCGGTTCAGTGAAGCCGGTGGTGCGACGGGAGATTTCGACCAGGGAATCGAGGTCGGGGAAGGGGACCTTGATCTTGAACATGAAACGGTCGAGCTGCGCCTCGGGCAGCGGATAGGTGCCTTCCATTTCCATCGGGTTCTGCGTGGCGAGCACGAAAAACGGCTCTGGCAGCAGGTGGCGCTCGCCGCCGGTGGTCACGCAGCGTTCTTGCATCACTTCGAGCAGCGCAGCCTGCGTTTTAGGCGTGGCGCGATTGATTTCATCCACGAGCAGGAGGTTCTTGAACACCGGACCTTTTTCATAGCGCAGGGTGCGGTGGCCTTTTTCGTCCTCGCCGACGATGTGGGTGCCCAGAATGTCCGCCGGCATCAAATCGGGCGTGCATTGCACGCGTCCTGGCTCCAGACCGACAACCTGGGAGAGCGTGCGCACGAGATAGGTTTTGCCGAGGCCGGGCACACCTTCGAGCAGCACATGCCCGCCGGAAAAAATCGCCACCAGCACGTCGCTGAGGAGCGCATCGTAACCGACGATGGCTTTTTGCATCTCGGCCTTGAGGTCAGTGAACAGGGTGCGGAAAACGGCGTGGTCGGGCATGGCGCGATTCTCGCCAGCGGCTCCGTTTGCGCAAGGCTCGTTGTCGTTCAATCCATCTGCACGAGAATCTCGCGCGGCTTGGCACCTTCACCGGGGCCGATGATGCCGCGGTCTTCGAGGAGGTCGATCATGCGGGCGGCGCGGCCATAGCCGAGGCGCAGGCGGCGCTGGAGGAGGCTGGTGCTGGCTTTTTTCTCCTGACGCACGACTTCCAGGCACTTTTCCAGGCACTCCATCTCCTCGGCGCTGACGCCATCTTCTTCACCGTCCTCATCGCCAAACGCGCCGCCTTCTTCATCGACTTTGACATCGAAGACCGGCTTGCCCTGCGCGACGCAGTGGCTCACGAGGGCGTGGATTTCATCGTCGGTGACGAGCGCGCCCTGACTGCGGACGGGCTGCGCACCGCCGGGTGGAACGTAGAGCATGTCCCCTTTGCCGACGAGGTTCTCGGCGCCTTTGCGGTCGAGAATGACGCGGCTGTCGAGTGCGGAGGAGACCTGGAAGGCGATGCGGGTGGGGATGTTCGCCTTGATGACGCCGGTGATCACGTCCGCGCGTGGCGTCTGGGTTGCGACGATGAGATGGATGCCTGCCGCGCGCGCCATCTGCGTGATGCGGGCGATGGCGACTTCGATGTCCGCAGGCGCGGTCTGCATCAAATCGGCCAGCTCATCGACGATGACGACGATGTAGGGCATCGTGTCGGGAATGACGACCTCCTGCTTGCGTGGTGGTGGCGGCTGTGAATCACCGAGCCAGGTGCCGCTGGCGTCGCGCATTTCGGTGTCGCCGTCCACGGTGCCGACTTGGGCCGTTTTGGGGGCGGCGTCAGGTGCGGCTGCTTCTTCAGCAAAGGCGGCGGAGACACTGGCGTCATCGACACCGGCTTTGATCGGCGGTGCTCCAGCCGCATTGCGGGCGGCACGGGCGGCGTCCGCCTCGGCTTTGCGCTTGCGATTACGGTTGTTGAAGGCTTCAAAGTTGCGGCAGCCTTCCTGGGCGAAGATTTGGTAGCGGTTTTCCATCTCCTTCACCACCCAGCGCAGCGCGAGCAGTGCCTTCTTCGGATCAGTGACGACCGGCAGGGCAAGGTGCGGCAGTTCCTCGTAGTTCTGCATTTCCACGACCTTCGGGTCGATCATGATGAAGCGCAGTTCATCCGGCGCGAAACGACACAGCAGGCTGGTGATGATGGCGTTGATGCAGACCGATTTACCCGAACCCGTGGCACCCGCGACGAGCAGATGCGGCATGGCGGCGAGATCGCCGATAATAGTTTTGCCATACACGTCTTTGCCGAGGGCGACGGGCAGCTTGGACTTGCCATTGACGAAGATGTCGTCCTCCAGCAACTCGCGCAGCGGGACGATGATTTTTTCCTTGTTCGCGAGTTCGATGCCGACGGTGTCTTTGCCGGGAATTGGGGCGAGGATGTTGATGCGCTCCGCACGCGTCGCTCGGGCAAGGTCGGCGTCGAGACTCGCGATACGGCTCACACGCAGGCCATCGACGGGACGCACTTCGTAGCGCGTGATGGCCGGGCCACGGGTGATGTCCCCCGGCTCCACGCTGATGCCGAAGCTGGCGAGCGCTTTGACAATCGTGGCCTGAATGCCAAGCAGCTCGCCTTTGTCGGTTGGAGCGTGGTTGCTGTTCTCCGGCCACTGGAGGAGATCCATCGGCGGCAGTTTATAGTCCTTGAAGCGCACGGTGAGATTGCCCAGCGAGCCGTGTGGGGCCTGCTCCATCTTTTGCGCACGCTTTTTCTCCCAAACCTCGGCCAGCTTCGGCTTGTCCGCGTTGTCTTCGTGCGAGCGGGGAATCGAGGAGTCGATGATCTTCGGCGCGGGTGGGTCAAACTTGAGAGGCAGCTCCATGGTGGTGGCCACGGGAGTGTCGCCACGCAGTTCGCTGCCTTTTTTCTTGCGACGGAGTTCCGTGGGAACCGGTGTCAGCGTGCCGGGGATCGTGTTGGCAGCCTCCTCGGCGAGTTTTTCCTCGATCAGGCGCTGCGCCTCGCGTTCCTGCTGCCAGCGGGACAATTCAGTGCGGATGCTGCGGATGGCGGTCAGAGGATGCTGTCCGGTGGTCAAAAACAGGCCGATCACATAGACCACGCCGAGCAGGAGTGTGGCGCCGATCTTGCCAAACAAAGTCTTGAGGATGCTGCCGCCGACGAAATAGCCCAGCGCCCCGCCACCGCCGAGCGGGGTGATGTGATCGCGCTCGTTGAGCAGGTTTTGCACCTCCAGCAGGCCCGCCGCTGTCACGATCATGACCACCACGCCCAGCCAGGCCACGCGGGTGATCTTCATCTTCGAGTGCAGTTTGCTCACGCCGAACCACGTCATGCTGAAAGGCAGCAGATAGCCCGCCAGGCCCATCAGCCACAGCAAATGTCCTGCCACCAGCGCCCCGGTGCGGCCCACGAAATTTTGCGTCACCTCGCCAGAAGACTCCGACAGCGCCAGGAAGGACCACCCGGGCATGTCTCGCGGATCGTAGGACACCAGCGCCAGCAGCAGCATGGCCGAAAGCATCAGCAGCAGGATGCCATGCACATCATTCCACGGGCTGACCTTCTCGTCCGTGGAACGGGCGCGAGGGGGGCGGGAGGCGACAGCGGCGGCACGGCTCATGAGAATCGCGGGATTCTGGCAGACGAAATTATTTAAGGCCACCGAAATATTTGGCTTGCCTCACTTTTATGAATCGGCTTCGATCCTTCTCAGGGTTGCAGCTTGACCACGATAAAATCTCGCGAACATCTTCAACCGCGTTTCGTCACACCACACCCATGAAAAACACCATCGCCCTCACCATCGCCGCCGTGCTCGCCCTCGGCGCATCTCTCACCTCCACCAGCAGCGCGCAGGACGCGGGCAAGGTGGACTTTGAAAAGCAGATCCTCCCGATCCTCAAAGAAAGCTGCTTCAAGTGCCATGAAAAGGAGCACGAGGACAACGGCAAGATCAAAAAGCCCAAGGGCGGCCTCCGCCTCGACGGTGCCGCGGTCATCATGAAGGGCGGCAAAGAATACCCGGATGAAAACGTCGTCGCCGGCAAGCCCGACGCAAGCTGGCTGGTCAAGACCATGACGCTGCCTGATTCCGACGACCTCGCCATGCCTCCTGAGGGCAAAGGCGATCGCATCACGCCTGCCAACATCGACCTGATCAAGAAGTGGATCACCGAAGGTGCGAGCTTCGGCGCTTGGAAAGGCGTCGAATAATTTCCCAGCACAACATCTCACCACGAAGGGCGGAGCCACGGCTCCGCCTTTCTTTTTTCTTCTCATGAACGCCCCCTTTCGCTTCACCACCTGCCGCGCTGGATCAGAACCCGTGCTCAAGCGCGACATCGCCAGCCACTTTGCCGGTGAGCTCACACCTGCGTTCATGAAACCTCAGTTCATCACCTGGAAGGTGCGCAGTCCGGGCTTCAGCCCGCCTCGCACGCTCAGCACTTTTGCCCGTGTCAGCGGCACCTCGCTGGGTTTGTGCAAAACGATCACCGAAGTCGTCGATCATGCCCGCAAACTCACTTCCAAGCCGGTTCGTCTCCACGTCTTCCCACGCCTCACGAATGAAGACGGTGTCGAAGCTGCGGAATGGCAGCGCATTGACGCTATTGAAGCTGAAATCACTCGCGAACTTCAACAGGCAGGCGTGCAACTCGAAACCCGGCTGCCTTATGCTCACGGCGATTTGATTCTCGATGTGATCGTCGGTGAAACCGCTGCCGAACCGCTCTTTCTCGGCCATCACGAGCATCAAAATGGCTCCCACACGCATCCCGGCGGCTTGCCACGCATCAGCTTGCCAAAAGATGTGCCTTCGCGTGCCTGGTTGAAGCTCGAACAAGCTCTGGCCTGGCGTGGCTGGGATCAGCTCGATCTGCGCGGCCAGACCGCCCTCGATCTCGGTTGCGCGCCCGGTGGTGCCACCTTTGCGCTGCTGCAACGCGGCATGAACGTCCTCGGTGTCGATACCGGCGAGATGGACGAGCGCGTGCTCCAACTCGCCAAAGCCCAGTGCGTTCGATTCGACCACTGGCGCACCGCCGCAGGCCGCATCAACCTCACCGCCTTGCCCCAGGAACCCGCCTTGCTGCTCTGCGACATTAATCTCGCCCCGCCTGAGGTGCTGCCACAAGTGGCGCGCATCCAAGAGGCCGTTCAGGCCCGCCGACTGATCCTCACGATCAAACTCAACACCCCCGCGCTCGAAGACCGCGCCCACGAATTCATCGACGCCATCCGCGACTGGGCACCCGCCCCCGTCTTTGCCACGCAACTCGCGGCGAACCGGCGCGAGATTTGCGTGTGCGCCGGTTAACAGCCTGTTGAAAAAACCGCCTTGTGTGAGAAGTCAGAGGTGAAAAGTGAGAAGTGTCGCCTGCGGCAGCACCACTTCTGACATCTGACTTTTAACGTCTTACTCGTTCCTTCATGAGTTTTTCAACAAGCTGTTAACTGCTCTTCGATTCCGCTGGGACCGGCAGAAAGAGCAGCTTGATGTCTCCGACCTCAATGACGTCGTTCGGACTCAGCGTGGTCTGATAGTAATACTTGCCGTTTACCACGGCGGCATTGCCGGAGCCGGCTTCCGCGATGACCCATTCGTTGTTGGTTAGCGACAGCACACACTGGCTGTCGGGTCCGTTTTCATGACCGAATTTGAGGTCGTTGTGCTTCCCGAGTCCGATGACCACGCCCTTGGCAGTGATCGGGTGACGCTTCTGCTTGTCGTCACATCGTTCCAGATAGGCAAGCGGGGTGGAAGAAGACACGCTGACGGGTGGTGCCGGTTCTGGGCGGGCTGGTTGGAAAATTTTGGCCGGTGTCTCGGCGATTGTCTGCTTTTCAGCCGTTCCACGTCTTGAGCGGGTGAGGGCGAAAACGCCCAGCACGAGGACAGCAGCGCCGACTGCCCACCAGATCCACCCTGACGTAGATGATTCGGTGACCTGAGGTTGGGATGACGCAGATTCGGTTTTCTGAGCAGGCTTGGAGGGCAGGGCGGCTGCCACCGTTTCCCGAGAGACCACCCCGCTTGCTTTCTTGCCTGATGCCGTCAGTACTTCCAGATGCACGGGCGCGGCTTCCTTCAAAGCGGAGAGATCCAGCGTTGCTGTGCCGCCTCCGTGCATCACACCGATGAGCGTTGGCCAGGCCTCGGCCCCCAGCTCGCGTGTGGCAACCACCGCCGGGACGTGCATGCCTCCTGTTTGGAGCGACGACTCCTTGAGATCGGCAAAGTAGTTCGCCTCGGTCGCTTTCTCCGCGAATCCGAAGCTGTGAACCGGGATGCCGAGTTTCTTCGCCTCCGTGATCAGCTCATCACGCCGCGCTTTCACCGCCACCGGGCCGCCCGGGGTTTCGTCCTTGCCATCGGTCAAAAGCACCACGCATTTCCGCGTCTCGCTTCGCTTGGCCAGATGATCGGCTAGACCATGCTTCACGTTTTGATAGATCAAGGTGGTCAGCGAGGCTTCTCCATCGGCCTTGATCGCGGCCAGCGCGGTGTCCCGCTGGTCCTGGGCGGATTCAAACGGCGACTCGACAACCAGATCCCTCGACAAGCTGGCGATCATGATGGCGTCGCCTTTGGGCAGCAGCGCGAGGAAGGCACGCACCTCGTCCACGCAAGCCGCCACGGTTGGCTGTCGCGCCGGGTTGCTGTTGTCGATCACGATCAGCCACGCGCAATTCGCGGGAGGAGTGCTCTCAAAACTCGCCCAGGCGGCAGGCACCGTCTGCTCCGCCGTTCCCGTTTTGACGGTTGCTGATACCGTCGTGATGGCGGGCGTGTCCGCCAGTCTCAGGCTGACCTTGATCTTCTTTTCCCCGGCCACCGGTTCGAACTTCAAAGACGACACATCCACCCGCGCTTCCTGCGCCATGAGTGTGGCGCAAGCCCCCAGCAGCAGGGCCGTGAACAAAACTCTGGGGCTTTGGCGAAGGGACGGACTCATGGTGGGCGCAGTTGTAATCCTCAACTTCTAGGCGGTGATCAAAAAACTGTCAGCAGGCAATGTGCGCCAAAACGTAAGCCGAACCTCCAAGTTCGGTCTCAAGTTGAGTCGCACACCCAGGGAACGAACTCGGAAGTTCGTTCTACGCCACCGCATACCCTTTTTCGCGCCCGCGTCTGTGAGGGATTGAATTTCCTCTACCGCGAGCACAAATACCACCATGGACGCCGTCACACTCCAAGCGGGCAAATCCCGCTTCTACACCACGCAGTGGACCCGCGTTTGTGTGGCACGGGAGGATTCGGAAGAAGGCCGCAGGGCGCTGGCTGATCTCTGCGACGCGTACTACGAGCCGGTCCTGACCTTCCTGCGCTGCGAACTGCGGGATGCGGACGCAGCGCGTGAGGCCGCCCACGAATTTTTCGCCCGGATGCTCCAGGGCGGGACCATTCATTCTGCCGAGGAGAAACGCGGACGCTTCCGCTCCTATCTCCTCGGCGCGGTGAAGCATTTCCTGTCCCACCAACGCGAGGCCGCGCAGCGCATGAAACGCGGTGCCGGAGTGCAGCCTGTTTCTTTGGATGTGGATGAGTCCGGGGCCTTTTCCACGGCGGACATGCAGACCATCACACCGGACATGGCCTTTGACCGGCAGTGGGCGCTGGCGGTGCTGGCGCGTGCCCTTGAAACACTTCGGCATGAGTGCCGCACGGAGGGGCGGGAGGCTCTCTTCGACCTGCTGAAGCCCTGGCTGACCGGCTCCGCCGCTCATGGCGACCAGGCCGCGCTGGCCGCCGAATGCGGCATGACGCCCGCCGCCATGAAGATGGCAGTGCAGCGTCTCAAACAGCGCTTTCGCCAGTGCCTGAAAGCCGAGGTCGCGGGCACGCTGGACGACCCGGCGATGGTGGACGAGGAGATGCAGAGCCTGTTCGCAGCATTGGCCCAATGAGAAAAGAAATCGTTACCTTTGACCGTCGGCACGTCACTCCATCCGCATGAGCGATTCCGCCTCCGATTCCCGCAACTGCCCGAAATGCCGCAGCGTCCTGCCCGCCGATACCGCTGAGGGCCTGTGCCCGCGATGTCTGATGGGGGAGGCCATGCAGCCCACCGGCCCAAAACTAGCGTGGGAGCCACCCACCGCCTCCGAACTCGGCGAGCTGCTGCCGGAGTATGACGTGGAAAAGCTGCTTGGGCGTGGCGGGATGGGCGCGGTGTACAAAGGCAGGCAGAAGTCGCTCGACCGGCCGGTGGCCGTCAAAATTCTTTCCGCCACGCTGGATGAGAGCGACCAGGGTTTCGCCGAGCGCTTCAAAAACGAGGCGCGGGCGCTCGGAAAGCTCAAGCATCCGGGCATTGTCGGGGTGTATGACTTTGGGACCGCGGCCGACGGCCTGCTCTACATCGTCATGGAGTACATCGACGGCACGGACGTGGCCAAAATGATCGCCAAAGAGGGACGCCTGCATACGGATCATGCGATGGCGATCACCGCGCACGTCTGCGACGCGCTGGCCTACGCGCACGAGCGCGGCATCATTCACCGCGACATCAAACCAGCCAACATCATGGTGGGCTATGATGGGAACGTGAAGGTGGCCGACTTTGGCCTGGCAAAGATGACGCACAGCGCGGAATCCGGTTTGACGCAAAGCGGCATGGCGATGGGAACCATGCACTACATGGCCCCGGAGGCGCTCACGCTCGGCACGAGAGCGGACCATCGCGCCGACATTTACGCGGTGGGCGTCATGCTTTACCAGATGCTCACGGGCAAGTTGCCGAAAGGCTTGTTCAAACTGCCCAGCCTGCAAATCAAGGGCCTCGATTCACGGTATGACGGCATCATCGCCAAGGCGCTGCGCGAGGACCGTGAGGCGCGGTATCAGACCATTCTCGAAATGCGCGCCGATCTGGACGGCATCCTGACGCAGCCGGTTTTGAAGATGGAGCCGCCCAGTGACTTCCCTGATGACGTTGCTTCCTATGAGGAGACGGAGGACGAACCCATTTGGACACCCGACATGGTCGTGGATAAAACGAAAAGCTCCCCGATGCTGTCGCTTCTGGCTTTGCTTGTGGTTCTGGGGGCGGCGTTCGCCGTCTGGATGCTGCTCAACCCTCCTGCCAATACACCATCCCAGCCAGCCATGACGGACGCCGACGCGCCTGCGGACAAGATCGTTATGCCGACTGATAAGAGTCCCCGACCTTTGTCTGAACCACCGTCCTCGCCGGAGACTTCACCGCCCGTTCCGTCTTCAACGCCGACAGCAACGCCTGCTGCGCCTCCGACTGCACCAGTCGTTCTCACGATGCCTCAGTTCGTTCAGACTCCGTCGATCGAGGTCATTCAGATTCCGGCCACAGCTCCGGTGCCGCTCAATGACGCGGCAGTCATGTCTGCCGTGGACAAATCTGCGCAGCTCCAGGCCAGGGTGAGCAAGGTGGAACCCGTCAATCCTGGGGATGGCCGCCGCATCCTTCTGGAGGGAACACAACTGACGCTCTATTGCGCCAGGCAGCACATGAAGGCCGTCTTTGGCGATGCCGATCCGGCGCAAACCCTCATGGCTGAAAAATTCATCACCGCGCAGGGGGTGGTGAAGCTGGTCAATGGCCGCCCTGAAGTCGCGCTGACGGGATCGCGTCAGTTGGAACCCTACAGCCCAGACTATCTGCCGTACAGCCCGCTGTGCGCGCCGATGAAGGTGTTTGCCAACGCCAGCTTGTCTGCGATGGGGCATGGCAAGGAACCCGTGTCGTCGCGAGATGCCTCGATCACGCCGCTGATCTTTGATCGTCTGAGGGGAGCCCTCGAAAGCGTGCAGCATGACTTTGCCGAGCCCAAGACCGTGAATGGCTGCGAGGTTTATTGGGGGCTGGGCGAGGGATTGCAGCTTCCGCGCTTCTGGAAGGTGCTATATCTGGACGAGGATGGATTTTGGCGGCCAGTGTCTGCCGCTCCCGCCAAACCAGAAGCCGATCACTGGAACTTGCTGGCCTTTCAGCCGGTGCGGACCAAATCAATTCGCCTCATGGTGCAGCTTGGCTGGTCCACCAGAGCAGCTCTGCTGGAGTGGAAGATTCAAAGCACAAAGAATCCAGCGCCCCCCGCGCTGCCACCGCCGACAGAGCTGTGGCTGGATGATCTGCTGCCCGTGCGTTTGCGAAACAAGCAAAAAAGCAACCCCTTCATGGTCAACACCTACACTTGGTGGCAGGTGCAGCGTGGTGTGCGGGTGCTGCTGGATGGAGCTCCCTGCAATCGCTATCTTTTCGCCCAGGCTCCCTGCGCGGTGACCTACGTCGTGCCGCCCGGTTACACTCGTTTCACGGCCACTGCCATCGGCCCGCAGTTCGTCGGGAAGTCGGTTCACTCCTGGACTCATCGGGTGCTGGCCGATGACAAGCTGCTCTTTCACAGCAACAGCCTCGAAACCTATGCTGGGAAACAAGCGGAGGTGAATGTGGTCCTGCCTCATGGAACCAAGACTATCACTCTGGTCACTGACAATAATGGCAAATTTCCAGATCATGCCATCTGGGCGCATCCGCGGCTGATCCGCGCTCCCTGAGGACCGTGAACTCCGCAGGTTCGGTTCAAACCAAGCCGGCTTTGACTTTTTGATGAAAAACCTCGTTACCATTGTTTCGTGGCGCGTCAGGTTGGAGGAATGAGCGATTCCGCCCCCGATTCCCGCACTTGTCCCAAATGCGGCAGCGCCCTGCCTGCCGATGCCGCCGAGGGGCTCTGTCCACGTTGCCTGATGGGCGAGGCCATGCAGCCCAGCGGCCCCAAGAAAGCCTGGGAACCGCCGGCGGCGGCTGAACTCGCGGAGATGCTGCCGCAGTATGAGGTGGAAAAACTTCTCGGACGCGGTGGCATGGGCGCTGTGTATCAAGGCACGCAGAAGTCGCTCGACCGGCCGGTGGCCATCAAGATTCTATCCGCCACGCTGGATGAGAGCGATCAAGGCTTCTCCGAGCGCTTCAAAAACGAGGCGCGGGCCATGGCCAGGCTCAAGCACGGTGGCATTGTCGATGTGTATCAGTTTGGGGAGATGCCCAACGGGCTGCTTTACATCGTCATGGAGTACATCGACGGCACGGACGTGGCGAAAATGATCGCCCAAAAAGGACGCCTGCACACGGACCACGCGATGGCGATCACCGCTCATGTTTGCGACGCCCTGGCCTACGCGCATGAGCGCGGCATCATCCACCGCGACATCAAGCCCGCGAACATCATGGTCGGTTACGACGGCGTGGTGAAGGTGGCGGACTTCGGCTTGGCGAAGATGACGCACGGCCCTGAATCCGGCCTGACACAAAGCGGCATGGCGATGGGTACGCTGCATTACATGGCCCCGGAGGCGCTTATGCTGGGTCCGGCAGTCGATCATCGCGCGGACATCTACGCGGTGGGTGTCATGCTTTACCAGATGCTCACCGGGAAGCTGCCGCAGGGCATGTTCAACATGCCCAGCCTGATGGTCAAAGGTCTCGATCCGCGCTATGACAGCATCATTGGCAAGGCGCTGGTCGAGGACCGTGACGCACGGTATCAGAGCGTCAACGAGTTGCGCATGGGCCTGGATGAGATCCTGACCCAGCCGGTGGCTAAAGTGGAGGCGGGAGCGGACAAAGCGCCCGCCGCGCTCGACACCCTGGCCCGCCCTCAGCGCCCGGAAGCGGCGGATGAGCGGCATGAAGCCGGGCATGCGGGAAGACGCACAGCGTCCTGGCACTGGGCCATCCTGATCGGCATTCTAGTCCTCGGCTCATGGGAGTATCTGAGAAAACGCCCTGCAGCCGCCTTAACGCCGCCGGATGCTTCGGCACCCGGAGATGTTGCCGGAGTCACACTCAAGCCCGACACCCAGCCCCCCACGCGCACCGCTCCCACGATTGCCACGAAGGACGCGCCTTTCGTGAACTCTCTCGGCATGAAGTTCGTGCCGGTGCCGGGGACCAACGTGCTGTTTTGCATCCATGAGACGCGCTACCGGGACTACGCGGCCTACGCAGCCGTGGAGAAGGCGGTGAACCCGGCCTGGAAAAATCAAAAGGTCAAAGATTTCAAACCCGTCGGCAGGCTCGATGATCACCCCGTTGCGAATGTGAGCTGGGAAGACGCGCAAGGTTTCTGCGCCTGGCTCAGCAAGAAAGAGGCACGTCCCTACCGCCTGCCCTCCGACCGCGAGTGGAGTCTCGCCGTCGGAATCGGGCAGGTTGAGAAATGGGATCAGGGCACCACGCCTGCGACGGTCTTCAAAGATCCCAATCAGTTCCCATGGGGCAGTGAATGGCCGCCAGCGCCTGGCAGCGGGAACTACAGCGACGAGAGCCGCAAGGCGCTCGCTCCTCACGACGATGCCAGCTATTTCGATGGCTATGACGATGGCTTCCCCACCACAGCACCCGTCATGAGCTTCAAGCCCAACCCCTTCGGTCTTTATGACCTGGGCGGCAATCTGTGGGAATGGTGTGAGGACTGGCATGATGCCAGGCAGAAGGACCGCCGCGTGCTGCGGGGCGCTTCCTGGTACTACAGTGAAAGTGGTGTTCTGCTGTCGTCGCATCGCACCAATGGCCTCCCCGGCACTCGCAACATCAACTATGGCTTCCGTCTCGTGCTCGTCGGTTCCGCGGCGGCTCCTGCTATTGCGCAGACACCCGAACGCAAAGCAACCCCGTCAGTTGCACCCGCCAAAGCCACCCTAGCGCAGCCCTTTGTGAACACCCTCGAAATGAAGTTCGTGCCCGTTCCTGGAACGCAGGTTTTGTTTTGCCTCCATGAAACGCGGCGGCGGGACTACACGGCTTATGCGGCGGAGGCAGAGGATTTGGCACACCACTGGGAAAACCTAAAGGAGTCCGGCTTCATGCCCGCTGGACGCATTGAGGATCATCCCGTCTCGCGCGTGAACTGGGATGAAGCGCAGAGCTTTTGCTCCTGGCTCAGCAAAAAGGAAGGCCGGACCTACCGCCTGCCCACCGACCGCGAGTGGAGCATCGCCGTCGGTCTCGGGCAGCATGAAAAGTGGGATCAGGACACCACGCCTGCGACGGTCATCAAACTTCCCGATGAATTCCCATGGGGCAGCCCATGGCCGCCACCACCAGGCAGCGGCAATTACAGCGACGCGAGCCGCAAGGCGCGAGCACCCAGCGCAAACGCCGATCGCACCTATATCGATGGCTACGATGATGGCTTCCCCACCACGGCACCGGTGATGAGCTTCAAGCCCAACCCCTTCGGCCTCTACGACCTGGGTGGCAATGTGTTGGAGTGGTGCGAGGACTGGTTTGATAGCACGAAAATACATCGAGTGCTGCGGGGCGGCGATTGGGGCAGCGGGAGTCAACTCTCGCTGCGCTCCTCCGCCCGCCATCACATCCCGCCAACCAATCGTGGCACCACAGGCTTTCGCTGTGTGCTCGAAGTCGGCAGCCTGAAAGCTCAAGCCCAAGGTCAGAACGCACCGGGTACGTCTCCGCCAGCGGCGGCAGCATTGGCGACTCGTGCTTTGAAAAGTGTGATCCCACCACCATCTGCGGCATCTCTCCTGGAACAGCAGTATCTCGCCGAGATCGCCAAAGAGGTCACGCCTGCGGTGGAGGCTTATGCGAAAACACTGCTCACGAGTTACCGCTCGGCGCTCGAACGGGCGGAGCAGGCTCCGGGAGCGAGTCCTGCGGAAGTGGGGGCATTGAAGGCGGAGATCACTCGTGTCGCCAAGGAGAACGCCATGCCCGGCGCTGATGCTCCGGGCATCGCGGGGGCCATCGCCGCACTGCGCGCCACCTACCGCAAGTCTTTGGAGGCATTTCGCACCCAGAAATCGGCTCCTTTGCAGGCGGTTTATGAAACACAGTTGAAAGCACGGCAGCAGGCGGAGTTGCGTGCCAAATTAGAGCAGAGCAGCAGGGAGCTGGCCGCCTGGGTCATCCAGGCAGGCGGTAAAATCGGCATTCAAGGCCGGAGCGACTTGATCACCACACTCCAAAAGCTGCCAGCCGCAGGCCCGCTGGTGATCGACCGGGTGGACTGGTTCAAAGAGGAAACTGCGGTGCTGGCCTTGCAACCTGCCGACCTGGCCCGCCTCGAGCCGCTCCAAGAGCTGCGCGAGTTGGAACTTCGCGGTCATCCGGTGGGAGATCAGGGCGCGGCCATCATCGCCCGCATGTTCCCCAAGCTCACCAAACTCAACCTGCATGCCTGCGAGGTCACGGATGAAGGCATGGTCAGTCTCTCCACCCTGATCAGCCTGGAGCATTTGGATCTGGGCTGGTCCCACGGCAAAATCACGGACAAAGGCGTTTCACATCTCATCAGCTTGAAAAAACTCCGCAGGCTGACCCTGCAGGATGCAGCCATTTCCAATGTCACACTGATGCAGGTGCTCCCCAAGCTGCCTGTCCTGGAATGGGTGATGGTTCATGGCGCGCCATCCCAGATCACTCCCGGCGGCATCGCTGCCTTCAAACAGATGCGTCCTGACTGTGAGATCGTGAATTGATTTCTTTCGTTACCATTGCCGGCCAACACGCCAGTTACCCACATGAGCGATTCTACAGCCCTCCCAAACACCTGCCCCAAGTGCGGCGCGGCCCTGCCCGCAGAGACCGCCGAGGGCCTCTGCCCGCGCTGCCTCATGGCCGAGGCCATGCAGCCCACCGGACCGAAAAAAGCCTGGGAGCCGCCTACCGCCGCTGAACTGGGCGAGTTGCTGCCGGAGTATGAAATCGAGAAACTGCTCGGACGCGGCGGCATGGGCGCGGTGTACAAAGGCAGGCAGAAGTCGCTCGACCGGGCGGTGGCCATCAAGATTCTCTCCGCCACGCTCGATGAGAGCGATCAAGGCTTCGCCGAGCGCTTCAAGAACGAGGCGCGGGCGCTCGGCAAGCTCAAGCACCCCGGCATTGTCGGGGTGTACGACTTTGGAACTGCGGCTGACGGTCTGCTCTACATCGTCATGGAGTTCATCGACGGCACGGACGTTGCCAAAATGATCGCCAAAAACGGCCGCCTGCACACCGACCACGCCATGGCGATCACCGCGCACGTCTGCGACGCGCTGGCCTACGCGCATGAGCGCGGCATCATCCACCGCGACATCAAGCCCGCGAACATCATGGTCGGCTACGATGGCGTGGTTCAGGTGGCGGACTTCGGCCTGGCAAAGATGACGCATAGCCAGAACAGCGGCCTCACCCAGAGCGGCATGGCGATGGGAACGCTTCACTACATGGCCCCCGAATCCCTCATGCTTGGCAGCAGCGTGGATCACCGCGCAGACATCTATGCCGTTGGCGTCATGCTCTACCAGATGCTCACTGGCAAGCTGCCGCAGGGCTTGTTCAACATGCCCAGCCTGCAAATCAAAGGCCTCGACCCACGCTATGACCGCATCATTGGCAAGGCCCTGATGGAGGATCGCGAGGAACGATACCAGACCGTCACCGAGATGCGCCTGGGCCTGGATGAAATCCTCACGCAGCCCGTGGTCAAAGCAGAGGCCGGGGCCGGAAAGACCCCCGCCGCGCTGAACACCCAGGCCCGCCCAAAGAGCTCTGAAGCCGAAGATGAGAAGCCGGTGGTGCTTCCTAATGATGAACATGCTGGCAAACGCTCCTTTAACTGGCAGTGGGCCGTCCTGATCGCTCTTCTGGCCCTCGGTGCGTGGGAATATCTGCGAAAACGCCCGGCAGTAACTCCGCCACCGGATGGCTTGGTGAACGCAGGCGTCCCAGCAGTCACGCCACCGGTAAAATCCGCCTCGTCCGCCGTTCCTGCAGCTCCTCCGACCGCGTCGGCTTCAAGCATATCCCCACGTCCTGTTCATCCTCCTGCGCTTCCAGCAGTCGGCCCCGCCACCGCGACAAAAGAGCAGCCCTTTGTGAACACCCTCGGCATGAAGTTCGTGCCGGTGCCGGGGACGAAGGTGCAGTTCTGCATCCATGAGACGCGTTACCGGGATTACGCCGCTTACGCGGCTGACGTGTCTGGGGTTAACAATCAATGGGCGAACCAGACGCTGAACGGCATCGTGATCACCGAACGCGCCGAGGATCATCCCGTCGTTCAAGTGGATTGTTTCGACGCCCGTAAGTTCTGCGCATGGCTCAGCCAGAAGGAAGGGAGAACCTACAGACTGCCCACGGATCAGGAATGGAGCTTCGCCGTGGGCATTGGCGACGACGAAATGACGCCTGCAAATTCATCCTCAACGGTCGTCAAAAATGAGACTGATTTCCCCTGGGGAACGCAGTGGCCGCCTCCGCCCGGAAGCGGGAACTACAGCGATGAGAGCCGCAAAGCCAAAGCTCCAGGTGCAAGTGCCCGGCATCTCGAAAACTACGATGATGGTTTTCCCACCACCGCGCCGGTGATGAGCTTCAAGCCCAACCCATTCGGCATTTTTGATCTGAACGGCAACGTGTGTGAATGGTGCGGAGACAGTGCCGCTGCGGCGCAAAAAGACTTTGTGCTGCGCGGCGGTAATTTCATGCGTGCGGCGCGTAATGACCTGTTTTCAGCTTGCCGCATACGCCACTCGCGCACCGGTCGCGGCGAACATGGCTTCCGTGTCGTCCTTGAACTGGATGCAGACACCGCCAAATCGCCCGTGGTCTCTGAAATCACATATGACACCCTTGGCGACCGGCAGAACCTCTCGAGAGGTGCGACTGATCTCCTGGCTTTGATTGATCCAGAGCGGGATAGCGACGCGGGTATTTGGAAAAAGACTCCGGACGGTCTTCTGATCGAAAGCGGCGATGGGCCGTGCCTCATATTTGCCGCTTACGATCCCCCCGACGAATATGACTATGTCATGGAGTTTAGTTTGAGCGCAGACCACATCGGAAATGTAGGTCAGTTTTGCGTTAAAAACGGCCAGCAAGTGCCATGGGTGTTGCAGAGTTATTATGGGACAACAGCTTGGTCAGGCTTCAAGGTTAATGACTTTCCCTTGGAGTTAACGCCTGCCAAAGTTGCGCAGCCGGCCCTGGTGAAAGGCGTGCGATATAAGTCTGTGGTGCAAGTCCGCCGGGATGTGGTTCGCGCTTTTCTCAACGACAAACTGCTGGTGGCCTGGAAAGACGAATTCAAGACTGGCGCACCCAAAAATGCCAGCAAGCCAGTTGGTCTAAGCACCTGGAACTCAGGCGTCATTTTTCACAAAGCTGAGATCATCCCGTATTCGTCGACAGCACCCGCCCCATCCATAGTACCGTCCAATCAAACAAAATCTGCAGCCACACCAGAAGCAGCCACCAAAGTGCCGCCCTTTGTGAACTCCCTCGGCATGAAATTCGTGCCAGTGACGATTGAAGGCGGACCGACCTCAGACAAGAGGGTGCTCTTCAGCGTCTGGCACACACGAGTGCAGGACTACAAAGTGTTTGTTGAGGAGACGAACAGAGGCTGGCCTGGCGCTGGTTTTTCGCAGGCTCCCACGCACCCTGCCGTGCAGGTGAGCTGGGAAGATGCCAAGGCTTTCTGCGCGTGGATGACTGAGCGCGACCGGACCGCTGGAAAGCTCCGACCGAATGACAGCTACCGCCTTCCCACCGATCACGAGTGGAGCTGCGCAGTGGGTCTCGGTGCACGGGAAGACTGGACTCTGCTCCCGGCTGAAAAGAACTCCAATGTCCGTGGTGTGTTCCCGTGGGGCACACAATGGCCGCCGCCACAGGGAGCGGGCAATTATGCGGGGGAAGAGCTGCAACAGACATTGAAAACGGCTCGATTCCCAGATGTTCACGGCGTGATTGCGGGATTCAAAGATGGATTTGAAACCACCGCCCCAGTGGGCAGTTTCGCAGCGAACTCGCTTGGGCTTCACGACATGGGCGGCAACGTCTGGAGCTGGTGCGAGGACTGGTCCGACAAAGACCAAAAACACCGGGTGCTGCGCGGAGGCTCCTGGATCACCCACCTCGATGTTGTGCTGCTATCGTCCAATCGCGGCTACATCGAACCTCTCGGTCGCTTTCACGATCTCGGTTTCCGCGTGGTGCTGGAGAGGGCGGCCACCCCGCCGGGCGCGTCTTCATCGAATTCCGAGATGCACTCGAAAAATGCGCTGCTGGAACAGCAGTATCAGGCGGCGGTCGCCAAGCAAGTGACACCGGCGGTGGAGGCATATGCGAAAACACTGCTCACGAGCTACCGCTCCGCGCTGGAACGAGCGTCGAAGGCTCCTGGAACCAGTCTTGCGGAAGTGGCGGCATTGAAGGTGGAGATCGCCCGAGTCAGCAACGAAGCCGCCATGCCTGCGGCTGATGCTCTGGGCCTCTCGGGGGCCATCGCCGCGCTGCGCAGCACCTACCGCAAGGCACTCGAGACTTTCCGCGTCGAAAAAACGGCTCCTTTGAAGGCGGTCTTTGACAAACAACGGCAAGCGCAGACCAAGAGCGCCGAGGGAACGAAGCAACCGACTCCCGGCCCTTCGTCCATGCCGCCAGATGGCTCAGCCTTAAGCCCGCGAATTCCGACGACACCAACGGCTGCCGATCACCTGCGCTGGAGGCAAATCGCAGAACGATTGTTAAACCTGAAGGCAGAATTGACGATTGCCGAAGGGAACCGCACGCAGAGCGTCCGAAAAATTGAAGAATTGCCAGCCGGGCCGTTTATGTTGCGCCGCATCTGGCTGATCGACTCTGCTGTGACAGACGACGATCTCGCCATGCTGGCGGGAAGCTCGGAACTGTCCCATGTGAACATTGATGGTTCGAGAATCACCCGCTTTCCGTTTGCGGAACTCCCTGGCCTTGAGTCCTTCCACTACAACCGCGGGCTTTGCTCGGATGACACCCTTGAGGGGATCGAAAACTGCCAGAGACTGACAGATCTTTTTATCTGCGGGGGCAAACTCAGCAAAGCAAGCCTGCGGCGACTCAAAAACTGTACGAAACTGGAACGCCTGAGTTTGGGTGAAACCAATATTGAGTCCGACGATCTCAAAGAATTGGGACAATTGAACAATCTCAAGTTCGTCAATCTCGCAAACACCGCAACCACCGGCGTGGGGCTGTCGGAATTGCAGGGACTGGTGCTCATGGAGGATTTGGTTGTCAGCCACCTAGATCTGACCGGTTCCAATCTGGACTTCCTGCCCGTCTTCAAAAATCTCAACAAGCTGACTGCCAACTCCACCAAGTTTGACGACGGGCATTACCTGCGGATTGGAGGTCTCAAGGCTTTGAAACGTCTCGATTTGGAGGATGTGAAAATGAACGACCGGCATGTCGCCGCGATCAGCCAATGCCTCAGTTTGGAAGAATTGGTGGCCCCGCGAACGGAAATCACTGGCATGGGCTTTGCAGCATTGGCGGAGTGGCCGTCGCTGGCGCGGCTGAATCTTTCTGGAACTCGCCTGTCAAAGGATGGTCTGCGTTCGATCACGGAAACTTGCCCGCACCTGACCGTCCTCATCATCCCCGCCGCACCTATGTCGGCAGATAACATGGCCCGCCTGTCGAAACTGACGAAACTCAAATCGCTGGAGATTCAGGACGGGCGGTTTGATCGCACCTGGGTGCCGCTCATGGAGCGGATGGATCAACTCGAATGGCTTCATCTTCCGCGGACCACCGTTTCTGACGTGGATGTCGCTGCCATCTCAAAGCTGACCCGACTCACGCGGCTTGATTTGACCGGCACTAAAATCACCGACGCGTGCATCCCGGAGATCATGAAGCTGAAATCTCTGGGCGAGCTTTGGCTCGGTGGGACCGCAGTCACGGAGGCTGGGTGGGGCAAGTTAAAAAACTTTTTCCCCGCTGCCGCCATTCACCAGTAAAGCGCACCGGCACGTCCCGATGAATTTCGTTACCATTGCCGGCCAACACGCCAGTTACCCACATGAGCGATTCTACAGCCCTCCCAAACGCCTGTCCAAAGTGCGGCGCGGCCCTACCCGCCGAGACCGCCGAGGGCCTCTGCCCGCGCTGCCTCATGGCCGAGGCCATGCTGCCCACCGGGCCGAAAAAAGCCTGGGAGCCGCCGACCGCTGCTGAATTGGGCGAGTTGCTGCCGGAGTATGAAATCGAGAAACTGCTCGGACGCGGCGGCATGGGTGCCGTTTACAAAGGCAGGCAGAAGTCGCTCGACCGGGCGGTGGCCATCAAGATTCTCTCCGCGACGCTCGATGAAAGCGACCAGGGATTCGCCGAGCGCTTCAAAAACGAGGCCCGCGCACTCGGCAAGCTCAAGCACCCCGGCATTGTCGGGGTGTACGACTTTGGAACTGCGGCCGACGGTCTGCTCTACATCGTCATGGAGTTCATCGACGGCACAGACGTGGCCAAAATGATCGCGCAAAAGGGCCGCCTGCACACCGACCACGCGATGGCGATCACCGCGCATGTTTGCGACGCGCTGGCCTACGCGCACGAGCGCGGCATCATCCACCGCGACATCAAACCCGCCAACATCATGGTCGGCTACGACGGCGTCGTCCAGGTGGCAGACTTCGGTCTGGCGAAGATGACGCACAGCGGGGAGTCAGGTCTGACGCAAAGCGGCATGGCGATGGGCACCATGCACTACATGGCCCCGGAGGCGCTCACGCTCGGCACGAGTGTGGATCATCGTGCGGACATCTATGCCGTTGGCGTCATGCTTTACCAGATGCTCACCGGCAAGCTGCCGCAGGGCTTGTTCAACATGCCCAGCCTGCAAATCAAAGGTCTCGACCCGCGTTATGACGGCATCATCGGCAGGGCGCTCATGGAAGACCGTGACGCACGCTACCAAACCATCACCGAGATGCGCATGGGACTGGATGAAATCCTCACGCAGCCCGTGGTCAAAGCGGAAGCTGGTGCCGACAAGCCCCCGGCCGCACTGAACACCCAGGCCCGTCCCAAGCGCTCTGAAGCCAAAAATGAGCCGCTGGTGGTGCCCCATCATGACGAACATGCTGGCAAACGCTCCTTTAACTGGCAGTGGGCCGTCCTGATTGTTCTCCTGGCCCTCGGCGCGTGGGAATATCTGCGAAAACGCCCGGCAGTAACTCTGCCGTCCGACGACTTGGTGAACGCAGGCACCCCAGCAGTCACTCCACCGACTGTGGCCGCCGTGCCTGCCGTCGCGTCGGCTCCAGTCGCTTCCGTTTTTCCTACCACCATGCCGCCAGCCCCATCCATACCCACTGGCCCCATAAGCACGAAGATCGAGCGGACTGCGGGAGCGGACATGCCCGCCGATCTCAATTCCGTTGTGCCTGCCAAGCAACCTCTGCCAGATCTGTTTCTAGGCGATTTGAAACCGGTCACGGTGAAGATGGAGTGGACTCATGGGCCGAACCAGTATTTCAATCATGCCGAACACCGAAGCAAGGTATTGCGCATTGATGGGAAAGAGGTTGGTCGTTACTGGCTCGCCCATACTCCCAGCCTCCTTGAATTCGCTATTCCCTTGGGATACACGCAGTTTAAGGCCACAGGCTTCGCGCCCTTCGACACACAGACCAACAAGCCCATGCTGGGAGACTGGATTTATCGTGTCGAGGTGGACGACAAGGTCGTCTTTGAATCCAAGGAACTGCGTACCTACCCCAATTATCAGGTTCAGATCGAAGTTCCCCTCTCCGCCGGGGCAAAAAAACTGGTCTTGAAGACTATCTCCAACGGCGGCGATCAAAATGGGCATTCGCTCTGGGGCTATCCCACGCTCGTGAGTGACAACTCATCCGCCGCTGCCAATTCGTCGGGAGCATCTACCTCACCGCCAGCGCCGTCGCCTAATCAGAATGAATCCTTCACCAACACTCTCGGCATGAAGTTCGTGCCGGTGCCGGGGACCAAGGTGCTGTTCTGCATCCATGAGACTCGGCGGCAGGATTACGCGGCTTATGCCAAGGAGGTGCCGAGCGTTAATGGCGAGTGGAAAGAGGCCAGCCATAAAGGAGTTGCCTGCGGAGACAAAGACGGCCATCCCGTAGTTAGTGTGAACTGGGATGATGCGAAGAGCTATTGTGCCTGGCTGAGCAAGAAAGAGGGCAAAACCTACCGCTTACCCACTGACCGAGAGTGGAGCATGGCTATTGGCATAGGGCAGGATGAGACGTGGGCCGCCACCACCACACCCGCCTCAGTGGTCAAAAATACCACCCAATTTCCTTGGGGCGTCCAGTGGCCACCACCAAAGGGCGCTGGGAATTACATGGACGTCAGTTGGAATACTCAGCCAGCGCAAGATGACACGAAATATCTCGGCAACTACGCGGACGGCTTCCCCACCACCGCGCCGGTGATGAGCTTCAAACCGAATGCTCTCGGCCTTTATGATATGGGCGGCAATCTGTGGGAGTGGTGTGAGGACTGGTATGACGGAGCAAATAACCAAACCCGCGTGCTGCGCGGCGCATCTTGGGCCGACACCGCCACATGGGGTGGGTACGACGGAGCGCTGCTGGGGTCTTTCCGGTGTAGGCACACACCGAACATTCGCTATCCGTTCAATGGCTTCCGCGTCGTTCTCGAAGTGGCTGCAAACGCAGCCCAAGCGCCTGCTCCCGCTAGCACGCCTGAAACTCTCGGCGACCCACCGAATACCACGAGACGTGTGATTGATTTGCTCCCGCTGGTGGATTTGCCACGCGACGCTTCCAATGGTGCCTGGAGTAAGACGCCGGAGGGCATCAACTTGGCAAAAGCGCCGGATTCCGGCCCGAGAATCCAATTCCCGCACTCGATTGCCACCGAAGAGTATGACTACGAGATTGAGATCTCGTATGCCAACACTGGCATGGAGCACCGGATGGGATTTCCCGTCTTTGGGCGGCGGATCGACTGGGCGATGAACATCTTTGCCGGCAGCGAAACCCCCACCTACTTCTTTGTCGATTTAGACGGTCGTCCTGCTACTCAAGCCAAAGAAGCTGTGGTTCGCCTGCCCCAACTGAAACAAGACAGCCGCCATCACACCGTCATTAAAGTCAGGAACGGCGAGCTGGCGGCCTTTTTTGATGGCAAGCAAGTCGTCCGGTGGAAGGGCGATACCAAGCGATTCAATCCATCCCCCCGCAATGTCCGTGACCCACAGTTCCCAGATCTTTTTTTCTACTGGGGTGGCATTCACATCCACAAAGCCACCGTCACCGAGTTCGTGCCAAAACCCGCCTCGCCGCCTGCGCCGCCGGTTGCGCCCGTAACCAAAGAGCAGCCCTTCACCAATACTCTTGGCATGAAGTTCGTGCCGGTGCCGGAGACGAACGTGCTGATGTGCATCCATGAGACACGGAGGAAGGATTTTGCCTCTTTTGCCGAAGATCAAAGTTTTGCAGGCACGAAATGGAAGTCTATGTCTCGAAGCGGTGTTCCAGTAGGGCATGAAGATGACCATCCTGTGGTCGGGGTTAGCTGGGTCGATGCCAAGGCGTTTTGCGATTGGCTAGGCCGCAAGGAGGGGCATTTGTACCGTCTGCCCACAGACTCAGAATGGAGCTTTGCTGTGGGCATCGCCGACCTCGAAAAGCAGTTTCCAACAAAGTCACCGTTGGAGTTCAATGACAAGGTCCCTGAGCGATTCCCTTGGGGGGGGCTGTGGCCGCCACCGGCGGGTGCAGGAAACTTTGCCGATGAATCGCTCAGGAAAGCCGGGATTCACACCTTCAACGGTCACATCTTGGGCTACAATGACGGGTATCCCACCACCGCGCCAGTGATGAGCTTTGCCCCCAATGGTCTGGGAATCTATGATCTTGCGGGCAATGTCACGGAATGGTGTGAGGATTGGGTAGATGAGGCCCAAACCAGAAAAGTCCATCGAGGCAGGAGTTGGGATAACTGCGAGCGTGATCTCTTGAGAAGTTCATGGCGGTCAATCCCGTTCCATACGCCCGCGCCTGACGAATGCGGTGAGTATCTTGGCTTCCGCTGCGTCTTGGAAGTCGGCAGCCTAAAAACTCAAACCGGAGTTCCGAATCCTCAGATGACGTCGCCAACGCCTTCGACTGCATCTCTCCTGGAGCAGCAGTATCAGGCCGCAGTCGCCAAGCAGGTGACACCGGTGGTGGAGGCTTATGCGAAAACACTGCTCACGAGCTACCGCTCCGCGCTGGAACGAGCCGCAAAGAATGCCGCTGCTTCGAAATCTGACATCGCAGCCATCGAACAAGAAATCCAACGCCTCGACACTCAGGACAGCGTGCCAGACGACGACACAGGAGCCAGCGCCACCACCACGAAACTGCGAACGATCTACCGCGATGCCCTGAAGAAGTTTCAAGAGGAGAAGACCGCGCCACTCAAGGCGGTGTACGAAAAGCAACAAGCTGCCGCTCAAAAACCTTCGTCTGTTTCAAGTTCGTTCACAGCGCATGCCGAAGGCTGGACGGTGTTTGAATCCAACGGATCGACCAACTTGGTGAAGGACGATTCGAAAGGCTACCTTCCGTACATGGATTACGGCCCGGGGTCCGACTACTTTTTTGCCGCTCCTCCACCGTTCATTGAAGCGGCGCACCGCGCCTCTCCGAACGCCACGCTCTCCTTTGATCTGCACATCAGTGCGTCCGACAATGCGACCTACGATGCGGTGATTCTGGAGTCGCCGACTCTCACACTCGTTTTGCCAAAGCCGAATCCGCCCGTCAATCGCTGGACCACCTTCAAGTACCGCTTCCACCCGGCTGAGGGCTGGAAGGTGGGAACGCTGGGCAGGGACAGCCGCGGCATCCGCGATGCGACCGCCGCAGAGATCGAGCAGGCCCTTCACACCGCCACCCGTCTGTTGATCCGCGGCGAATGGAGCAGCATCAGCGGTGACACCGCCTGGCTCGACAACGTGCGACTGGAGCCGTGAAATCGTTCAGGGAGACGAATGTCGTCCCCAAAAAAGTTTGTTACCAGTCCCGACGATCACGTCACGCATAGAGTGTCCCCCAATGATCCCACCATGAGAGCATTTTTATTCATCGTCCTTCTCGGCGCGGCACCCATCGCCATTTGCCAGCAGCCCGTGGTCGAAAAGCCGTCACCAGCAGCGACCCACAATTTAGGCAGCGACGTGCTCGCATTCAGCCAGGCCCGGCTGGGCCGCAAAGTGGGCGGCGGCGAGTGTGCGCATCTCGCCGTTGAGGCGCTGAAGTCCGCAGGCGCGGGCGGGCGGCGGCCGGATGCGCCCAACGCGGGAGATTATGTTTGGGGAGAACTCGTGGCCTACCTCCCTGCCAATCTGCCCAAAGACGCGGCTGCCAAGTTGCTGACGAAAGTGCAGCCCGGAGACGTAATCCAACTGCGCAACACACGCTTTGAAGGCAAACGACCAGGACGCGGCACCTATTGGACCAGCGCGGCTCATCACACGACCTTGGTCGAGCGGGTCGATGCCGCTGCCGGTGTGCTGCACATCCTGCATCAAAATTGGAATGGCGCGCGCTATGTGATGCGTGGTGAGCACAAGATCAGCGATTTGAAGCAGGGCTGGCTGCGCATTTACCGGCCTGTTCCGGTGGTTCGCTGACATCCAGACGGTGAAACTAAATTGAGAATTTTATGAATGATGCACCGCCAGAGCTTGGAACGCCGCAGAGGCTTGATTTAGCAGGCCCACCTCTGCGGCGTTCCTGCCTCTGCGGTGTAAATCCGTGTATCCAACCTTGCTCGTGCCCTCCGCCGCAATAATCATTCTCCACCCCGCCATGCATCGCCTTTCCTTCGTCCTGGCCCTGTTTGCGTCGTCACTGTTTGCGGATGAGCTGCCGTGGGCCTTGCGGCCGATCACCGATCCGCTCACCCCGGCGCTGGATGACAACAAGTGGGCGCATGATCCGCTGGATGAGTTCGTGCTGAGAAAGCTGGAGGACGCGGGACTGAAGCCGAACCCGGACGCGGCGCGGCATCTGCTGCTGCGGCGTGTGACGTTTGACCTGATCGGGCTGCCGCCGACGCCGTCGGAGATCGAGGCGTTTGTGAATGATTCAGAGCCGTTCGACAAGGCTTACGCCAAGGTGGTGACGCGGCTGCTGGATTCACCGCGTTTTGGCGAGCGCTGGGCGCGGCACTGGCTGGATGTGGTGCGTTATGCGGACTCGGCAGGCGGCGAGCGGCCCAAAGCGCTGCCGATGGCGTGGCGCTACCGTGACTGGGTGATCGACGCGCTGAACGCGGACAAGCCTTACAACCGCTTCGTGGCGGAGCAGGTGGCGGGTGATCTGGCGCCGAAGGCCACGCCGGACATGCAGATCGCCACGGGCTTTCTGGCGCTGGGTGCGAACGATCTTTCCATGATGGGCATGCCGATGTTTGTGATGGACCGCGTGCATGAGCAGATCGATACGACGACGCGGGCATTCCTCGGCCTCACGGTGGGCTGCGCACGCTGTCATGATCATCGCGGTGATCCGGTGAAACAAACGGACTACTATGCGCTGGCGGGCATCTTTCTCAGCACCCGCACCTGGTTTGCCACCGGCGACCAGGCGGACAGCATGAAGAAGCGCATGCGCATGAGCCGGGGCAGGGAGGTGGTGGAGCGTGAGAGCCTGGAGGGGCGGCCGCTTTCCACCACGCTCTCCGCGCTGGCGAGCAGCACGGGCAAGGAGGTGACTATCAGCCGCCGCAGCGACAAAATCGGCATGATGGAGGGCAATGGCGACGATGTGCTGAGCATCGGGCAGCGGAACTCGGCGAAGATCGACATCGACCTGCGCACCTGCATGGGCGCGGATGAATGCGAGACGGTGCATTGCGCGTTGCGGGAGCGCGGCGACATCGAACTCGTCGGCCCGCTCGTGCAACGTGGCGTGGTGGCCATTCCCGGCCTGCCGCCGCTGCCGCCGATCCGTTCCAACGAAAGCGGCAGGCTGCAACTGGCCTCCTGGCTCATCTCACCGCAGAATCCGCTCACCCCACGGGTGCTGGTGAACCGCGTGTGGCTGCATCTGTTCGGACGTGGCATCGTCAGCTCGCCTGATGACTTCGGCTTCATGGGGGACGCGCCCACGCATCCCGAATTGCTCGATCATCTGGCCTCGCGCTTCATGCAGGGCGGCTGGTCGATCAAAAAGCTGATCCGCGCCATCGTCCTGAGCCGCACCTATCGCATGTCCTCGCGTGGCGATGCGGCGAAGCAGAAGATTGATCCCACCAACAAGCTGATCTGGCGCATGAATTGGAAGCGCCTGGAGGCCGAGGCGCTGCGCGACGCGTGGCTGCAACTTGGCGGCCAGCTCAAGCTGGAGCGGCCGGTGGGCACGCAGGTCGGACTGCTGGGACGCGAGGCCACGCCGCTGCTCGGTGTCAGCTCACCCTTCCGCAGCATTTACCTGCCGGTGCTGCGCAATGGCCGCATGCCGGAGATGCTGGAGGTCTTTGATTTTCCGGACCCATCGCAAGTGAACGGCAAACGCGAGGCCACCACCAGTGGACCGCAGGCGCTGTTTTTGATGAACAGCACCTTCATGGAGCAGGTGGCCGCGGAGCTTTCCAGCCTGGTGTTTCGCGCCACCGCCGCGCAACGCCCGCAAACCGCTTACCTCCTCGCCTTGAACCGTCCGCCCAGCTCGGTCGAGGTGGAGGCGGCGGAGTCTTGGATCAAAGCAAGTACCGTGGAACCCAAAAAAGCCTGGGCGCTGTTTGTCCAGGCACTGCTCGCCAGCCCCGAGTTTCGTTATGTGCGCTGACTTTAAACATGCTCATCCCAAACGGGCCACGCCAAGCCAAAAGTTCTTCACTTAATCAATGACTCGAAGTTCCCATTCTTTGACCGTTGGCCTTGGACTGCGGGCATACCAGGCAATATCACGCACGAAGTGATTCCAGCTAAGCCAATCATGTCGTGTTTTCGTACCTCGCATGGCCTTAAATTCGACATGTTCAAAATAATGATCGAGTAACATTTTCAGCTCTCGAAAAGAAAAGCTGTGAAGATGGGTAGGATCAAAAGTTAATTTTTTACCTCGTAAGACCGCAATACGGCGGTGCAGATGATAATCCAAAGGAACAGAACCCATAAAAACGCTACCAGATTTTTTCTCCAGAATCCGCCAGATCTCATGCACTGTCACAGAAGGGTATGGCAGATGCTCAAGCACCTCTGTGAGGCAGACGGCATCTAAGCTGTTGGACTTGAAATCAACCGCCGTAGAGATGTCCATTTGTATGCAAGGAATCCCCCTCTCATTCGCTAGCTCAATGGCATTACGATCGATATCTACCCCAACCCAGCGACCAAATCGGGTCAACTCGCAGGTAATGGCCGCACCACGACATCCCAGATCAACCCCCTGGCCGATTTGTATTTTATCACGTTCGAGACACGAACAAAAGAATGCCAATTTCTTCCTATCATCCTTTGCTTGTCCGATGTCTCGATTCTTATGATGAGCCTCGTAAAATGCTGCGATTAGCTGTTGGCGCCGCCCAGCTTCTCCAAGCAGTAAATCAGTTGGAAACGCTGGAGGCTGGAGGCTGGAGGCTGGAGGCTGGAGGCTGGAGGGCATAGGGTATGAGGATTAAACACTTCTCTTGTTTTGACAATTCAAGAATTCTTGTGCGTGTGATTGTCTTGTGCTCAGGGTGCCTCGCGGGCCAGTGGCTCTAAATTGGAACTTTGAACCTGAAACTTGAAACCATGAACCCGCTCCACTGCTCCCACACCCGCCTCGTCAGTGGCCGTCGTGATTTTCTGCGCCATACTAGCGCCGGGTTCGGCTGGCTGGCGCTCAATGCCATGCAGGCGCAACTGGCGGCGGCGGCATCACCGCTGGACCCGAAGAAGCCGCATCTCACGCCGAAGGCGAAGCGCGTGATCTTTTTCTTCATGGACGGCGGTCCCAGCCATCTCGACACCTTTGACCACAAGCCGAAGCTGAAAAACTCCGAGCAGGCCACGCCCTCGGTTTTTGATTTCATCCCCGGTGGCAAGAGCGGGCTGATGATGTCGAGCATCTTCCCCAAACTGGCGCAGCATGCGGACCACATGTGCATCCTCAATGGCATGCACACCGTCACCGCCAGCCACACGGAGGCGCAGCTTGCCTTGCACACCGGCACGGACCGTGGGGTGCGGCCCTCGCTCGGCTCGTGGACACTCTACGGCCTCGGCAGCGAGTCGCAGGAACTGCCCGGCTTCATTTCCATCGACCCGGTCGGCGGTGTGGGCGCGCGTGGTTATGGGAATGCCTATCTGCCCTCGGTTTACCAGGGCACCAAGCTCACCAGCGGCAAAGGACTCGCTTTCATCGAGCCGAAACAGGCGGAGGCGGAGCAGTTGCGGCAGATCGCGCTCATGCGCCGCCTCGGGCATCAGCTCCAGCTCGAAGATCCGGCGAATTCGGAGATCGAGGGTGTCATCAGCTCGTTTGAGCGTGCCTTTGCCATGCAGACCGCCGTGCCAGCGGTGCTGGACATCACCACCGAGACGGACGCAACCGTGAAACTCTATGGCGACACCCAATTCGGCAAGCAATGCCTGCTGGCGCGGCGTCTCGCCGAGGATGGCGTGCGCTTCATCCAGATTGGCGTCGGCGGCTGGGACAACCATAGCAACATCCAAAGCTCGTTGCAGGCCAAGGGCGCGGAGATCGACGGCCCGATCGCGGCGCTGATGACTGATTTGAAGGAGCGCTCCATGCTGGAGGACACGCTCATCGTCTGGGGTGGCGAGTTCGGTCGCACACCCCGCAGCCGCAACGGCGGACGCGACCATAACAACAAGGGCTTTTCCATGTGGCTGGCGGGCGGTGGCGTCAAAGGCGGCCATCGTCACGGTGCCACCGACGACATCGGCGAGGAGGCTGTCGATGGTAAAGTCAGCATGAGCGATCTTCACGCCACCATCCTGCATCTGCTCGGCCTGAAGATCGAAAAGCTCACTTATCCCTTCGCGGACCGCGATGTGCGCCTGCGGGACAACCCAGGCGCGGTCATTGAGGAAATCCTCGCCTGATCTCAGGCCCGCAACGGCACCACCTTGCGGTCGAGGTCATGCACGGCATGGATGCGGCGAACGGTTCCGCTGCGGCTGCGCATCAGGATGGAGTGGGTTTCGACGCGGTGGCCGACAAAACGACAGCCGGGCAGCAGAGGGCTGTCGCTGATGCCGGTGGCGCAGAACAACGCGCTCTCGCCGACGATGAGCTCATGCACACGGAAGACTTGGTTCAGTTCCGAGGCGGAAACCTGAGCGGCCACCTCGGCCCGGTGCGCGTCGTCATGAAACCACATGCGCATTTGCATGTCCCCGCCAAGACACTTCAACGCGGCGGCGGCCAGGATGCCCTCAGGGGAGCCCCCCATGCCGACGTAGAGGTCACAAGATGATTCGGGCATGGAAGGAGCCACGGCGGCGGCGATGTCGCCATCCATGACCATGCGCAGCGCCGCGCCGGTGCGGCGGATCTGGTCGATGATCTCGTGGTGGCGCGGGCGGTCCATAGTGGAGACGACGAGATCACGCTCACGTTTGCCCAGCGCCTCGGCCACAAAAGTGATGACCTCTTGCAGCGGCATGTCGAGGAAACAGCGGTCGCCCCGGCCTTCGAGAGCTTTTTTCACGGCAGGACCGTAGGCGATTTTGTGGCTGTAAAAGCTCGGGATGCTCTTCATCGCACAGGGCGCGCCGTCCGGCACCTGTGCGGCGGCGATGACGGAAATGCTGTTCGGCAGGCCTTTGGCGATGTTGTTAGTGCCGTCGATGGGATCGAGCGCGATGTTGAAACGCGGGCTGCCATCACGCCAGGTGCCGAGGTGCTCGCCCACAAAGATGCCGGGTGCGTTGTCCTTGATGCCCTCGCCAATGACGACCTCGGCGCGGACATCAAGGATGTCGAAGACGCCGTAGATCGCGCTGCAGGCCGCGCCGTCGGCCAGCTCTTTTTCACCTCGTCCCAGCCAGTGGATGGCCTGGAGCGCGGCATTTTCCGTGGCACGGACGAATTCAAATTCGATGACACGTTCGAGGTCGTGGGCGCTGCGGAGAGGTGGGAGGCTGGTGGACATGGGTTGGGTTGGACTCTGGATGCTAGTTCCTGGATGCAAGATGCCAAGCACCAACAATTTACCAAAATGAGCGGGTGAAGTGCAAGGCTTGCGTCAGTGCTGGCACTTGGGGCAGAAGAAAGTCGAGCGTTGCCCAAGGACGATGCGTTTGATCTTCGTTCCGCAGACACGGCAGGGATCACCTTCGCGGTCATAGACACGGAGTGTTTGCGCAAAGTAGCCCGGCTCGCCGCTTTCGTTCACGAAGTCGCGCAAAGTCGTGCCGCCCATCTCGATCGAGGCCGTCAACACATCCCGGATGGCTTTGACGAGCTTTTCGAGGCGTGGACGTGTGACTTTGCCTGCTGGCTTGCGTGGATCAATGCCCGCCATGAACAAGGCTTCGCTGGCATAAATGTTGCCGACACCGACGACCACATGCGAGTCCATGATGACGAGCTTGATCGCCGCCGTCTTGCCTTTGCAGGCAGCGTGCAGGTGCGCGGCGGAGAATACATCCCCCAACGGCTCTGGGCCGAGATCTTTGAGCAGCGCATGCTGCATCGGATCGCCCTCAATCCACAACGCTGCTCCAAAGCGGCGGGGATCGTGCAGGCGGAGCTGCTTGCCGGAATCGAGCGTGATGGCCAGGTGGTCGTGTTTCTTGAAGGGCACGTCTGGAGTGAGCACGCGCAGATTCCCGGACATGCCGAGGTGCAGCAGGAGAGTGCCTTTGGTGGTGCCAAACAGCATGTATTTGGCCCGGCGGATGCCAGAGTCGATCCGGCAGCCCTCCATCTCGTGAATCGTGTCCGGCACCGGCCAGCGCAGGCGTTTGTCCCGCACGATCACCTCGCGCACGCGTTTCCCGATCACATGCGGCGAGACGCCGCGCAGCGTGGTTTCGACCTCGGGAAGTTCTGGCATGCCGCGCCTATGACGCGGCCCCAGGCTCCTGCAACCCGGAATCGGTCGTAGCTTGGGAATGTATGAATCAATGACGGGTCGGTGATCCGGTTTGCATGTGCTGGGAGGCTCTTCACCCTGAATGGCATGATCAAGCAAGGCGGTTCCTTATTTGCGGTTCTTATGGCTTTTCTCTTTGGCGTCACACCCCCTGCCACGGCGGAGCCAATCCAGGTGAATGCCCAATTCGTGGGCGAGGATGGCAGCCCTCTGGCCGGGATGCCGGTGCGTGTGGTCATCGGCAGCGAGAAGGCGGCGCGTGCGCTGGGCGCGGGGAAAAGCCTGACCACGGACGCGCAGGGGCGGGTGCGCTATCAGGTGGAGTCATCGATCAAGCAGCGCCGCATCAAACTGGACTCGATTTTCGCCCGCCATGACTCGCGACTCGTGGAGGTGGGCATCGAACTGGAGCTGCTGGGGCGGCGGGCGCTCTACTGGATTGAGATTGATCTGGTGAAGGCGGGGCCGCTGGCGGGCATATACGTTTTTTTGCCGGGCCGCAGTGGTCAGTTTGACCTGCCGCTGACGTTTCACGAAAAGAACCACTCCTGGAGCCTGCCAGACCAGCCAGATGGGATGCTGCTGACGGGCACGGGCGCACGGTTGCTGGAGCATGATCTGCAAATCAGCCCCGCTGGCGTGTGGACGGTGACGCTGCGGATGGAGAAGCAGAAGTTCACCGTGCGGTGACTTGTGGGCGAGTTTTTGGCCGGGGGGCCTGCTGGCTTCAAGCCTTTGCCGAATCCAGCGCCTGCTCCACGGCTCGCCAGGCGAGCATGGCGCACTTCACCCGCTGGGGGAATTTTTGCACGCCTTCGAGGAGGATGAGTTCGCCGAGCGCGTCTTCGTCGGCAGGTGCGCCGTCGCCCATGACGACGCGGCGGAAGTCCTCGCGCATGGCGGCGGCCTGGGTCTTGGACTTGCCCTTGATCTTTTGCGTCATCATCGAGGCGCTGGCCTGGCTGATGGCGCAGCCCTGACCGGTGAACTTGAGGTCGTCGATGTTCTGACCGTCGTCGGACAAGCGCAGCCAGACGTCGATCTCGTCGCCGCAGGAGGGATTGTCGCCATGCGCATGCAGGCAGGGCGGGGGAATCTCGCCGTGATTGCGCGGGTTGCGGGAGTGGTCGAGGATGACCTGCTGGTAGAGGTCGCGGAGCTCTTCGGAGAGGGGCATCAGGAGAAGAATTGGTTGGCGGCACGCAGCACTTCGACGAGGCGGTTGATCTCCTCAATGGTGTTGTAGAAGTAAAAGCTGGCGCGGGTGGTGCCGGGCACCTTGAAGCGCTTCATGAGCGGCTGCGTGCAGTGGTGCCCGCCGCGCATGGCGACGCCGTGGGTGTTGGCAAACTCAACGAGGTCGTGCGGATGAGCGGAATCGAGGTGGAAGGCCACCAGGGAACCGCGTTGGCCGGACTGCGGACCTAAGATGCGGATGCCGGGCACCTCGCTCATGCATTGGACGGCATAAACGGCGAGATTGTGGTCGTGGCGGTGGATGTGTTCGAGTCCGATGGCCTCCAGGTAGTCGATGGCGGCGGACAGACCTATGACCCCGGCGATGTCAGGTGTGCCGGCCTCAAATCGGTGCGGCGGCGGCTTGTAGGTGCTGCCTTCGAGCGTGACGGAGAGGATCATCTCGCCACCGCCCTGCCACGGCGGCATGTTTTCCAGCAATTCCATCCTGCCGTAAAGCACGCCGATGCCGGTCGGGGCACACATCTTGTGGCCGGAGAAGGCAAGGAAGTCACAGCCGATCTCGCGCACATCGACGGGGGTGTGCCCGACGCTCTGCGCGCCGTCCAGGAGCGTCACCGCGCCGACGGCTTTCGCCTTGGCGCAGAGTTCGCGGGCGGGATTGATGGTGCCGAGGGAATTCGAGATATGGACGAAGGCGAAGATCTTCACCTGCTCCGTCAGCAGCGTGTCGAGAGTGGCGAGATCGAGCGTGCCGTCGTCGAGCACCGGAATGTGCTTCAACGTGGCTCCCGTGCGCTGCGCCAGGAGCTGCCAGGGCACCAAATTGCTGTGATGCTCCATGCCGGTGACGAGGATGACATCCCCGGCGCGGAGGTTCTGCGTGCCCCAGGTATTGGCGACGAGGTTGATGCCCTCCGTCGTGCCACGGGTGAAGATGATCTCGTTCTCCGAGGCGGCCCCGATAAAGCGGGCGGTCTTTTTTCGCGCCACCTCAAAGGCTTCGGTAGCGCGGGCGCTCAGCTCATGCAGGGCGCGGTGGACGTTCGAGTTGTCTCGCTCGTAGTAGTGCGAAAGCGCCTGGATGACCGCCCTCGGTTTCTGGCTGGTGGCGGCGCTGTCCAGATAGACCAGCGGATGTCCGTTCACCTGCTGGGCGAGGATGGGAAAATCAGAGCGGATGCGGTGCCAGTCCATGGGGTTGGGATACAATACGGCTGCATCTCCGCAAAGATCGCCCAGGAATCAAGCACGGCTTTCTGCCTGCCACCGATGAGGTCAAATTTCAGCGCACGGCGAACTTGCTGGCGGGCAGGGTTTTGGAACCCTGGCTTCCGGCGTAAATGCCCTCGGCTTGCACCTGACGGGCACGCTCCTAGATGGATTGCGGCCTGCCACCGGCTGGCAGCTCGTTTTCGGACAGCAAACCAAGCATTGAGGTGGCGGCTTGATCGAGCATCATCACAGGAGGGCTGCTGATCAAACTCAGAAAGGTGCTGCAACTGCTGAGGCTGGCTGCAACCAGGACGAGAGCGACGGTACGGGCAAATTTCATTAAAAACGTGTCTATCATGAGGCTGTGTTTCTGTAAACAACAAGATTCTCAGCGGGCGGCCATCTGCTGGCCCGGTGCTTGGTGGAGAGTGGCAGGGGTGTGAAAATCACCACGATTTTCGATCAGACGTCCTCTTTGCTGCAGGCTGCTTTTGCCATCCTCCTCCACCATCAGGAGGTAGGGAGCGAGACGCAACGCCGTGTTGATGAGACCGCAACTGCTCAGCAGCAGACAGGCGGAGATGGCGAAGGAAAGACGTCCAATAGAAAACATTTCATCTTGTTTATCACGCCGCGCCATTTGAGTAAACCCTTTTGATGCGCGGTGTCACGGTTCTGAAATCTTGTCAGGCCATCCATTTTGTCCTAATCTCCAACCATGAGCGCCAGAGATGCCATCATCAACGAGATCAAGCTCGCCCCCGAGTCGCTGGTGCGTGAGACCTATGATTTCATCCAGTCGCGCAAAAGCCAGCGCGGGCAGGAACTCGCGGCAGTCGCAACTGCGCCGCAGGCAAAGCCTGACTTTCTGGCGCGGCAGAAAGCCCTGTTCGGCGACCGTGTGGTGGCTGATTTCCCAGGTGTTGCTGGATGAACTGCGAGCGGAGCGCTTCTGATGCGTTACTTTGATGCCGGAATACGGTTCAAGCTCACGATTCAGGTTTTGGAGGTGCGGCGGTATTTTTGCAGGCGGCTGTTGGGCTTGTCTGGCAGGGTGCGTTCGATCAGGCGGGCGTTGAGAGCTGGCTGGAGGTAGTTTTTGCGGAAGGTCGGGCGATGGGCGAGGCCGAGCTTTTTCATGCAGGCCAGGGCGGTGAGCGGCTGTTTGGCCAGGCATTTGAGCAGGGCTTTGACTTGGTCGCTGACTTGATCGCCCACTTGGTCGGTGGCCGCCACCTCGTGAATGGCCTGGAGCAGGGCGGAGAGCAGGAATTCGATGAAGATCGTGGACTGGCCGGCTTTGTCTGATGCCGCGAGCGCGGCGTAATACTCCGCCTGTCGCTCGCGGATCACGCTTTCCACGGGGAGGAAGGCCAGTTCGGGCTTCCAACGGCTCAGGATGAGCGTCTGCCACAGTCGTCCGATGCGGCCGTTGCCATCGGCAAAGGGATGGATGAACTCCAGCTCGTAATGAAACACGCAGCTCGCGATCAAGGGATGCTCCACCTTTCGCTTCAGCCAGCCGAGCAGATCCTTCATCAATCCCGGCACGCGCTCCGCAGGTGGTGCCACATGCACGAGCTTGGAGCCCTTCACGATGCCCACGCCGCCGGAGCGGAAGCGCCCCGGATGATCCACGAGGCTTTGCATGAGGATGTGATGCGCCGCGAGGAGGTCTTTGGCCGAGGCGGGGTTCCAGGACTCCAGCATCTCATAGGCGGCGAAGGCGTTGCGCACTTCCTGAATGTCCTTGGCCGGACCGATCACCCGCTTGCCTTCGATCACCGCTGTTACCTGCTCCAGCGACAGCGAGTTGTTCTCGATGGCGAGGGAGGAATGAATGGTGCGCAGCCGCCGGCTCCGCCGCAGTTCCGGCGTCATCGCCGACGTGGCCTGCACGCTCAAGCGTCCCAGCGCCTCGCTAATCTGCACGACAAGGTCGAGCACCTTGGGCGTGATCGTGAAGGGCGGGGTGTAAAGCGCGGGCATGGATTCAATAGCGCCGGTTGCTGCGTGGCTTCAATCGGCAACTTCGAGATGCAGCCCGCCTGTTGTGCCTGAGATGATGCGTGCCCGGTTCCTTTAGCGGTGGAAGGTGGGGATGCAAGGTGTTCGCTGATCTCGATTCGCTGTTAATCTGCACATGCTTTACAAAACCTCGTGCGGCGGGTTGCAATGCGTTTGGTCTTGGCTGAGCACTGAAACAAGGTTGAGAAAGTCTTCTTCAAGCGTACATGGGTGAACTCCACCGACATTCAACCTTTCAGCGGCATCATCAAACAACTGACAGGTATCATCGAGAAGCTGCTTCAAAGAGGCATTAGTTCGGCAACCGCTCCCTGGAATAAACGTGTTGGTGGCGATGTTGATGTCTCGATGGGCGACTATTTTGCTGCGGTATTTGTGAAAACGGCGGCCCCGATCCCAAAGCTCAGAAAAGCCAGCAATTTGATCGACACCTGAAATGCTCTTTAGCGAGATTTCGTCGTTTCTCGTTCCAAACACCGAAGCAAGTTTAATGACAAAAGTGACATACAGGGCTGGATGAACAGCGTGGAAAAAGTCCAAGTGTTGATTGTACGCCGAAACAATCTCCTGCCGTTTTGGATGAGCACATTCAAAAAGCCACCAACCTTCGTAGCATAACCGTGCATGTGTCAGTGTATCTCGGAGGTCGTTAATATGAGTGTTCGACATCTTAACTTTACTTCGTTAAAGATTTTCGGTTCGACATTCTTCGGGCGACGCGTTGTTTGGAACGGGTGGCAGATGCGCGGCGGGCGTGGCGTCGCTGGATGTTCTCGATCACGGCCTCGCGCGAGGGCTGCGTGGCAAACTGCCAGTGCAGCAGCTCGGTGATG
>Ga0209573_1001082_pt1 | contig 45594 bp, 18 predicted proteins | sample TNRBio252014_DNA_FD_185870 | JGI IMG/M metagenome (GOLD analysis project Ga0209573, IMG submission 185870) | Wastewater treatment Type I Accumulibacter community from EBPR Bioreactor in Madison, WI, USA - TNR Reactor_6/25/2014_ DNA (SPAdes)... | ecosystem: Engineered > Bioreactor > EBPR >...
CTTGCTGAATCAATTGAAGTAATTCACTATTACTCTCCTTTATAGTAATACTGATGCAGTTGTAGGTTTTCATTGTTGACGCTTTTCTAAGGCAAAATTAAGAAAATAAATAATGTAAATGGTATTACTATTAAAGTTATCAATATGATGTATGTCTGCTCCCAGTTTTTCCAACCGTAGCATTAAATCAAAATATCCTTTACTTGCCGCATATTGTAAAGCCGTAGAACCGTATTCATCTTTTCCTTTTGCATTAGCTCCGTGCGCCAATAGGTAATCTGCTATAACCAGATCAGATGTCCATTTCTGACGGTAAGGATCAGAGCGTAATGCAGACTTTCCGGTGAAGTGCGATTACGGCTTACTTGCTCTACGAATAGTTGAACCAACTCGAAATAGCCTTGCTCACACACATGCCAAAAGGCAATCCTGCCATCCCTGTAACGTTCGTGAATATCAATATCCTGTTCAACCAGCAACCGAGCAATAGCGACCTGATTAAAATAGCAAGCCCGCATAAAAACCGTTTCACCGCTTTTGTCCTTCGCATTCAAATCCGCTCCCTTATCTATCAGGTAACGAATCACGGCTAAATGCCCGTTTTGAACGCCCCAACTGATAACCGACATCTTTTTATGATCTTGGGCATTAATGTCCGCTCCATTGGCAACCAAATATTGCACAATATCCAAATATCCGCACCAACAGGCGAACATCAAAGGAGTTTGTCCCATAAATATTTTGGTTGACTTAAAGAATTTTGGGAAAACCATTTCCGTTAAATCAATCTTTCCTATCCGTTTCCCTTTGAATATCACGATCCCCTCATATGATAGTTGACGTTTGCCCCATTTTCCACTAATAATCGCATAAGGGGAAAATTTCCTTCACAACAAGCCCTAAAAAGGAATTGCCCGAGTGCCGTTTCCCCATGAATTGTAATACCAAATTCATTATTTATTCGGCTGAATTCAATCTTGAAAGACTATTGATTTTCAAGCAGTTGCCGAAATAGGAATTGTGTAAAGAATAAATGAATTTGGTATAAGAAACAATCGTCCCATACTCCTAAAGGCAGGGGTTGGATATTTGGCAAATAGACACGCAATGGAATAGCTTAGACCATTCATTTTAAGCAAACATACAAAACAAAATCTTCCGCCCCGATAGCCTCGAAGCGGAAGATTTTGTTATATTTAAGTCAAGACTATTTTACTCCAGAACGATTTTCATCATCCGTTTTTCGTTACCGGCAACCACTTGCAGGATATAAACGCCTGATGCCTGACCCGTCATATCTAAACGGAAAGTATTGTCGCCTGCTTCACCGTTGAAGTCGTGCGTTTGTACCGTTCTACCTGTCAGGTCAGCGATTTGCACCTGTACGTTAGCGGTTTCCGCTAATTGGAGGGCAACGGATAGTACGCCGTTGGTCGGGTTGGGATAAACGTTTAAGTTGGAAAGTGCTTGATAATCAACACTTTCGTTACGCGGTTGGATCGGCGGATTGTTAATATCTACATTAAAAACCGTGATCTCTGTATTCGATGTACCCAGAGCCTTATAACACTGATCGCCGAAGTCAAACACGCCTTGGAACGAATACCGCGTACTTTGTGCCAACAATCGCGGAGCGGAAAAGTTACCGTTACCGTCATTGAGGATGGCGGCGAGGTTTGCCTGTGCTCCGATGTAGTATTGGATGATGATGTCTTGGAATCCATCGCGGTTGGCATCCAAAATATTCAGTAAGGAAGCATTTTGCGGAAGAATATTTTGTGTGCGGAAGCTGAAGTTCATAATACCCGGATTCCACGTGCCGGTATAGAGCCGTGTACCATTCGTACCGTCCGCATACGCCGAGAATACGATGTCCAAACGGGCATCCTGTAAGGGATTCGCCTGCATGGAAAGGTGGGGGATGGCGGGTTCTTCATTGCGGTAATGCAAAAGCGGGGGCATTACGTAGTTACCGTTACCTAATCCCGCGAAGTACAGCAAACCATACGTCGGATCGCCGTAATTGAGGTCAACGGAAAGGAGGTCTTCCGTACCATTACCGTCCCAATCTTTGACTACGTGATATACGCCCTGACTGGTAGCCGCCGTCGGTGTTACTGCCGTAAAGTTCCGCGCGCCGTTGTTGCGATACATCCGTTCCCCACCCGGGGCGAAGGATTCGATGAAAACATCGCGTCTGCCGTCGTTGTTGTAGTCGGTGGCATAGCCAACCGAACAACTGCTATTCAGCACGGCTAAATTCGTAAAGGAAAGGGCAGTAAAATACGGCGGGGCTAACGTTCCCCAATAGATACGAACCAATGTACCACTACACGTGGAAGGATCGCCAAAGGAAATCAAGAGGTCTTTCGCGCCATCATTATCAAAGTCATGGTAATGGAGGTTTTCGCTTTCCGCCGTACCAAAATATGGCAAACGAATGACGGGATTGGCAGGTACTACAAAGCCGATACCCGGATTGAAATCTACACCATTATTAATATAAATGTTAATGCGACCGAAGATATGCGCCGTTAAAACATCTTTCAAACCGTCATTATTAACGTCCACCGCTGCGTAGAAGTCGCCGTTATTGTTGCGGTCGCCCGAATCATAGACCGGGTTAGAGCAAGCACCGGGCAGTACCCGCGTCGTTGCCGTTACGGAATAGGGACAACCGTTCAGCATCCCCGAATACGTGATGATATGCGTGCCAACGCCGGCTATCATGGGATTAAACATATTACCTACCATACCGGGACCCGAGAATGTACCACCCGCGGGATTGCCTGTTAAAGGATCAGGAGGAGCAGTTACCAAATAAGTAGAATCCAAGCCCGTAATCTGGGCGACAATCTGTGGCTGAACCGTGAAGGTAATAACATTAGAGTTAACAGGTGAGCATCCTGCCTGCGTAACCACCACGCGGTAATTACCCGACTGCGTAGCCGTATAGGAGCGGGACGTAGCCCCCGGTATGTTGACGTTATTCCGTTGCCATTGGTAGGCGTAGGTGGGGTCTAAAGGTGCATTGAGTGTTACCGTTCCTCCGAAACAAACCGTTATCGGACCTGGAGGCGTGATGGCAATGGCATTCACACATGGCACTACCGTTACCCGCGTAGTGGTGGAATAGGGACAACCGTTAAACGTTCCCGCATACGTGATGGTATGCGTGCCAACCCCTGCTATCGCGGGATTAAAGGTATTTCCGACCACGCCCGGACCCGAGAACGTACCGCCCGCCGGACTGCCTCCCATCGTAACGGCAGGAGCTTGGTTGGTGTATTGCGCCGCTAAACCCGTGATACTCGCCGTAATTACCCCCTGAACCGTTACCGATACCGTTGGCGTGGTTACGGACGTACAGCCCGCTCTACTGATGACTACATCATACGTTCCCGTTTGGGTAGCAGTGTAGTTGGCAGTGGTGGCGAAGGGAATGTTCACGCCGTTTCTGCGCCATTGGAAGCTAAAAAGCGGATTCGCAGGAACGGATAAGGCAATATTCTGTCCGAAACAAAGGTTATGCGGACCCGCGGGACTAATCGCACTATTCAACGGCGGGCAGGCAATCACCGTTACGGAGATCGAAGTGGTATAGGGACAGCCGTTCAGCGTTCCCGCATACGTGATCGTATGTGTGCCGATGCCGGCCAATACGGGATCAAAGGTAGAACCTACGATGCCGTTTCCGCTAAAAGTCCCGCCTAAAGGTGATCCTGTTAGGGTTATGGGAGCGGATTGGTTGGAAACCGTTGGCGTAATACCCGTAATGGAAGGCGTGATGACGGGTTGCATCGTAACAATCACCTGCGGGGTAACGTAGGGTGTACAGCCTGTTTTGGTAATCAAAACCTCGTATTTTCCGGTCGTATTGGCTACGTAGGAAGCAGTCGTTTGTCCGGGAAGGACAACGCCGTCATTCCTCCATTGGTAAGAATAAGAAGGATCATTCGGCACGTTGAGGATAATTTCTTCACCCGGACATAAATTGATGGGTCCGCCGGGTGCGATGACGATTTGACCTGGACAATCAATGACGGTTACGTCCTGCGAAACCGAATAAGCGCAACCGTTCAGCGTGCCGGAATAAGTGATCGTATGTGTACCTGCACCTGCCGTATTGGGATTGAACGTATTACCACTGATACCATTACCGCTAAACGTTCCGCCCAAAGGTGAACCCGTCAGGGTAACGGCAGGGTCTTGGTTGGAATATTGGGTATTTAAGCCTGCTATAGTAGGCGTAATTTGCGGTTGAATCGTTACCGAAACCGCCGGAGGGGTGTAGGACGGACAGCCCGCCTTGGTAATCACCACATCATAGCTTCCCGAAGATATAACGGTATAGGTGTTGGAGGTTTCGCCAACCAAATTTCCACCGTTTTTCCGCCACTGATAGCTGAAATTGGGTGAAAAACCTGCTGTAAGGGTCTGCGTTTGTCCGAAACAGAGGTTAATCGGTCCCGTTGGAGAAATGGCAAGATAGTCATCCGGGCATTCCACGATGGTGATCGTAACGGGGTTCGTAGCACCCGAGACGGAAACTAAAGGCGAAGTCGGCGCAACAGTCGTTACATCAGGGATGTTTGACCCGCGCAATTCCAGCTTGTATTGCCCGGGGGCTTGCGTAACGATAGCACCGAGTTCGGGACTGTTATTTCGATCAAAAGCCAGCGTTTGCCCGGCGTTGAAGGATAAAGCCCGTTCCCAAACGACGGTCGTCGGACCCGGAACTACCGGCACCATATACAAGCGAAAGGCGCGATTCACCGCAGAAGAAGAAACATTCGTGATCTTAAACGAAATATTCTTCGTTTTTTGGTACTGAAGGGTTAGATTTCCGATGGAGACAGGGTATTTCACCGCAAAAGTCCCCGACGTTTCCATCACGGTTGAAAGCGGTGGCACTGCTCCCCAAATGATGATCGTAGCAGGATTTGTCCCGTTGATATGCGGGACAAGCGGGCTGGTGAGCGTTACCAAATTGAGGTTCGTGCCATCTGCCCCACGCAATTCCAAACGATAAGTACCCGCCGTTTGTGTAACGACTGTACCTAAATCGGGCTGACTATTTCGGTCAAAAACAATGGTTTGGTTGGCGGTGAAAGCCTGAGTATTTTGCCACAGAATCACGGGAGTTCCACTCGGGAGGGGGAGCAGATACAGCTTAAATGAGCGGGAAATCGGCGTATTCGACAGGTTGGTGATCGAAAAGCGAATGTCCTTTTCGGCAGTTTGTTGCAGGATGAGGTTGCCCGCGGAGATCGGGTAGCGGTTAACCGTCATGCCCGAAGCCAAACAAACGTTCGTCAGGGCTTGCGCCGAGAGAAAGTCCGTGATGATCAGCAACAAACCCGCCGTTAGCAAGAGGGTACGGAGGTGTTTCATGAATTTTTTATGAAAAGCGTTTAGGATAATCAAAATTAGGGCGAATATAACCTTAAATTACGCAAGACCCGCCGGAATGGTTACCAGCAAGCAAAAAAAGGGTCTGAATGAACCGGACACCACCCTCCACGCCCGATCACTCATTAAATTAAATATAAATTTATGTGTTAAATATTTAGCGACATTTTACTAAATAAACCCCAATTACCAACATTTTACAATAAATTATTTTCAACGTTTTAGATTTTATAACGGTACGTTCAACCCCCTTTTAGGGTTGAACGCTTGGTAAAAAAGGCTTTTAGTATTGTAAATATTGGCTTTTTTTAGGTGAAAAGGATTATTAATTTATTACGTATTCATTATTCATCAAATTCATAAATGCCGTCAAAAAAACCAACACTGTAATAAATATTAAGATGACCAATCAATCGGTAATCCTCAGTATAAAGTGTTTTTTCATTAGTAAAAGCTATAATAGACACTCTATTACCTTTTTTTTATGATTAATCTTAAATGTATAATATTTCGTTTTTAGATTCAGTGGTTTGGCTAATGAATCATCTGTAAAAAAGTAGGACTTATCAAATCTTTCCTTGTAAAGGAAATTATATGTATGAATTCTCCTTTTCTTTACATGAATGACAATAGCAGTGAATTTCTTTTGATTATCCGAAATACTGCATAATGAATCACTCTTAAATAATGACACACCGTCACAGAAAAGCTGAACCGCATCCCCTGCAAAGAAATCAAAAGAAAAATGAATAGTATCTAATGCTTGGGTCGGGCGATCACCCACTTGAGGACGCTTAAAACCCTTCTCAACTAAAGGGTCATAATCCTCATCATCCTGAGAGAAACCAGCATTCAGGATTAAACAACAGAGCAGTGTTAAAGCAACTAATCGGAATACCATCATGATTTATGTCGTTGTGTCTTTGGTTTTATTAGTTCAGTTATTATCATGGAAATAATCCCGAACGGATAATACATGTTAATTTTTTTATTGAACGCGAACATCATATATTGACCATAGAATGTCATCATTTTCCTTCATAACTTTAATCTGCATTGTTAAGTCACTTGGCTGATTGTCATACCAAAGTGCAACATCAATATTAGCTTCCATATGATCCTTGGAGTACCAGATATAAAAATAATGTTCATTACAAGATTCTAAAAAACCTTGAGGGATTGGAGTGATTTGCCCAGGATAGCCTTGAACAACATGCTTTATTTGCTCGTAATAATTAGATTTGTTCAAATCCATAATTGCAAGCTGTGCGAAGTTATCCGAAATTAAATAACTTACGATTTCATTTATAATATTAATTATCTTTGTATCAGTAATCATCGTTTAGTTAATCATTGCTATAATAGCATAATGTAGTTGGTGTATCTCCTTTAGAAAATTCACAAAGCCGATGAGGTCAAATTTGAGCATTTTCAAACGAAAAAACAACAATTACAGTATCAAAAATGCTCTTGATAATCATAAATTAACCCACCTCCCCCAACAACCTTCCAACCTCTGCCTCTGTATTATAGACATGTAGGCAAATCCGTAACCGTTCTAAACCCTGTGGCACGGTTGGCGAAACGATGGCACGAACGTCCATGCCATTTCGCCGGAGGTGGTCGGCGAAGGCTCTACACGCCTGAGCATCAGCGACTACGATACCCGCAATCGCTCCCGCCCCCGTCAAGGTGGGGTAAGGCATGTCAGTATGGGTGAACAGTTGCATCAGTTTGCGCAGATGGCAGCGTTCGGCTTCCATTTTGGGCAAAAGTGTGTAATTATCTTTTATCGTCTGAATGATGACGGGCGGTAAAGCCGTCGTATAAATAAATGAACGGCAATAGTTGATGAGTACTTCCTTCACCCATCGGGGGCAGAGTACCGCCGCGCCGAACGTCCCCAAGGCTTTGCCAAACGTAACCACCCGTATCGCTATTTTTTCTTGTAAATCCAATGATTGCACCAATCCTTCGCCCTTTGTTCCGATCACGCCGACGGCATGGGCTTCATCCACGATGAGGTACGCGCCGGCTTGATTTGCCAATTCCGCCATTTCGGGTAGGGGGGCGGAGTCGCCATCCATGGAAAAGAGGCTTTCGGTAGCAATAAAGACGTTGCCCGACGCGCGCGAAAGTTTATCTTTCAGGTCGTCTAAATCATTATGACGGAAGGAAAAAGCCTTACAGTCCGCCAAACGGATGCCTTCTCGCATGGACGCATGGACGTATTCATCATAAAGAATGGTATCGTGGCGGTGGGGCAAAGTGCTTAACAATCCCGAGTTGGCATCGTAACCCGAATTGAACACGAGTGCCGACTCTGATTGGTGAAAATCAGCCAAAAACTGCTCTAATTCTTCGGTGGCTGAGCGATTTCCTCCTAAAAGTCTTGACCCGCCCGAACCCAAATCACCACAGGTAATTCCTTCCAAAGGGATGTCCTTTCGGTTTTTCAAAAGACCGAGATAATCGTTAGAAGTAAAATCAATCAGATTTTCATCGGAAAGGCTTAACGTGCGGTAGGTATGATCCTCCGCCCGTTGGGCTAAGGCTTTACGCCAATAGTCGGTCATTTATTTAAGGTAAAAGGTCTTGCTCGGCGCGCGGTAAGTTAGGTTCACCATGCCCGTAACGGTTTTATCGTCGGTGATGGGGATGGCAGTGGTGCGTTCGGGATGAAGCAGCACGGTGTTACCCTGTGGCATGATACTCAACTGTTCCTTACGGATAGGAAAAGAACGCGATCCCAGTAAGCCCTGATTCAGCCGAACACCATGCAAACGTACCCACGCCTGTTCATTCGAGGCAAGCGAATCACCGTCCCAGCGGATTTCCTGTTGGCGGGCGGTGTAGAAGGTATCTAAGGTAGAATCGATTTGGAAGGACCTCTGTTGCATCGCGGTGAAGTTATAGAAGTTTTGGGCTTTATCTTCCCAAAAGAAATTGAGTTGGGCGGGGCGACCCTTCATCCGCAGGTAATAGCGTTTAAGGGTGGGATCAAAAGCCATAGCAGTATCATTGACGGTTACGGGATTGGGCGTTTGGAAGGTAACGATAGCCCCGAACTGATCTTGCTCCCGGAAGGTAGCGATGACCTCCGTCGTTTGGTTTTCCGCCGAATACAGCACGTCGAATATCGGATAAACGGACGTTTCCGGGCGATCGGTCTTGGCACAAGCGATGAGGCACAGCCCCGCCAACCCCCATAGGACAGCTTTCATAATTGGAAGACAGCATTTTGTACTGCCCGACTACAAAAATATTCAATTAATCAGAGAAAACTTAGGTAGCCTCTTGAATTATCTTTTTAAGGATGAGGGCAACCGCGATAATAATACCGAATATCCATCTTTGTAACCAACTCTCTTTGGGATGATGGGTAACATCGGGTTGGTGATAAACAGGATTGGTGGGTGCATCATTTACTTGTGCAAAATACCCTTGAAACCAAAGCAGTCGAAGTCGGTCGTATTCGGATCGTTTTTGAGCATCACTTAAAACTTCATAAGCCTCTATAATAGATTTCAGCAACTCTTCATAAGCAGTATCACCGCCACTGGCATCGGGATGATACTGCTTGGCTAAGGTATGGTATGCCCGCTTGATCTCTTCAAGTGAAACATCGTGAGCTATTCCGAGCATACGGTAATAATCTTTCCGATAATCCATTAGTCATAGACATACACGTTTTACCCCACCAGCACACTAATCAAGTCGGATTTGGTGATGATGTCGTACTGCCCGTTTTCACCCTGCACGATGACAGCGGGATTATCGGCGGCGATCATCTTAGAGATGGCATCAATCCGCGTGGTGGGCAGTACAAAGGGAAAAGGATCGCTCAAGAAAGAATCCACGTGCGCCGTGCGGAGCGTCGGATTGTCAATGATGGCATTCAACACCCGCGATTCATTCACCGAACCGATGATCTCATGCCCCTGCAAGACCGGTAATTGTGAAATCGAATTATCCCGCATCATACGGATGGCATCTTGTAAGGTATCCTTGGGGCTGACGTAGTGCATCTTCCGCGAACCGCCCCGCTTGCGTAAAATGTCTTCCGCCGTAACGAAGGTCTCGTCCTCCAAATAACCTTTTTCCTTCATGTAAGCATCATTATATATCTTACCCAGATAGCGCGTGCCGTGATCGGGCAGAATGACGACCATCACATCGGTGGGGGACATCGTTTTGGCTACCTCCAACGCCGCCGCCATCGCCGAACCACACGACCAGCCCACAAAAAGTCCCTCCAACCGTGCCAGCTTACGGGTCATCAACGCCGCGTCTTTGTCGGAAACCTTCAGGATTTGGTCTAAATAGGTGGGATCATAGTTTTTGGGTACGAAATCTTCGCCGATGCCTTCCGTAGCGTAAGGATAAACTTCGTTCATGTCAATTTCGCCCGTCTCAAAATATTTTTTGAAAAGCGAGCCGTAGGTCTCCACCCCCGTAATATGGATTTTGGGGTTCTTGCTTTTGAGGTATTTACCCGTCCCGCAGATCGTGCCACACGTCCCCATGCCGGCTACGAAGTGGGTGATTTTGCCTTCCGTCTGCTCCCAGATTTCGGGACCCGTCGTTTCCACGTGGGCGGCGGAATTGGAGAGGTTATCGTATTGGTTGGGATAGAACGAATTGGGGATCTCTTGGCTCAACCGCTTGGCAACCGAGTAGTAAGAACGCGGGTCTTCGGGTTCAACATTGGTGGGGCAAACGATGACCTCCGCGCCTAACGCCCGTAAGATGTCCACCTTCTCTTGGGACTGCTTATCAGTGGTGGTGAAGATACAACGATAACCCTTGACCACCGCCGCGAGTGCCAAGCCCATGCCCGTATTCCCCGAAGTACCTTCGATGATCGTACCGCCGGGTTTGAGGATACCTGCTTTTTCGGCATCTTCCACCATTTTCAGACCGATACGGTCTTTGATGCTGTTACCGGGGTTGAAGTATTCCACCTTGACCAAGACCGTCCCCTTAATGTGGGAGGCTAAATGGTTGATCTTGATGAGGGGCGTATTACCGATGGCTTCGAGGATGTTGTTCTTCCACATGGCGATTGATTTCTTTATTCGCCGTAAAATACCGAAAGGTTCTTTAGAATTGCAACCGATTAGAACGGCAGGTCGTCATCATCCCCACCGGCAGGCGGTATATTTTCTGCCATCGGCGAAGAAGTCGGTGGACTGTAATTACTTCCGCCCTGATAGTTATTGGACGGCTGTTGGTAAGTATTCGCCGTAACGGGTGCGCCTTCATTGCGAGGACCGCCGAGCAGCTGTACCTCATTCACAAGTAACTCCATCGAAGCGGCGACTTCACCGTTTTGGGTGGTGTAGGCTCGGCAGGAAGGCAGTCCCTCCACATAGACTTGTGTGCCTTTTTTGAGGTAATTACCGATAGCCAGCTGGTCTTGTTTCCGCCAGTAGTTGCACCGCACCCACGTGGTAGTGTCAATACTTGCGCCGGAATTTTTATCGCGCCGTTTGGAGGTATGGGCTACGTTAAAGGTAATGACAAAATTACCGGGGGAGGTCTCTTTGATTTCGGCATCTTTTCCGATATTGCCGATAAGGGTCATTTTCAGCATAGGATATTTCTTAAATGATAAAGCAAAGATAGCAGGCAGGGATATTATACGCTATAATTAGTTATGGACGGTTCTGGAGCGGTGAATTATTCAAGCTGTTAATCAGAAATTTTACCGTCTAAAACAAAATACGTAATTTCGGTCGTTTTTTCTGACTCCTGTCTTGATTAATGATGAAAAAATTTCTTTACGCTTGCCTTTTCACGGCAGTAATGGCGACAACGGCCGTGGCACAGGATTGTGTCGTAGACCCCAAAGCCACTCAACCCGGACTCCATCCCAACCCGTTACCCAACGGGCGCATCAATGAACTCTATTTCAGTACCTCCGTTACGGCGGTCTTCCTGCCCGATACGTCTATCGAAGTGCGGATACCCGTCTTACCCGCCCCGCTGAAGTTGGATATTACCTTTACCGAATACGTCCTCACCGAAACGGGTGGATTGCCTATCGGTATGAGCATCAGCCTTAATTCCTGCAATAAGCCGGGCTGTAAATACACCCTGCCCGATGATAAAAGCGGTTGCCTGATTATTGACGGTACACCGGAGGAATTCGGACTCTTTTCCCCAACCATCACGGCAACAGTGGACGGTTCGTTCATCATGCCTCAAGTGCCGATCCCCGTTCCCGGATTACCACCTGCCGGCACGAAAGTCATCCTTTCGCAAGCCCCACAGGCTTTCGCTACTTTTTTGCGCCCTCTGCGCCAACGGTCATTGACGACTTCATTGATGATTGAGCGGGAACAAGGTACGGGATGTACGCCCGATCAGTCGTTCACCGAACCCGGACTGTACGTTACTAAAATGGAGGACGGTTTAGTGAATGTAGCCTATCCGACCACCAACCTAACTGCCGTCTTCCCCCAAACGCAGACCTTTAAGGTGGATACCCAAGTCCCCGTGCCGAATTCGCCCGTCCCGCTTAACATTCCGATTCGGGCGAATTTCACCGTCAATTATTCGGTGATGAAGATCGAATCCGCTGGCGGAACACCACTCGGCATGGACATTGACCTTTCTACCTGCAATATGGTGGGCTGTCAATACAACTTAGCCGCGCAACTCGGCGACCGCGCTTGCTTTGAAATCAAGGGTACGCCCCAAGAGGACGGCGACTTTCAACCCGAAATTAACATATCCGCAACGGGTACGTTTAAGATGCCGAAATTGAGCGGTCTGCCGCCCATTCCGATACCGGGCTTACCGCGTGAAGGTGAAGAGGTCAGCATTACCGAACCGCCTGCCATCTTAGCCCCCGTCGTGGAGCAGTTCCGCACGCTGGCTTATAAGAATAATTTAACCATTAAGCCCGACCCCAACGCCCCCGTCCGTTGTACACCGGAAAGCAATACCCCTTCAGAAGGAGGGCTTTATCCCACTTCCTTACCGAACGGAAAGGTGAACGTGGCTTATGCCAAAACGAAGCTGACGATGTTTTTCCCCGCCGATACCTTAGTGAAAGTGGATACGACGATTACCATTCCGGGCGTGCCGATTCCGATTCCCGTAAAGGCGGATTTTGACGTAAAATTCACAACCTATCAGGTGGAAAATGTAGTTGGATTACCTGCCGGTATGAATATTGACCTTGCTTCCTGTAGCCGTACCAACTGCCTGTATCGGATGCCGAACTATCAACGCGGTTGCATCGAAATGGACGGCACACCCACCGAAGCAGGTTTATTCCGTCCGGGTGTGGTAGCGACAGCGGACGGTTCGTTCATCATGCCGGATTTAGGAGCGATTAAGCAGTTTGCGGGTGATTTGATCCCGCCACCCGGCACGAAGGTCATCTTATCGGAAGCCTCCCCCGCGTTGCAGTTTTTCTTACGGGGCATTCGTAACCGCACCTTACAGACGCGCCTGCGCATCGAACCCGAGCAATATACGCCCCTGTGCCAGCCGTCGGTGAATGTGATGCCGGGCTATCTGCGTCCCTATTCCTTAGCGGACGGTAAAAAAGACGAAGCCTATGCCGCTACCGACTTGGTTTATGATTTCCCGAAAGCAACGATCTTGCCTTTACCGCCACCCGTCGGCTTGGTTCAGGTAAAGTACACCAGCTTTAATATTGACTCTACGGGCGGACTGCCGGCAGGGATGCGCTTCACGGGCTATTGCAAACCGAATAATGACTGCCTCTACCGCCTTAACGATGTGGATACTGCCCAAAACCGCGTATGCTTCCAGTTAAGTGGCACGCCTACCGAAGGGGGTATCTTCAATCCGCGTTTGATTGCTTCTTCGACGGGTATCGTAACCATCTTCGGAAACAGTTTCCCCTTAGACCGTATTCCCCAGCAAGTACCGGAGAACGTGCGTCAGCGTTTGGATTCGCTACGTACTATTCGTTTCGGAATGCAGTTACGGATACGTCCGTTGGTAGGGATGGATGATAAACTGACGGCGGATCGTATCGGCTTATCCTTCTACCCCAACCCCACGAAGGCAGGTTCGGAACTCCAATTTACTTTACCCCAATCGTCTGCCGTCGAAGTTACGGTAACCGATATTTCGGGACGGGTGCTGATGCGTCCAAACGTAGGAACTTTACTCGCCGGCACACAAAACCTCTACCTTTCGGCGGAAGGCTTGGCTTCGGGGCTGTATTTTGTACGCCTTTCGGTGGACGGAAAACCCCTGACCGTTAAGTGGAGTGTGATGAAATAAGATCATTTTTTCATAAAAAGTATTTTTTTTAAGCCCCTGTTCCCGACCGAGCGGGGGCTTATTGATTAGGAATTAAATTATTTTGTTTATTCAATCTATCCGATGCTTATGTCCAAGCGATTATTATTCTATGGGATGTTGATGCTGGTTGCGGGCTGTAAGACGACCCAAAAGCAGGTTATTACCCCAAAACCGGATATGCAACAATCAACTGTCGTTACCCCGCCGAAACCGGAAAAGGTTGTCGGTGCGGATACGGCATCAATAAAGGCGGGACTTTGGCCCCGTTCGGCTTACGCGCAGGTAAAGATATATGTTTATAATCTTCATAAGCTATATCTACATGGGGAAGGTTCTTTATCCATTATCATGGAGAAAGATTCCCTAAACCCCGACGTAGCCGACCCCGACGGATTGTTATTAACGCCCGCTCAAGTTAAGCGGTTGATTCCCATGCTGAATTCGTCGAACAAGCCCTACGAAAAAAGAGGCTTTAACCCCCATCACGGCATTGTCTTTTATGATGGGAAGGGTAAGCCGGTCGCCTATACGAACATATGTATAGAATCCCAGCAATCTCGGTTCTCCGGTACTATTGGTAATAATGTTGGTTATGAGGGTTTCGTTGAATTTCTCAAGGAATTACAGCTCCCTACTGATGGTGAAGGCTATCACCGCTATTATCAGCGGTTTGAGCATAAACGGTAATAATATCCGATCGTATTTAACTGCTTCCCAACCCCTTCTCTTGACCGAGTAGGGGCTTTTTTTTTGAATCAGGCTTGGGACTCCTGCCCCGCTAACCGCCGCTGAAAAGCCTGAATAACAGCATAATAGCCCTCGGCGGAAAGGCTTTCCAAACGTTCGATGTCGGCGAGTCGACCTTCACACAGGGTGTAATGTAGAAAGTTATAGCCGTCCATTATTTCACGGAGGGTATCGAGGAGGAAAGGCGTTGCAGTTCGGTTATCAGAGGTTGTATCGTTTGGGAAAAGGTCGGGAAATCGGGTGGTGAGTCGGCTTCGGAGCGTTCCGGCGGTTGGAGGCAGGCGGTCAAAAAAAAAGCGTAGGCTTCGGGGTCTTGCTTCCAGCAGGCTATTTTTTCAGCGTGGAGGTCGGTGGTCTGTGGGTCTTCACCTTCCCGCAGGAAGTAGCACGCCGCCAGCTGAAGCAGGCATTCCTCCTCCCCGACTAATGCTATTCGCGTTTTGATCTCATGAAGGTAATGAAAAAGCTGTACGATCTGCCCCCGATTGGCGGCTTGCTCCATCTGATCCAAAAGGCGGAGGAGTTGCGCCTGCGTCAGGTTGAGTTCCAGAAATCGGGTGGCACTTTCGATAGCAATCAGCCGGCGAATGGGCATCTGTAAGGGATCACGGTAGGCATAATACCGATAGCCGAAACGGTCGGTGTAGATCAGTTCCAAGTCGGCGGGCGGGGTAGGGCGGGACTTGGCAAAGAGGCGTTGGAAAAAGGCTTTGATTTTCATGTGAGCAAGATGCAACCGAAATGACTTTTCAGCCTCACCCCTGATGCGGTTTTCGGTCATCATCATTCGCAGAACTTTTTGCGGGCATCAAGCGTTGATAAAGATTGTTTTTTATTTTAATTAAACCATATTTTGGATTATATTGATTTCATGTGTTCGTTTTGGCATTTTTGTTTTATTGAAATTCGGTCGTATGTGTGAATAAACGATTAAAATTTACATCATAAATATGACACTTGTTTTCTATTTTGATTGTTAATTTTGGAAGGCATGATTTAGGATAAAATGAGTAATTATTATCAAAAAGAAAAGCGATTTTAACGGAGCGTTCCGACCCAAAAAGGGGCTGAACGGATTAATTTAGAGTGTTAATTTTAGGCAATAACGCACTATGTAGTTTTAAATAATGTCCTATTTTTGCCAAAAAATCACTAAATATTAATTGAAAATTCATTGCATGATTCAATATTTGAGATGTCATGTTTTGGGGTGGTGATTACCGTTTGGTGAGTAATAATTAGATAGTTGTTTTATTGAATGATTGTATGTGTATTTTTGAAAATTCAGATTAGAGTTGTGCGTGGCGGATTCACAAATAAGACTTCATTTTTGAACGTGGAAAGAGTTATCCGTTAAAAAAAATTCTGTGAAAAACTTGTCGGCGTGCTTTCTATGTATTAAGTTTTTCGTAATTTTGCAATTTGGGTAAATAGGGTAATTGCACCGTTTCGCTAACGAGGCATCCTTTGTTTGGCTCAAAAATTCACAAGCAGACTTAACTATCTATACGCGTATGGAAAATCAGACGTTTACGCAACTGCTATATTTACTACTGGCAATCGTCTTCACGTTGGGGCTGATACCGTCCCTACGGAGGATTATTATTTCATGGTTTAATCGCCTGTTTGCCCTCCATTCGCGTGGGTCTGCCGACCTACCCCCTCCGCAACTTTTTTCCCATAACTTAAACTTTAGTACGTACATGAGGCACTTCTACTCATCATCCGGTAGTGCCGATGTCGGTTCACGAACGGGCATATATGCTTGGGCGCGCATCCCGATATTGGGCGTGTTCCTACCGCTATTTTTCATGATCTCCCTTGGGGGATTAATGCCGGCTTCGGTGCAGGCGCAGGTGGTACTCAATAACTGCGGCGCGCAAGCCACGCAAAATTTTGATGTACTCCCCACTGCCAACGACTGTGCGGCAAACTTCGCATGGACCGATAACGTAACGATTCCCGGGTGGCACATTGCCTCGAGTGGAACGTTGCGCCGACGCGTTACAGATGGTAACTGCAACACCGGTGCCATTTACAGTATGGGGACAAACCTAGCAGGGGATCGAGCCATCGGTTCGATCGCCTCTGCATCAGCAACCCCCAACTTTATCGGAACGCGCTTCCAAAACAACACCGGAGGCGACATCACCAACGTAGCCATCAGCTATCGCGGTGAGCAGTGGCGTAGAGGAACGAACTCCAATACGCTGACCTTTGAATTTAGTACCGATGCTACGTCGTTGACCACGGGAACGTGGACGAATGTAGCGGCTTTGAATTTTACTTCCATCCAAAACGGAGCCAATGTCGCTTTGGACGGTAACGTCGTATTTACGAACATTAACGGAAACTTTGCCATCACGGTCGCCAACGGAGCGGAATTTTGGATTCGTTGGGTAGATGTGGACGATGCCGGCGGTGATGCCGGTTTAGGTATAGATGATTTTGTGATTGACGTTACGGGAACGGTGGACGCTCCGACGATCAACCCGCCCGTAACACCCATCTGCCAAACCGATGTTCAAACATATTCGGTAGTGGATTTGGGACACGGTTATGATTGGACGATTGCTCCCGCGGGACCCGTCTTTACTACTCCTACCAATCAGCCAACCGTTGACATCGACTTCAGTGGTGCAGCCCCGGGTTCTTATACCTTAACGGCTACCGCTACCCCAACCAACGGTTGTAATCCTAATTCTGCTAACGTAACGATAGACGTTGATCCTTCGCCTTTATCGGGGACAGCGGGAACTGATCAAACTGTATGTATTAACACTTCAGCCACCGTTAACTTGGTCGGCTATACGGGAACGATTCAATGGCAGGAAGATATTGCCTGTACCGGTACGTTTACTGATATTCCGGGTGCTACTTCCGATACGTATAATACACCCAACTTAACGCCGGCAGGTGCTTATTGCTACCGCGCCGTAACAACGCTTGGTAATTGTACCCGAACCTCGAATATCGTTACGATTACCGTTGAGCAATTACCTTTACCCGGTACACCCAGCGTTAATCCTACGTTGATCTGTGAGGGACAAGCCGTAGACTTAGATTTAGTCGGTCATACCGGTAACGTGCAGTGGCAAGAGCAATTAGATTGTGCCGGCGCATTTACTAATATTCCCGGAGCAACTACGCCCGCCTTCAGAACGGCAGGTTTAACGGGAACGTCCCGTTGCTTCCGCGCAGAATTGACGAACGTATGTGGTACGGTTCAGTCGAGTGTGGTACAGGTGGACATCTCCCCGGCTACCGTCGGCGGAACGGCAACCGCTACACCGAACCCTGTCTGTGAGTTTGACAACATCACCTTACAGTTAAACGGTCAAGTAGGTAATCATCAGTGGCAAGAAGACATCGGTTGTACCGGTTTTTATACCGACATCGGTAACGTCAACGATAACCCACTGATTCATACCCCGCCTTTCTCGGGCTTGATCTGTTATCGGGCTGTCGTTACTTCCGCTCCTTGCCCGTCTGCTTTCAGTAGCGTGGTTCAGGTAGATGTTGATCCGTTCCCAATTGTAGGCTTTGCAGTGGAAGGTAACAGCTTCAGCACCTTTACCACCGTTTGCGAAGGCTCTAATGCGAACCTGTTAATCTTCGGAAATAATGGTCAAATCCAGTGGCAAGAAGACCCGGGCTGTGTCGGTAACTTCACCGATATTCCGGGGGGGACCAACTTCTCCTTTAACGTTACGGTCAATGCCTTAACTTGTTATCGGGCGGAAATCACCAGTGGTGTTTGTGCGCCGTTGGTTTCCAATATCATCACCATTGATACTGACCCGCTCACGAACCCGGGTACGATCACCGCACTGACCAACCCTGTCTGTACCGGTGATAACTATACCCTAACAGGTACGGGTATTGTAGGTGATTTCTTCTGGGAAGAAGACTTAGGCTGTACCGGAACATTTAACATATTACCGGCTTCATTTAATATCAATCCGTTAGTAGTCAATTTTGCCCAACAAGGCAATAACTGCTACCGGATTTTTGCGTTCAGCGGCGTATGTCCGGCTGATATTTCTCCTCCCTTCACCATCACGGTAAATGACCCGCCGGTGGCAGGCGTTGCCGGTACGGATCAAACCGTTTGCCAAAATGCTTCCGCTACCTTAACTTTAGTAGGGCATACAGGCGATATTCAGTGGGAAGAAGACCCCTTGTGTACGGGTGGTTTTGTCGGCATCATTGGTGCTACCCAAGCCAACTACACCACACCGGGCTTAACACAAACTACTTGCTACCGTGCGATGATCTCAACCGACGGCTGTCCCGCAGTGGCTTCCAATACGGTTACGATCTCGGTAGATCAAACGGCTATCGCGGGAACGGCAACCGCTGACCAAACGATTTGTGAAAATCAAGGTGCGGTCTTAGTCTTAGCAGGTTCGCAAGGCAATATCCAATGGCAACAAGATAACGGTTGCGCGGGTAACTATGTAGATATTCCGGGGGCTAATACGGCAAACTATACCACCGCTTCATTAACGGCAGGAGCTTACTGTTTCCGTGCATCGGTATCCAGCGGTACTTGTCCGCCCGTTCTTTCTAATTCCATCACGGCAATCGTCAATGCCCCCGCATTGGCAGGTACGGCAACCGCTGACCAAACGCTATGTTTCGGTTCGGGTGCTACGGTGAACTTAGCAGGGCATAACGGAACGATCCAATGGGAAGAAGACCCCCTCTGTACGGGTGCATTCGTGGTCATCCCGGGTGCAACTAATGCAAGCTTTACTTCACCGGCATTAACACAAAACACCTGTTATCGTGCGCAAGTATCGGTAGCGGGCTGTCCGACCGTTACTTCCAATACGGTTACGATCACGATTGATCCGGCATCGGTAGCGGGAACGCCGAGTGCGGCACCTGCCAGCCCCTTATGTGAAGGTGCGACCACCAACCTATCCTTAGTCGGTCATACGGGAACGATCCAATGGATGGAAGACCCGGGCTGTACCGGTACGTATAATAACATTGGTGTGTTGAATGCCAACCCCTTAACCGTTACGCCGAACGTTGGTAACACCTGTTACCGCGCACAAGTAACGAGCGGAACATGTCCTCCGGTGTTGACAACGATCTTAAACATCTTAGTACGGGCGCGTCCGATTGCCGGTGTCGCCAGTGCCAACCAAACGATCTGTACGGGTGGAAGCGTTACGCTGAACTTGGCAGGTAGTGTAGGTACGATTCAGTGGCAAGAGCAAATCAACTGTGCGGGAGGCTTCGCTAACTTGGTGGGGCAAAACGGTACTTCGTTAACGACGGGTGCTTTAACGGGAACGTCTCGTTGTTACCGCGCTCAGTTGAGCAACGCCCCCTGTCCCACTCTCACTTCTAATACCGTTAGAATTGACATTAGTCCGGCATCGGTAGCGGGAACGCCGAGTGCAACGCCTGCAGGACCTTTATGCTTGGGACAAACGACGGACTTATCTTTAGTCGGTCATACGGGAACAATCCAATGGCAAGAAGACCCGGGCTGTATCGGTACGTTTAATAACGTAGGCGGTCTGAACGCGAACCCCTTAACCGTTACGCCGGTATTGGGTCAAACCTGCTACCGCGCACAAGTAACAAGCGGAGCGTGTCCGGCAGTCATCACTTCAACCTTAACGATTAACGTTAATGCGATCCCCGTAGCGGGAACAGCAACTGCTGACCAAACCCTCTGTACGGGTTCTGCGGCTACGGTGAATTTAGCAGGACATAGCGGAACGATCCAATGGCAGGAAGACCCCTTATGCGGCGGTGCTTTCGTGGATATTCCGGGCGCAACCAATACAAGCTATACTTCTCCGGGCTTAACGCAAACGACGTGTTATCGGGCGAATGTTTCGTCTCCGGGCTGTGCTACCGTTACTTCCAATACGGTTACGATCACGATTGATCCGGCATCGGTAGCGGGAACGGCAACCGTTACCCCGAACCCTGTCTGTGAATTTGATAATATTACTTTAACCTTAAACGGTCAAACGGGTAACCATCAGTGGCAGGAAGATGTCGGCTGTACCGGCTTCTACTCCAACATCGGTAACGTCAACGACAATCCGCTCATTCATACGCCGCCCTTCTCGGGCTTGATGTGTTATCGGGCAGTGGTTACGTCGGGTGGATGTCCTGCCGTAAATACGAATATTGTTCAGATAGACGTTGATCCCTTCCCGAACGTCGGTTTTGCAGTCGAGGGTATTAGTTTTAATACCGCTACTACCGTTTGTGAAGGCTCTACTGCCAATCTCTTACTCCTCGGCAACAACGGTCAACTTCAATGGCAAGAAGACCCGGGCTGTGTCGGTAACTTCACCGATATTCCGGGCGGTAATACCTTCTCTTTTAACGTTACGGTTAATGCTTTAACATGCTACCGTGCGGAAATCACCAGCGGTGTTTGCGCACCATTGGTATCTAACATTATTACTGTTGATACCGACCCGCAAACCGACCCGGGAACGATTACAGCACTTGCCAACCCCGTCTGTACAGGTGATAACTACACCTTAACGGGTAACGGCATCGTAGGCGATTTCTTCTGGGAAGAAGATTTGGGCTGTACGGGTACGTTTAATTTATTAGGTGGCTCGTTTAATGTCAATCCGTTAGTGGTTAACCTTGCCCAGCAAGGCAACAACTGCTATCGGATATTTGCTTTCAGCGGCGTATGTCCGTCGGATATTTCGCTTCCCTTCACCATCACGGTTAATCCGCCCGCAGTGGCAGGAACAGCAACCGCAGATCAAACGCTTTGTTTTGGTTCAGGTGCTACGGTGAACTTAGCGGGTTCTTCCGGTACGATCCAATGGGAAGAAGACCCCCTCTGTACGGGTGCATTCGTGGTAATACCGGGCGCAACCAATACCAGCTATACTTCGGGTCCTTTAACGCAAAATACCTGTTATCGAGCGCAAGTTTCGTCTCCGGGCTGTCCGACCGTTACCTCCAATACGGTAACGATCACGATTGATCCGGCATCTGTAGCGGGAACGCCCAACTTCAGTTCTAACCTCATCTGTCAGGGACAAACGGTTGACTTAACCTTAGCGGGACAGGTCGGCAACTTCCAATGGCAAGAAGACCCGGGCTGTATCAACAACTGGACGAACGTTGGTGTTATCAATGCTTCGCCCTTAACCGTTACGCCGAACGTTGGTCAGCATTGCTACCGGGCTGTGGTAACGAGTGGTACGTGTCCGTCCGTAATGACGGGTGTAATCACCATCACCACCGGTGCAACGCCTGTGGCGGGAACAGCCGGTAACAGTACCACTATTTGCGAAGGCGCAGCGGCGGTAGTTGTCTTAAACGGTTCATCGGGTAATATCCAATGGGAAGAAGACGTATTATGTACGGGCGCATTCGTGGTTATCCCGGGTGCTACCAATCCTACCTTTATTTCCAATCCCTTAACGCAAACGACGTGCTATCGCGCGCAAGTTTCGTCTCCGGGCTGTGTTACCGTTACTTCTAATACGGTACGTATTGATGTTGACCCTGCTACGGTAGCGGGAACGGCAACGGCTAACCCCGCCAGTCCTTTATGCGAAGGAACTTCGACGGATTTAACCTTAGCGGGACACACGGGAACAATCCAGTGGCAAGAAGACCCGGGTTGTACCGGTACATTTAATAACATAGGTTTGTTGAATGCTAACCCGCTGTCCGTTACGCCTGTCGTTGGTAACACTTGTTATCGCGCACAAGTAACGAGCGGTCAATGTCCGACAGTTCTATCAAATACCTTAAATATCTTGGTGCGTGCGCGTCCGGTTGCAGGAACGGCTACCGCCAATCAAACGATTTGTGAAGGCGGAAGCGTTACCATCAACTTAGCCGGTAGCGTTGGAACAATTCAATGGCAAGAGCAAGTCAACTGTGCAGGTGCTTTTGCTAATATGGTAGGGCAAAACGGTACATCCTTAACCACGGGTCCTTTAACGGGAACTTCGATGTGTTACCGCGCACGCTTGACGAATGCGCCCTGTACCGCCCTTAACTCCAATATAGTTAGAATTGACATCAATCCGCCGTCTGTTGCCGGAACAGCAACCGCAACGCCGGCAGGTCCTTTATGTCAAGGTCAAACGACCGACTTAACCATCGCGGGTCAAACGGGTAGTTTCCAATGGATGGAAGATCCGGGTTGTATCAACAACTGGACGAATATCGGTGGTATCAATACTTCTCCGTTAACGGTTACGCCAAACGTCGGTCAGCATTGCTACCGTGCAGTGGTAACCAGTGGAGTGTGTCCTTCGGTATTAACGAACGTTATTACCATTACAACCGGTGCTACTCCGGTAGCGGGAACGGCGAACTCCAACCAAACGGTCTGTTTCGGTTCGGGCGCAACGATTAACTTGGTTGGTTCTACGGGTAGTATCCAATGGCAATCGGATATCGGTTGTGCCGGTGCATTTACCGATATATTGGGCGAAACAAACGCAACCTTAAACGTAGGTCCTTTAGCGGGTACATTCTGCTATCGTGCGAACGTCTCCAGTACGGGTTGTGCTACGGTTACTTCCAATACGGTACGTGTGGATGTTGACCCCGCATCTGTAGCGGGAACGCCGAACTTCAGCTCTAACCTCATCTGTCAGGGACAAACGGTTGACTTAACCTTAGCGGGTCAGGTCGGTAACTTCCAATGGCAAGAAGACCCGGGCTGTATCAACAACTGGACGAACATCGGTGCGATCAACACTTCTCCCTTAACCGTTACGCCGAACGTCGGTCAGCACTGCTACCGTGCGGTGGTAACCAGTGGGGTGTGTCCTTCTGTAATGACGGGTGTTATCACGATTACGACAGGCATTCAAACCGTAGCCGGTATGGCAACAGCCGATCAAACGATCTGTATCAATAACGCGGCGAACTTAACTTTAGCAGGTTCGCAAGGTAATATTCAGTGGCAACAAGACCCCCTTTGTGGTGGTGCTTTCGTGGACATTCCGGGAGCAACGAATGCTAACTTAAATACCGGTGCATTAACGCAAACGACGTGCTACCGTGCCAACGTTTCTTCCGCAGGCTGTCCGACCTTGACTTCCAATACGGTTACCGTAACGGTTGATCCCGCTTCGGTTGCAGGAACGGCAAGCATCTCGGCAACCAATATTTGTGAAGGAGCGACCGTAGATTTAACCTTAACAGGCTCTACGGGTACGATCCAGTGGCAAGAACAAGTAAACTGTTCCGGTGGTTTTAATAACATCGGCACGCCGAACTCGAACCCCTTAACCGTTACGCCGGTGGTAGGCAATACCTGTTATCGTGCGACAGTAACGAGTGGCGTTTGCCCCGCAGTGATCTCCAATCAAGTTTCCGTTTTAACGACGACCAACACGGTCGCAGGAACAGTAACCGCAGACCAATCCATCTGTACCGGTGCTGCTGCGAACTTAGTCGTAAACGGTTCGTCGGGTAATATCCAATGGCAACGCGATCCCGGTTGTATTAATACGTTTACGGACGTTCCGGGTGCAACGAATGCCAACTTCAACACCGGCGCATTAACGCAAACCACGTGCTTCCGCGTACAGGTTTCCAGTGCCAACTGTCCGACCTTAACGTCTAACTTCGTTACTGTAACGGTTTCTCCGGCATCGGTAGCGGGTACGCCTTCTGCCAATCCTTTAACGATTTGTGAAGGTCAAACGACCGATCTTTCGTTAGCAGGTTCTACGGGTGATATTCAATGGCAACAAGAACCGGGCTGTGCAGGCGGATATTCTAACGTCGGAGCATTGAACTCCAACCCCTTAACGGTTACACCTTTAGTAGGCAATACGTGCTATCGTGCCGTAGTTACCAGCGGAGGCTGTCCGTCTGTCATTACTTCCGTTGTAACGGTAACGGTGAGTGCGCAACCCGTAGCGGGTACTGCCACCGCCGATCAAACGATCTGTACCGGAACGGCGGCAAACATCACCTTAGCAGGTTTTACAGGAACGATTCAATGGCAAAGCGATCCGGGCTGTATCAATACTTTTGGTAACATAGCCTTCACCACGCCAACCTTTAATACCGGTGCTTTAACGCAAACGACGTGTTATCGCGCCGAAGTTACCAACCCGGGCTGTGGTGTCGTTACCTCCAATACGGTACGGATCACGGTGGACGCGCAACCCGTAGCGGGAACAGCATCCACAGCTACGCCGAACGTATGTTTGGGTGGAAATGCAACCCTATCCATTGCAGGTAATACAGGTAATATTCAATGGCAGGAAGACCCCAACTGTACGGGGGCTAACTACGTGAACGTCGGTAATATCAACGATAATCCGATCATTGTAGGACCGATCAACGTAATCACGTGCTATCGCGCTGTGATTACCAACGGTACTTGCCCGTCTGTAACAACGAACATTGTTCAAATCAATACCAATATTCCACCTACGGTAGGCACGGCAGGCGAATTCTTTACTCGCCAAACGAACGTCATCGTTTGTAATGGTAGCAGTTCGTCGGTGAGTGTAGATGCTTTGAGCGGAAATATCCAATGGCAAGATGATCCGGGCTGTACGGGTGTATTTACCGACATTCCGGGCGCAAATGCAACGTTGAATCCTTACGACATTCCTGCCGTGAACGGTACGATCTGTTTCCGTGCCAGAGTATCGCGTGGCGTTTGTCCCGATGTGATCTCCAACGTAGTAACCTATACTACTTACCCGAACCCCGTAGCAGGAACGGCAACGGTCAACGTTACCAACGTTTGTGCCGGCGGAACGATTGACCTCAGTATCAGCGGTCATACAGGTACGCCCCAGTGGCAAGAAGACCCGGGCTGTACCGGCTCTTACACCAACATTTCGGGCTTAGGAGTCATTAACTTTACGCATACCGTCAATACGTCAGCATGTTATCGCGCGATTGTTTTCAGCGGTACGTGTCCGCCCGTATTTACCAATATCTTAAACGTAACGGCAGACGTTCAACCCATCGCGGGAACAGCAGGTACGGATCAAACAATCTGTACAGGTGGAACGGCTGACTTAGATGTAACAGGCTTCACGGGTTCGCTCCAGTGGCAAGAAGACCCAGGCTGTGTGAACGTATTTGCAGACATTGCGGGTGAAACCAATCCGACCTTTACCACGCCCGCGTTAGTAGTGAATACTTGCTATCGGGTGCGGGTAACGAACGGTTCTTGTCCGGCAGTCTTCACCAACACGGTAACGATCACCGTTCTCAATACCTTAGCGGCGGGTACGGCTTCGGCTGACCAAACGCTGTGCTTCGGTTCAAGTGCTACCGTTAACTTAGTAGGTAATACACCCGGCACTTCCATCCAATGGGAAATCCAAGACGGTTGTGCAGGTGCATTCACGGATATTTTAGGCGAAGTCAATCCTACTGCTAACACGGGAGGCTTGATTAATACGTCTTGTGTTCGTGCGAGAGTCAGCCGCACGGGCTGCCCCGATGCCTTCTCTAATATTGTAACGATCACGATTACGCCGGTATCACAATTCGGTACAGTAACCGTAAACCCGATTCAAGTTTGCGAAGGCGGTGTAGTTCAGGTAACGATTGCCGGTCAAGTTGGCGATCACCAATGGCAGGAAGACCCCCAATGTACGGGTACCTGGTCTAACATCGGTACGCTGAACGCTAACCCGCTCGTAACGGGTCCGTTAAGCGTCTTTACGTGTTATCGTGCGATTGTAACGAGTGGCTCATGTCCGCCCGAAACAACGAACGTAGATCAAGTGTTGGTTGACCCGCTCACTAATCCGGGCTTTGCGTTTGACCAAACGACGGGCTTAACAAACACCACCGTTTGCCTTAACTCTACGATCACCATGACGGTTGTCGGTACGGTAGGTAATATTCAGTGGCAAGAACAACCGGGTTGTGCAGGTGCTTTCACCGACATTCCGGGAGCTATCGGCTTCTTATATGTACATCCGCAGATCACGCAACAATCGTGTTTCCGTGCGATGGTGCAAAGCGGTGTGTGTACGACGATACCTTCTAATCCTGTTCAATACAACGTTGACCCCGAAACGGTTGCCGGCACAATCAATGCCGTGCCGAACCCTGTTTGTGTGGGTAGTACGACAGTCTTAACGATCACGGGACAAACGGGACAATTCTTCTGGGAAGAAGACCCGGGCTGTACGGGAACGTTCGCACCTTTCGGTGTCTTGAACCAAAACCCTGTAACGTCCAACCCGATCAACGTTTCTACCTGTTTCCGTGCTACGGTTCAGAGTGGCGTGTGTCCGGCATTACTAACGGGCATCATCCAGGTTGATCCGACCACTCCTCCTGTTACGGGTGTAGCTTCAGCTAACCCGACGGTAGTCTGTACTGGTGCGGGAACGACCTTAGACCTCGTAGGACATACGGGTAACGTTCAATGGCAAGAAGATGCTACCTGTTTGGGTACATTTACCGATATTCCGGGCGGTACAACCGTTCCGTTCAATACCTCGGGCTTGGCGGGAACGACTTGTTTCCGTGCCATGATCTCCACGCTGAACTGTCCGGCTGTATTCTCCAACATCGTAACCGTAACGGTAACTCCGGCGGCGGTTGCGGGTACACCGAACTTCAGCAACAGCATCGTTTGCGACGGTAACTCGATTGACTTAACGTTGACGGGTCATACGGGTGATATTCAATGGGAAGTGGATGACAACTGTGATGCCAGCGGTTATGTACCGGTTGGTCCGTTGAATGCCAATCCGTTTACGTTCGTTCCGCCGTTAGGGTTGAATTGTTATCGTGCATCGGTTACCAGTGGTACGTGTTTACCAGCTGCGGTAACGGGGCCAATGCAAATCCAAGTGAATCCGCAGACGGTTTCGGGTACGGCTTCCACAGACCAAACGGTTTGTGCAGGTAGTACAGCGAACCTGACCTTAGCGGGACACACGGGTAATATCCAATGGCAATCCTCCACCGACTGCGTAACGTTTACGGACATCGCTGGCGAAACGAATGCCAACTTAACGACACCCGCTAACCCCGTTACCACGTGCTACCGCGCGAATGTAACGAGTCCGGGTTGCGTAACTTTAGCTTCTAATACCGTAACGGTTACGGCTACTCCGCCTTCAGTGGCAGGAACGCCGACCGCTACGCCTACTTTATTATGTGAAGGACAAACCACCAGCCTTTCTTTAGCCGGTCATACGGGTACGATCCAGTGGCAGGAAAGTTTCGGCTGTACGGGTGCTTACACCAACATTGGTGCGTTAGACGACAATCCGCATATTGCCACGCCGGCAGTGGGACAAACCTGCTACCGTGCGCAAGTAACAAGCGGAACGTGTCCGGCTACCGTTACGGCGGATGTAATTGTCGTAACGAATGCGGCTCCGATTCCGGGAACGGCTGCTGCGGATCAAACGATCTGTCGCGGGGCAAGTGCTTCCTTAACCTTGACGGGTCATGTCGGAACGATTCAATGGCAAAGCCAAGTGAACTGCTTGGGTGCGTTCAATAACGTGCCGGGTGCCGTCAGTGCTAATTACACGACTCCGGCACTCGTGGTAACGACGTGTTATCGCGCCGAAGTAACCAATGCAGGTTGTACACCCGTTCAATCGAACTTCGTGCGCGTGCAGGTTGATCCGGTTTCTGTAGCGGGAACGCCCAGTGCTTCTACTTTAGTAGTTTGTTTGGGTAATACGACCAGTTTATCCCTTGCGGGAAGTACGGGAACGATCCAGTGGCAAGAAGACCAAGATTGTCTCGGTAACTTCACCGACATTGGTCCCGTCAATGCTAACCCGTTTGTGGTTGCACCGACCTTTATTGGTAATACCTGTTATCGCGCCAGAGTAACGAGTGGCGTTTGTCCGCCGGCATTTACGGGTGCGATGACGATCACTACTTCTCCGCAACCCGTTGCGGGAACAGCTCTTTCTAACCAAACGATCTGTTCGGGTCAAACGGCTTCTATTACCTTGATTAACTCCGTCGGTACGGTTCAATGGCAAAACCAGATCAACTGTATCGGTGTATTTAACAACATTCCGGGACAAACAAACGTAACGCTCTTAACGCCGGCACTCTTAACCAGAACGTGCTACCGCGCCGTCGTTACGAATCCGGGCTGTACAGCTGTGAACTCTAACACGGTAGATATTAACGTATCTCCACCGACGGTTGCAGGTACGATTTCGGTCAATAACGCTACCGTTTGTCAGGGTTCTACCATCAGCCTCTCCATCGCAGGTAAAACGGGTATTCATCAGTTTGAAGAAGACCCGGGCTGTATCAACATCTTCAGTCCGATTGGTGCGCAGAATGCTAATCCTTTGGTGATTAATCCGCCTGTGGGCATCACTTGCTACCGTGCTACGGTGCAAAGCGGTGTTTGTCCGCCGGCAGTAACGAATACCTTAACCGTAACGGTGGGTGCTACGCCAGTGGCAGGAACGGCGAATTCGGATCAAACAATCTGTTCGGGTGCAAGTGCTACGGTGGACTTGGTTGGCTCTACGGGTAATATCCAGTGGCAGGAACAAGTGAACTGTGCGGGTGCTTTTGCCAATAACGCCTTCACAACCGCTTCCTTTAACACGGGTACGTTAACGCAAACGATGTGTTACCGTGCGCAGGTGTCGAGTCCGGGCTGTGTTACGGTTACGAGCAATACGGTTAGAATTACAGTGAGTCCGAATTCAGTAGCGGGAACGCCGAACCATACGGGTAACTTACTCTGTCAGGGACAAACGACCAACTTAACCTTAACGGGTCAGACGGGTACGTTCCAATGGCAAGAAGCTACCGACTGTTTGAACTACATCAATATCGGTGCGCCGAATACTTCTCCTTTAACGGTTACTCCGATTGTAGGTGTAACGTGTTATCGTGCCGTTGTAACGAGTGGTGCTTGTCCTCCGGTGAATACGGGTATTATTACCGTAACGGTAGGTCAAACGCCGGTAGCGGGTAATATTACAGGTACGAACGCGATCTGTACGGGTGGTTCTACGATCTTAACCCTAAATGGTTCTACGGGTAATATCCAATGGGAAAGCCAAACGAACTGCGCGGGTGCATTCACCAATATCGTCGGTCAAACGACCCCAACGCTTAACACGGGTGCTTTAACTCAAAACATGTGTTATCGCGTAACGGTTTCGACTCCGGGCTGTACGGCTGTTCAAACGGCTGTCTTTACCGTAACGGTGTCTCCGGCATCGGTAGCGGGAACGGCAACGGCTAATGCTACTACCGTTTGTGAAAATACACCGGTAACGATCACCTTAGCAGGTTCTACAGGTGATATTCAGTGGCAAGAATCGGCTGACTGTATCGTCTATACCAACGTAGGGGTAGTGAATACCAATCCGTTGGTAACGGGTCCGTTATTAACAACGATGTGCTACCGAGCCGTAGTAACGAGTGGAACATGCCCCGCCGCTACGTCCAACGTAGAACGCGTGGTGGTTGACCCTGCTCCCGTTATTGGCATCTTGACGGCGGACCAAACGATCTGCTCGGGTCAAAATGCGACCTTAACGATTGCAGGTTCGACGGGTGATATTCAGTGGCAAGAACAAGCCAACTGTACGGGAGCTTTCGCTGATATAGCCGGTGAAGTTAACCCCACACTGAATACCGCACCGCTTACACAACAAACGTGTTATCGCGTACGCTTGACGATTGGTACGATATGTCCGCCTGTATTTACGCTGATCTCTCGCGTAAGTGTAGATGCGCCGACCGTAGCAGGAACGATCAACGCGAGTGCTACACAAGTTTGTAATGGTACAAACGTAACTTTAACCTTAAATGGTTCTACGGGTACGATACAGTGGCAGGAAGCTCCCATCTGTGCCGGACCCTATACGAATATCGGTTTACCGGGAACAAACCCCTTAGTGATCCCCGCGGCAGTGGCTACAACATGCTACCGTGCGGTGGTTCAAAGCGGTTCTTGTCCGGCGGAAATCGCTACTCCGGTGAACGTGGTTGTAGATCAACCCACCAACCCGGGAACAATCACCGCTGACCAAACGATCTGTGCCGCTTCGGGTGTTACCTTAACCTTAACGGGTACTGCGGGTAACATTCAATGGCAATCGTCCAACGATTGTGTAGCATTTACCGACATCGCCGGTGAAACCAACGCTACGTATAATACAGGTGCGCTGAACGCAACGACGTGCTACCGAGCTACACTCACTTCGGGTGTATGTCCGCAAAGCATTTCGCCGGTATCTCGCGTAACGGTTGACCCAATCTCCGATGCGGGAACGGCTACGGCTTCGGCTACGTCCGTCTGTTCGGGTGATAATGTAACGATCACTTTGGCAGGTCATACCGGAACAATCCAATGGCAACAACAAGCCAACTGTACGGGTGCATTCGTCAACACCGGTGCGCCGAACGTTAATCCGTTAACGATCATTGGCTTTAATGCCCGGACGTGCTACCGTGCGCAAGTAACGAGTGGCGTATGTCCGACCGATGTTTCCAATGAAATTGAATTGGTAGTTGCTCCGCCGACGGTTGCAGGAACGCCAGCCGCGCTTCCGCCGAACGTTTGCCAAAACGGTACTACAACTTTAGAGTTGACAGGTTCGGTAGGTTCGATTCAGTGGGAAGAGCAACCCAACTGCGTAGGTATCTTTACGCCGATACCGGGTGCTATCGTGGCAAGTTACTTAACGGGTCCGATTGCACAGCTAACCTGTTTCCGTGCGGTAGTTCAAAGCGGTACTTGTCCGGCGCAAACGACTACGACTATTCAAGTAACGATTGATACGCCGACCAATCCGGGTACGTTGGCTTCCAGCCAAAACGTTTGCCAAAATAACCACAGCACGCTTTTAACGCTGGCGGGTTATAACGGCAATATCTTACGCTGGGAATCGTCGAATGACGGCTTCGTAACCAATACCGTGAACATCGGTAACGGCGGTTTTGACACCTTCACGGCTGTGAACAACCCGATAACTACTTGGTATCGTGTAGTGGTAGATAACGGCGACTGCCCTGAGCAGATTTCCAATATCATTCAGTTGACGGTGGATACGCCTCCGATTGCAGGCAACGCAACTATTAATCCGGGTGCATACTGTGCGGTTGGGGATGCTGTGCTGACCTTAACGGGTTCGACAGGCTTGATCCAATGGCAGTCCACAACAAACTGTTTGGATGCTACATCCTTTGTAGATATTCCGGGTAGAACGAATGCCAACGAGACTATTCCGGGTGTGAACACGACGACGTGCTACCGCGCGAGAGTATCGAACGGTACGTGTCCCGATGCAATCTCGAACGTGGTGCAGTTGGTTATCTTCCAAAACAATACGGGAGGTACGCTTACGCCGCTGAACTCGACCGTTTGTCCGGGCTTAACCCAGACGTTGACCTTATCGGGCTTCACGGGTACAATCTTACAATGGCAGATTTCGGATACACCGACATTCACTATTGCTACGAACATCCCGGGTACGGGACCAACGAACACCACACCGATCTTAACCCAAACGTCTTATGTACGGGTGCAGGTACAGAACGGTTTATGTGCGCCGGTCTTCTCTGCCGTAGCAGAAATCGTAGTGCCGAATGCTCCGGTGCCGGGTAACATTACGCCCGTTGATCCGATTATCTGTACGGGTGATAATGTAACTTTCAACTTAGCCGGTCAAACGGGTACAGTGGTTCAGTGGGAAACGTCGCAAGACAACTTCACGCTGATTATCACGACCATCACGACCAACGCTACGTCCCAAACGTTCAATAATGTAACGACTAACTTCTGCGTTCGCGCTTTAGTCCAAACCGATCCGACGTGTCCGGGTCTGTACACGAATATTTCTTGCATCACCGTTACACCCCAGTCTGTCCCGGGTGCTATCACGGTGGACATCAACCCGATCTGCCCGAACGAGGTGGCTACTTTCACTATCGCGGGTCATTTGGGTAACGTGCAATGGCAAGAAGACCCCACCTGTACGGCTACTTATACCGACATCGCGGGTGAAACGGGTAATACCTACGTAACGCCACCCTTAACGGCGAACGTATGTATCCGCGCCCGGGTAACCAGTGGAACGTGTCCGCCGGTATTCACCAATGAAATTACCGAAACGGTGGCTAACCTCTCCGTCGGTGGTACAGTGAACTCTGATGCGACCGTTTGCGGTGCGGTGAATAACTCCACTATCTTAACCTTAACGGGTCAGAACGGTACGGTTCTCGAATGGCAGATTTCTAATGATCCGCTCTTCGTGCCGTTTGTCGTAGCACAAGCAGGTCCGCAAACGACCTTCACGCTCAATAACATCGTTACAACGACGTATGTTCGTGCGGTAGTTAAGAATGGTCCTTGCCCGGCAGTTTTCTCGTCTTCGGTACGTGTAACGGCTGATCCGGCTTCGGTAGGCGGTACACTGACGGCAGATGCTTCCTCGATCTGTGCCGGAAATAATACGGTAAACTTCACCTTAGCGGGTAACGCGGGGGCAGTAGTTCGTTGGGAAAAATCCATTGACGGCGGTGCTACTTGGTCTACAATCATAAACGTTACCAATAACCACACGGAAAGCAACAACAACTTAACGTTCGTTATCCGTGCGGTGGTTCGTAGCGGAATCTGTCCGGAAGTGAATTCCAATCCGGTAACGATCACGGTTCAACCGCAGTCGCAGGGTGGTCTCTTATCCGCTCACCCGCCGATCTGTCGCGGAGCTTCGTTTGCGAACATCACGTTGGTTGGGCAAGTGGGACAAATCTTACGTTGGGAATCTTCTGATGACGGTTTCGTGAACAACGTGAATGCGATCCCGAACGTAACGGCTACACTCAACGGTTTCGTCCTCTTACAAACGACGTGCTTCCGTGCCGTCGTGCAGAACGGGGTTTGTCCGGCAGTCTTCTCCGCGCAGTCTTGCGTACAGGTGGATCAACCACCGGTGGCAGGCTTCTTAGATGCTCCGGCTACGGTCTGTACAGGTGGCAATACAGGTAACTTAACCCTGACAGGCTTCTCCGGTATCGTTCAACGCTGGGAGTCTTCAACAGATAACTTCAACACCATCAACACCATCTCGGTGGTAACCAATACCTTCACGTGGGCGAATTTAACGCAGTCCACTTGTTTCCGTGTAGTTGTAGGTAGAGGTGTTTGTAATAATGCAAATTCCAATAACGTCTGTATTCAGGTTGATCCCGCCTCGCAACCCGGTATCATCACCGGAGGTACGACCGTTTGCGCGCCGATCAACACGACTACTTTAGATGTTACGGGTCAAACAGGTAATATCGTTCGTTGGGAATATTCGGAGGATAACTTCAACTCCGTTAATACCATCAACAGTACAGGAACGTCAATCATCGAAACGGATTTGATCCGTACACGTTGCTATCGCGTGATCGTTAAGAGCGGTGTTTGCCCCGAAGTAACGTCTAACAACGCGTGCATCGTGGTGGTAACGCCGGCTCCGGATCCAATCATCACGGCAAGCCCGACGACGGCTTGTGTAAATGCCCCTGTTGACTTAAACAGTAATAATCCGCTTCCGGGAACGGGTGTATGGTCGTGCGTAGGTCCAAATTGTGCTACGGCTGTCATCGCTAACCCGAACGCGATCAATACGACAGTAACCTTTACCGCACCGGGTAACTATGTGATTCGTAGAACCCACTCGGGTCCGCGTCCCCCGTGTCCGCCTTCCGACAGAACGGTACAAATCTTAGTGGTAGATCAGCCGACGACTTCCAATGCCGGTGGTGATCAAACGCTTTGCGCTGTTGATGCTCAATTAGCGGCAAATACGCCGACAGTGGGTACAGGACAGTGGATTGTGGTCAGCGGTACGGCAACAGTAACTACTCCAACCGATCCGAACTCGACGGTAACAGGCTTATCTCCGGGAGCAAACGTCTTCCGTTGGAGAATCTCGAATCCGCCGTGCGCTATTCCGAGCGATGACGATGTAACCATCAACCGTAGCGTTGAACCCTTACCCGCCAATGCCGGACCGGATGTGGACATCTGTAACTTAACCACAGGCTCTATCATAGCGGGTCCGATTGGTGCAGGAACAGGTATCTGGTCATTTGAATCGGGTAACCCAAGTGCAACCATCGTTACTAACGGCTTACGTGGGGACATTGTAGGCATGGTAACTCCGGGTCAATACTGTTTCCGTTGGACGGTTTCCAATCCGCCCTGCGCACCGGTATTCGACATCGCTTGCGTAAACATGATCGTTCCGCCGGCACAACCTACTGCCTTAAACGGTCCGATTACGATTTGCCAAAATGCAACGGGACGTTATACTACAGCTCCGGTAGCGGGTGAAACTTATGTTTACACCACCGTGCCGGCAGGACCAGTCGTTACCCCTCAAAACAATAACTTAGAAGCTGACATTCAATTCCCGACGGCAGGGCAGTTCGTCGTTGTGGTTACGCCACGCAACGCTTGCGGTGCAGGACCCAACAGAACGCTTATCGTTACGGTGAATCCGATTGTTACGCCGAATGCAGGCTTAGACAGAACCGTTTGCGGTGCGTCCACAACCTTAATCGGTAGCCCCAACGGCGGTGCTTGGTCTTGTACCAACTGCCCTGTACAGGTTACGATTCAGAATGCAGGACCATTCGGCATCGTGAATAACATGCCACCGAATACGCCGTTAACCTTCCGTTACACCGTTCCGAACAACAACTGTGGTACATCTACCGATGATGTAACCATTACAAATGACCTCGCCGTGCCGGGCATCGTTACGACGAATACCGGTTCGGTATGTGCAGGTACAGCGGTAACGTTTAACCTCACAGGTCAAAACGGTAATGTCGTTCGTTGGGAAACTTCTACCGACGGTGGTGTTTCTTGGACGATCGTTCCGGGTTCGCAAGGTCAAACTTCGATAAGCATCACGCCGACGGCTACTACGAATGTACGTGCTTTCGTGAATCAAACAGGCGTTTGTCCGGCAGTGGCTACGGCAAGTAACATTGTCTTTGTCGCTCCGAACGCTACTGCATCCGTTACGCCTGCCAACTTCTCGACGTGTAATACCAGTATCACCTTAGCGGGTAATCCGTTACCGGGTGGAGCTACAGGCGTTTGGACGCAAGTTTCGGGTCCGACGGCTACGATTAACACTTCGGGTGAAACGGGTCAAGTTTCGGGTATGAACCAAGCAGGCGTTTACGTCTTCCGTTGGACGGTAACCAACCCGCCCTGTCCGGTAACGACGGCAGACGCTACCATCACGAAGATAGACGCACCCGTAGCCAATGCGGGTCCGCAACAAAACATCTGCGGTAATCAAACGACCGCTACCTTAACGGGTAACGTGCCGGGTGCCGGTACAGCAAGCTGGTCGCAAGTTTCGGGACCGGCGGCAACCATCACCCAATTACCGCCGAACCAAGCTAACGTAACCAACCTGAACGTGCCGGGTACGTATGTATTCCGTTACACGATCAGTAACCCGCCGTGTGCGCCGACTACTTCCGATGTTTCCATCGTGAAGTATGACGTTCCCGCACCCGATGCCGGACCCGATCAAACGATTTGCGGAACGATTGCCCAACTACGGGGTAACGATCCTGCACCGAATGCAACAGGTAACTGGAAGTTTGTATCAGGACCGACGGGTGGTAATCCGTTAGTACAAAACTTCAACGGTTACTTCGCTAATGTAACGAACTTAAACGTTCCGGGTCAATATACTTTCGTATATGAAATTACGCATCCGCAGTGCGGTACGTTGACCGATCAGATGATCCTCACCGTCTTAGACAATTCGGGTACTGCCCAAGTGGTGCAACCGAACGTAGGTGTGTGCGGTGTTGCTGATGCGACCATCCAAGCCGTTCCGCCGCAAAGTGGTACGGGTACGTGGACATTCATCTCAGGTCCGCCGAATGCACCCGCAGTAGCAATCCAAACGGTTGGTGTACAGGGTAACATTTCCGGTATGACGGAAGTGGGACAATATCGCTTCCGCTGGACGGTGGTTAGTGCTTGCGGTACGACCACGGCAGATGTAGTGGTTACGCGCCAAAATCCGGCAGTTGCCTTTGCAGGTCAAGACCAAATGGTTTGTAATAGTCCGAATGCCTTAGTAATGGGTAATCCGGTTCCGAACGGTTGTACGGGTCGCTGGAAGTTCATTGCAGGACCATTCACGGCTGATATTACAACCATCGGCGTTTATGGTTCTATTGTGAACATGAACGTGCCGGGTATCTATACCTTCGAGTGGACGTTTGATTGTCCGAACAGCGTTTGTCCGACGGCTTCGTCTGTGATTCGTATCACGCGCGTTGAACCACCAACCATCGCTTCTGCCGGTTCAAACCAAACCATTTGCGGTAATGTAGCCCTCTTAAATGGTAATGTGCCGACGGTCGGTACACCACTGTGGTCGTTCGTTTCGGGTTCGCCTGTGCCGAGCATCACGGGTGCGAATACGCCGAGTGCCACGGTCTCCGGTTTAGTTTCGGGTACGTATCGCTTCCGTTACACGATTTCCAACCCGCCGTGCCAGCCCTCCGTTTCGGATGTAACCATTACGGTTAACTCTCCGACGGTGGCAGGATTACTTAGCGGTGGCGGCGGTACGTTATGTGAAGGAAGCAACAGTGGTACGATCACCCTTTCGGGAACGGAAGGTACAATCGTTCGCTGGGAATCTGCTCCCGATGCTAACTTCTCCAACATCAACATTATCGCTAATAACACGTCGCTCCAGTCGTTCAATGACTTGACGGAAACGACGTGCTACCGCGCGGTGGTGAAATCAGGTATCTGTCCTGAGGCTACGTCGAACGTTTCTTGTGTAAACATTGCTAAGAAACCGACCATCGCCGATGCAGGACCCGATCAACAAATTTGTGCGAACAACATCACCATCAACGGTAATGTACCGACCAACGGAACGGCATCGTGGAGATTAGTAACGGGTTCACCTAGTCCGACCTTAGTAACGGTGGGTAACGGTGTTACGGCGATCATCACGAACATTCAGCCGGGTACGTATGTGTACGAGTACAAGATTGAAAACGCTCCTTGCGCACCGAGTACCGACCAAGTGGTCATCACGGCAACGGGTGGCTCGCAAGCAGGTACGGTCGCATCTTCCAGAACGTTCTGTTCGGGTACGAATTCGGGTGTGATGCTATTATCGGGTCATTCGGGAACGATTGTTCGTTGGGAAAGTGCTTCCGACGCGAACTTCGCCCCCGCTACACCGATCACGGTAACCACCAATACTTACCTCTTTAACAACGTAACGCAAACGACGTGCTACCGCGCCATCGTTAGAACCGGTACTTGCCCGGAAACGCCTTCCGTCTCCGCTTGTGTAACAATTACCGAACGTGTGATTGCCAACGCAGGACCCGATCAACAACTCTGCGGTACGGACTTCGTACTTACGGGTAACGATCCGGGAACGGGTACAGGTACGTGGAGACTCGTTTCGGGTCCCGCGCCGACTCCGACAGTTGTTCCGAGTGGTAGAACGGCTAACGTTTCCAACGTGGTAACGAGCGGTAACTACATCTTTGAATACAAGATCACCAACGGAAGCTGTACGCCTTCGACCGACTTAGTAGTCGTGAATATTGCTACGGGTTCAGTTGCGGGTGTGGTGAACGCCAACCAAACGATCTGTTCGGGTCAATCGGGTACGTTAGTCGTAACGGGTAACGTCGGCGGTGTGCTTCGTTGGGAATCCTCGACGCAAAACTGGCAACCGGGAAGTATCAACGTACATAACAACCCGACGGTGTCCTTTACTTACACGAATTTAACGCAGACGACGCAATTCCGTGCCGTGATTAAAAACGGTGCTTGCCCTGAAGCAACTACTCCGCACGTAACAGTCGTGGTGAACCAACCGCCGACCATTGCCAACGCAGGTAGTAACGTAACAGTATGCGGTACTTCCGCAACCTTAACGGGTAATATTCCGGTGAATGGTACGGGAACGTGGACGTTTGTAACGAGTGATAACGGTCAGATTCCGACGGTTACCCAAAGTATTAACCAAGCGTTCATCACTAACATGGATCGCCCTGGTAACTACATCTTCCAATACGAGATTGCTAACCCGCCGTGTGCTTCTTCCAAAGCAACGGTAGCCGTTACGGTCGTTCAAGCCGCCAATGCCGGTAATATCAATGCACCTGCTACGGTTTGTGCCGGTACGAACAGCACCGACTTAACGTTGGTAGGCTTCACGGGTAGCATCGTTCGTTGGGAATCGGCAGACGACCAAGCCTTCACCAATAACGTTACGACGATTGCCAACACGAACAGCATCATCCAAGTACAGAATTTGACCACCTCGAAATACATTCGTGCGGTCGTTCAAGTAGCGGGATGTAGCTCGGTGAACAGTCAGCCGGTACTCATCACGGTTTCGCAACCGACGGTGGGTGGAATCTTGGGTGCTAACCAAACGGTTTGTCGCGGTTCTAACAGTGGCGTATTGACCTTAACGGGTCAAACGGGTACGGTGGTGAACTGGGAGCAATCGTTGGATGACATTACTTACACAACGTTTAGTAACGGTCAAACGACCCATACGTTCTCTAACCTGACGCAAACGACGTACTTCCGTGTGAACGTACAGAACAGTCCTTGCGCTGCGGCGAAATCAGCTATGGTGAAAATTACCGTAGTAGATGTGCCGGTAGCGGGTACGGTGGGTGCAAACCAAACCTTCTGTTCGCAAACGAATAGCGGTACGCTGACCTTAACGGGTCATCAGGGTAACGTGGTTCGTTGGGAATTTGCAACCAACATCTTAGGACCTTGGACTACTTTAGGTAACATTACCACGTCGCAAAACTTCGCTAACATCACGACCACGACGTTCTTCCGTGCTATCGTTCAAACGGGTGGATGCCCCGAAGCACCAAGCCAACCGGCACAGATCACGATTGATCTAAACCAAACGGCAGGCACGCTGGCTTCCAACCAAACGGTATGCGCCGGCACGAACGTAGCCAACTTCACGTTGACGGGTCATAGCGGAGCAGTTGTTCGTTGGGAAGTTTCTAACGATAACTTTACCACGAATACGGCGACTCCGACCAACGCAACAACCTTCCAACTCACGAACTTAACGCAGAATACGCAAGTCCGCGTAGTTTCGTTGAGCGGAGGCTGTACGTTAACGTCTAATACGGCAGTGGTAACGGTAACTCCGGCATCGGTTGGCGGTACGGTAGCTTCGGCTCAAACGGTATGCGCACCGACGAACTCAGGTACGTTAACCTTGTCGGGTAATGTAGGTACGGTGGTTCAGTGGGAATCTACGACTGATCCTACCTTCTTAACAGGTATTACCTTCACCTCGTCGAACCTGTCTACGTATAACTTCACGAACTTAACGCAAACGACGTACTTCCGCGCGGTTGTTCGCAGTGGTGTATGTGCTACGGCGAATTCGACTCCGGTAGCTGTAACGGTAACTCCGGCTTCGGTTGCGGGAACAATCGCGGGAGCGGTAGGTTCTTGCGGCGGTTCGGCAAACGGAACGTTGACCTTATCGGGTCAAGTAGGAACGATGCTTCGTTGGGAATCTTCGATCAACCCGGGCTTCAGTCCGCTTACATCTACGGTAACGAATGCAACCACGTTGGCTTACACAAACGTAACGCAAACGACGTACTATCGTGCGGTGGTTCAAAGCGGCAACTGTGCTACGGCAAACAGTGCTACGGCAATCGTCGAAATCACTGCACCGCCGGTAGCGGGTACGCTGACTTCCAACGGTACGGTTTGTAACGGCGTTAACAGTGGGGTATTAAGCCTCATCGGTTCAAGCGGAACGGTCGTTCAGTGGGAAAGTGCGAATAATGTAGGCTTCACGGGTGCAACAGTTGTTCCGACGACGGCGACTACGTTTACGTACAACAACTTAACGCAAACGACGTTCTTCCGTGTGAAAGTAGGCAGTGGCGTTTGTCCGACAGTCTTCTCCAACACGGTACAGATCACGGTATTAACTGCCCTGACATTGAACGCCACACCGGTGGTCGGATGTACCGGTGCAGGTTCGATCCAAGCATCGGCAACGGGCGGTAGCGGTACACCATACACGTACTCGATTACACCGGCAGTTGCGCCGAACAATACCAACGGTACGTTCAGTAATATTCCGCAGGGAACTTACACGATTCGTGTACAGGATAACTTCGGCTGTTTCACAACCCAAACGGTAACGATCGGTAATACGCCGACCCCGCCGACCATTACGTCCGTAACGAATATCACGACCAATTCGGCTGTGGTAGCGTGGGCGAACATGGGAACGGGTGTGATATATACGTTCCGCTATCGTGTGTTAGGTTCGCCGACGTGGACGGTGGTCAGTAACTTAACGAGTACGACGATCTTCTTGTCGAGTTTACAAAACAACACGACGTATGAGATTGAAGTATCGTACAAGTGTCCGAACAACGGTCCGCAATCCGGCTTCTCTACGCTGAATATCCATGAGTTCACGACGCTGAGCCAAGGTGCATGTAACCTCCAAGTTACGTCGCAACCGATTCCGGGTGGTATCTATTTAGATAATATCACGAATAACTCCGCAATGGTACACTGGAATCACGTACAGGGTGCGGCAGGTTACATCATCAGCTACGGTCCGATTACGCAAAACGTTAGTTTCTGGACACAAGTTATCGTATGTGAACCGACGCACTCGTACACCATTCCGAACTTGAGTCCGAATACCAACTATGGTGTGCGGGTACGTACCAACTGTAGTAGCTGTCTCTCGGCATTGAATAACGCCGATAAGCGTTCCAATTTCTCGAGTATCTTCAGCTTCACTACTCCGCAAACGCGTATCGATGATGCCATCGCGGTTAGCAGTGAGTTAAGCATTTACCCGAACCCGAACAAGGGCAACTTCACCATCAACTTCAACGCAGATGAAGTACAGCCGGTGAACCTCCGCCTCTTCGACATGACGGGTAAGCTGATCTTAGACCGCAGTGCAGAAACGGTATCGGGTGAAAACCAAATACCGGTAGAGATGACGGGATATACTTCGGGCGTTTATCTGTTACAGGTAGAGCGCGGAGGCAGAATCCAGACCGTAAAAGTGATCGTGGAATAACGGTTACTTCGTAACATAAATTTCTAAGGCAGGCTGTTGTTTCGGCAGAAGTGTAAAAAGGGTTAAGCCTTTAGCACCGATGCTTAAACGACAGCCTGCCGTTTTTTTCTTTTGAGTAAGAAATGCTATCTTTGAGAACCCAACCTATCTATCGGCATATATGAACTATCGGCGATTGATACCCTTGGCGGTCTTGTTAATCCTCTTAACGACCGCCTGCAAGAAGGAAACCGACGTTTACCAAGTGAAGACCTTTCATGTTCGGAACGAATCCGCTATTAAAGGCACACAAAAATCGTCGTTGGAACTGATCTCCATTGCTTATTTTGACCTTTTCGGCAAGGAAATCGCCGGTCAGGAACTCAATAACCTGATGACCGCCTACGCTTCCTTTGGAGATAAGCAAGTGATGACCGAACGTATCATCCAGAATTTCCTCATCCGAAAAGATGCCGACATTCCCTCAGATGCGCTGATGCGGAATAATGTTCGTGCTTTCGTAGAAGCGACTTATCGCCGTTTCTACACCCGTAATGCCGACGAGCAGGAACTCCAAACGCTGACCAAGCTGATTGAAACTTCACCCGAAATAACCCCTTCGGATGTGTATTATGCTTTTTTAACGTCAAACGAATACCTTTATTATTAACCCCAACAAGCAAAAAACATGAACCGTAGAAGTTTTATCCGAAAAGCCTCCCTTGCCACTGCCGGAACGCTGGCACTTCCGTACATTTTACCGAGCGGTAGTCTCTTTGCCAAAACGGGCGCACGGCGGGTGAATAAGGTCGTCTTCTGTTTTTTTGCGGGTGGGGTGCGGGTCTTGGATTCGGTGCAGAAGGCGGAAGGCAACCTAATGCCCTGCACTTTTTACGGGAATGAAGCCATATCGGGAAGTATTGCCCACAGCATGACCCCGCTACCGAATTCGCCATTATCGCAACCGCTCCAAGCCTATGGTACGTTGTACAAGCAATTTGTCCTTCGGCAGGGAGCTACGGGACATTTTCCCGGACATGTTACGGGGCTGACGGGACGCTATACCGATAATTCACTGAATTACAGGGGGCATCCGCCGTATCCCACCGTCTTTGAATACTACCTCAAGCACAATTCACCGCAAAAAACACCGCTGAACGCTTGGTGGATTTCTAATTCAATGGGGGCGTTTTCGCTGATGAATTACAGCGCGCATCCCGACTACGGGACTGCCTACGCCGCCAACCACCTTTCCCCCGGCAATCTGATTAATAGACAGCAGTCGGCACTCATCGGTAACACCATCGAACGGATGCACGAACGCGAACTGAAGATCAACCAAATGCGGGAGGTGCTGAATAAAAATTTCAACCGGAATGACTTGGTGCGTCCGGGTTTGATGCAGAATGACGATGACCGCCAAAAATTACAGCTTTTCCTCAACGATATTTACGGCAGGTTTGATCGCGGTGAACTGTGGAATCCGTGGGGCATCGGCGCGGGCTACGATTGGGATTCGATGGCGGTCTTTTATGCCGAAGAGTTGATGCGTCGCTTTCAACCCGAACTGACGGTCGTTAACCTGCAAGGGGTTGACGTTTGCCATACCAACTTCACGGGTTATTGCGATGCCATGCGCAGAAACGACTACGCCATTGCCCACCTGTGGCACACCATTCAGACGACCCCGGGCATGATGGATGATACCGTGATGATTATCACTTCTGAACACGGACGCAATGCCGAACCCAACACCATCATTGACTCCAACGGTCGCCGAGCCATAGACCACACCGATGACGACATGGCACGGCGCATCTTTTGCCTGATTGTGGGACCGCCCCACGTCATCAAGCAGAATCAGGTGATCGAAGATGCAGGCAGGGACGGCGGACGTAAAGCCTTTGAACTGACGGACGTAGTGCCAACGATAGCCCACGTGTTGGGTTTCGATACGGCAATCGGTGGGGGAATACTAACGGGTAGTCCGTTGTATGAAGCATTTGTTTAGTTGTGAGATTTCGGCTAAAACGTTAATATACGCTAAGGATGCAACCCAAAAGGAGCTGTTTCCGTCTTATCTATAGATTTTGAGTTTTTCTTTGACACTCATCATTACCTTTTATAAATTACTTTAACCTCATCAATGAAAGATTTTTTCAAACAGATGTTGGCAGCTACGACGGGTTATATCGTCGGTTCGATTCTGCTGTTTATCTTCGGGATGATTATCATCCTCGGCATTTCCGCAAGTGCCGGCAAGAAGAAGCCCGTTTCGCTGAAAGACCAGTCAATCCTTAAACTTTCCCTGACAGGGGAAGTAGAGGAACGTTCCTCGTCCGATGATTTTCCGTTTGCCTCCATGTTTGGCGACGATAAAGGTTTTGCTTTAGATGAAATGATCGCCGTCATCCGCGCTGCGGCAAAGGATGAAAAGATCAAGGGCATCTACTTAGATTTAGGCATCTTGCGTTCCGGTGGTGCTTCTGCGGCAACCATCCGCAAGGAACTCGTTGAATTCAAGAAAAGTAAGAAATTCATCTACGCTTACGGCGAGATGATGACCGAAAAAACGTTTTACTTGGCATCGGTAGCGGATAGTATCTTCATGTATCCGACCGGTATGGTAGAGTGGAACGGTCTTGCCTCGAATCCGATGTTTTATAAAGGCATGTTGGAACGCTGGCACGTACAGCCGCAAGTCTTCAAGGTTGGTAAGTTCAAATCCGCTGCCGAGAGTTTCTCCGAAAAACAACTCAGCGACATGAACCGCCTGCAACTTCAAGTGATCCTTAACGATATGTGGGAACACATCATCGGAGAAATCGCCCAAAGTCGTAAGATTCCTGCAAAAGATTTAGACAGTTTGGCATCAACGATTAAGGTGGTACGTCCGGCTCAAGCCGTGAAATACAAGCTGATTGATGCGACGATGTATCCCGACCAAGTGGAGGAACTCCTCCGCAAACGTACCAAACGCGAGAAAAAAGACAAACTCAACTGGGTGAAGTACAGCGATTACGCGAAAAACGTCAACATCCAGAAGGATAAAGCCTCCTTTAACAACAAAGTTGCCGTCATTTATGCGGTAGGAGAAATTAAATCCGGTGAGGGCGACGAAGAAACGATAGGTTCGGAAACGATTTGTGAAGCGATCCGCGAGGCACGCGAAGATGAAGGGGTAAAAGCCATCGTTTTGCGGGTGAACAGTCCGGGTGGCAGTGCATTGGCTTCTGATGTGATAGGCAGGGAGATTGAAATAACCAAAAAAGTGAAGCCCGTCATTGCTTCTTACGGGGACGTGGCGGCTTCCGGCGGATACTACATTTCCGCGAATTGCGACCGTATCTTTGCTGAACCCACCACGATAACGGGTTCTATCGGGGTGATCGGCTTAATGTTTAATACGCAGGGCTTCTTTAATCAGGATTTGGGCATCACCTTTGACCGCGTGTATTCGTCTACGAATCAGCACGCCGACTTGGGTAATCCCAACCGTCCGATGAGCGAATTTGAAGCAATGCGCATTCAGGAAGAAGTGAACCAGATTTACGGTGAATTTATTGACGTAGTAAAAAGAGGACGCAAGTATCCTGATTCCGTAGCGGTGGATTCCATCGCACAGGGACGCATCTGGTCGGGTAACCGCGCTCTTAAACTCAAGTTAGTGGACGAAATCGGTAGTTTAGATGATGCCATCAAGGCGGCGGCGAAAAAAGCCGGCTTGGGTGAAAAAGACTATTCGGTTGCCGAATATCCGAAACATAAGAACTTCTTTGAGAAAATCGTGGAAGGGATACAAACCCGTTCCGAAACACGCGTAGTCGAAAAATACTTGTCGAAGGAACAGCTCCGCCTTTTCAAAACACTGAATTCGCTGAACGATCCGCGCCACGTATACATGCGTGAGTTCTGGTACGATGCCTTCAACTAAACCCGTACTTTTTCGCAGTTATTATACCATTTGCATTATTTATTTTCTTAATTTTGCGTTAGAAAAGCGTCAATAATGAAAACCTACAACTGCATTAGCATTACTATAAAGGAGACTAATAGTGAA
>Ga0209573_1001083_pt1 | contig 45581 bp, 39 predicted proteins | sample TNRBio252014_DNA_FD_185870 | JGI IMG/M metagenome (GOLD analysis project Ga0209573, IMG submission 185870) | Wastewater treatment Type I Accumulibacter community from EBPR Bioreactor in Madison, WI, USA - TNR Reactor_6/25/2014_ DNA (SPAdes)... | ecosystem: Engineered > Bioreactor > EBPR >...
GCTGCCGATTTACCTGGGGTTCTTTGAGTTCGTGCACAATGTCAGACGGCGTGGCCGGGCCTTGCTGGGGTCGCTTTTGGACACGCTATTGCAACCTATGGTATGTCCTCAAAACCCAATATGAGCCACCGGCGATTATCCGTAGACGTTCAATGCCCTACGGTTACAAAATGAGCTTGCGTCTACCCAAACCCGCCCCAACCCGACGCTACCACGTCTCAACCTCGAAACCCACCACCGTGCGCTGTTCGCGGCTGAATTCAATGCCAATCAAATGCATTGGCTGGCTCAGGGCGCGGTACTTGTCCGCATAACCTCGATCCTTGATCTGCTGGAGCGCCTGACCTTCGGATTCGAACTCCACGACTTTGAACTCAAGCAGCCAGATTTGCCCGTTGAATTTCAGCGTCAGATCAATCCGGCCCTGACTGGTCGCGTCCTCCGCGATCAAGTCCAGTCCTAGCGCGGCTAAATGGCTGTAAAACACGCTGGCGTAATAACCCTCGTAGCGGGCGATAGGGTTGCCGGTGTGCCATTGATGCGGAATGGCGGCGAACAGGCTAACCAGGTGCGCCCGCAACGCCGCAAAATCCCCGGCGACCAGCACGTCATAAAGCCGACTGATGGCGCGCTCGGCTTGCATCGGGTCGCCCATCAACGCCTTGAGCAAGGCATCATTGAGAGCGGTTTCCACCTCCAGATTGGGATAGCCCAGGGTGTATTCGAGCCGGGCGCCGATGCGCCGCGAACCGGCAAAAGTCAGATAGCCGGTCTGCCACAGCAACGCCTCTGCCTGCATCGCCTCGACATCGAAGGCGGACAGCAACGCCTCGGTTGCGTAAAGCCGCGCCAGGTTGGGCGTGAAGAAGCTGCGCTGGGTCAGCACGTCCACCAAAAAGGTCGGCGTGCCGGTCTCAAACCACCAAGTGCGGAATTCGCGGGCGTCGAACAGCAACAGCAGATCAAACGGGTTATAAACGGCTTTTCCCATCCAGTTATAGCCGTTGTACCAGCGGCGGATTTCCGCCCGGTCCAGTCCCTCCAGTTCCGGGGCGAACACGGTTTCCACGTCGTATTCGGTATAGCCGCACAACGCCGAGTAACGGGCGTCAACCGTGATGTCCTTCAGGTTATTCAGCCCGGAAAAGATGCTGACTTTACTGAACTTGCTCACCCCGGTCAGGAAGGCGAAGCGAATATGCGCCTCGTTGTCCTTGATCACCGAGTAGAGATTGCGCAGCCCGTCGCGTAAATCGCGGGCAATCACCGGATCAGTCAGGTTATCGAGAATCGGCTTGTCGTATTCATCGACCAGCACCACCACGCGCTGACCGAACGCAGTGCGGGCCAGGCGGATCAATTCTGCAAACCCGCCGTTGATCTCCGTTTCGCTCAAGGTCAGGTCCAGCGCCGCCTGGTTGACGCGCAGTTGTTCCCAAATCTTGTGCTCCAGTTCCGCCCGACTTTTCACAATCCCCCCGCCAAAGCTGAAGCGGATGATTGGATAGCGCACCGTCCAGTCCCAGCAGAGATGAATCGCCAGTCCCCGAAACAGCAGCTCATTACCCGCGAACAGTTCGGCCAACGTATCGAGAAGCAGCGACTTGCCAAAACGGCGGGGACGGGACAGAAAATACTGACTGCCCTAGTCGATCATCTGCCGGATGAAGCCGGTTTTGTCCACATAGTAATAATCCGCCTCACGGATCTTGGCGAAGGTCTGAATGCCAATGGGCAGCTTACGGCGTTGCATGGCGAGCCTCGGGATAACAGGCAGGTTCTGAATGAGAACGGAGCGTCCGGTGCATGATTACCATATTCAGGATCATCAACGCCATGCATTCCGTGAGGGCCGGTTGCCGATATAATGACCCATCTTTGCTGAACCCTGGAGCTTCACTCAATGAACATCCTGATTATTGGTGGCGGTGGCCGCGAACACGCCCTGGCCTGGAAAGTGGCGCAATCCAGCCGGGTGAACAACGTCTACGTTGCGCCGGGCAACGCTGGGACCGCCCGCGAACCTAAAGTCACGAACATTGCTATCACCGCTGATGATCCGCCGGACTTGCTCAAGTTCGCCCAGGGTCATCATGTGGACCTCACCATTGTCGGGCCGGAAGTGCCGCTGGTGCTGGGCATTACCGATCTATTTACCCAAGCCGGCCTGTGCTGCTTTGGCCCTTCTAAAGCTGCAGCGCAACTGGAAGGCTCCAAGGCGTTCGCCAAGGACTTCCTGGCCCGCCATCACATCCCGACCGCCCGCTACCAGAGTTTCACCGACCCGGACGCCGCGGAAGCCTACATTCGAGAGATGGGCGCACCGGTCGTGGTCAAGGCTGACGGGTTGGCGGCGGGTAAAGGCGTGATTCTGGCGCAGAGCGAGGACGAAGCGATTATTGCGATGCGCGGCATGTTGAGCGGCACCGATTTCGGCACGGCGGGCCACAAGGTCGTCGTCGAGGAGTTCCTGATCGGCGAGGAAGCCAGCTTTATTGTCATGACCGACGGCGAATTTATCCTGCCGTTCGCCTCCTCTCAGGATCACAAAGCCCGCGATAATGGCGACCGGGGGCCGAATACCGGCGGGATGGGCGCCTACTCCCCGGCTCCGGTAGTCACGCCGGAACTGCATGACCGGATTATGGCCGAGATTATTGAACCGACCGTGCGCGGTATGGCAGCGGAAGGTTGCCGCTATGTCGGATTCCTCTATGCCGGGGTGATGGTCACCGCCGACGGCCCCAAGGTGCTGGAATATAATTGTCGGCTGGGCGATCCCGAAACCCAACCGCTGATCATGCGGTTACGCTCTGATCTGGTGGAACTGTGCAAGGCGGCGCTGGACGGACGGCTGGACGAAGTTGAAGTCGATTGGGACCCACGCCCGGCCCTGGGCGTCGTAATGACGGCGGGCGGCTATCCCGGTCGTTACCACCAAGGGGATGTCATTGAGGGGTTGCCGCCGCACGACGAGGAACTGGGCGATGAGGTCAAGCTGTTCCACGCCGGCACGGCGGAAATTAAAGATGGGCATATCGTGACGCATGGCGGGCGGGTGTTGTGCGCGACGGCGTTGGGCAGTACGGTCGCCGAGGCGCAGAATCTGGCCTATAACCTGGCTAAACGGGTGCATTGGGAAGGGGCGTATTACCGTACTGACATTGGCTATCGGGCGATTGCGCGGGAACGCGGGGAATAAGCATGGCTATTTCAACGCAATCGCTGGAACTGGTTTGTCCCGCCGGCAACCTACCCTCACTGAAAACTGCGGTCGATCACGGCGCGGATTCTGTCTACATCGGTTTCCGCGACGACACCAACGCCCGGCATTTCCCCGGTCTGAACTTCGACGCCAAAACCGCCGCACAGGGGGTTCAATACGCTCACGCCAAAGGTCGGCGCGTGTTTGTCGCCCTCAACACCTTCCCACAACCCAACGGCTGGTCACGCTGGCAACGGGCGGTGGACCAAGCAGCGGAATTAGGGGTGGACGCCGTGATCGCCGCCGACATCAGCGTGCTCGACTACGCCCGCCGCCAACATCCGAATCTGCCGCTGCATCTCTCCGTACAAGGTTCCGCCACCAACTACGAAGCCATCCGTTTTTATCACGAGCAGTTTGGTATTCGCCGCGTCGTATTGCCCCGCGTTCTCGCTCTCCCGCAAGTCCGGCATGTGCTGGAAAACAGCCCGGTCGCCGTTGAAGTCTTCGGCTTCGGCGGGCTGTGCATCATGGTCGAAGGTCGTTGCCTGCTGTCATCCTACGTCACTGGCGAATCGCCGAACATGTGCGGGGTCTGCTCCCCGGCCAAGTCTGTCCGCTGGGAGGAAACCCCACAGGGTCTGGAAACACGCCTGGGCGGGTTGTTGATCGACCGCTACGCGCCGGGCGAACCGGCCGGTTATCCCACTCTGTGCAAGGGCCGCTTTATCGTGGGTGAACAAACCTACTACGCCATCGAGGAACCGACCAGCCTCAATACCCTGGAACTGCTGCCGGAATTGCAGGACATGGGCATCGCCGCGATCAAGATCGAAGGTCGCCAGCGCAGTCCAGCCTATGTCACCCAGGTCACTCAAGTCTGGCGGGCGGCGATTGACGCTTGCCGGCGTAATCCCACTGCTTACATCCCGAAACCGGAATGGCTGCAGGAACTGGGCAAAGTCTCGGAAGGTCATCAAACCACGCTGGGCGCCTATCATCGGACCTGGCAATGAGAGCGGCAAACGTGACTGGACATCAACCGAAACTGGCGCTAGGGCCGGTGCTGTACTACTGGCCCTGCGAAACCTTGTTGAATTTCTACGAGCGGATGAGCGCTGCGCCGGTAGATATTATTTATATCGGCGAAACGGTCTGTTCCAAGCGCCATTCGCTGAATACGGCCGACTGGCTGGAACTGGCGGAACGATTGAGCGCGGCGGGCAAGGAAGTTGTGCTGTCCACGATGGCCTTGCTGGAGGCGGAGTCGGAACTCAAAACCCTGCGCCGGCTGTGCGAGAACGGCCGCTTTACGGTGGAAGCCAATGATCTGGGCGCGGTGCGGTTGCTGGCGGAGCGGAAAACACCGTTCGTTTTGGGAACCGGGATCAACGTCTACAACGATCAGACCCTGCGTTTTCTGGCCGGGTTGGGCGCGAAACGCTGGATCATGCCGGTAGAACTGTCGCGGGAAACGTTGGCTTCGATCCAGGCTGGCCGGCCCGAAGGCGTGGAAACCGAGGTGTTCGTTTATGGCCGGTTGCCGCTGGCTTATTCGGCTCGCTGCTTCACTGCCCGCTACCACGATTTACCCAAAGACGATTGCCAGTACCGTTGCCTGAACGATCCTGAGGGGCTGACGGTGAGCACCCGCGAAGGTCAGGCATTTCTGACGCTGAACGGCATTCAAACCCAGTCGGCGCAGACTTGCAACCTGTTACCGGAACTGGCGGAATTGCGAGCGTTGCAGGTAGACGTATTGCGGATCAGCCCACAGGCGGCAGGAACCGAAGCAGTAGTCGAGGCGTTTGCCGACGGTCTGCGCGGGGAACGTGATCCTGTGGAAGCCGCACAAGCGTTGAATGCGGTATTACCTTACGGCGCTTGCGATGGTTATTGGCGCGGACAGGCGGGGTTAAGACTGATGGCAGAGATCGGGCAAGACGTTTGAAACGGCGCTTATTCCATCTCCAATTCCTTGATTTTTCTCGTGAGCGTGTTGCGCCCCCAGCCCAGCAGTCGGGCAGCCTCCTGACGATGTCCCCCGGTCTTCTCCAGCGCCGCCCGAATCATCACCCGTTCGAAATTAGGCAGGGCGGTGTCCAGCAAATTCTGTTCCCCACGCGCCAGGCTCTGGCTGGCCCACAACCGTAATGCCGTTTCCCAGTCAGAGCCGCCATTGGTCGCCACCGGCTCTCGCTCCCGCAGATCCGCTGGCAAATCCTCCAGATGGATTTCCCGGCCGGACGCCATCACGGTCAGCCAGCGACACAAATTTTCCAATTGCCGGACGTTACCCGGCCAATCCAACCGACTCAGATAGCTCTCAGTTTCCGGGCGCAGCAGTTTGGATTCGACGCCCAGTTCCCGCGCCGCCTGGGCCAGAAAATACCGGGTCAGTAACGGAATATCTTCAGGATGCCTGTTGAGTGAAGGTAACTGAATGCGAATGACATTCAGGCGATGAAACAAATCTTCTCGGAACAGCCCATCGCGAACCCGATCCTCCAGATTCCGATGGGTGGCGGCGATCACTCGCACATCCACTCGGGTCGGTGTATGACCGCCGACCCGGTAGAATTCGCCCTCAGCCAGTACCCGCAACAACCGGGTCTGCAATTCCGCTGGCATATCGCCGATTTCATCCAGAAACAGCGTGCCGCTATTGGCCTGTTCAAACCGGCCCTGTCGGGCGGCCTGTGCTCCGGTGAAAGCGCCGCGTTCGTGGCCAAACAACTCGGACTCCAGAAGATCGCGGGGAATAGCGGCAGTATTGATCGCGATAAACGGCTTGTCCGCACGCGGGCTGTGCCGGTGCAGGGCGCGGGCGACCAGCTCCTTTCCAGTTCCCGATTCGCCCGTGATGAGCACGGTAATATTGGAACGCGACAGTCGGCCAATCGCACGAAAAACCTCCTGCATCGCTGGCCCTTCGCCGACGATCTCCGGCAAGCGACCAGCAGGCTCATCTGATCCCGTCTGCTGGCGATGGGTTTGGCAAGCGCGGCGCACCAAGGCCACGGCTTCGTCCACATCAAAGGGCTTGGGCAAATATTCGAACGCCCCACCCTGATAAGCGGACACGGCGCTGTCGAGGTCAGAATGCGCCGTCATGATGATGACCGGCAGTTCCGGTAATCGCTCGCGCAACCGGGCCAGCAACTCCAGACCGCTCATACCGGGCATACGGATATCCGCAATCACCGCATCCGGCTTGCCCTGGCGCAAAGCGTCGATGACCCCTGCCGCGCTGTCGAACGTGGTAACCGCCAGTTCTTCACGCTGAAGCGCCTTTTCCAACACCCAGCGGATGGCGTGGTCATCATCAATCACCCAGATATTTTCTTTCCGGCTCATTCGGTCCGATCCAGAGGCAGTAACAGGGTAAACACCGTCTCACCGGGCCGGCTGACACACTCGATCAGCCCGCCATGCTGGTTGATGATGCTCTGCGCGATGGACAGACCCAGACCGGTGCCGCCGGGTCGACCGCTGATCATCGGATAGAAAATCTGCTCCTGCTGTTCGGGTGAAATGCCCGGACCGTTATCGATCACATCCAATCGGGCCACCAATTTATGGCGTTTTGCGCCAATGGTGTACTGGCGCTGCACACGTGAGCGCAAAATGATAATGCCTTGCTGGCGTTCATTCAGCGCTTGGGTGGCGTTGCGCGCCACGTTCAGCACGGCCTGAATCAGCCGGTCCGCGTCGCCCCACAACGGCGGGATGCTGGGATCGTAGTCCCGCTCGATGCGAATGCCGGGATACGCTTCCGCTTCGATCAGCGCCCGCACCCGTTCCAGAATTTCATGGATGCTGACTTCGCCGTCATTGGGCAACTGGTTCGGACCGAGCATCCGATCAACCAGATTGCGCAGCCGATCCGCCTCGCCGATGATGATGCCGGTGTACTCGCGCAAGGCCGGGTCAGGTAATTCCCGCTCCAGTAACTGCGCCGCCCCGCGCAACCCCCCCAGGGGATTTTTGATCTCATGGGCCAGGTTACGCACCAGCGCCCGCGTGGTGTGGTGCTGGGCCAGAATGTGCTCCTCCCGGTTAATGCGCAGACGCCAGTCCACTTGGCGCAGCTCCAACAACAGCTCGGTCGGCGGATCGCGCTCGGGCAACGGCGCAGCGGTGCAATCTACGGTAACAGTGCGTCCGGGTGAAAAGGTGAGCTGCAATTCCCGTTCGAGATAGGGATGACCGCTATCCAGGCAGCGTCGTAGCCCGGCGATGAACACCTCGGCGCCGATGATCAGTTCCGGCAGCGCTTGCGTGTGGGCCTTGCGAAAGCTCAACTCAAACAGTGTTTCAGCGGCGGGATTCATAAACAGCAGGCGTAACCGCCGATCCAGCACCAGCACCGCAATGCTCAAACTTTCCACCACCCGGTGATAGTAGTTTTTCAGCACTTGGCCGGCCTCAAAGCGCCCTCCCCGGTATCGAGGAGGGTGGTGGGTGGAAGAGTGTTACAGACTGTAGTACAGATCAAATTCCACCGGATGAGTGGTCATCCGCAACCGGGTGACTTCCTCATTCTTCAAACCGATATAAGCGTCAATCAAGTCGTTGGTGAACACGCCGCCTTTCAGCAGGAATTCGCGGTCGGCGTCCAGCGCGCTCAACGCCTCGTCGAAATAAAAACAGACTTTGGGAATCTGCTTCTCCTCTTCTGCGGGAAGATCATACAGATCCTTATCCATCGGCCCACCCGGATGAATCTTATTCTGGATGCCGTCTAGGCCAGCTAGCATCATGGCGGCAAAAGCCAGATAGGGGTTGGCGGTCGAATCTGGGAAACGCACCTCAATGCGGCGACCTTTCGGGCTACTGACGTAGGGGATGCGAATCGAAGCTGAACGGTTGCGGGCGGAATAGGCCAGCATGACCGGCGCTTCAAAATGGGGCACCAGGCGCTTGTAGCTATTGGTAGAGGCATTAGTGAAAGCGTTAAGCGCCTTGGCGTGCTTGATGATACCCCCGATATAGTACAGCGCAGTTTCGGATAGGCCGGCATACTGGTCGCCGGCGAACAAATTGACGCCATCCTTGGCCAGCGATTGGTGAACGTGCATCCCGCTGCCGTTGTCGCCGACTAACGGCTTGGGCATGAAGGTGACGGTCTTGCCATAGCTCTGCGCCACATTCTGAATGACGTACTTCAACAATTGCACTTCGTCCGCTTTTTTCACCAGTGTGTTAAACAGCACCCCGATTTCACACTGACCGGCGGTAGCCACTTCATGGTGATGCACCTCAACACCGATGCCCATTTCTTCCAGGGTCAGGCACATGGCGGAGCGAATATCATGCAATGAGTCAACGGGCGGGACGGGGAAATAGCCGCCTTTGATACCAGGGCGATGCCCAAAGTTACCGCCTTCGTAGGCTCGTTCGGAGTTCCATCCAGCTTCTGAAGAGTCGATCTTGTAGAAGCAACCGCTGATGTCAGCGCCCCAACGGATATCATCGAAAATGAAGAATTCGTTTTCCGGCCCGAAATAGGCGGTGTCGGCGATGCCAGTAGACTTCAAATAAGCTTCAGCACGGCGAGCGACCGAACGCGGATCACGTTCATAACCCTGCATGGTATTGGGCTCGATCACATCGCAGGTCAAGTTCAGGGTTGGCTCTTCGAAGAATGGGTCGACGCGGGCGGTGGACGGGTCCGGCATCAAAATCATGTCGGATTCCTGGATGCCCTTCCAGCCAGCAATGGACGAACCGTCGAACATCTTGCCATCCTCGAACACATCTTCACCCACTATGCTGGCGGGGACGGTGACGTGCTGTTCCTTGCCACGGGTGTCGGTGAACCGGTAGTCCACGAACTTGATGCCTTTTTCTTCCATCAGCTTCATCACATCAGCAGCTTTCATCGGCGTAAGTTCCTCGGGGGGTTAAAATGGGTGGGTTGCAAATGGTGTCCAAGTTTTCAGCATGATTCATGCCACGCAAGATTTTCCGTGATGACACACGGTCTACGAAGATGAAACGCCACAAAGACCCCATACACTGCTTTATTATGGGGCAAAGCGCGGGTTTTTGCACTATTTTGATTCAAACGGATCTATCACATGCCCTATGATGATTCGAGCCGAGTGCTGGAGCCTATACTCTATTTCTTCTTCCACTGGATCAAAGGGCAAAACCGATGGAATTCGAGTTTCAGGTGCAAAACGTCAAGTGCCAGGGGTGCGCGAGCACTATCCGCGAGGGACTGGGCCAACATTCACAGGTGCGGAACGTTCAGGTGGAGGTACCCAGTGGGCGGGTCGTGGTGGAGACGGTAGGAGCGGTTCGGGAGGAATTGAGCAGAATGCTCAAGGAATTGGGCTATCCTGAAAGGGTTTGAAGTGCTTGTAAAGCCGGCGGGAAGAAGTTTGGATATCTACCCGCCGCTGGCGCTGGCGCGCCTGATAATCGGTGATCAGAACCGGGTGCCGACGGTCAAACCGACCACCCAGGGATTGATGTCTACAGTGCCGATACCGACGCCATTCACCTTGGCGTCGCTCTCGATGTTGATATAGCGAAGGTCTGCATTCACGAACCAGTTGGGCGCGACATCGATATCAATACCAACCTGCCCCGCAATGCCCCAGGAATTATCCAACTTGAGGCTGGCGCCTTCCAGAGCACCCCTAGTCTTTTCGCTGGAAAATATGGTGTAGTTCAGACCGAGACCGACGTAAGGATGGACCGTGCCTTCGGGCATAAAATGATACTGTACGCTGACCACGGGCGGCAGGTGTTTGACTTCACCGACATTGCCCACACCGCCCGTCACTTTGATGTCATGCTTGAAAGGCAGCGCCGCCAGTACTTCGACGCCAATATTCGGGTTCACCATATAGGTGAAGTTGAAACCCAGACTGTAGCCATCGTCGACTTCAAGATTCTCGCCTAGACCCAGCACATTACTCAAATTATTGGATTCCGGGAACACCCCGTAAGCGCCGACCCGGAACAGCATGTTGCCCGCCTCATAAGCCTGGGCAGCCCCTGCAAACAAACCACCGGCCAGCGCCATAGCTACAGCGCTTTTTAGTATCTTTGAAGACATCACAGCACTCCTTAAAGCACACTCAGTTTAAGAGTGATTTGAACGGATTTGACTGGAAAAATACACAAGATATCTTATTCTAAGCGCAACAATTTAGTCAAAAAAAATGCGGTTGTATTAAAACAACAAAAAAACAACGCTCAATATTCCAATGGCGGCAGAATCTGCACAACCTCCTCGAAAGTCGTCAAACCCGCAGCGATTTGTAAAGCGGCGCTGACCCGCAACGGACGCATTCCCTGATCAATCGCGGCCCGCCGCAAAGCATCCTCATCGACTTCCGCCCGGCAGAGACGGCGCAGCTCCGGGGTTACGGTCAACAATTCATACAGGCCCACCCGGCCCAGATAGCCGGTGTTACGGCACTCCAGGCAGCCCCGTGGTGCGCCGATCACTTCCGGCTTAGGTAGCGGCCAAGGCCGAACCAGCGCCTCCCACAGCCCGTCATCCATACTGTCCGTTCCCTTGCAATGCGGGCAAAGGGTACGCACCAACCGTTGCGCCATCACTCCGATCAGTACGTTCTGAATCAGATAATGCGGAACGCCCAAATCCAGCAATCGGGTAATCGCGGAAATGGCGTCGTTGGTGTGCAGCGTCGATAGCACGAGGTGGCCGGTTAGCGCCGCCTGCACCGCCATCTGTGCAGTTTCCAGATCGCGAATTTCGCCAACCATGATGATGTCGGGATCCTGGCGCAATAACGTGCGCACCCCTTGAGCAAAAGTGAGATCAATGGCAGCCTGCACCTGCATCTGATTGAGTTCCGGAATAATCATTTCAATCGGATCTTCAATCGTACAAACATTCACTTCAGGTACGGCCAAATATCGAAGGGTGGTGTAAAGGGTGGTGGTCTTGCCGGAACCGGTCGGGCCCGTCACCAAAACAATACCGTGCGGTTGAGCGATCATCGACCGCCAGATTGTCTCTTCTGCTGGCGCAAAACCGAGTTGTGCGAAATTCTTGGCTGTCGTGTCAGGATCGAAGATGCGCAACACGCATTTTTCGCCGAAAGCGGTTGGCATGGTTGATAAGCGCAATTCAATTTCTCGCCCGGTGGGACTGCGGGTTTTGATGCGGCCATCCTGCGGTCGGCGTTTCTCGGCGACATCCATCCGACCGAGGATTTTGATGCGGCTGGTCACTGCATTCATCACGACCGATGGCAATTGATAAATCGCGTGCAATACACCATCGATACGGAAACGCACCTGGCCCTGTTCACGGCGTGGCTCCAAATGAATGTCGCTGGCGCGCTGAGCGAAGGCGTATTGCAGCAACCAGTCCACAATTTGCACGATGGGTCGCTCGTCAGCGCTCAACTCGCCGCGCCGGCCCAGCTCCATGAGTTGCTCAAAGTTGAGGATGCCCGAGGCCGGTTCCAGCATCCCCTTAAGCGCACCGCGCACCGAGCGCGACACGCCATAAAATTCCAGTTGATAGCGGTTGATATCCAGCGGATTGGCGATAACTCGAACGATTTCCCGCCGCAGGGTCTGCCGCAATACATTTTGCCACTCGCTCAACCAGGGTTCCGTAGTGGCGAAGGTGACGTGCTGCTCGTCCGCCGCAACCGGCAGGATATGATAACGGGCAGCGTATTCGTAAGAGACGAAAGGCAACAACCGCTCGACAGCAGCGATATCCAGCTTGAGTGGATCGATGCGCAAATAGGGCAGCCCCACCCGCCCGGCCAGCCACTCGGTCAGGAGTTCCAGACTCAAAACCTGATGGGGCGGTAGACACTGGCGCAGTTGCTTGTTGGCGATGATGACCAGCGGATGCAACTCGCCGCGCTCGGTTCGAGCGCTGAGTCCGGATTGTTCGACCTCAGCGGACTCCACCAAGCCATCGGTGATGAGATCATCCAGCACTTCCTTCAGGGCCAGCCGGTGATCGGGCAGGCGTGGACGGGACGAAGGACGAGACGGGACGTCGGTAGCGCCGGCGGTAGCGGGATGGGTGGGCGCAGCAAAGAAATTGGGACGACTCACACAATGTCCAAATGGGTGCGAGACGGGATCAACCATCGAGGACCGCCTGCCCTCGGAAAGTCGATCTGCGCCCGGGTTTGGTAGCCCTGCCCTTCCACCACCAACACCACACCCTCGCCGAATTTGGCATGACGCACTCGCTGGCGGGGCCGCAGGCTGGGGGAAGGCGCGGTCTCTGCCAGAGGGGCGGCGGCAGGCGCTGGCGCACTCGAAGCCGGAAAGTGCGGTTTTTTCCGGGCGCGCACGTCATGAGTCAATTCTTCAGGGATTTCGCGAACAAAGCGTGAAGGCGCCGGTTGATGCTCCTGGCCGTACAGACGCCGCGACTCAGCATAGCAGAGGTAAAGCCGGGTTTGAGCGCGGGTAACGCCGACATAGGCCAGCCGCCGCTCCTCTTCCAGGTGGCGATCCTGGGTGGATGAGCGGCTGTGCGGGAACAGTCCTTCTTCCCAGCCCACCAAGAACACCAGCGGAAATTCCAGACCCTTAGCCATGTGCAGGGTCATCAACTGCACACAGTCCTCACCAGGCCCGGCCTGCCGCTCGCCAGATTCCAGCGCAGCATGGGCCAGGAAGGCGTTCAACCAGTCGGGTTCGTCGGGATCAATGCCGACGATGACCGGATCAGCCTGGGTAATAAAGCCCGCGCTGGCATTGACCAATTCTTCCAGGTTTTCGATCCGCATTTCGCCCTTGTCGGCCCCGGCCACTTCATACATGGCCCGCAAACCGCTGTGAGCGACGACATGGGCCACCCGGTCGGGCAACGGTTGCTGGCGACTGTCGAGGTCCAACACCTCAATCAGGTTGACAAAGCCACGCACGGCGTTACCGGCCCGGCCGCTCAGGGCGTTGGCGGTGAGCAACTGTCCCGCAGCCCACCACAACGAGCCGTTCCCGGTGCGCGCCGTATTCCGCAACAGGTCCAGAGTACGTTCGCCAATCCCGCGCGGCGGGGTGTTGACCGCCCGTTCAAACGATGGGTCGTCGTCGCGATTGGCGACCAGCCGCAGATAGGCCAGGGCGTCCTTGATTTCAGCGCGTTCAAAGAAGCGCAGGCCACCGTAGATTCGATACGGCATGGCGGTGCTGACCAGTAATTCTTCGAAAATCCGTGACTGGGCGTTGGAGCGGTACAGAATCGCCGCTTCGCAACGCTTCCCGCCAGTGTTGACCCACTGCCGGATGCGTTCGACCACAAACCGGGCTTCATCGGTTTCGCTATAGGCGTTATAAATTTGAATCGGTTCGCCGTCGCCGGCGTCCGTCCACAAATTTTTGCCCAGCCGGACGGCGTTGTGGGCAATCAACGCATTAGCGGCGTGAAGAATGACGCCGGTGGATCGGTAGTTCTGCTCCAGGCGGATGGTTTGCGCGCCGGGAAAATCATCGGAAAAACGTTGAATGTTCTCAACTTTTGAGCCACGAAAGCCGTAAACGCACTGATCATCGTCGCCAACAACGAAGACATCGCCCTGGCCGCCGCTCAGCAACCGCACCCACTGATATTGAATGGTGTTGGTGTCCTGAAATTCGTCCACCAGCAGATGCTGGAATCGTTCCCGGTAGTGGGCTAGCAGGTCTGGGTGATCACGCCACAGTTCATAGGCGCGCAGCAGCAACTCGCCAAAATCCACCAGCCCGCTACGGTCGCATTCCTGCTGGTACAGCGTATAGATGCGCAGATACTGGCGCTGCGCCATGGTGCGGTCGTCGAGCACATCGGTGGGGCGCTGGAGGTCGTCCTTACAGCGGTTGATGAAGCTGACCGCCGATTGCGGCGGCCACTTCTTCTCATCCAGACCCAGATCGCGCAGCACGCGCTTGACCAGACGGAGTTGGTCGCCGCTGTCCAGCACCTGGAAAGCACGCGGCAGGCGCGCTTCCTGCCAGTGCTGGCGCAACAAGCGATGGGCAATACCGTGAAAGGTGCCAATCCACAGCCCGCCGAGCGGTCGGTCCAGCATAGCCTCAACCCGGCTGCGCATTTCAGCGGCGGCCTTGTTAGTGAAGGTGACCGCCAGGATCGACCAAGGCGAGGCATTTTCCACCGCCATCAGCCAGGCAATGCGCCGGGTCAACACTCGGGTTTTGCCGCTGCCGGCTCCGGCCAGTACGCGCAAAGGCCCCAGCGGCGCGGTGACCGCCGCCCGCTGAGGTTCATTGAGATTGTTGAGAATCCAGGAAACGTCCATGGCAGGGGATTCTAGCAGAATCAGCCAGGTGGGCGGGGAACCGTTCAGCCGTAGGATTTACCCGACAGCCTTCTTCACCGCGCCCGCTGCAAAGCCCGAATCCCCTGCTCCAGTCCTTCCAACGTCAGCGGATACATGCGGCCGCTCATCAACTCCCGCACCATTTGAATCGAGGGCACATAGCTCCAACGATTCTGATGCTGCGGATTAAGCCAGATGGCGTGAGGCCAGGTGAGGAGCAAGCGACGCATCCACACATCACCCGCTTCGGGATTGAAATGCTCGACGCTGCCACCCGGATAGGTGACTTCATAGGGACTCATCGTGGCGTCACCGACCAGGATCAGCTTGTAATCCGGGCCGAACGTGCGCAATACCGTAAACGTATCGGTTTTCTCGGTGTAGCGGCGACGATTGTCCTTCCACAGGCCTTCATAAACCATGTTATGAAAGTAGAAGTATTCCAGATGCTTGAACTCGCCACGCGCCGCTGAAAACAGTTCTTCGCAGGCCTGAATGTGATCGTCCATGGAACCGCCCACATCCAGGAAGAGCAACACCTTGACCGCGTTATGCCGCTCTGGGACCATTTTCAAATCGAGGTAGCCGGCGTTACGGGCGGTCGAACGAATCGTGTCATCGAGATCCAGTTCCTGAGCGGCGCCTTCACGGGCGAAACGGCGCAACCGGCGCAGCGCCACCTTGATATTGCGGGTGCCCAGTTCCACCGTGTCGTCCAGATTGCGGAACTCGCGGCGATCCCAAACCTTGACCGCACGACGATGGCGTGAGGTTTCCTGCCCGATGCGGATGCCTTCCGGGTTATATCCGTAAGCGCCGAAAGGCGACGTGCCGGCCGTCCCGATCCATTTATTGCCGCCCTGATGACGGCTCTCCTGTTCGGCCATGCGCTGGGCAAAAGTTTCCATCAGTTTCTCCCAACCACCCAGCGACTCAATCAGCGCCTTGTCCTCATCGCTCAGGGTCAGCTCAGCCAGCCGATGCAGCCATTCCAGCGGCACTGTGGCGCCAACCATCTCATCAAACAAGGTCGCTACTCCCTTGAAGTGCGAACTAAACACCTGATCGAAACGGTCGTAATGACGCTCATCCTTGACTAGCGCGGCCCGCGCCAGATAATAAAACTCCTCGACGCTGTGCGCAGTCACTCGCTGATTAAGCGCCTCTAACAGGGTCAAAAACTCGGTCAGGCTGACCGGAATACCCGCTTGGCGCAATTTGAAGAAGAACTCGGTCATCATGGGACGGTCCTCACCGGGAGTTTACGCATCCTCAATCTTTTTTACGCCGCGACATGAACAGCAACCGCTCGAATAAATGCACGTCCTGTTCATTTTTCAGCAACGCCCCATACATCGGTGGAATAGCCTTGCGCTGGTCGCCGCGCAGCGCCTCGGGCGGGATGTCTTCAGCCACCAGCAACTTGATCCAATCCAGCAATTCCGAAGTCGATGGCCGCTTCTTTAACCCCGACACATCGCGAATCTCAAAAAAGGTTTCTAGCGCCTCGCTGAGCAGCCGCTTTTTAAGATTCGGATAATGCACGGCAACGATCCGCTCCATCGTCTCCTTGTCAGGGAAGCGGATATAGTGAAAGAAACAGCGACGCAGGAAAGCATCCGGCAATTCCTTCTCGTTATTACTGGTGATGATGATGATAGGCCGATGGGTGGCCTTGATCGTCTGCCGGGTCTCGTAGACGTAGAACTCCATACGGTCGAGTTCCAGCAACAGATCATTGGGAAACTCAATGTCGGCTTTGTCGATCTCATCGATCAGCAGCACCGGTTGAACGTCGGCGGTGAATGCCTCCCACAGCTTGCCCTTGATGATGTAATTGCCGATGTCATGCACCCGCGCCTCACCCAGTTGAGAATCGCGCAGCCGGGAAACGGCGTCGTACTCATACAAGCCCTGCTGGGCCTTAATCGTGGACTTGATGTGCCACTGGATGAAGGGCCGGTTCAGCGCAAGGGCGACTTCCTCGGCCAACTGGGTCTTACCGGTGCCCGGCTCGCCCTTCACCAGCAATGGCCGGCCCAAAGTCACGGCGGCGTTCACCGCCATCATCATATCGTCGGTGGCGACATAGCGTTCGGTACCACGAAAGCGGGCTTCGGACATTCAAATTCTCCTACAGAGCGATGACAGCAAAGGGATGTATATCGCCTTCGATTATAAAAAGATTCTTTATTATTCTTTATGTAGATTTTCGACGTCTGCTATCGTACCCATCTATCCTGTGTGCAGATCAGTCAGTTTAACAGACCGGTCTAGCGCCACTGCATTCCCGGCGTCACCGCATTTTTCAGCGCGGCGACCGAACTTACCCTGAATGGAGGATCACCCCAATGAAAGCGAACACGATTCTGGAAACCATTGGCAACACGCCGCATGTCCGCATCAACCGCCTGTTCGCCGAGCGCAAGGTCGAGGTCTGGATGAAGCTGGAGCGGGCGAATCCTGGCGGCAGCATCAAAGACCGCATCGGTCTGGCGATGATCGAAGACGCTGAGCAACGCGGCTTGCTCAAGTCCAACACGGTCATTATCGAACCGACTTCGGGCAACACCGGCATCGGTCTGGCGATGGTCGCCGCCGCCAAGGGCTATCAACTGATCCTGACCATGCCGGAATCGATGTCGCTGGAGCGGCGGCGCTATCTGGCAGCGCTGGGCGCGGAACTGGTGCTAACCCCGAAAGAAAAGGGGATGCCGGGCGCGATTGAAAAAGCGCAGGAGTTATTGGAAAGCACGCCGAACGCCTGGATGCCGCAGCAGTTCGAGAATCCGGCCAACGTTGCAATTCACCGGCGGACGACTGCACAGGAAATCCTCGCTGATTTTCCCGAAGGTCTGGATTATATGATCACTGGCGTCGGCACGGGCGGCCATATCACCGGTTGTGCCGAAGTGCTGAAGGAAGCCTTCCCGCAACTGAAGACGCTGGCGGTTGAGCCCACCGCTTCGCCGGTGTTAAGCGGCGGCCAACGCGGCCCGCATCCGATTCAGGGTATTGGCGCCGGCTTCGTGCCCGCCGTGCTGAACACGAAAATCCTGGATGGCGTCATCCAGGTCACTCATGAAAACGCCTATCGATATGCGGTGCGCTGCGTCAGAGAGGAAGGGATTTTCATCGGCGTCTCCTCGGGCGCATCATTGGCGGCAGTCGCACAAAAACTGCCGGAAATCCCCGATGGCAGCCGGATTCTGACGTTCTGCTACGATACCGGCGAGCGTTATCTGTCCGTCGCAGGATTGTTTGAGTAGCTCAACAGGTGCCGACCCTCCCCTACGAAGGGAGGGTGTTTTGTTTCGGTCTACTCCAAGCGACTGCGAATGAATTCATACTCGGCCTGAATCGCCTTTGCCGCGTCGCTGCCGACGAAATCGGCCAATTTGCCACCGACCAGCGGAATGCCGCACTTGACCTCAATCCGCACGTCATTGACGCAACCGCCGTCCTGAGTCCGCAATTCCATTTCACCGCCGATGCTAACCGGCGCCCCGGAAACCTCGATACTGATCCTACAGCGATAGGGACCGCCCGCTCGCCCTACCCACTGCTCGCTCTGCACCAGCGTGTTCCAGGGACTGAGGAATTTTTTGAGCAGGCCAGGGACATCGGCGGGCACTTCCCGCTTAACCTTGACGTTGTAGCGGCCATCACTGCCGGCGCATTCCAGCACCTCGACGTTGCGGGCGCCAATGCCAACGTATTTGTCCTTCATGAAATCGGGATCGTGAAACAAGCCAAAAACCGTGTCCACGTCCTGGTCATATTGATGCAGTGCGTTAATTTTCATGCGTGTTCCTGGAAAAAGTTAAGGGCTCAGGACGTTCGCTAAACCCGTAAATTCGTCATACCCGCGAAGGCGGGTATCCATTCTTTTCAACGAATGACTGGATTCCCGCATACGCGGGAATGACGAAAAGCGAAAGTCCTGGGGCTATATAAATGCCTGTAGCAGATCGTTCAGAAACCGTAACCCGGTCTCAGTCGGTTGCAAACGGTCAGGGGCCGTTTCCATTAACCCGATTTCCCGTACCCGAGTTAAAGTTGGCTCCAACGCCGCCAGCGGCAACCCGGTTCGCTCCTCGAATAGCGTCGCCGGCACCCCTTCCACCAGTCGCAAGGCATTCATCAGGAATTCCACCGGCAAATCCGCCGCCTGAAGTGGCGCATCACCACCGATACTCGCCGGCGTTCCCGCCTGCGCTAGATAATCCTGAGGATGTTTCAGCTTCCAGAGTCGATGAATCCGTCCGGCAGCCGGATCGGTCAATTTGCCATGAGCGCCGGCACCAATGCCCAGATAGTCGGCAAACTCCCAATAGTTGAGATTATGCCGGCAACGCCGATGGTCGCGGGCGTAAGCCGATACTTCGTAGCGTTCGTAACCCTGTCGGGCCAACTCCGCCTGCGCCCGTTCCTGAATGGCGCCGATCACCTCTTCATCGGGCAAGGTGGGCGGCGATTGGTGAAATAAGGTGTTCGGCTCGATAGTGAGCTGGTAATACGAAAGATGCGCCGGTTGCAAAGCAGTGGCGTTCGCAATATCGGCCAGGGCCTGGGCGACAGTCTGGCCCGGCAAGCCGAACATTAAATCCAGATTGAAATGGTCCAGCCCGGCGGCGTGCGCGGCCTCGGCAGCGGCAAAAGCCGCACGGCGGTCGTGAATGCGTCCCAGCTTTTGCAACTGCTCGTCGTGGAAGCTTTGCACCCCAATGGACAGGCGATTGACGCCCACTGCCCTGAATTCAGCGAATCGACCCTGTTCCACTGCGCCGGGATTCGCTTCCAGCGTGATCTCCAGATCTGGGCGCAATGGCAAGCGGGCGCGCAGACCCGACAGTAATCGATCCAGCGCCTCGGCGGACAGCAAGCTCGGTGTGCCGCCGCCCATAAACAGGCTGTCGATGCGCCGCCCCCAGACCCGGGGTAAATCCTGTTCCAGATCGGCTAGCAGCGCATCCACATAAGCCCGCTCCGGCAATGGCCCTCGCGCCTCATGGGAGTTGAAATCACAGTAGGGACACTTGCGGATGCACCACGGAATGTGGACATAGAGCGCTAACGGAATCGGCGTGGTCCACGGCATGACCATGCCTTCAACCAGTGGTCAGTGGCATGGATGCTGGGCTCAGCGCCCTCACCAGTTGCGTCAGCGCCTGACCGCGATGACTGAGCCGGTTTTTAACGGCCAAATCGAGTTCCGCAGCCGTTTGCCCTTCGTCGAGGACGAGAAACACCGGGTCGTAACCGAAACCGCCACTACCATACGGCTCGAAGGTAATCATCCCCTCCCAACTGGCCTGACAAATCAGCGGTGTGGGGTCGGCAGCATGTTGCAGCAGCGCCAGAACACAGTGGAAACGGGCCGTGCGGCGTTCGGCGGGAATGTTGCGCAGTTCGTTCAGCAAACGGGCAATATTCAGGCGATCATCAGCGCAAACACCGGCATAGCGGGCTGAATACACCCCCGGCGCCCCATTGAGCGCATCCACCGTCAGCCCGGAATCGTCGGCCAACGCCGGCAGGCCAGAGTGCCGGGCCGCGTTGCGGGCCTTGAGAATCGCATTTTCGATAAAGGTCAGGCCGGTTTCTTCAATCTCGGGCACCTCGCAGGCCGCTTGCGGGACCATTTCCAGATGATAGCCGGCCAACGCAGCGTTGAATTCCCGAACTTTGCCCAGGTTATTGGTCGCCAAAACAATTTTTCGCATGACATGACCTCTTGGATCATCGTGAACAACGTTCAGACGGGTAGTCCCAGAACTTCCCGCTGCTTCTGCAACAACTGGCCAATGCCGCTCCGGGCCAGTTCCAACATGGCCTGCAATTCTTCCATGCGGAAGGCGTGGCCTTCAGCGGTGCCCTGGATTTCGATAAACGCCCCGGCGTCGTTCATCACCACGTTCATGTCGGTTTCTGCATCGGAATCTTCAGCATAGTCCAGATCCAAAACGGGCATGCCCTGATAGATGCCGACTGACACGGAAGCGACCTGGCCATGCAGCGGATTTTTTTTAACCTGCCGCCGGGCTGTCATGTGGCGCACCGCATCAGCCAGCGCGACGAAGCCGCCGGTGATCGCTGCTGTGCGGGTGCCGCCATCGGCCTGGATCACATCGCAGTCCAGGGTGATGGTGCGCTCGCCCAACGCTTCCAGATCCATCACCGCCCGCAGGGAGCGGCCAATCAGTCGCTGGATTTCCAGCGTGCGTCCATCCTGACGACCCCGGCTGGCTTCGCGTTGCATCCGGGTGTGCGTGGCGCGTGGCAACATGCCATATTCTGCAGTCACCCAGCCCCGGCCCTTGCCTTTGAGAAACGGCGGCACACGCTCCTCCACGCTGGCAGTGCAAATCACCCGGGTGGCGCCGAACTCGACCAGCACCGAACCTTCGGCGTGTTGGGTGAATTGACGGGTGAGCCGAATGGGGCGCAGTTCATCGGCGGCGCGGTGGCTGGGGCGCATGAGGTGGTTTCCTGGGGTGAATAGAGGGATCAATTTCGGAAATGAACTATAACAGAATCGACCGACCCTCCGGATTGAGGGATTTTCGGCCTCTGGAGTGGCGGGAGGATCTGCGCCAGGCGCGCCAAGCCAGCAATTTACGCCTAAGATAGACACATCATAAAGACGAAATCACCAAAGTTTGAGGATGATCCCATGCTACGCAGTATGACGGCCTTCGCCCGCCAAGAGCAATCCAGCGCTTGGGGCGCGATTATCTGGGAATTACGTTCGGTCAATCATCGCTATCTGGAAACGTCCTTGCGTTTACCGGAAGCGTTGCGCAATCTGGAGACGCTGGCCCGTGAACGCATCGCCGCCAAGCTCAGTCGGGGCAAGGTGGAAGGGACGCTTAAATTGCAAACGACCGGCGCGGCGTTGACCGCGATCACCCTGAATCCGCCGGTGGTGGAACGCCTGCTGGAAGTCGCGGGGGAATTGGAACACATGATGGGGCCAGGCACGGGATTACGGTTGATCGATGTATTGCGCTGGCCGGGGGCGATCAGTGAAGCCGAACCGGATTTGGATGAAATCAAGCTGACCCTGCTGAACAGTCTGGATGCGGCGCTGGCGGAATTGGTGGCGACCCGCGAGCGGGAAGGCCAACGCACGGCTGAATTCATTCAGCAGCGCTGCGCTGCGATGCGCGAGCAGGTCAAGCGGGTGCGCGCCCGCCGGCCGGAGGTGCTGGCCCGCTGGCGCGACAAGTTGTTAAGCCGGCTCGCCGATATTCCAACGGATGCAGAGCCGGGCCGACTGGAGCAAGAGTTGGTGCTCATCGCCCAGCGGCTGGATGTGGATGAAGAGCTGGATCGACTGGACACTCATCTTAATGAGATCAATGCCGTGCTGGAGCGCACCGAGCCGGTGGGACGGCGGCTGGATTTTCTGATGCAGGAATTGAATCGTGAAGCTAATACGTTGTCCTCGAAATCCGCCGATGCTGACGCCACACGCGCCGCAATCGAATTAAAGGTGTTGATTGAGCAGATGCGGGAGCATATTCAGAATATTGAGTAGCATTTTATCCCGTCTCAACTGGCCCCACTCCACACCAACAGGCTACTCAGTCAGCAGCGTTGCCAGTCATATCAAGCTGTCTCACAAATCGGCATTCCTGGAGGCGGCGCAACGCAGCGCGAATAGGCGAAACCGGAAACAGCGAAGGTGGAAAAAGGCCAGATTCAGCATCCGTTTCATGAAATCACCATCGCCGGAAATTTGCACGCGCTGTTGCAAACCATCGTGGCGGCCAACGCTATCTGACCAGCGCGACAGCATTCACTGCGGCTCGTTGTCGCTGGAATCGATGGCCGTGGTGAGGGAATAATACGGATATGACTCCTCTCCATCCCCTACCTGCATCCCCTACCTGCATCCCCTAAGCGTCATGTCTTCCCGGTTAACTGTCAGGGCCTTCTGCCGGCGCGTTCTCAAACCCACCGAGGGTGTATTCCTCTTTCATCCCCGGGTCTTGGAACGGCTGGTTCGCCGTGATCGGGGTCATGGTCTATCCAGTCTGGCGATTCCATCGCTCGGTCATTACCTGATCGCCCGGCCCGTATTTCTGCATGGCCTGGAGGACGAGAATCCTGATGCGCTAGCGGTAATCGAGGGCTTGAGTCTGCCCGATCTGGTCATTCTCCTGCCCACCCCCTCCGCTCAGGAACTGGTGGTGGGCGACCCGGATCGCGTGTTACGCATTTACTGGGGACGGCGCTTCGAGGCGGAGGTCGCTCGCGCCTGGCAAATCGCCCGCAATGATAATCAAGACGAGGCAATCTTTGGTGGGCGGGGACTGGCCCAGCAGATGGGCGAGCCGGCGTTTCGTGAAGTGCGGGAACTGCTGGAATATGATCAGCGCGTGGTGCTGGATTTAGACGATGACAGCCTCTGCCGTCAGTTCGTCGGCTTCGTCACCTATTTGCGTTACTTCGCCCCAGGGACCCGCGCCTATTTTTTTCCCGCCATCAGGGACTGGGGGGCGCTGGATCACTGGCTGAAAGAAGGGGGGTTGGATTTGCCACCGCCCCGGCACAGCCGTCGCTGGCCGCAGCTATTGGTCAAAAGCCGCCCTTCCGGCGTCCACGGCGCGCCGGACTATGAGCCGGAACTGCCCATTCGGCTGCCTTTTGGCCGCTATGACCCCGATTTGGCGGATGGCGCGAACACCATTCTGCCCCTGGCGTCGAAGCTGTCATCCAAAATCAGAGTTCACGCGCCAATCACCCACTGGAAATCGCTGGATGGCGAGAAGCAGGTGTTACAGGTGGAAGCGCGTTGCCTAAATGCATTGCGGCAGGCCTCGACCTTGACCCGGAAACCGGGCTGGAGGGTTTGGGCCAGTGAGGGTCTGAGAGCGCTCCTGACACCGATCATCGGGCGACTGGCCCGTCAACTAGATCGTGGATGGGCGGCACAGTGGGTGTCAGCCGTTGGTCTGCGCCTGTTTTATTACAGCGCACGAATCGCCTTCCGTGCTGAGATGACTGGTCGTTACGGGACGGCGCTCCGTTACCTGAATATCGCTGCACAGCAATACCAACACATCAACCCCGGGAATGTCGCCATTACTGACCCGGTTGCTCAGCGCTTGCGGGCGGCGCGGCGGGACCTGATTGAAGCCTTGATCGGTAGCCTCGCCGTGACATGGCGGCTGGATGCGTCGTCCATTCGGATTCTCGAAACCTGGTTACAGCGGCTGCTGAATGAGCCAGAAGCGGCGCAACTTTCCAGCCGACCTTCCCGTCTGTTGGCGGACTTGGAACGGATGAGTCGGGAAGGGCGCACCGAGTATTACCGCCTGCAGCCGATCACCTGGTTGTGGAGCGGTGGACGAAAACCTCTGCGGCTGGGGCTGCCGTTTCAAGGGTTGCTCAAAGCATTGCGCACACTGAATGCGGCGAAAACCCGGCTGGACCAACTCCCCTGGTCCGGGGCGGAAATCGCCTACTTCAGCGCACCCTTGCAAATGCTGGGGGAACGGATTGGTCAACGACTGCGCGAGCCCCTGTTGCCGCGCTTGGGCGCTTTGCTCGACAAGGTTGGATTTCTGCCCGCGAACCATCATCAGCGCGTCGCACGGCATCTCCTTCAGGAAGAGTTGTGCGAGATCATCCTGCGGCGCTGGCATCTGCGCTTCACTGACCTGCGCGATGCCGTAGCGCGCAACGAATTGCGATTGCCGGATTCGGGCTGGCGTGAGCTGGTTTTGGGGGATCGGCTGGCGCATTTCGACCGCCAGGCCCGCACCGCGCTGCCGGGAGTTTATCAACCCGGCGAGTTTTATCTCAAAGGGTTGCAACAACTGAGCGCCCCGCTGTTTGGTTCGGCGCCGGGCCGGGCGATCACCCGGTTCCTGCTGTTACCCTTTGGCATCGCTTTTATCAGTCTCGAAGCGCTGGCCTATCTGCTCAGCCTGACCCCCATGGCTCAGGAAGCGCTCCATCTGGTCAATGTGGGGTCCGTCCTGGGGGTGGGTGCGGGATTGTGGGCCGCACTGTACACCGACCGGGGACGCCAAGCGGTCACAGCACTAGGACGAAGCTGCCAATGGTTGTTTGGCAAGTACCTGTATCAAGGGCTATCACGGCTCATGCACTGGCAACGCATCGTCTGGTTGCGTCAAGCGCGGATGCAAAAAATCTCCCGCTACCTGCTGGAACCAGCGCTGATCAGTCTACTGGTGACTTTACCGTTCATGGGCGTCGCTGACCTTCTTGATCACGGCAGCGCCGAGTGGCCTGTGTTCCTGCTGATTCTGGGATTCATTCTGGGAATGTTTCTGCGCAATAGCCGGTCAGGACGGCAACTACTGGATGACCTGATGACCCGACTCATTACCTTCTGGCGCCAAGTGCGCCATACGCTGGCTATCGGTCTGGTGCGCTGGGTCATTGATTGGTTTAACTGGCTGATGCATTGCGTTGAGCAGGGCTTACATCGGGTTGATGAGGCTGTCAGCCATCATCGGGGGGAAGGGCGGGGAGTCATGGCGGTCAAAGCCGCCATCGGTCCACTGTGGGGCATACTCAGCTACTTCATCCGCTTTTACGCCGCAGTGCTGGTTGAACCACAAATCAATCCGATCAAACACTTCCCGGTCGTCACCGTTTCCCACAAGCTGATGCTGCCGTTTCTGCCAGCGCTGACCACGGGAATGCTGACGCTATTGGACCCCATATTGCCTCAGTTCATCAGTCTGCCGCTAGTCACTATCACTATCTTACTGCTGCCCGGACTGTTTGGGTTTCTAGCCTGGGAACTGCGAGAAAACTGGAAGCTCTATCGCGCCAATCATCCCGACCGCGTGCAACCGGCCCATTTTGGGCCGGCGGGTGAGACGCTGTACACCCTGCTGCGGCGAGGTTTCCACTCTGGCGCACTACCGAAAGCGTTCGCCCGATTGAGAGCCGTGATCGCGCAGGAAAGTGAACAGCAGCACCCCATTCCACAGGCGCTGCGTCAGGCCGAGGCGCAGTTGACTGGGATTCTGGAGTCGGTTCAGACGTTTGTGAAGCGAGAACTGGTCTTCGCACTCGTTGAGCGGAGTCGGGAAGCGGGACACCCGGTTGAGGCGACCATCACCCACTTGGAAGCAGCGACCGCATCGTTGGTGGTACAAATTGCGCTACAATCGAACGGCGAGAACCATCCATCCGTGCAACTCGCGCTGCGCTTGACCTTGGCCGCAGACGAGCTCTGTGGAGAAGTCACGGTCACCAGGCCGGTCGAACAGCGGAGGAATCCAGCGTGGCTGGAGGAAGGAATCGGACGATTTTTGGAGCGGGCGGCGATTCATTGTCAACGCCAGGCAGCAAAATGGCCCTGACCAGGGAGTCAATCAACCAGTGCGTCCAGCGCTTTCTGGAAACGGTTGGCGTGCGAGCGTTCAGCCTTGGCCAACATGTCAAACCAGTCGGCGATTTCGTCGAAGCCTTCAGTGCGAGCGGTTTGAGCCATGTGAAGATACATGTTGGTGTATTCCTGGGTTTCGCTGGCGATGGCTGACTTCAGATTGTCACGCGAGGCGCCCATAGGAAGACCGGTGACCGGATCGCCGACCTGCGCCAGATAGTCCAGATGGCCGTAGGCATGGCCGGTCTCGCCTTCCGCCGTCGAGCGAAACAAGGCGGCTAGATCGCTTTGCCCCTCGATGTCGGCTTTGTTGGCAAAGTAGAGATAGCGGCGATTCGCCTGAGCTTCGCTGATGAAGGCGGCTTTCAGGTTTTCTTCCGTCTTGGAGCCTTTCAATTGCATGGGGTCAATCTTCCTCTGGGACGGATCAAGCTTAAGACCCGGTTATTTTTAAAGTTAAAACAAGCGTAGCTCACGCGGAGCGCTATGGCGAATGGACTCAAGCAATAGCGTCAATAGTCATCGCTTAACATAGCGACCTGCCTTCTTCAGCCACCTCGACCCCGGTACGCATGGACACGATCAAAATTCGCGGCGCACGCACCCACAATCTGCAGAATATCGACCTCGATCTACCCCGTGACCGGCTGATCGTCATCACCGGTCTGTCCGGTTCCGGCAAATCCTCGCTGGCGTTCGACACCCTCTATGCCGAAGGTCAGCGCCGCTATGTGGAATCGCTATCGGCTTACGCCCGGCAATTCCTGTCACTGATGGAGAAACCGGATGTGGATCACATTGAGGGCCTGTCGCCCGCCATTTCCATCGAGCAGAAATCCACCTCGCACAATCCCCGCTCCACGGTCGGCACGATTACCGAGATTTACGACTATTTGCGCCTGCTTTACGCCCGGGCCGGCATTCCGCGCTGTCCCGATCACGCCATTGACCTGGATGCGCAAACGGTCAGCCAGATGGTCGACCAGGTGTTGGCGTTGCCGGAGGGCGAACGGTTGATGCTGCTCGCCCCAGTGGTGAAGGAGCGCAAGGGCGAACATCTCAAGCTGTTGCAGGGGTTGCAGGCGCAGGGCTTCGTGCGCGCCCGGATCGATGGCGAAGTGGTGGAACTGGACAGCCCGCCGCCGCTGGATTTGCGCCGCAAGCATACGATTGAAGTCGTGGTGGATCGCTTCAAAGTTCGCAACGATCTCGGTCAGCGGCTGGCCGAGTCCTTTGAAACAGCGTTACGGTTGGGAGAAGGCGTAGCCCGGATCGCGTTTCTGGATGAACCGGAACGGGCGGAATGGCTATTTTCCGCCGGTTATGCCTGCCCGATCTGCGGTTACAGTCTGAGCGAACTGGAGCCGCGTCTGTTCTCCTTTAACAATCCGGTCGGGGCCTGCCCGGAATGCGATGGGCTAGGGGCAAAGCCGTTTTTTGACCCGGAGCGGGTGGTTGGGCATCCGCATTTAAGTCTGGCCAAGGGCGCCGTGCGGGGTTGGGATCGGGATAATTTTTATTATTTTCAACTGATCAAATCCCTGGCGGAACATTACGGCTTTGCCCTGGATACGCCGTTTCAGGAACTGCCCGCGCCGATTCGCACGATCATCCTCCACGGCAGCAACAGCGAACTCATCGACTTTGCCTACACCAACAGTCGCGGGGAAACGCAAATCCGTCGCCATGCCTTTGAAGGCGTGATCGCCAATATGGAACGCCGTTACCGCGAAACGGATTCCAACCTGGTGCGCGATGATCTGGCGAAATATCTCAGCAGTCGGCCCTGCCCGTCCTGCCAGGGGGCGCGGCTGACCCGTTCCGCCCGGTATGTCTTCGTCGCCGGTCACAGTCTGCCGGAGATCGTCGCCCGTCCCATTGGCGTCGCCCGGGAATTCTTTGCGGAACTCACGCTGCCGGGCCGGCGCGGGGAGATTGCCGCCAAGATCGTCAAGGAAATCAGCGAGCGGCTGAACTTTCTGGTCAACGTGGGACTGGATTATCTGAGTCTGGAACGCAGCGCCGATACGCTATCCGGCGGCGAAGCGCAACGCATTCGGCTGGCCTCGCAAATCGGCGCGGGACTGGTGGGAGTGATGTATGTGCTGGATGAGCCGTCGATTGGCTTGCATCAGCGGGACAATGCCCGATTACTGGCCAGTCTGCTGCGCCTGCGCGATCTGGGCAATACGGTGATCGTCGTCGAACACGATGAGGAGGCGATTCGCACCGCCGATCAGGTGGTGGACATGGGGCCGGGCGCGGGCGTCCATGGGGGCCGCATTGTGGCGCAGGGAACGCCGGCGAACCTCATGGCGCATCCCGAATCACTGACCGGGGCTTATTTGAGCGGTCAAAGGAAGATTGCTGTACCGATCCAGCGCACACCGCCGAATCCGCAAAAGCAGTTACGCATCGTCGCCGCCAGCGGCAATAACCTGAAAAATCTGAGGGTGGATCTTCCACTGGGATTATTGACCTGCATTACCGGCGTCTCCGGTTCCGGCAAGTCCACGCTGATCAACGACACCCTGTACCGCTACGCCGCCCGCGATTTGAATAACGCCAATGAATCGCCGGCCCCTTGCCAGGATTTAACCGGGCTGGATCAACTGGACAAGGTGGTGAATATCGACCAGAGTCCGATTGGCCGGACGCCGCGCTCCAATCCAGCGACGTATACCGGATTATTCACGCCAATTCGGGAATTATTTGCTGGCGTCCCGGAATCCCGGACGCGCGGTTATCAGCCGGGCCGGTTCAGCTTCAACGTCAAAGGCGGGCGCTGCGAAGCCTGCCAGGGCGATGGTGTGATTCAAGTGGCGATGCATTTTCTCCCGGACATTTATGTTCCGTGCGACCAGTGCAAAGGTCAGCGGTATAACCGGGAAACGCTGGAAGTCCGCTACAAGGGCCGCAATATTCACGAAGTGCTGGAGATGACCGTTGAAGACGCGCTGGCGTTTTACCAAGCCGTACCCACGGTCGCCCGCAAACTGCAAACGCTGGTCGATGTGGGGTTGAGCTATATCAAGCTCGGTCAAAACGCCACCACGCTATCCGGCGGTGAAGCGCAACGGGTGAAACTGGCCCGCGAATTGTCCAAACGCGATACTGGACAGACGCTGTATATTCTCGATGAACCGACGACGGGCCTGCATTTCCACGACATTGAACAGTTATTAAAAGTACTGCATGAATTGCGGGATCGCGGCAATACCATTGTGGTGATTGAACACAACCTGGATGTGATTAAAACCGCCGACTGGATCATCGATCTGGGGCCGGAAGGCGGCGGTGGCGGCGGGGAAGTCGTGGCGGTCGGGACGCCGGAACAGGTCGCGGCGCATCCAGCGAGTCATACCGGGCGGTTTCTGGCGGCGGTGTTGGGGCGGTAGGGGGGAACGCGCTTGACTATGGCGAAAGGGTGGTTTCCGTCACGGTATGCCGCATGGCCAAAGGCTTGACTTCTTGTTCCAGGCGGTTGCCGAGCTGCTCTAAAGCCATTTCCAAGTCGTAGTGACTTTGCAGGTTCAACCAGAATTCAGTCGAGGTGCTGAAGTAGCGCGCCAAGCGCAGTGCGGTGTCAGCGGTGATGGCGCGACTGCCCCGCACGATCTCCTGAATACGGCGTGCCGGTACACCGATGCTCCTGGCAAGGCGGCTTGGGTTCAATCCATACGGTTCGATGAAAAGGACTATGAAGCGCTGGTCAGCCATTTGGATACGCTGCTGGATATGGTGGGCAATCATTGGCCGATATCCATTGGCGGGGCTGGTGGATATCATCAGCGACCAGATCAGCGCCTACGCAGCCAAGCATCACCGGGCGCCCGTGACGACGGGTGGCACCCGTGACGATGGGTGTTACCGCGCTACGCTTCCTGATGGATGAACACGGCCTGACGCAATCGGATTTCAAGCAGGAAATCGGCAGCCAAGGCGTCGCGTCGGAGATTCTCAGCGGTCACCGCAAGCTGAACTTGAAGCACATTAAAAAACTGGCGGAACGTTTCAAGCTCAGCCCCGAAATGTTTATCGATTGATCGATGGCCGGCATCGAGAAAAAGATCAGCCCGCACAAGCTGCGCCATGCTTACGCTACCAATCTGCTCAACGCCGGGGCGGAACTGGTGGACATCAATGGTGGACATCAAGGCCCTGCTGGGCCACGAGAGCATCGCCACGACCCAGATTTACACCAACGTCGGCCAGGAGCGGATGGAGCAGGTGGTGGCACGGTTGTGAGGGGAGGAATCGCCCGATTTGCTTCTTGGGTAGCGGGTTGCCGTATAATTTAACCATCGGGGAGTTGTGCGGAAACCGCATAATCAACGGGGCGGCGGATAGCATCCGCTGCTTGCGCGGCGCGAAGCGCCGCACAACCACGCGGATCAAGCCGACTTCGGGCGGAAAAACCTGCGGCTTTTCCGCCCTCGCGGCTTATCCGCCGCCCCGTTAGGCGGCAAATTGAAACTGCCATCTTGTTTTTTTGAGAAATATTTTTACATTCAAAACATTGCAAGAACAAACCAAACTGCCGCTAAAATATAGCGTTCCTTTACGAGTTGTGGATTAGGTATTTTCGTCATCCGTTTTATCTTAAAATATATTTGCAAATATTTTCAATTAGTTATAAATCATGGTGAAATTTTAAGAATTCCACAACCTGTATAGGATCGCTATAGTCTACAATATGAAAAATTCCTGTTTATAGAGAGAATGAGAATGAAAATGCAAATAACTACAGATATATATCACGGAGACAGTAAAGAGCAATTAAAATTATTACCAAATAACTTTGTTGACCTTATTGTAACATCACCACCTTATGCAGATCAAAGAAAAGATACTTATGGCGGCATTCACCCTGATGAATATGTAAAATGGTTTTTACCTATTTCAGAACAGCTTTTGCGAGTGTTAAAACCAACAGGAACTTTTGTTTTAAATATTAAGGAAAAGGTGGTTAATGGTGAGCGTAGCACGTATGTCATGGAATTAATCTTAGAAATGCGCAAACAAGGATGGTTATGGACAGAAGAATTTATTTGGCATAAGAAAAACTGCTACCCTGGAAAATGGCCTAACCGTTTTCGTGATGCGTGGGAGCGGTTACTACAATTTAATAAGGACAAAAAATTCATTATGTATCAAGAAGAAGTAATGGTGCCGATGGGCGATTGGGCAACTACCCGATTAAAAAATCTTTCTGAAACCGACAAAATCCGGGATAACTCAAGAGTAGGTAGTGGGTTCGGTAAAAATATCTCGAATTGGATTAGTCGAGAAAAAGCTTATCCAACCAATGTTTTGCATTTAGCAACTGAGTGTAGTAATAAAAACCATAGCGCAGCTTTCCCCGAAGGATTGCCAGAATGGTTTATAAAATTGTTCACAAAAGAAAATGATACGGTTCTTGATCCTTTTATGGGTTCAGGAACAACTTTAATTGTTGCAAATCGCATGAAACGAAATTCGATAGGTATTGATGTCATTGCTGATTATTGCGAAGCAGTCAAAAAGCAACTAAACCCTATTGAATTGAGTTTATTTGAACAAAAGGCTAAATATGAAAACCCTGAACCTGAAAGATGTATCTCAGTATGTTGAACAAAATATTGGTATATTTCACCAAAAACGCATTCAGAGCCTTGATGGGTTGAAACTGTCTCAGGTTCTCAAGCGAAAAAATCCATATTTGTTTAGAGCAAAATATGTGATTGCCGCTGAGCTAGTGCAAGGCTTGGTCGATGCTCATATTTCATCAAACGAAGAAACTGTTTTTGGAGACTGGTTGGAAGGATTGGCTATTTTTATTAACAATCAGGTTTTTGATGGGCGGAAATCAGGAATAACAGGCATTGATCTTGAATTTGACAGAAACGAAACACGGTATATTGTATCAATAAAGTCAGGACCAAACTGGGGTAATGCGTCACAAATAAAGAAAATGGTCAGTGATTTCAAAACCACTAAAAAGACATTACGAACCAGTTATTCTCAATTACAAATTGTTGCCGTTAATGGCTGTTGCTATGGCAGAGATAATAAATCTGATAAAGGGGAGTATTTTAAATATTGCGGTCAACAATTTTGGGAATTTATATCCGGCGATAGTGAATTATTTTTAAAAATAATCGAGCCGCTTGGCCATAAAGCTAAAGAGAGAAACGATGATTTTCTAATAGTGTATTCACAAATGATCAACAAATTTACAAAAGAATTTATGAATGATTTTTGTAAAGATAACGGTGAAATTGACTGGGATAAGATGATACGTTTTAACTCCGCAACGTCCTATAGAGTGGATAAACCTATCCGACGTTTAATCCAACCCGCCTAACGCGGCTTATCCGCCGCCCCGTTATTCACAAAAACCGCCGCAACTGCTTAGGTATTCGCTCCTCCTTCTGTTCCTCCCCAACCTCCAGCGTCACCGCCGCCTCCCGAGCCACCCTACAGAAACCGCCTCAACTCTCCTGGAATCGGATCAACCGGCGGATCATTCCCCAACTCGAAGAACACCGCCTGCTCCCCCGGCCTGAGCCAGAACTGCACCACCATCTCGCCCTTGGCCTTTAGCCGACAGGGCGGCGCGCCAGCCAGTCGCGGACCGCCGGGCCGGTGCCGATCGTCCACGGTTTCAGCCGCTCAACCGGCACCCGCTTAATGGCCGCCAGTTCCTCGTTCAGCGTAATCTCGCCATGCGCCGGAACATGGAAGGCTAAAATCAGTTGATTCATCTCGAAAAACGGGTAATAGCCAATAAAGTGCGCAGTTTCGGCCTTCAACCCCAGCTCTTCCTGCACCTCGCGCAAGACTGCATCATCCGGAGTCTCGCCTTTTTCCAGGAAGCCGGTGATCAGGCCAAACATTTTCTCCGGCCAACGGTGATTGCGCGCCAAAATCACCGCGCCCTCCAATTCAACGATGGCGGCAACTACCGGCGCCGGATTGTCCCAGTGGACGTAACCGCAACCGGCGGTGCGACAACAGAGTCGCGGTTGGCCGTTGACCTCGGCGGTTTGCAAAGAACCACCGCATTGTGGGCAAAAGTGGGCAGGCATGGCGGAAGATTCACTCCTTTGGAGAGAGAAACAGATCGAAGGGGCAGACATGTACGGATCATGATGGGCAAGACTATAATTCTACTTACGGCAGCTCCTACCGCTGCCGTTTTGATTTTGTAAAACGGCTCGCGGAAAGCTCGCTTCAGGAGGGCGTGCATTGCGCAAGCCGGTTTGGCGACCACCTAACGGAGTGCCGATCATCCGGCTTTTTCAGCGAAACCACCATGAAAACACGCCACTTTCTCAGTCTATTTGATCTGACGCCCACCGAGTTGCAACATGTGCTGCAGCGCGCCGGCGAGTTGAAAGCCCTGCGTCAGCGGGAGGAATATTATGCCCCATTTCCGGGCAAGGTGCTGGGCATGATCTTCGAGAAAGCCTCCACCCGCACCCGGGTTTCCTTCGAGGCCGGCATGGCGCAATTGGGCGGCAGCGCGATTTTCCTGTCACCGCGCGACACCCAGTTAGGCCGGGGCGAACCGATTGAGGATACCGCACGAGCCGTGTCGAGCATGGTTGATCTGCTGATGATCCGCACGTTCGCCCACGCGACTCTCCAGCGTTTCGCCGAACATTCCACCGTTCCGGTCATCAATGGACTGACGGATTACAATCACCCCTGTCAATTGCTGGCGGATTTGCAGACCTTTAACGAAGAATTTGGTGAAATTCGCGGGCGCACCATGGCCTGGATCGGCGACGGCAACAATATGTGCAATAGCTACCTCGAAGCTGCTATTCAGTGCGATTTTCAGTTGCGGATCGCTGTGCCACCGGGTTATGAACCGGACGAGGCGTTGTTGAAACAGGCAACCAGCCGGGTTTTACTGCTGCGCGATCCGTGCACTGCGGCTCGGGGCGCTGATCTGGTCACGACCGATGTATGGGCCAGTATGGGCAAGGAAGAGCAGCAGAACCGGCGGGAACGGGATTTTGCCGGTTATCAGGTCACTGCCGAAATTATGGCCCAGGCCAATCCGGGAGCGATCTTCCTGCACTGTTTACCCGCGCATCGAGGCGAAGAGGTCAGCGCCGAGGTCATCGATGGGCCGCAAAGCCGGGTCTGGGCTCAAGCCGAGAATCGCCTCCATGCGCAGAAAGCGTTGATGGAATTTTTGTTATTAGATTCAATGTAATTTTCCATATTTTTAGCCAACGCCATGAAAGACTACGCCTTGATCCTGATCGGCGCCATCTTGGTCAACAATTTTGTGCTGGTGAAATTTCTGGGGCTATGCCCGTTCATGGGAGTCTCCCGCAAGCTGGAAACAGCCATGGGGATGGGATTAGCCACCACCTTCGTTCTCACTCTTTCGGCGATCTGCGCCTACCTCACCGATGAATATTTGCTCGCACCGCTGGGACTGGAGTATCTCCGCACCATCGCGTTCATCCTGGTCATTGCTGTTGTAGTGCAATTCACGGAAATGGTAGTGCATAAAACCAGTCCGTTGCTCTATCAGGTGCTGGGAATTTATCTACCCTTGATCACCACTAACTGTGCAGTGCTGGGCGTGGCGCTGCTCAATGTCCAGACCCGGCACGGTTTTGTCGAATCGGGATTGTACGGCTTCGGCGCAGCGGTCGGATTTTCGTTAGTGATGGTGCTGTTCGCTGCGATGCGTGAACGGATTGTCGCTGCCGATGTGCCGGCGCCGTTTCGTGGGGCAGCGATTGCCCTGGTGACAGCAGGACTGATGTCTTTGGCGTTTATGGGTTTTTCCGGTCTAGTGAGAGGTTAAGTCGAGATGATTGCTGCCCTTATCGTGTTGAGCGCAATCGCGGGCGTTTCGGGTTTGTTGCTGGGTTTCGCCGCCGTGCGCTTCAAGGTGGAAGGTGATCCCATCGTCGAGAAAATCGATGCCCTGCTGCCGCAAACCCAGTGTGGGCAGTGCGGCTATGCAGGTTGCCGGCCCTATGCGGAGGCCATCGCGGCGGGAGAGGCGGAAATCAATTTATGTCCCCCTGGCGGCCAAACCGGCGTGGCGGCGTTGGCCGATCTGCTGGGCCGCGATCCCCAATCACTCAGCACCGGACAAGGCTTTGAAAAACCCAAGGTGTTGGCGGTGATCGACGAGCAGAACTGCATCGGTTGCACGCTGTGCCTGCAAGCGTGTCCGGTAGACGCCATTCTCGGTGCGGCCAAACAGATGCACACAGTCATCGCCAAGGAATGCACCGGCTGCGAACTGTGCGTCGCGCCGTGTCCGGTGGATTGCATTCACCTGATCCCGGTCGCGCAGACCATCAACACCTGGAAATGGAATTCGCCGGCCCTCCAGGCCAAAGCGGCGGCATGAACGCGCTGAAGGCCCTGTTTCCGTTCCACGGTGGACTCAAAACCGTTCGCCACAAAGCCGAATCCAACCAGCAGCCCATTCAACCCAGCGCCCTGCCCCGGCGGTTGACCGTCCCGCTGCGCCAGCACATCGGCGCCATCGCCAAGCCCTTGGTCCAACCCGGCGACCCGGTGTTAAAAGGACAGATGATTGGTCAGGCGGATGGGTATATCAGCGCCGCCATTCATGCGCCGACTTCCGGGGTGGTGGTCGCGGTGGAATCCCGGCCGATCCCCCACCCCTCCGGTCTGCCGGATTTGTGCGTAGTCATCGACAGCGATGGTGAGGACTGCTGGATCGACCGGGAACCGGTTGATTACCGGCATCGGCATCCCAGTGAACTACGGAATATCCTGCGCAACGCCGGCGTCGTCGGGCTGGGCGGGGCGGGATTTCCCAGTGCAGTCAAGTTGAATCTGAGTGGCAGTGATGATTTGGAGACCCTGATTCTCAACGGCGCCGAATGTGAGCCGTGGATTACCTGCGATGATCGGCTGATGCGCGAACGGGCGGCGGGCATCGTCGCTGGTTTACGGGTCATGGCCCATTTACTGAAACCGCTTGACGTGCTGATCGGGATTGAAGAGGACAAGCCGGAGGCGATTGCTGCAATGACCGAGGCTTGCGCCGGGACCGGTTACGAAGTGCGGCCTATCCCCACCCGCTACCCCAGCGGCAGCGTCAAGCAACTGGTCAAGCTACTGACCGGTAAGGAAACTCCAGTGGAGGGCCTGCCGGTCGATGTCGGCGTGCAGTGTTTCAACGTCGCCACAGCCTATACGGTGCATCGCGCCATAGATCATGGCGAGCCGGTGATTTCCCGCATTGTGACCGTGACCGGGCATGTGCGGCGACCCGGCAATATCGAAGCGTTGCTGGGAACCTCGTTCGCCGAATTAGTGGAGCAATGCGGCGGTTATCAGGAGGGGGTGGAGCGGTTGATCATGGGCGGGCCAATGATGGGTTTCGCCCTGCACAGCGACGAGATTCCGGTGACCAAGGCCGCCAACTGCATCCTGGCCGCCAGCGCCGCCGAACTTGCGCCGGAACTGCCGGTGATGCCCTGCATCCGCTGTGGCGCTTGCGTTGAGGCCTGTCCTGCTGATCTGCTACCACAACAATTGTACTGGCACGCCCGCGCCCGCGAGTTCGACAAGGCGCAGGCTCATCATTTATTGAGTTGTATTGAATGCGGCTGTTGCAGCTACGTTTGCCCGAGTCATATTCCGCTGGTGCAGTACTACCGCTATGCCAAGAATGAAATCTGGGCGCAGGAAAAGGAAAAGCAGAAAGCGGAGCTGGCCCGGCAGCGGCATCAGGCGCGGCTGGAGCGGCTGGAGCGTGAAAAGCAGGAGCGCGAAACAAAGTTGCGGCAAAAAGCGCCGGCCAAGACCCCTCTGACCCCCGATCCAACTGGTTCCAACATCCCGTGATCGAACCATCCCGGCGCTAATGCGCCACCTCTCCTTAGCCAAGGAGGGGAATTGTTAACCGACTCATGGCTTAACTATCAATCATCATGCGCTTTAAGACGGTCACTTCTCCCCATATTTTGCAGGACGCCAGCGTCGGTCAGGTGATGCGCCGGGTGTTGTACGCCATGTTGCCTGGCATCGCGGCCCTGACCTGGTTCTTTGGCTGGGGCATTCTCATCAATCTAGTGCTTGCCACCACCATGGCCTTACTGGCAGAGACCGCCCTGCTGGCGGTGCGCGGCAAACCCATTGTGCTGCATCTGGGCGATTCCAGCGCAGTCGTCACCGCTTGGTTGCTGGCGGTGGCGCTGCCGCCGCTGGCGCCGTGGTGGTTGACGGTTATCGGCGTTCTATCAGCTATCGTGGTCGCCAAGCATCTGTATGGAGGACTGGGTTATAACCCGTTCAACCCGGCGATGGTCGGTTACGTCGTGTTACTGATCTCCTTTCCCCGCGAGATGAGCACCTGGTTAATCCCGCATGGCGTCGATCAGCAGCACGCCCTGACTCTTCTGGAAACGCTGCGGGTCATGTTCCATGACGAATGGCCAGCGCGCTTTACGGTGGACGCTCTGACCGGCGCAACTCCGCTGGACGTATTGCGCACCCGGCTGGGGCTGGGCCTGACCGTGACCGAAATTCGCAATAGTCCGGTGTTTGGCATTGTCGCCGGCCAGGGTTGGGAATGGGCGGCGCTAGGATTTCTGCTCGGCGGTTTATGGCTGGTGTACACCCACGCTGCCGATTGGCGGATTCCTGTCGGGATGCTGAGCGGACTCGCGGTTATCTCCAGCGTGTTTTATCTGCTCGATCCACTGCGTTACGCGCCACCGTGGTTCCACCTGTGGAGCGGCGCGGCGATTTTCGGCGCATTCTTCATTGCTACCGATCCAGTGACGGCCAGCACGACGCCCCGTGGCCGGCTGATTTATGGAGCCGGAATTGGCATTCTGGTCTATATCATCCGGGGATTCGGCGGCTATCCCGATGGCGTGGCGTTTTCCGTGCTGTTGATGAACATCGCAGCGCCGACGATTGATCTTTACACACAACCCCGGGTGTTTGGAGCGCGACGCGGATGAATCCCATCGCCCGTAGCATGGGGATCGCCGCCCTGATTTTGACCGGTTTTGCCCTGGTCGGAACAGGATTGGTCGCTATCACCTATAGCGGCACCAAGGACATTATCGCCGAGGCGCAGCGGGCAGCGCTGGAAGCCAGTTTGAATCAATTGGTATCCGCTGATCGCTATGACAACCGGGTAGTGGAAGATCGCATCGATGTCGTGGCGCCGGAGTGGCTGGGAACGGATCAGCCGGTGGCTATCTACCGGGCGCGGAAGAACGGTCAGCCCGTCGCGTTATTCGCCACGCCCGTTGCGCCAGACGGCTACAGCGGGCCGATTCAACTGCTCATCAGCGCCTACGCCGACGGGACGCTGGCCGGGGTGCGGGTGTTGGCGCACAAGGAAACGCCGGGGCTGGGCGATGCGCTTGAGGAACGGCGCTCACCGTGGATTTTGGCGTTTGCCGGGAAGTCGTTGACCGATCCTTCCTTAGAGAAGTGGAAGGTCAAACGGGATGGCGGCGTTTTCGATCAGTTCACCGGCGCAACCATCACGCCTCGGGCGGTGGTCAAAGCGACCCGTCGGTTTCTGGAGTACTTTCAGAATCATCAAGAGCTATTGTTCGCTCCAACATCCCCACGTCTGACGGGAAAGAGTCCTGCCCATTAGTGGTTACCCAATTGCTCAGGTTTTCAGCTCGGCGCTTCTTTCGCTTGTGGTGACAACAGTTCGCGTAATCCCCCGAGCGGAATTTCGGCCCAATCGGGACGGTGATCCAGCTCATAACGCAATTCGTAGCACGCCTTTTCCAAGGTGAACAGTTCCAGTAACACCTTCACCTGATCGGGATCGGCGGGATAACCCGGACTGTCGCCGACGACCGCGACGTAACCGTCCAGAAATGCAGTTCGGGCTTGCCGTTCCCAATCGCTGAGATGGGGCCACAGCGCCGCCCGGTCGCAAGCGCCATCAGCGGTAGCCTGGCGCAAAGCGGCATGAGCGGCATAGTCGAACGAGCGCAACATGCCGACCACGTCCCGCAGCGGCGAGTGCTTGGCGCGGCGTTCCGCCAGCGACCGGGACGGCTCGCCCTCGAAATCGATGATGATGACATCGTCCTTGGCCACCAGCACTTGGCCGAGGTGGTAATCCCCGTGATAGCGGGTCTTCATCGCGTGTGGAGTCAAAGCCTCAATTTGCTTGGCTCGCGCCGCTACCGTGCCTCTGGACTCCAGCGCCTGTGCGACCAGCGAAGCGTAACGGCCCGCGTGCGGCACGCCAATCCGGGCCGCCAACACTTGTTCGGCCAGCGACCGCGCCGGCTCCGGCAGCCGAGGCCGTACCTGCCCCAGTCGCTCGAACGTTGCCTTCGTTTCTTCGCAGACCCGGTCCAGCCATTCGGCTGTATCGTTCGCTGTGATCGGCTCAGGATCGAAGGCCGGATCGCCGGTGGTTTGCGCCAGCGTCTGGTGCAATTCCCCGGTGCGTCGGCCCAGGGTGGCGGCGAATAGCCGATAGGAAGCGTGCGCATCCTGGCCGGCCGTTCGTAGCGTATCCCCCGGTTGCCGGCAATCGTCCAGAAACCGTTTGAGATAATCCTGGGTGTAGCTCCAGGCATCACCCTGATTGGCGACGAAACCTTGCAACAGCGCCAGCGCGATGGTGTTGCCCTCTTCATCCTCGTACTCCAAACCGCCCGCCAGCGGCGCCGCGTTGGAAAAACCGGCCTCAGTGAGAAACCAGCCCATCTCCAGCTCGGGATTGATGCCCGGTTGCAGGCGCCGGTAGCCTTTCAGCAGCATCCGGTCGCCAATGTTGAGGGTGGTGTTGCTGCTGTCTAGCGCCAGCCGCTGAATCAGCAGCGACTCCGGGTGGTCGCCGGCCAACTCGGCGAAAGCGCGGGTCGCAGTGAATCGCAGCCAGCCACTCCCCAGCGGAACCCGGGCATTGCGCCCGATCATCTTCACCAGGGCTTGGCCAAACTGCTCGTTGGCGAAGGCGTCGTACAACAGGCCCATTTTGGCGCGAGCCCGAACCCGCGCCAGGGCGTGGGGCCGCAAGGGTCGCAGCTTGTCTTCGCCGTCGTCCTCCCAGGCCAGCGCCAGTGGCAGGCCGTAGTCCTGCGGTTCGGGCCGGTCGACCAGCCAGACCCGAATCCGGGCCAGCACCCACTCGGCCTGCTCGACCCAGACATCGTACCGATCGAACTCCACTCGCTCGATTTGGCCGCCCTTGCCGGCGAACCAGCGTTGGGTCGGCAGAAATTCCGGCAACACGTCGCGGATCAGCCGTTGATGCAGCGCCTCGGCCAGCGCCCGCCGACCCGGTTCAACCTGATCGGGAAAGAAGCTTTTCCAGCCGTGGAATAGCACCAGCACCCGCAATTCCAGGCCCGGCAACGTATCCTCGTGCCAGGTTGGCGGCGCGTTCCGGCTCAGCCGAAACCAGTAGAACCCGTAGCGTGACAGAGTGAGCAGGTAGGGCGTCTCGCCGATGGGTGGAAACGCGGTCTGGCCGAGCATTTCCACCGGCACCAAGCCCTTGTGGCGGGCGAGATCGAGTTCCACCGGCTGGGCGGAGCGGGACAAGTTGGCGACGCATAGCACGATTTCGTCGGCGAAAGTCCGAACGTAAGCCAGAATCTTACGGTTGCCCGGCCTCAGCATCTCCAGCCGTCCCCGCCCGAACGCCCGGTAGTTGCGGCGCACGGCGATCATCCGTTTCATCCAGTTCAACAACGAGGCCGGCTCGCGCTGCTGCGCCTCCACGTTGACCGCCTGGTAGCCGTAAATCGGGTCCATGATCGGCGGCAGATAAAGCCGTTGCGGGTCGGCCTTGGAAAAGCCGGCGTTGCGGTCGGGACTCCACTGCATCGGCGTGCGCACGCCGTTGCGGTCGCCGAGATAGATGTTGTCGCCCATGCCAATCTCATCGCCGTAGTAGAGGATCGGGGTGCCGGGCATCGACAGCAGCAGGCTGTTCATCAGCTTGATCTTGCCGGAATCGTTGTCTAGCAGCGGCGCCAGCCGGCGGCGGATACCGACGTTGACCCGCATGCGCGGATCAGCGGCGTAGGTGCGGTACATGTAGTCCCGTTCCCGGTCGGTGACCATTTCCAGGGTCAGCTCGTCGTGGTTGCGCAGGAAAATCGCCCACTGGCAGTTGTCGGGAATGTCGGGCGTCTGCTCCAGGATTTCGACGATGGGATAGCGGTCCTCCTGGGCGATAGCCATGTACATGCGCGGCATCAGCGGAAAATGGTAGGCCATGTGGCACTCGTCGCCGTCGCCGAAATAGTCGCGCACGTCCTCCGGCCACTGGTTGGCCTCGGCCAGAAACATCCGACCGCGATATTGGGCCTCCACCACCGCCCGCATCCGCTTGATCACTGCGTGGGTCTCAGGCAGGTTCTCGTTGTGAGCGCCCTCGCGCACGCACAGGTAGGGAATGGCGTCCAGCCGCAGGCCGTCCACGCCGAGATCCAGCCAGAACCGCATGACCTGGATCACCGCCTTCACCACCGCCGGGTTGTTGTGATTCAAATCCGGCTGGTGGGAGAAGAACCGGTGCCAGTAGTACTGTTGCGCCACCGGGTCCCAGGCCCAGTTGGAGGTCTCGGTGTCGGTGAAAATGATGCGGGTTTCCGGGAATTTTTTATCGTCGTCGTTCCAGACGTAGAAGGCCCGCTCGCGGGAACCCAGCGGTGCGCGGCGCGCGGCCTGAAACCAGGGATGCTGGTCGGAGGTATGGTTGATCACCAGCTCGGTGACGATCTTGAGGCCCCGGACGTGGGCCTCGCGGACCAAGGCTTGGAAGTCGGCCAGCGTGCCGTAATCGGGATGGACGTTCCGATAATCGGATATGTCGTAGCCGTCATCGCGCAGGGGAGATGGGTAAAACGGCATGAGCCACAAAGTGTCCACCCCCAGGCTCTGGAGATAATCCAGCCGCCCGGTCAAGCCCCGGAAATCGCCAATGCCGTCCTGGCTGCTGTCGCCGAACGCCTTGACGTGCAGTTGATAAATAACGGCGTCTTGATACCAGAGCGGGTCTTCCACGCCGCTCCAGCCTTTCCGGTTAGAGTGGGCCATGTGTGCCTCCTCGGTGATTTGATCGCGGCGAAACCGCGTTTTTTGAACGGTTTGATAGACAGGGATTCAGGCTTTGGCGTGGGTCGCCGTCAAGATATCGGCCAGCGCCGCCAGTAGCGCGGCCAGCGCCGCCGGATCGGGCAAACGGCAGGCCGCAACCGCCGGCGGTTCGGGGCCGATACCCAGCGCGACGCCGCCCAGCGCCGCCGCTGCCACCAGAGCCGAGGTATCATTAACGGCATCGCCGGCATACAGCACAGTCGGCGGTTCCGCGCCGCCACGAGCGACGATAGCGCTCAGCGCCGTGCCCTTGTCCCGCTCGACGGCCGGCACGATTTCCAGCGCCAGCGGCCCGTCCAGAACGTGCAGGCTGGCGGTGTGCGGTTCCAGCATATCCGCCATTTCGTTTAATAGCGCTTCGATTCGATTCGGCGCCAGTTGCCGGTAATGAATGGTGAAGCCGAACGGTTTTTTTTCCACCCAGGCGCCGGGATAGGCCGGCAACCGGCGTTCAGCAGCGGCGGTCAGCCGGTCGAGCAGCGGCCGACTTTGCGAAACTTGGGTGGGCACAAAACGTTCGCCAGCCAGTTCCAGTTCCAGCCCGGTCGAGCCGCCGTAGCACAGCGCACCCAGGCTGACCATGCCGATGAGATCGTCCAGCCCCCGCCCGCTGACCACCCCGACCGTGATGCGAGGCGTCGCGGCGAGCCGGGCCAGCACGGCGCGCAACGCCGGATCGAGCTGCGCCAAGCGAGGATGCGCGACCAGCGGGGTGAGGGTGCCGTCGTAATCGAACACGAGCACCAATCGCTCGCCCCGCCGATGGGCGGCGGCGAGACGCTCCAGAATCGACGCAGCAATCGGCGACATCAGGCGGCCTCCGAGGCGGGCGGCGGCGGGATGGGGACAGAGGTCAATTCAGCCAGGAAATTGGCTGCCCAGCGGTAGATGTTGTTTTCCTCGACCTGCCGCCGCATCCGGGTCATGCGCTCTTGGCGTTCCTCCGGCGCCATTTCCAGCGCCCGCCGAATGGCATCGGCAAATTGCTCGGTATCGTAGGGGTTGATGATCAGGGCGTCCGACAATTCACGGGCCGCGCCGGCGAACTCCGAAAGAATCAACACCCCTTCCAGGTCCGTCTTGGCCGCAACAAATTCCTTGGCGACCAGATTCATGCCATCGTGCAGCGAACTGACGATGCCGATCTCGGCCATGCGCAGGAAGGCATGCACTGTGGGGCCGTCGTGGTGGCCGATTAGAAAGCGGATCGGCTTCCAGCGCTCGGTTTGAAACCGCCAGTTGATCTCGTCGGCCAATGCTTCCAGCTCGTTGATGTAATTTCGGTAACGGGGAATGTGCGTGCGACTGGGCGCACCTAGTTGCACGAAGGTGAGCTGTTCCCGGTATTGCGGGCAGCGCTCGAAAAATCGCTTTATGGCGTGGAACCGCTCTATCAAGCCCTTGGTGTAGTCGATCCGATCCACCCCCACCGCAATCCGCATATTTTCCAGCTCGTAGCGTTCCTTGAGTTCGGCGATTTGTCGAATGAGCGCATCACCGCCCAGCGCGTGGCGCTCGGCCCAGCTTTCGACGCTGATCGGGAACGGCCGCACCCGCGAGGCATGGCCTTGCAATTCCACCGCGAAATGGTCCCAGTCCAGCCGAGCCTCGATCATCCGGTCCACGGTATCGAGAAAGTTGTTGCAGTGCTGCTGGAGGTGAAAGCCAATCAGGTCCGCGCCCAGCATCCCGTGCAGCAGATCGGGACCCCAAGGGCAGATGCGGAAGGCTTCCGGATTAGGCCAGGGGATGTGCCAGAAAATCCCGACCGCCAGATCGGGGCGGACCTCCTTTAGAAAGCGGGGGACCAACGCCATCTGATAATCCTGCACCAGCACCACCGCCGGGCCATCGCCGGCTTCTTCCAGCGCCGCTTCGGCGAAGCGACGGTTGGCGCGCACATAGTGCTCCCAATTGCCCGCCCGGAATATCGGCCGCTCGTGGGCCAGATGGCAGAGCGGCCACAAGCCCTCGTTAGCGAAGCCGTAATAATAGCCTTGCTCCTCCTCCAAGCTCAGCCACACCCGTCGCAGGGTGTAGTTGGGATCGTCCGGCGGCACCGCCAGCCGGCCCTTGACGTCGCTCATCCGCCGGTCAGCATCGCCGGAGCCGTGTGCGACCCAGACGCCGCCGCAGGCTTGCAGCACGGGATCGAGCGCGGTGACCAATCCTCCGGCGGGCACGATCAGGCGCGGCTTGCCATCACGCAGTTCGTGCAGGTACGGTTCGCGATTGCTGACCACCAGCAATTGCCCACCTTGCAGGCAATCCACGACGTGGATGCGCAACCGGTCGCGAGTCCAGGCGTTGCTGGCATGCATGACCGCTCGCGCTTGCGCCTGCTGGGCCAGGCGGGCGACTCGCAGCGAAGCAGCCAGCCGATCACTTTCGTTAGCTAGGCGGATGATCGGCAATTCGGTCGGCGGCGCCTCGGCGAGATCACCAGTCCGCACCTGCCGCATCCATTCTGCCAGTCGATTGAGCGAACGGTCGTAGAAAACCCAGGCGCCGGCCATCACCAGGCCCAGCAGCGCCAGAGTGATCAAGCCGATCCAAAAGCCGAATTGCATCAGCCGGCTGGTGGCCCGCTCATCCAGTTGCACCAGATCATGAACCACGACCAGCACGCCTTTGGGCTGGTTCTGCGGTGTGCGAACCAGCGAGGCGAGAATATGGATGTGAGCATCGGCCCCCTGCTGGATATCGACGATATCCTTCGAGCTTTCAAGGGACTGGGTCACGATTTTCTGTAGTGCGCTGGCAAAGTCGGTTACCCCCTTGCCGGCAGCGATCAGGCGACCATCAGGTCGATAAAGAGCCAGGCCGGTCAGTCGTCGGTAGCCTTCCAAGGCCGAGCCCAGCGTCACTGCCGCCTCCTGATCGGGCAGTTGCAGAGCGGTCTGAACCGAATAGACCATTTGATGGGCGATCACATAAGCACGCCGATCCATCTCTTCCAAGTCGGCGAGACGCTCCCGCTCGACCTGAATCCAGGCTAGGGCGCCGAGAAGTATTCCGATCAGCATCGCAATCACTAGGCCCATCCGCAACGAATTGGGCAGGCGAAACGAGAAATTTTTCGGCATGATTTTCCCTCCTGTGCCAGATATTACTGACTGGCGGTGGCTGGTGTTTGCCGCGCTAGCCATCGCTATTGACCTGACGATGACATTTAACGTATCAATTCGACCGTTTTCGATTGCACAGTCAAATCTCGACCTCCGGCATCCTTGGAGTCACGCCCCCTGCCTTCGTAGCAACCGTCAGCGGGAATCAGGCCGCGCCGCTCGTGGAAGGCTTGCCAGCAGACCCGTTTTTCGGCCACCGTCTCGGCGCCTTATCGTCGCTTTATACAGTAGTTGAAGCTCTTCATTAGCGGCTGATGGCGCGTGATTGCCTAGGCAGGAACCCCGCACTGTGTCTCTATTTGCCCAATAATCGTATACAATCTTCGCTACAACCGTGAACCCACTGGGCATCGCGATTGCGGCAACCCTTTCATCAGAAAAATGAATTTTCGCCGGACGGCGAGGCATGGCATGGCGCGAATCAAACTGGATCTGCCGGAGCATTTTTCATTCAGCACTGAACTGCAAGTCAGGATTAC